>Ga0070699_100004428_pt1 | contig 12419 bp, 12 predicted proteins | sample KBSK1503metaG_FD_65473 | JGI IMG/M metagenome (GOLD analysis project Ga0070699, IMG submission 65473) | Corn, switchgrass and miscanthus rhizosphere microbial communities from Kellogg Biological Station, Michigan, USA - KBS K1-50-3 metaG | ecosystem: Host-associated > Plants > Roots >...
AAATCCCTGGAATCGGGCCCTCAGCGCGGCCAGAAGCCGAGAATCACCGCGCCCGTCACGAAAGCACCACCGAAGAACGTGCCGATCCTGGCCAACAGCTGCCGATTTCCGAGCACCGCCACGGTTGCCGCCTTGAAGACCAGGTTGGACATCGCCGCCTCGGTGGTGAGGCCGGGGTCGACGTCCCCCGTCCTCTGGGCTGCGAGATTCCCCTCGATGATGATCCCGGCCAGGGCCAGCAGACCGACCGCCACGGTCCATCCACCGAACGTCAGCGAGAGCAGCGAGGCAACCGTCCCGAGGAGCGTGATCAGCGGGAATGTCCGGAATCCGGCGAGGCGCGAATCCGACCTTTCACGCTGCAGGCCGACGAGGAGCCCGAGGCCGAGGGAGATGCCGAGGTTATAGAATGTCTGTGACGGGTCCATGCGCGGGACCCGCCGTCACTTGCTCCGCTCGTCGAGCACCCGGGTCGCCTTGCCCTCGCTGCGCGGGAGGGTCCGCAGGGCGACGATCTCCACCACCACCGCGAGGCCGAGCGCGCTGCGCAGCACCTCCCGGGCGCGGGCCTCGAGCGCCGCGCGATCCGCGGGCTCGGCGCCGTGGCCCGCAGCCGCCTCGACCATCACCCGGAGCTCGTCCTGGCGGTCGGCACGCGTCGTCAGCACGATCCGATACTGGGGCGCCAGCCCGTCGACGCCGAGCAGCGCGTGCTCGATCTGCGACGGGAAGACGTTCACGCCGCGCACGATCAGCATGTCGTCCGTGCGTCCCAGGATCTCCAGGATGCGGGCCATCGTGCGGCCGCAGCCGCAGGGCTCGCGTGTCAGCCGGGCGCGGTCGCGCGTCCGGTAACGGAGGACGGGAAACGCTTCCTTGGCGGGCGCGCTGAGGACCAGCTCGCCAATCTCGCCGTCGGGGAGGCGCTCTCCGCTGTCGGGATCGATGATCTCGGGGATGAAGTGGTCCTCCCAGACGTGCAATCCCTGCTGCCGCTCGCAGGCCGCCGCGACGCCCGGTCCGATGATCTCGGAGAGACCGAACTGCTCGTACACCCGCACGCCCATGCGCGCCTCGATCTCCTGCTGCATCGCGGGCGACATCGGCTCGGCGCCCACGAAGGCCGCGCGCAGCGGCAGCGACCTCAGGTCGACGCCTTCCGCCGACGCAACCTCCGCCACGTTGATCGAGTAGGACGGAGTGGCCGCGAACGCCGTGACGCCGAAGTCGCGCATCAGCATCACCTGGCGCGGTGTGTTGCCCACCGAGATCGGCACCACCGCAGCGCCCACCAGGCTTGCTGCGTCGTGAAAGCCGAGACCGCCCGTGAAGAGACCGTAGCCGTATGCGTTCTGGAACACGTCGGCGCCCGTCAGCCCGCCGGCGACGAGGCCACGCGCCAGCACGTTCGCCCAGAGCTCGAGATCGGCCCGCGTGTAGGCGACGACCGTGGGCTTCCCCGTCGAGCCGCTCGAGGCGTGGATGCGTGCGACGTCGCCGAGCGGCACCGCGAACAGGCCGAAGGGATAGTGCTCGCGCAGGTCGCTCTTGGTGGTGAACGGGAGGCGCGCCAGGTCCTCGATCGCGCCAAGCCCGTCGGGCGACACCTCGGCGAGCCGCTGCCGATAGAACTCCCCTCCCGACGCCTTCAGCCGCGCGACACAGGCCCGCACCCGCGCCATCTGCAGGCGCTCGAGCTCCGGCCGCGGCATGGTCTCGGCCGAACGATCCCAGAATCGATCAGCCGCCATCCTTCCGCTCGGTCCAGGCCTTGCGGGCCGCGCGATGCTCCTCGGACGCGAGCACCACGCCCATGGCGCGATCGTACTCCATGAGAAATTCCTCGAAGGTGAGGTCGAGTGCCTGGCCGGTCAGCCGCTTCGCCCAGATGAGGCTCGGTCGCGGCACCTCGAGGTAGCGCGCGGCCCAGGCCGCGAGCTCGCCCTCGAGATCGGCACGCGGGACGACGCGATTCACGAGCCCGATGTGGTACGCCTCCTCGGCCCCGATCGTCTCGCCGCTGAGAATCAGGTGACGTGCCCGGCCCGCGCCGATGAGCCGCGGCAGCCGGTAGGTGCTCATGCCGGGGAGGAAGGCCTCCCTCGTCGCCGGAAGGCCGAGGATGGAGTCGTCGGCGGCAAGGCGAACGTCGCAGGCGATGACGATCTGCAGCCCGCCACCGATGCAGTGTCCCTGGACGCCCGCGATGACCGGTTTGTCCAGCGTCTCGAGCGCGCGATAGGCGAGCTCGGCGCGGTGGAACCACTCGTTGGGTATCTCGCCGGCGGCGAGGTGCGTGAGATCCAGGCCGGATGAGAAGGCTCTCCCCTCCCCGGTCATCAGGACGACGCGGACGGCGTCGTCCTGCATCTCACGGACCGCGCCGAGCATGTCGTCGGGCCACTCGCGGCCCATGGCGTTCAGCACCTCGGGCCGGTTCAGCCGGATCTCACCGATCGGCCCGCGCTTGCGGAGTTCGATCCTGGCCACGGGGGCTCCCGTCTCCGACGCTCACCGCGAGCATCGTATCCTGGGGCTACCCCAAGCCCTGGCCGGCGTTCAAGCGAGGCGGACGCGACGTCAGGACCCGACGAGCGCCCGGTCTCTCCAGAACTTCCAGCTGAGCCACTTCCGGCTCATCGCGCGCAGCACGATCGGCACCGCGGCCGCCACCACGTTCAGGTCCGGGTTCAGCGAGCGGGCGACTCCCTCGATGGTCACGATGGTCTTGATCAGCAGCGTGGACGACGGCGGGACGTAGAGGTCGTGGCGGTGAGCCACCTTGAAGAGCTCGTTGACCAGCGTCTCGAGCCCGTTCGCGCCGCCGCCGTTCTTCCCGGTCATCTCCGAGACGACCTGGCTCTCGTTCCGCTGGACCACCGTCGCCACTTCGGCCTTGAAGGCCTCGTACCCGAAGTCCGGCGGTGGCGTGCCGAAATCGAGCAGCGCCCGACTGAGCGCTTCCGGATCGCCTGCCACGAAGGCCTTCACCGCCCTCGCGATCCGCTTCCGATCCTGCTCCCCGGACTCTCCGGTCAGCCCGAGGTCGATCAGCCCGAGCCGTCCGTCGGGCAGGATCAGCAGATTCCCGGCGTGGGGATCGGCATGAAACTGGCCGTCCTCGAAAACCTGCTTCAGGATCTCCTTGAAGGCGAGGTCGGCCACCTTCCTGGCCGCTTCCGGATCCGTTTTCGCACGAGCCCGAAAAGCCGAGAGCGGCTCGCCGACGAGCTCCTCCATCACGAGGACGTTCGCGGAAGACCATCGCCGGTACACGATCGGCACGCGGACTCTCGGATTCGTCCGGAATCGCTTCCCGAACTGCTCGAGGGCGTCGGCCTCGTGTCGCAGATCGACCTCGGTCCGCAGGGCAGCTCCGAGGTCGCGAAGCGCCTGTGCGACGGCACGCTGCGTCGCCCTCCGGCTGAACCCCGGAACGTTGAGCAGGAGGGCGATCAGCAGCTCGGCTGCGTTCAGGTCACGATCGATCTCGCGCTGGAGCCCCGGGCGAACGACCTTCACGATGACCCGCTCGCCGCTCTTCAGCTCCGCGCGATGCACCTGCGCGATCGACCCCACGCCGATCGGCCGCGCGTCGAACGTGCGGAACGGTAGCCCGTCCGGGAATGCCCTCTTCAGCAGCGACGCCAGCTGCGACTTCCTCATCGCGGGCTGCCGGGTGTAGAGCGCCTCCAGACGGACGCAGACGGCGTCGGGAAGCACGTCGCCGCGGGTCGCCAGGATCTGCCCGAGCTTGGTGAGCAGCGGACCCGCGTGCTGGACGAAGCGGACCAGCGCGTCGCCGATCGCCTTCCAGTGGATGTCGGAGAGGCCTTCCCGCAGCAGCGTGAGCGTGGCCGACGGCAGCGTCGGCAGGACGCCGTGTCGCCATGCGCTGAACGCGAGTCCGGGCACCACGAGCGCAGCATCCGCCACGCGTCGCGAGCCGCGCGCGAGGTCCGCACGCGTCACGGACGGACGCCAGGCCGAAAGCGACGGCAGCGGGGACGCGAGAGCCGACCACACGGCGCGCCCCTGGCTCGCGGGGACCTTCCACCATGGTTCGGCTGAACGGGGTTGCACCATATCCATGCCCTGGCAGGTGAGAGGGTTCACAAGCGTCTCGGCCAATTCGCCCCGAGACTTTAGGGTGCCCTTCCCCCGGGCTCACCAACCGACGTGATCGCGACGTGATCGTCTGCGCCTCTCGCGATTGATACCCGTCGTGGCATGACAAAACGGCTGACGACGGTGGCACTCGCACTTGGCATGACGATCGGGCCGGCGGCAGGCTTCGGTCCCCCCGTGGTCGTCACGGGGCTCGATACCGGCGAGCCCGGCATCGACGTCGCCTCCGACGGCACGATCTACGTCAACGCCCCGGCCGGCCTGCTCTCGAGCCTGCCCGGCTCGCCGAGCTTCGTGTTCCGCTCGGACGACGGCGGCGCGACCTGGACCTTGGTCCCGTCCGGACTCCGCGCCAACCTCCCGGGCGGTGGCGACTCCAACCTTGCCGTCGACCCGGTGTCGGGGACGCTCTACATGACCGACCTGTGGCTCGGGAGCGCCACCGTGTCGCGGTCAACGGATCGCGGGGCGACCTGGCTGGCGAACCCGGTTCAGGGCGTGGTGGTGCAGGATCGGCAGTGGGTGGCGACCGCCGGCGGCGGGAACGTCTACCACGTGACCCATCAGATCCCCCTGGGCCTCGTGGTCTCCAAGTCGGCGGCGCCTACCGACGGCCTCGTCTACCCACTGTCCACGGTCGCGGCGACACCAGTCGACCAGACGGGCTGCGTCTGCCCGCCGGGCAACCTCCTCGCCCAGCCGGGCACGGGGCTGCTCGGCTCCGGCGATCGCGTCGGCGTGATCTACTTCACCTCGAGCGGCGGCATCAATTTCGCACGCTCGACGAACGGCGCTCTCACGTTCACGAACGTCGCGGTGTCGCCGCCGAGCTCCGCCGACACCACGCACGCCTTCCCGGTGGTGGCCTCGGCCGCCAACGGTACCTTGCATGCGGTATGGCTGGAGGTCTTCGGCACCACGTCGTCCCGCGTGGGTTACGCGCGCTCCAGCGACTGGGGTGCCAGCTGGACCGTGCCGGCTACGCTGGTTTCCGCGGGCGCGTCGGTCTACCCGTGGGTGGCGGCCGGCGGCGCCAAAGTCTCGGTGACGCTCTACCACACCAGCGCCCGCGGGACGTCCGACACCGTCGCCGAGGGGAGCCAGTGGTTCGAGGCCTACCTCGAGAGCGTCGACGGCGGCGCCAGCTTCACGCCGCTCGCCGTCGTCGACCCCGTGCCGGTGAAGACCGGCCCGATCTGCACGGCGGGCACGGGCTGCAGCGCGGATCGCGAGCTGCTCGACTTCCAGTCGGTCACGATCGACGGCGCCGGACGCGCCAATGCCGTCTGGACTCGCTCCATCGACGGCGTAAGCGACACCGAGATCCGCTTCGCGCGGCAGTAGGCGAGGCGCAGGGCTACTGGAGCTGCGCCGTCCCCTGGAGTGCCGCGGCTCCCGGCCCCGGCAGGTCGGCCGCCGAGTCGACCAGCGTGTTGAAGGTGGGCGGGATGCAGAAGATGCTGACCAGGGTCTGGGGCTTGGCCGGGCCGCCGGTGGTGAGGGCGCCCGCCGGCGAGCCGGTCTCGACTATCGTCCGCGCCACGTTGTTGGCGGTGAAGGCGCCGGACGTCCGCTGCCCGCAGCTCGTGAAGCCGGTGGCGGTCGCGCAGTCGGCGTTACCGTTGGCCGGGTTACAGGGCACGGGCTGGCAATGCTGGCCGGCGGTGCAGTTCGCATCCGACGTGCAGCTGGCGCCCGTCGGCGAGCCGTTGCACTTCCGGGCGAAGGAGTTGACCGTCTTGTTTTTGCAGAAGCCGCAGAAGACATTCGGCTGATCCGGCGCGTCGACCGCCGTCTTCGTGATCGTGCCCGTGTCGAGCTTGAAGGCGATCGGCAGCGCGCCGATGTTGAGCGACGAGGGTGGCGGGCAGTCGTGGCTCGACGGGAAGTCGCCGTCGACGGGGGAAGCGCCCGGCGTGCAGGCGAGGCTGTCGTTCGGGCCGCCGGCGCACGTGTTGGTGGTGGGCTCGCAGATCGGGCACGGCTGGATGAACGTCCGGCACTTGGCGCCCGTCCCCGGGCAGTCGGCGGTGGTGATGCAGCCCTTGCCGTCGTTCGTGCCCCCCGCGCAGGCACCGGTCTCGCAGCTGGCCGTGATGCTGCAGTCGCCGTCGGAGCAGCAGGGCGCGCCGTTGTCCGTGCAGCGGCCGGTGTCGTTGGTGCAGGTGCCGCCGCCCGGACAGGCGCTCGTTCCGGTGCTGCAGGTGGCGCCGCCGCACGCCGCGCCCGGCGTGGAGCCGCCGGCGCAGCGATTCGGGAGCAGGTCTCCCACGAGGAAGAGCGTCGAGCTGAGCGGCAGGTCGTAGCTGGTCACCGTCCCCGCGGAACAGTCGCTCGTTCCGGAACCGTTGACCGCGACCGTGTTGATGACGCAGGTGCTGGTGGCGGCCCCGCCGTGGGAGCCGTTCGGGACGGGGAGCGGCGGGCCGAACAGGCATCCGGCGTTCGAGCAGAGCAGGAACTTGCACGCGCCGCCCGGGCAGTCCGCGTTGCTCGTGCACGCGTTGTGATGGTTCGTGCCGCCCGAGCACCGGTTGCCGCCCGTTTGGGCCGGCGTCGTCCCGCTGAGCGTCAGCGTCGTCCCGTTGCACGTCGCATTGGCGATCGACGTCCCCAGGTCGGGGATGGTCGACGGGAGCGGCACCGCCACCCCCGCGCCGCCGAAGTAGAGCCCGCCGCACGCGAGCGGGAAGAAGTTCGGGGTCCCGTCGGCGTCCAGGTGCCCGCAGCTACCCGACCCGACACCGGTCGTCGACACCTGCCTCGTCGGCGTCCCGCCGAGGCAGCTGCATGCCGATGGCGTGGTGCTGGTGGTGGTCGTCGTGGTGGTCGTGGTGGTCGTGATCGTGATCGGGAGCGGCGGAATCGTTGGAAGCGTCGGGACCGGTTGCGCCGAAGCGGCGGCCGCGACGAGCAGAAGGGCCGAGAGGATGCGAACGACGTACGTCATGGCGACGACTCCTTCTCGCTCGCCGCGCGGGGCGAGGTGCGCAAATTCGGACCATCCGCCGCCCCAGTAGAGCTCGCAATCCCGTCCTCGGATTCGGGTTTTTCGCCCGTTCCGGGGACAGAGGGGTGCCGCATTGCATGCTAGGGCGCGAGTTCGCACGCGCACTAGCGGGGAGCGAGTGCGGGCCTTAGATCACGCGCCCCTCGCGGCCACCAGCTCCTCCAGCTCGGCGACGACGCGCGCGAGCTCCGCGACGAGCGGCGTCGTTCGATGCGCCCGCAGGCGGCGCACGACTTCCCGGTAGTACCACAGCGTTCCTTCGCGCCCGCCGCTGAAGCGCCTCCAGAGGCGCTCCCCGTCCGCCCTATAGTCGGCGAGGATGGCGCGCGCATTGTGCAGCTTGTCGCACCCCGAGACGAGGCGGACCGAGGGCGAGGCATGCCTCAGGTGGCGGAGGTATTTCTCCTTCCGCTTGCGCCACGGGGGCTTGGGCGTGGTGCGTGCGTCGGTGCAGCCGAGGACGATCGCGGCCACCCGCTCGCCGAAGCGTCGACGGAGCTCCGCGGGCTTCAGGTCCTGGTCCTCGACCGCATCGTGGAGCAGCGCCGCGATCGCCTCGTCCTCGTCGGCACCGTGCTCGAGGGCGAGACTGGCGACGCCGAGCAGATGGGCGACGTAGGGGATCCGAGTGCCCTTCCGCAGCTGCCCTGCGTGCAGCCGCGCGGCCAGAGTGAGGGCGTCCTCGAAGCGAGATGAGAGTGGGGCCATCACCACGGCTCATCACCGCTCGTGGGTTTCCGTCAAGGGCACACACACATTGACTTCGCGTCGCCGGGCGCACTACACGGCCGAGCGGAGGGCCGACGTCATGGACCTGGGTCTATGTGGCGCGACCGCCGTCGTGAGTGGCGGCACGGGCGGCATGGGACGGGCAGCCGCCGAGTGCTTCGCCGAGGACGGCGCGCGCGTCGCGGTCCTCGGTCGCACGCAGGAGAAGCTCGACGAGACGGTCGAGCGCCTGCGGCAGCTCGGCAGCCCCGAGTCGCTTGGCCTGCGGGTCGACGTCGGCGACCGCAGCGCGGTCGACCGCGCCTTCGCGGAGCTCGGAGTGCGATGGGGCGCGCTCAACATCCTCGTCAACACCGTCGGTCCGGCCCAGCACGGCGGCATCGAGGACCTCACGGACGACGCCTGGACCGCCGCCTTCGAGATGGGGACGCTCTCCGCCGTGCGCTGCGTGCGCGCGGCGCTTCCGTGGCTCCGCAAGGCCGAGTGGGCGCGCATCGTCAACGTCTCGGCCCACTCGACGAAGCGCCAGACGCCGAGCCTGATCGCCTACACGGCCGCCAAATCGGCGATGACGAGCATGAGCAAGAACCTCGCGAAGGCGCTCGCCAGGGACGGCATCCTGGTCAACACGGTCTCGCCCGGGACCTTCCTCTCCGACAGCCTGAGACGCCATCTCCAGAAGATCGCGACGGCGCGTGGCATCGACCCCGAGAGCCCCGTCGACGCGATGCGGATCATCGACGAGGACTACGGCGCGCCCTGCGACCTCTACCGCGCCGGCCTGCCGAGCGAGATCGGTGCGGTGATCGCCTTCCTCGCCTCGCGGCGGAACAGCTACATGACCGGCGCCAACGTGAACGTCGACGGCGGGTCGGACTTCTCGTGAACGCGGACGAGCTGCTCGACGCGGCGCGGTCCCAGACCGCTCTCGACGACTTCGGCGAGAACAGCTTCCGCGAGGGACTCGAGGTGCTGGCGGCGTCGCTCGGGCGCGAGGCGCGGCTCAGCGAAGCGGGCGAGCAGATGGCTCGCGCCCACCTGACGCAGCTGCTCGCCACGCGCCTCGAGATCGAGGACTGCTACCGGCGCCATCCCGAGATCGAGGCGGAGGAGGTCGCCGCCCCCATCTTCATCCTGGGGTTGCCGCGGACGGGCACGACGGCGCTTTCGTACCTGATGGCGCGCGACCCGGGCACGCGCTCGCTCCGGCTCTGGGAATCGCAGGCGCCGGTGCCGCCGCCGGAGACCGCCACCGAGGAGACCGATCCGCGGATCGCCACCACGCAGGGATTCCTCGACGTCATGCAGACCGCCTACCCCGAGCTCGTCGCCATGTACTTCGCAACCGCGACCAGCCCGACCGAATGCCAGGACCTCCTCGGCCGCGAGTTCCGCGCCCCGCATTTCTGGGGCCAGTACTGGATTCCGACCTACGCCGACTGGCAGCAGGGCTGCGACATGGAGCCCGCCTACCGCTACCACGCGCGCCAGCTGCGGCTCCTCCAGTGGCGCTGCCCGCCGACGCGCTGGCTCCTGAAGACCCCGGTGCACATGCTCTCGCTCGACGCGCTCGATCGCGTCTACCCCGACGCCCGCTTCGTCATGACCCATCGCGATCCCGCCAAGGTCCTGGGCTCGGTCTGCAGCCTCATCGCCCTCATGCACCGGATGACGAGCGACGCCGTGGACCGCCGCGCGCTCGGCCGGGCACAGGTCGACCTCTGGGCCGAGGCGCTCCGGCGCGCGATCGATTTCCGCGCCCGCGTCGGCGACGAGCGCTTCGCCGACCTCCATTTCGACGAGCTCCAGGGCGCGCCGGTCGAGGCGATCGCGCGCGCCTACGCGCGGCTCGGCGTCCCGTTCACCGGCGCCGCGCGGGCCCGCATGTCGGGCTGGGCCGGCGAGAACCCGCGCGGCAAGCACGGCGAGCACCACTACCGCCTGGAGGACTTCGGCCTCGATCCCGCTGCGGTGCGGGCGCAGTACGGGTTTTACATGAAACGCTTCGCGGTCCCCGTGGAGGCCTGAGCTCATGTCGGAAGATGCCGCCGCCTGGGCGGAGTTCTGCGAGCGCCTGAAGACCGCCGGCGACTGGATCCTCGACCCGGCGTGCCCCGACGACCCGCTCGACCGCGCCGAGGGTTTTCGCCTGCTCACGCGGCTGCTCCGCGGCGCCCTCGAGCAGTTCGTCGAGTACGACGACCCCCTGCATCCCACGTTCGTGCGGCTCTGCCACGAGACGATCAAGGTGATCGCCGAGAACCCCGACAACATCTATCTCGCGGCGCGGATCGACGGCCGGAGCGAGTACCGCGTGTGGGGCACGCGCGGCACCGTGCGCTGGATGAGCTTCAACACCCACGCGGGCGCGTTCGGCGCCGGCGGCCGCGGCACGGCGAGCGCGCTCGACGTGAACGACCTGCGCATCGAGCCCGACGGGACGTTCGAGCTCCGGGTGAGCGGCCAGGAGCAGCCCGGCAACTGGCTCCGCATGGATCCCGACGCGACGGTGCTGATCGTCCGCCAGACGATCGCCGACCACGCGCGGGAAATCCCCGCCGAGCTGCGCATCGAGCGCCTGGGCGCCGCGGCGCCGGCGGCGCCTCTCGATCCCGTGCGGTTTCGCCGCGCGCTCGCCACCGTCGGGCACTATCTCCACAACATCGCCCGCATGACGGTCGAGTGGGCGAACGCGAGCGCCCGGCACCCGAACGCCTTCGTCAACGTGCAGTCGAACGAGACGCGCGCGTACAAGGACCCGAACATCAGCTACCACATGGCGTACTGGGTCCTGGAGCCGGGCGAGGCGCTGGTGGTCGAGGCCGTGCCGCCGAAGTGCGACTACTGGATGTTCGTCCTCCACAACCACTGGCTCGAGTCGCTCGACTACCGCTACCACCGTATCCATCTGAACAACGCGACGGCGAGGCTCGAGCCGGACGGCCGCGTGCGCGTGGTCGTGGCGCACCGCGATCCCGGCGTCGCGAACTGGCTCGACACGGCCGGGCACCGCCGCGGGACGATCGGCGTGCGCTGGGTCGGGCCGAACGTGGTCGACACGGTGCCGACGGCGCGGGCGGTGAGAATTTGAGGGTCGTCCGGGTCGCCCGAATATCCGATACGAGATTAGCGCTTCGCCTTACGGCCGCCTCGCCGCTCCGCCGCATCCAGCTCGGGATATCTCCGGAAAATCCCCTCCTGGTTGAACGGCAGCCGCCGCTTCGACGCGAGGTACGCCGCAATCCGCGGCCGCTCCGCCACGCGATCGCGCAGCGCGACCAGCCGCGGGATCTTGCGCTCGATCCGCGCCATCGCGTTCGGGAACGCGTAGCGCAGCCCCTCGACCACCTGGAACGCCGACAGGTCGACGTACGTGAGGTCGCGCCCGACGAGCCACCGCCGCTCGCTCTTGGCGTTCCGGGCGAGCACGTCCTCGAGCCAGCCGAGGTATTTCGGCAGCCGCTCCTTCAGGAAGTCCGTCGCGCGCCGCTTCGCCTCCCTCCTCTGGTCTTCGTAGTACAACCCTCCGGCGATCGGATGGTGCGTGTCGTGGATCTCGCCGAGGAAGTCGGCGATCGTCAGCTGGATCTGGCTCGCCTCGGCGCGAAGCGCCTCGTCATCCGGCACGAGGCCGAGCTTGGGGGCGAGATAGGCGAGGATGTTCGCCGTCTGCGACACGACCACGTCGCCGACCTTCACGAACGGCGGCGCGAACGGCAACGCGCCCTGCCCTCTTCCCTCGAGGAACCGCATCATCGCCGCCATGCCGCCCTTCGTCCGCGCGACGTCGACGTAGTCGGCGCCGGCTTCCTCGAGCATGAGGCGCACGAACTCGCCCCGTCCCTGAATCGTCGGCCAGTAGTACAGCTCGACTCGCGTCCGGGACTTCTTCACGCGATCTTCAGGTGTCGAGCAGGACGTAGCCGGGGAAGTCCACGACGCGGAAGAACGGGCGTAGCGCGGCGGGCAGGTGGCGCTTGGCGCGGTCGAAGCCGACGATGCGCGGGTGGCGGAGGGCAATGCGGCGCCCCAGGCGCTCGAGCTCACACCCATCAGCGCGGACGACGTTCCGCGCCCAGTCGACGTCGCGACCGTACGTCATCGGAATCACGACGCCCGCGTCGCCGTGGAACGCGACCACCGGCGTGCGGTAGCGGCGGCCGCTCCTCCGTCCGACGTGGTGCACGATGGCCAGCGGCGGGACGAGCCAGGCGACCGTCCCGAGGATGGGATTTGTCACTACCCGGTTAACGTTCCGCATGAAGCGCGGGATGTGCATGGCTCGCGTATGTATGCCCTCGAGCGTGGCGAAGCGAGTACCTTGACTCGACCCTTCGAAGATGGCACGTACCACGAACTATCCGATGGCCGTGGCGATGGACGACCGGGTCGACGAGCTCTCGCGCTTCATCGAGCAGCTGACCACGCGCTTCAAGGAGACCGAGCGCCTGTTCGCCAGCCGGCTCGAGGTCTCCGACCGCGAGCTCGCGTTGCTGCGCACGCTGGTCGCGGACGGGCCGATGATCACGAAGGAGCTCGGCGGCCGCTTCCG
>Ga0070699_100004429_pt1 | contig 12418 bp, 15 predicted proteins | sample KBSK1503metaG_FD_65473 | JGI IMG/M metagenome (GOLD analysis project Ga0070699, IMG submission 65473) | Corn, switchgrass and miscanthus rhizosphere microbial communities from Kellogg Biological Station, Michigan, USA - KBS K1-50-3 metaG | ecosystem: Host-associated > Plants > Roots >...
CGGAGCCGCTCGATGCCGAGCGCGCCTTTCGCGACACGGAAGCGTACTGGCACCAATGGTCATCGAAGTGCACGGTGAGCGGCGAATATGCGCCGTATGTGCGCCGCTCGCTCGTCACGCTGAAGGCGCTGACCTACGCGCCGACCGGCGGCGTGGTGGCGGCGGCGACCACCTCGCTGCCCGAGCAGATCGGCAGCGTGCGCAACTGGGATTACCGATATTGCTGGCTGCGCGACGCGACCATCACGCTGCTTGCGCTGATGAACGCGGGCTACAGCGACGAGGCGATGGCCTGGCGCGACTGGCTGGTGCGCGCCGTGGCCGGCAGCCCCGAGCAGATGCAGATCATGTACGGCATCGCGGGCGAGCGGCGCCTGGGCGAGTGGACGCTCGACTGGCTTCCCGGCTACGAGGGTTCGCGCCCGGTGCGCATCGGCAACGCGGCGGCGAGCCAGCTGCAGCTCGACGTCTACGGCGAGCTGATGGACGCCATGCACCAGGCGCGCAAGCACGCCATGCCGACGCACGAAGCCGCCTGGGACGTGCAGCGCGCGCTGCTCTCGCACCTCGAGGAATGCTGGGCGCATCCGGACCAAGGACTCTGGGAGATCCGCGGCCAGCCCCGGCACTTCACGTATTCGAAGGTGATGTGCTGGGTCGCCTTCGACCGCGCGATCAAGGCGGTCGAGGTGAATGGGCTTCCCGGGCCGGTGGAGCACTGGCGCAAGCTCCGGGACCAGATCCACGCCGAGGTGTGCAAGCACGGCTGGAGCGCGAAGCGCGGCAGTTTCGTGCAGAGCTATCGCTCGCGCGAGCTCGACGCGAGCCTGCTCCTCATCCCGACGACCGGCTTCCTTCCGTGCAGCGATGCGCGGGTGAAAAGCACGATCGAGGCGATCCAGCGCGAGCTGACGCGCGACGGCTTCGTCATGCGCTACCGCACGCGCAAGTCGCTCGACGGCCTGCCGCCGGGCGAAGGCGTGTTCCTCGCCTGCAGCTTCTGGCTCGCCGACTGCCTGATCATGCTCGGCCGGCGCGATGAGGCGCGCGAGCTCTTCGAGCGGCTCTGCCGCCTCACCAACGATGTTGGCCTCCTCTCGGAGGAATACGACCCGCGCTCCGGCCGCCATCTCGGCAACTTCCCGCAGGCGTTCTCGCACGTCGCGCTCGTCAACACGGCGATGAACCTGAGCGCCGAAGCGAAGCCGATCGAGCAGCGCACCGAAAAGAAAGCCGCCTGACGTAATTCCGTACTTCGTTCGTAATATCTCTTTGTCTCGCGCGTTCGGCGCGTCGATCCCCGACGCCTGAACCAGTTCGGGCTCCGTCCCCGAATTCACCGATGCGCGGTCATGCGCACGTCCGGGTGCTAGCATCGGCGCCGAGGAGGAATTCATCATGGCCCGCCTGTTTGCCGCGCTCGCCGCGCTCATGTTCGCTTTGCCTGCCGGGGCGCAATATCCGGAGAAGACGGTTACGCTGCTCGCCGGTTATCCGCCGGGCGGGCTGGTCGATGTCGTCTCGCGCCTCGTTGCCGAGGGCATGAAGGCGCGCTTTCCGAAAGGCATCAACGTGGTCAACCGCCCCGGCGCTGCGGGCGCGGTGGCCGTGGCGGAAGTCGCGCGCGCCGCCCCGGACGGCTACACGATCGTGCTCACGCCGCACTCCGCGCTCGTGATCGCGGCGCAGATGCAGGACCTCGCCTACAAGACGCCCGACGACTACGACCCGTTTATCAATCTCGTGTCCTACTACCCGATGATCGCGGTGCGCACGGAGTCCGAATACAAGACGATCCAGGATCTCGTCGCCGACGCCAAGGCGAACCCGGGCAAGCTGCGCGTCGGCTCGCCGGGCGAGGGCACCTCGAGCCATCTCAATCTGGAAGAGTTCATGCGCCTCACTGGGACGAAGATGGTGCACATCCCGTATCAAGGCTGGGCGCAGTCGAGTCCCGCGCTGCTCGGCGGTCACATCGAGGCGGCGGTCGCGCAACCGGGGGAGCTCAAGGGCCAGGTCGACGGCAAGCGCATGCGCGTGCTCGTCAACTTCCGTCCGCAGCGGCTGCCCTCGTTCCCCGACGTGCCGACGGCGAAAGAGCTCGGCTGGAACGTCGCCGACGGTGTGTGGTACCTGCTGCTCGCGCCTAAGGGCACGCCCGCCAACGTGATCCGCCACGTGCACGATGCCGCGAAGAGCGCGATCGAGGACCCGAAGTTCCGCGCCGACATGGCGAACCGCGGCATCGACGTCGATTACCGCGCGGGCGAGGCCCTGCGCGCCGACCTCTGGCGCGAATACCGCTCGCACACCGAAATCCTGCGGCGCATAGGCCTGCTCAGGAAATGATTTATTTGAAGCCGCGGATCAGGTCGTTGATGCGCTTCGGCGCCTCGACGTGCGGGGCGTGCCCGAGGCCAGGAAGCGAGCGGTACTCCGCGCGAGGAAAGGCGGCGGCGATCGCCTTGCAGCCCGCTTCCGGCGTGATGATGTCTTCCGTGCCGCAGGCGACAAGCACCTTCTTGCCGTAGCGCCGCGCGTCTTCGGCGAGCCGGCCCTGCGCGAGGCAATGCACCGCCTGCCGATAGCCTTCCGGGCGGATGCGCCGCTGGCTCCAGCGCACGAGCTCGAGCGCGATCGGCGGCGAGGCCGCCGCGACGAGCGTCGGCGAGCGCTTCTGCGCCATTCCCTGCGGGCCGAGCTCGTCCAGCTGCTGCAGCCGCTCGCGCAGCCGCCGCTCACGTTCCTCCGACGGCATCAGCCCGTAGCCGCCCGCCGGCCCGAGGAGCACCATGGCACGCACGCGCTCGGGATGCGCGGCAGCATACGCCGTGGCCATCAGGCAGCCGAGCGAATTGCCCACCAGCACCACATCCTTGAGCAGCAACCGGTCGAGGAACTCGTGCAGCGCCTGCGCGTAGTCCGCGGGCTTCGGCTCGCGCGGCGCCAGAAAATCGGAATCGCCATATCCCGGCGCGTCCCACGCGATCAGCCGGTAACCCTTCAGGCTCTCGAGCTGGTGCAGCCAGCTCGCCGAGCTCGAGCCGATGCCATGCAGCAGCACGAGCGCCTGGCCGGCGCCCATCTCGCGGTACGAGATGGTCTTCGATTTGCGCGGTGCGAACCGCGCGATCCGCTCATCGAGCATCGCCGGTTATTCTCTAGCAGATGAGCACTGCGCGCAGCGCCGAGATCGTCGGCGGCGGCTTCGCCGGCCTCGCGGCCGCGGCGGCGCTCGCACACCGCGGCTGGCGCGTGCGCCTGCACGAGCGCGCCGACCGGCTGCGCACCGCGGGCGCCGGCATCAACATCTACGAGAACGGGCTGCGCGTGCTCGAGGCGCTCGGCGCGCTGGCGGAGACTATCCGCGACGGCTCGCGTACGCGGCTGCGCGAGACGCGCGACGGCAACGGCCGGCTGTTGTCCGTGCATCATTGGGACATCCGCGTCTACGGCGTGCTGCGCCAGCGCATGATCGACGCGCTCGCCGCCGCGTCGCGCCATGCCGGCGCCGACATCATCACCACCTCCGAAGGCGCATCGGCGACGCCGGAAGGCGAGCTCGTCCTCGCGAACGGCGAGCGCCTGAAGGCCGATCTCGTCGTCGCCGCTGACGGCGTCAATTCCAGGATCCGCGATTCGCTCGATCTCGTCGCCGTGCGCCGCGACCTGCGCGACGGCTGCATTCGTCTGCTCACCCCGAAGACCGCGCCGGAGATCGAGCAGGGCGACGGCGGCCTTACGGTCGAGTACTGGTCGGGCAACCGGCGCCTGCTCTACAACCCGTGCAGCACGACACAGCTCTATCTCGCGCTCAGCATGCCGCACGACGACGTCGCGGCGCGCGCGCTGCCCGTCGACAAGCGCGTCTGGATGCAATCGTTCCCGGCGCTCGGGCCGCTCATCGCGCGCATCGGCGAAGAGGGCCGCTACGACCGCTTCGAATACATCCGCCTCAAGCGCTGGTCCGCCGGTCGCATCGCGGTGATCGGCGATGCCGCGCACGCGATTCCGCCGAACATCGGCCAGGGCGCCGGCTGCGCGATGATGAACGCGCTCTCGCTCGCCGTGTACCTCGATCGCTCGGTCGACGTGCCGGCGGCATTACGGGAATGGGAGCGCGCCGAGCGCCCGCTCACCGATCACACGCAGCGCATCTCACTCTTCTATGGAATGCCGACCTTCTGGCCGCCGGCCTTGCGCGCCGCGTTCTACTGGCTCGCCGGCCGCTCGCGCTGGCTGACGATGCAGCGCACGCGCACCGCGCGGCACGTGCCGACCGGGACTTAGCGCGATTCCCGCTTTCGCGGGCGCACGCCGATCTTCCAGTAGAGGTGCCACAGCATCACGGCGGAAGTGGCCCCGACGAAGGCGAAGTACACGTTGGCGAGCCCGCCGGCGAGGCCACCCAGCGCGCCGACCCCCACGCCGACCGAAAGCAATACCAGCAGCACCCAGACCGACAACAGCTTGAAGCCCGGGCGCACATCCGCGTGTGGTGCGTAGTGCTGCCGCAGCAGGACCCAAGCGACGATGGCGATCGGCGTGCCCCAGAGGATGACGAAACCGGCGATGGAATCCTGGGCGCCCACTCGCGCTCCCTATTTCGAAGTGCCGATCCAGCCCTTCTCCGAGATATCGAAGATCACGCCGTCGGGATCCTTGTACTTCACCTCGAAGTTGGCCTCTTCCTTGGTCTTGCCGAGCGTGAAGAAGAACTTGCCGCCCGCCGCCTCGACGCGCTTCTTCGCCGCCTCGAGATCATCCACCTGAAACCCGAAATGGTGCGCGCCCACAAAGCTGCCCGCATCTTTCAGCCCGGACCCCTTCTCGCCTTTGTACTTGAGCAGCGCGAGATTGATGACGCCATCGCTGAGGTAGATCGCCGAGCCCATGTCGATGTGCTCCTCGCCGACGCGCTTGAGCTCGAACACCTTCTCGTAGAACGCCGCCGCGCGCTCGAGATCGCGGACCACGACGGCGATGTGACGCAGCTTGGCCATGCCGCAGTATAGAACTACGGCTTCGCTCGCGGCGCCGCCCGGCGCTCGTAATGCAGGACATCGTCCGCGCGCCACGGGCGCGGCTCGCGCCGGCGCGAGAGCCACAACAGAACAAAACCGGCCACGCTCGCTGCCGTGGCAGCGATGAGAAGTTCTTGCGCGACCCCAACCCCCAAGCCGGCGAGCGCCACGCTAAGCGCAAAGGCGCCCATGCCCGCTTCCCACAAATGGCAACGCGGCGTGCGCTGCCATCCGCGCGCCACCTCCCACGCCAGAATGCCCGCCGGTACGACGAGCCACCACGGGCTGGGATGCTCGCGTCCGCCCAGGACGCCGGCGAGCAGCACGACCATCAGGCCGGCGATGAGCAGTGTCATCGGCCGCCGCAGCGGGTCGCGCCAGGCGCGATACAGATCGCGCGCGAGAAGCAGCAGCGCCGCCGCGGCGAGTGCGAGCTCGACGCCCAATTGCGCGCTCATGTGAACTGCACGTCCGCGATCCAATTGCGCTTGCGGCGCACGAGGCGCGTCTCTTCGTCCTCCGCGTCGAACGTGGCGGGCGAGCGGCGCAGGAGCGAGGGCTCGACGCCTTCGAGCGCGTTGACGCTTACCACCGCGTAGACCCGGCCGTCGATGCGGCTCGTGACCAACGGCACGATGCCGCACGCCGCACAGACGTGGAAGTCGGCGCTCTTCGTGCCGAAAACATAGGTCGAGACCCGCGAGCGGTCCTCAATCACGACCTTCAGCGTACCCCCCGGACATGATGTCCATACGCCGCCGTGCTTGCGGCAGAACGTACAGGTACAGGCCCGCGCCGGTATCTCGGCCGGCTCCGGCCGCCAGTCGAGGGTGAACGAGATGTTGCCGCAGTGGCAGCGCCCCGAGATCAGCATTGCGCCTCCATCCATTTGCGGTCGGCGAGCACCACGGAGGTCTCCACTTGCCGTGCCGGAATCGACCAGTATTTGCGCAGCAGGCGGTCCTTCTCCACCGGCGACACGACGGTGAAGCCGTTGCGCCGATAAAAGTCGATGGCCCACGTCGCCGCCGCCCAGGTGCCGACGAGCACCGGCTTGCCCGCGAGCCCCTGCACATGGCGCAGGAGTTTCTTCCCAATGCCCTGCCGCTGCGCGGCCGGCGCGACATACGCATGGCGCACGAGCGCCACATCGCCCTTGTCCTGGATTCCCATGACGCCGGCGATGCGCCTATCGTCCTCCGCGACCCAGAACACCACGCCATCGACGATCTCGCTCGCCAGCGCTTCCGCCGGCATGTACGGCTCGTGCCATCGGTCGGCGGGAATCACGCCGCGATACGCCTGCGCCGCGGCATTCACGATCGCCAGCATCGCACTTCGGTCGGCTTCGGCGGCGTTGCGGATGGGCATGCTGACTGGCGTCCCTATAACACCAACGTGTAGACATGGAATCTGGTATCGCGAACCCAGCCGTGAGAAGCATACAAGGCCTGCGCTGCTTCGTTGTCTACTGCAGTGGACAAGGCCAGGCGAACGGCACCTTCGGTACGGCCGAAGCTCGCCGCTGCCGCAAGCAGTTTCCCGGCCACGCCGGATCGCCTGGCCTCCGGTGCCACAAACAGGTCATTGAGGATGAAGATGCGCGCCGCCGAGACAGACGAAAAACTGGGATAGAGCTGAGTGAACCCGACCGCACGCTGCGACTGAAGCGCCAGAAACACTACGGACTGATTGTGCTGGAATCGCTCCCAAAGGAAGCTGCGCGCCGTCGAGATATCACTCGGCTTGCCATAGAAAACGCGGTAAGCGTCGAAGAGGGGAATCAATAGCTCAAGATCTGCGATTGCAGCCCGCCGCGTCTCCGTGACCTGACGCGGACCCATTCAGGCACGTGTCCCATAGAGGGCAATGACGCTTATTGCTAGAAATACCAGCCAGGAGAGATGCCGTCCGCGCGATACGATGACGGTAATACCGGCACTCACGAGAAACACCGCCGCCAGCACCCCGGAAACCGCAGCCGACGAGATTGGCCCTTGGGCGAGGAGAAACAACAACGCGGCGGCGCCCCACCAGGCAACGCTCGTGAGATGCCACGCGAAACGCAGAGTGCGGGCAGTGAACTCGGTGCCGCCGAAGAGCTTCGGCAAGTCGCCGCGACGAAACAGGCGAATCAGAATGTATTTCTCGCCCAAGAACGAATGTGCGACGCCGACCGCAAAGGCAAGCAGCGCAGCAAATAGGTAGAGGAAGCTCAAAGCTGCATCAAGCCTAAGGCTGCACAGTCAAATAACAGCAACTTCGCTTGGTCTAAGGCTGAAGCTGGCGCTACCACCGTCAGCTCCAAACCAGATCATTCCGTATCGGTCGATCTCGAGGACTTCGAATGTTTTCCCCTCGTAGGACTTCAGCCGAGCCTGGTCTTCCTGAGGTAACCCTCGAGCGCACGATGAAACCGACTCTATCCGTACTTTCGCACCGACCTTTATGGCTCGCCCAGACGCGTCCACGGAAGGCAGCGGATAGCCTGGCGGCAAACTCTTCGGCGGCGGCCAATCAGCCATCTAACGTCCAATAGTCAGGAGAAGTGCCGTCTATCATAGCTAAGGAATCTCCGCGCGCTGCGGCAGCGCCCATGAATCAGCGGGTTGGATTCATAGCGTCGCTTCGCGTCCGTGTTATCCGACGCGAAAGGGGTCTGAGGCCGCTGCGCGCAGCCGCGCGCGCACGAGGTCGATGTGTTGGCGCAGCGCGTAGAGCTCGTCGGTGTAGGCGAGGGGCACGGCGATGCTCGAGACGCGCGCGTCGAGCTTGTCGAGCGAGTGGAGTAGCTCGTCGCGGCTGCGCTCGCGGGTTTCGAGCTCGTATTCGATGGAGCGCAGGTTGCGGTACCAGCGGAAGATGCGCGAGCGCACGCGCAGGCGGTAGAGCGGCGGCACCATGCGCGAGACGGGGATGAGGACGGCGACGATGGAGAAGATCGCGACCCACATGCGGTCGATGAGGTTCGCGAGCCAGAAGGGCAGGTAGCGCTGCAGCAGCGGCGGTCCGGTCCGGTAGTAGCGCTCGGCGTCCTTGGCGAGCGGGAACTCGTTCTGCGCCGGGCTGGGGAACTGGCCGGCGCGCGCGATCCAGCCGGGTCCGCTATGGATGCGCGAGGCGGCCTGCACGAACAACTGGATGATGGCCGGGTGCGTGTTCTGCTGCGCGACGAGCGACGTCGTCGCGGCGATGAGTTGCAGGTCGCGCGAAGGCACGTCGCGCGCGACCTGCGCCACGCCGCGCGGCAGGACCACGGGGCTGATGTAGCGATAGCGCCGCGCATACGCCTCGGCGTTCGCGAACTCGAAGAGGCGGATGCCGGGCGTCTCGAGCAGCATCTGCACGAAGGGCGACTCCGGCGCTGACACAAGCGTGATCGCGTCGAGCTTGCCGCCGAGGAGCGCGACCACGGCGTCGGTCTCGCCGAGCATGGAGCGCTGCAGCTCTTCGCGCTCGATCTGGTTCGCGGCCAGCAGCCGCGTGAAGAGCCCGGGACCGCCACTGCCGCGCACGCCGATGTTGACGCGCCTGCCGCGCAGCGCGGTGAGCGAGCCGAACTTCGCAAAGCGGTCGGCGCGATAGAAGATCCACACCGGCTCGTAGAACAGGCTGCCGAGCGACACGACTGAGTCCGGATTTTCCGCGTCGGTGTGGATGGTCTCGGAGGCGCCGCCCTGCACGAACGCCAGGTCGACGTGCTCCTTGCCGTCGCGCAAGAGCACGAGGTTCTCGCGCGAGCCGGCGGTATGGCGCAGCTCCACCTGGATGTGGGAGCGCTTCAGTTCCTCCGCGTAGCGCTTGCCAAACTCGTCGTAGGCGCTGTTCTCCGGGCCGGTGGCGAGCACGACGCGATGCGGCGGCGTGGGATCGAGCAGGACATACGCGGCGACAAGAAGCGCGATGACGATCGCGATGAACGGACCCCACGCGAGGAAGAGCTCGCGCACCGAGACGAGCGTCTCGCGGACAAGGCGCGGCACTAAGCGGCGACTTTTTGCGTGATGGGCGCCTTGGGCAGTACGGCTTCGCCGCGCTCGAGCTGGAAGGTGAATTCGAGCCGGTAGCCGTCGACGGTCTTGACGAAGTTGCCGACCAGCGCGCGCGTCACGCCGAACTGCGAGTCGGTCTCGAGATGCGGATCTTCGGGGTCGTAGACCTGAGAGGCGATGGTCTTGTAGCCCTGCTTATAGAGAAGGAAGTGCAGGTGCGCGGGCCGCATGTTGTGGCGCTTCTGCGCGCCGAGGAGCGCACCGGTCGGGCCGTCGGTCGGCACGGGATAGCCGGCGGGCTTCACGCTCCTGAAGCTGAATGAGCCGTCGGGCTGGGTGGTGAAGATGCCCCGCAGGTTCATCTCGGCCTGCGTCGTGTCCTGGTTCTCGTAAAGGCCGGCGGGCGAGGATTGCCAGACGTGCACATCGACGCCGGGAATGGGCGCGCCGCTTTCCTCCTTTACCCAGCCGCGAAAGACCAGAGGCGTGCCCGCGGTGGCGGAGCGCACGATGGAATCGCCGTCGGCGCAGCGCGGCGCACCGGCGCGGTAGAACGGGCCGAGGTTGTTCGCCTGGGTGGGCCGCGTGCCGCGGCCGCCGTTGTTGATGAGGCAGACGAGGTTGGAGACGCCGAGCGCGCCTGCGAGGAGCATCGCCTCGTTATGGCTCGGCGTGGTCTGCTTGCCAATCGCGTTGAGGTAGCCGATCGCTTCCTGGAATTCGCGCTCCGTGAGCTTCGCTTCGCGCACGAAGGCGTGCAGATGCTTCACCAGCAGCGCGAGGAGCTCGCGCGTGCGCGCGTTCGGCGTTCGATGCATCTCCTGCAGCACCGCCGCGGTGACGTCGTCGGGCGTCTCGATGATCATCGACTTTCCTCCGAGGGGAGGAAAGTCTACTTCAGCCGCGATGCTTCCAGCCGCTGTGGCTGCCCTGCGCCTGGGCCGGGGCGGTATGTGTCATCGGACGCTCGCTCGCGCGCACCTGGGGCGCGGGCATCCTGTATCGCGCCTGCGGCATGAAGCGCGTTGGAGCGGCGCTTTGTGTGGCTGGCGCATGGGCGATGAAGCGCGCGGGCGGCGTGCCATGGATGATGGGTTGGCGCTGCGACTCGGGCACCGCGTGGTACGGCGTGACGTGAACGCGATTTACGAAGCGCACGGGCTGCACGATGCGCGTCACGATCACCGGCCGCGCATAGAAGGGCCGGAAGCGCACCGGCCGGTACGCCGGCCACCACCACGTGCCGTAGACGACGTATGGGTCGTAGTAAGGCGCGTAGATGACGTTCGGATAGATGGGCTGCACGACGATCTGCCCCGACTGCTGGTAGACCTGTTGCTGGTTGTCGCTTTGCAGGTAGCCGTTCGTCTCCGCGCGCTGGCGCAGCTCCTGGATCGTGGCCTGCACATAAGGCTGGTAATTCGCGTACGCGTCGCCAAGGTCGGCGAGCCACTGCGGGCTCTCCATCATGCGCGCAAGAACATCCGGTGAAGCAACGAGCGCCTTCACGCTCGGCGGCCAGGGGGCGTTCTCCACGGCGGCGAGCGCGGCGTCGCCTTGCACCTGCGGATTGCTGCGCGACCAGGCCGCCGCCGCGGCCACGTCATCCGGATAGCGCGAGGCGTCGAGCACCTCGTTCAGCAGCGGATCCGGGTACAGCGCGATCGGCGCGAGCAGCGCATCGAGCTCGGCCTGGTTGAACGCGCGCTGGGCGTGCGCGTTGAGCCCTCCAAGGGCGATGGCCAGGCCGAGCACGATGCGGATGATGCGTTTCATGAGGTTCAATCTAGACCTCGGCGCAAGCCGCGGCTGCATCAATGTGTAACCAGATGTGCGGGCACAAAAGGTGCAGCACTTCGCGCCGTGAAACGCCTCGCGCCATTGTGCTTTGCGGTATTCGCGGCGAGCGCCTACGGGCAGAGCGCCCAAAGCTCCATCGAGCGCTACTTCGAGGCGCTCGACCTCGACGGCGACGGCTATGTGTCGCTCTCCGAGGCGGCGGGTGAGCCGATCGTCGTGCAGCGCTTCGACCGGGCCGACAAGGACCGCGACGGCAAGCTCTCGCGCAAGGAGTTCGCGAATCTGAAGAAGGTGAAGGTGCGCATGGCCAAGAAGAAGACGCCCGGGGCTGCCGTGGGCGGCAGTGCGGCGAAGAAAAAGGAACAGGAAAAGCCGAACGCCGGCGCGGCCGGCGGCTAGTAGCGCTCGCCGACAGCGCGCAGGTGCCGCGCAGCCGGCGCCTCGCCATGCTCCCAGCGCAGATTCTGCGTCGCGACGATCGCCTTCACGGGCAGATGATCGGAGGCGATGGTGGCGAGCGCGGAGCGGTGCGCTTTCAGCGCGAGCAGCGCCGGGCGTGGACGCACCCAGACGCGATCGAGCGCGAAGAGCGGCCAACGCGACGGGAAGGAGCGCTCGACGACCGAGCGGCCAAGGAGCGAGTTCATCCAGCGTACCGGGCGGCTGAGCGGCAGCCATTCGTTGATGTCGCCGAGCACGACCACGCGCTCGTGGATCGGCGTCCTTTTCAGCAGGTCCAGAAGTCGGCGCGCCTGCCAGCGGCGCTCGGCGCCGAAGAGCCCGAGGTGCGTGACGATGACGCGCAGGCGCTGCCCGCAGACATCGAGGTCGACGTCGAGCGCGTTGCGCGGCTCGCGCCGGCCGTAGCCGAGCGCGAGGCGGCGCACGTCGAGAACCTTTCTCGTGGTGAGGAGCGCGTTGCCGAAGGGGCCATCGTGTCGCACGAGCGTGATGCCCGGCACCGACTGCATGCCCGCCTTGCCGGCGATGTAGTCGAGGCGGTAGTCGACTTCCTGCAGGCCGATGGTGTCGCACTCGAGCTCGCGGATCACGCGCGCGATGCGCGAGGCGTCCTTCTTGCCGTCGGTGCCGACGCAGCCGTGGACGTTGTACGACGCGATGCGCAGGCAGCTCTCGGGAAGCTGGTCCGAGAGCGCCTGCCAGTTAGCGAGGCTGGCGGCTTGCCGACTCATCGGCGGCCGCATCCATCGCGGTGATGCGGCGGCTCATGCGGGTGAACCAGCGCTTCACGGCCGCGATGCCGCCGCCGAGGAGTCCCACGGCGAGCGCGACGAGCCACCAGTTAACCTCGCCCGTGCCGCTGAGCGCGGTCTCGATCGCATCGCCGAAGATGGTGGTCGCCGCCGTGCCGGGCAGGAGGCCGATCGCGGTGCCGGCGACCACCTGCCACAGGCGCATGTGGATGGCGCCGGCGACGATGCTCTCCACCGCGAAGGGCGCGATCGGCACGAGACGCAGGAGCGTCATGGCGAGCAGTCCGTAGCGCTTGAGCACATCGATCATGCGATCGAGGCGCGGGCCGGCGATGCGGCGCACGGTATCGCGCTTCATGCGCCGGCCGATGTAGTAGGTGACGACCGC
>Ga0070699_100004430_pt1 | contig 12417 bp, 12 predicted proteins | sample KBSK1503metaG_FD_65473 | JGI IMG/M metagenome (GOLD analysis project Ga0070699, IMG submission 65473) | Corn, switchgrass and miscanthus rhizosphere microbial communities from Kellogg Biological Station, Michigan, USA - KBS K1-50-3 metaG | ecosystem: Host-associated > Plants > Roots >...
GCAGATCATCAACAACGGCTTCGGTGCGATGACCAACTTCGCGCTTGTGCCGATCCCGATGTTCCTTTTCATGGGCGAGCTCTTCTATCACACGGGCCTCGCCACCCGGTGCTTCAACGCCGCCGACAAGCTGCTGGGAAATATCCGCGGACGCCTCGCTTACGTCACGCTGATCGGTGGCACCGCGTATGCCGGGCCCGCGGGTTCCTCGATGGGTGCCTGCGCGCTCCTCGGACGCCTGATGGTCCCCGAGATGATGAAGCGCGGCTACAGCAAATACCTCTCGCTCGGGCCGATCATGGGCGTCGGTGGGCTCGCCGTGATCATTCCACCCTCGGCCCTCACCGTGCTCCTCGCGACGCTCGGCCGCACCGATGTGGGCGATCTGCTCGTTGCTGGCGTGATCCCGGGCTTCGTGCTCGCCGCGATGTATGGCGTGCTGATCTGGCTATGGACCGTCGTCGCCCCCGATGCCGCGCCGATGTACCACGCGGAGGGCGTGAGCGGGCGCGAAAAGTGGCGGCTTTTCTTCGTCGACGTGGTGCCGATGGTGGTGATCATCGTCTTCTCGGTGCTCATCATGGTCACGGGCTGGTCCACGCCGACCGAGGCCGCCGCGCTCGGGGCGGTGTCCGTCATCGTGGCCGCTGCGTGCTATGGCGAGATGACCTGGACGGCGTTCGTGAAATCGCTCGACGGCACGCTGCGTGTGACGGTGATGGCGTTTCTTGTCATCCTCGGCTCGGCGACCTTTGCTCAGGTGCTCGCCTTCACCGGCGCGTCCACTGGCCTCATGAACTGGGCGATCAGCTTCAACGTCACCCCGATCGGCATGGTCCTCATCATGATCGGGGTCATCATCTTCCTCGGCAGCTTCATGGACCCGCTGTCGAAGATGCTGCTCACCGCACCGATCTTCTTTCCGCTCGCGAAGACGCTGGGCTTCGATCTAACCTGGTTCGGCCTCATCATGCTGCTCGCGCTCGAAGTGGGCTACACCACACCCCCGTTCGGGCTGCTGCTATTCGTCATGAAAGGAGTTTCGCCGCCCGGGACCAGCATGAAAGACATTTACCTCGCCGGCATGCCCTTTATCGCCTGCATTTTTTTGCTCATCGGCATGGTCCTCGTTTTTCCGCCGCTCGCCACCTGGTTGCCCGCGATAAGCCATTAGCGAAGCTATGTCGAACGTTGGGATGACGCCAGGGAAGGAACTGAGGGGCAGGGTCGCGCTTGTGACCGGCGGCGCGCGCAACATCGGCCGCGCCATCGCACGCTCGCTCGCGGCGGGCGGTGCCGCCGTTATGGTGAATGCGCGCACCTCGCGGGCGCAGGGTGAAGAGACGGTGGCGATGATCAGGCAAGCCGGCGGCAAAGCCGCGCTTCATATCGCAGACGTCACCGATTCTGCGCAAGTGCGTGCATTGGTCGAGGCGACGGTGAAGAAATTCGGCCGGCTTGATGCGCTCGTCAACAATGCCGCGGTACGCATGGAATCGCCGTTCGGCGAGATCAAGCTCGAGGATTGGCGGCATGTGATGGCGAGCATCCTCGACGCCGCCTTCCTCTGCAGCCAGGCATGCCTGCCGCACCTTGTGAAGTCGGGCGCCGGCGCCATCGTCAACATCGGCGGCCTCACCGGTCACCGCGGCGCGACCGGTCGCGCACACGTAATCACCGCCAAGGCGGGCCTCGCCGGCATGACCAAGGCACTCGCGCTCGATCTCGCGCCTCAGCACATCACGGTGAACTGCGTGGTGCCCGGCACGATCGAGAGCCAGCGCGGCTTGCCGGGCGTGCCGGAGCGTCCCGAAGGCCGCCGCGCACCGCCACCACTCGGCCGGCGCGGGGAGCCGGAGGAGATCGCGGCGGTGGTCCGCATGCTCTGCGGTCCCGATGCGCGCTACATCACCGGCCAGGCGATCCACGTGAACGGCGGCGGATACATGCCGTGACGATTTCGCCGGTGATGCAACGCCTGAGCACTTATATCGCTCAGGCGCCGAAGAAGCGGCTGCCCGCGGCCGTGGCGGAGAAGACGAAGCACCATGTGCTGGACACCATCGCCGCGATGGTCTCCGGCGCGCGTTTGCCGCCCGGCAGGAAGGCCATCTCCTTCATCCGCACGCGCGGCGGCGCCAAAGAGGCCACTGTAGTCGCGAGCGGCATTGTCACGAGCGCGGAGAACGCCGCACTCGCGAACGGCATGCTGGCGCATGCAGACGAGACCGACGATTCCCACGCGCCGTCGCTCACTCATCCGGGATGCGGAATCGTGCCCGCAGCGCTCGCCATGGCGGAGCGCGAAGCGGCGAGCGGCGAAGCGTTCCTGCGCGCGGTCGCGCTCGGCTACGACGTGGGCTGCCGGCTCACCATGGCGCTCGACGCCTACCAGTTCCGCGAGGACGGACACTCGACGCACAGCTTCGGCCCGATGTTCGGCGCGGCCGCCGCTGGCGCGGCGCTCGCGCGGCTCAATGAGCGGCAGGTGCGCCACTGCCTTTCCTTCACGGCGCAGCAGGCGTCCGGCATCTCCTGCTGGATGCGCGACGAGGAGCACATCGAGAAGGCGTTCGACTTCGGCGGCATGCCGGCGCGCAACGGCGTCGCCGCGGCGGCAATGGTCGCGCATGGTTTTACGGGCGTCGAGGATGCGTTCTCCGGCGAGCGCAGCTTCTTCGTCGCCTACGGGCGAAAGCCCGAGCCGGAAAGGCTGATCGCCGGCCTCGGCGAGACGTACGAAGTGATGAATACGAATATCAAGCGCTGGTCGGTCGGCTCGCCGATCCAGGCGCCGCTCGATGCGCTCGACCTGCTGATTCGCGAGCACCGGCTGAAACCGGACGATGTCGAGCGGATGGTCGTGCGCGTAGCGCACCAGGGAGCGAACACGACGAACAACCGCGCGATGCCCGACATCTGCATGCAGCACCTGTGCGCGGTGATGCTGATCGACGGCACGGTGAGCTTCAAGGCGGCGCATGACGAAAAGCGCATGCGCGACGCGCGGGTGCTGGCGTTGCGCAAGAAGCTGCAGCTGCACGGCGACGATCAATTGACGAAGGCGATGCCCAGCCGCCAGGGCATCGTCGAGCTCGTTCTGTGCGATGGGACGACGCTGCGCCATCATATGAAGGCGGTGCGCGGCACGGCGGAAAATCCGATGGCGCGTGCCGAAGTCGACGCCAAGGCTTACGATCTCATCGCGCCGGTATTCGGCAAAGCGCGCGCGCGCCGGCTGTGCGACGCGCTCTGGAGCCTGGATACGGTCGCCGATATCCGGCAGCTGAGGCCATTGCTAAAGGAGAAGAGATGAGTCGCATCGTGCACCTCGCGCTGAAGGTCGACGACCTCGAGCGCACCACGCAGTTCTACCGAGAAGTCTTCGGCTTCAGCGAGATGAGCACCGACCGGGTGCGCGACCATACCTCGCGCCATCTCAGCGACGGCACGATCGATCTCGCGCTCATCAAGTACGACCCGGGAACGCAGTCGGCGGAATCGCGCGCGGCGGGCGAGGGGCCCTGCATCCATCACTTCGCGGTGGAGGTGCCCGACCTGCGCGCGGCGGAGAAGCGCATTCGCGCGCTCGGCTGCGAGATCATCAGCGAGCCGGGCGTCGTGCCGGTGAAGTTCCGCGCACCGGGCGGCACGGTCTGCGAGATCGTTCCCCGCGGGCGCTACAAGAAGCCCAAGGCGAAGAAGACGAAGTAGACGCGCTTGGCGTATGCGCGCGCTGCGCATCCATGGCGGCACCGGCCAGGTGCTGGTGCGCGTGCGCGCCGCGGCGGTGAATCCGATCGACTGGAAGATGCGCCGCGGGTTGCTCGCGAATATCTTTGCGCTCCGCTTCCCGCGCACGCTCGGCCGCGATTGCGCCGGCGATGCACACGGCGAGCTCGTCGCCGGAGTGGCGGATCCGCGAACGGATGGAACCCACGCCGACTATGCGCTCCTGCCCGACGCGGCCAGCGCGCCGGTCCCGGCAGGCCTCGATGCGGCCGCCGCCGCCAGCCTCTGCATTGCCGGCCTGTCGGCGTGGATTTCGCTTGTCGAGGTGGCGCAAGTGCGCGCCGGCATGCGAGTGCTCATCCACGGCGGCGCGGGTGGCGTTGGCAGCCTCGCCCTCCAGATCGCCCGCGAGTTGGGCGCCACGGTGCTCGCCACGTCGACCCGGGTCATCGACTATCGCGTTGAAAATTTTGCCGACGCCGGACCGTTCGATGTCGTGCTCGACACGCTGGGCGGTGAGGCGCACGTGCGCTCGCTCGCCGCGCTGCGCCCCGACGGCGTGCTAGTGGCGCTTTCGGCCGAGCCGATACCGGCCCACGCGCCCAGGCCGGACGTGCGGGTGGAAAAGCCGGCGATCCAGGCGACGCGCCAGCGCCTGGAGGGCATCTTCCAATGGGGCGCAAGGGGAAAGCTCCAGCCGCAGGTGATGCAGCGTTTCACACTCGAGGACGCCGCGGCAGCGTACGGCGCGGTAGAAGCGCCACACGGCCGAGGTAAGATCGTCCTCGCGATTTCCTGAGGAGGAAGCATGGCGACGTATCGCTTTACCGTGGACGGCAAGCCGGTCTCCGTCAACGCGCAGCCGGAGATGCCGCTCCTTTATGCGCTGCGCGATAACCTAGGCCTGCGCAATCCTCATTTTGGCTGCGGCCTCGCGCAGTGCGGTGCCTGCACGGTGCACGTCAATGGCGAGCCCACGCGGTCATGCGTACTGCCGATGTCTGCCGTCGCGGGAAAGAAAGTCACGACGATCGCGGGCCTGGGCACGCCGCAGAAGCCGCATCCGCTGCAGGCCGCTTACGTGGCCGAAGGCGTGCCGCAATGCGGCTACTGCATCAACGGCTGGGTAATGACGGCGGCCGCCGCACTCAAGAAAAACCCGAAGGCGAGCGACGCGGAGATGCGCGATGCGCTCGCCGGCCTCAAGTGCCGCTGCGGTACGCACGTGGCGATCATGCGCGCGATCAAGCGCGCCCAACGTGAGCTCGCCTAGGAGGAGCACATGGACCGTCGTGAATTTCTCAGGACTTCCGGCGCGCTCGTCGTCTCGTTCTCCATGCCGGCGGGCGCAGCGTTCGAACAGGCAGCGGGCGGCAAGCCGGGCCTCGTGGCCGATGAGCTCGATTCGTGGATCGCGATCCTGCCCGACGGGCGGGTCAACGCGTTCTTCGGCAAGATGGACATGGGGCAGGGGCTCGATGTCGCGGTTGCCCAAATCGTTGCGGAAGAGCTCGACGTGGGATTCGACAAGGTGGCGGTGCTGATGGGCGATACCGCCACCTCGTGCAACCAGGGCGGCGCTTCGGGCAGCACCGGCACTTCGAACGGCGCGCGCCTACTGCGCAAGGCCGCCGCCGAGGCGCGCCGAGTGCTCGTCGAGCGCGCGGCAGACAAGCTCGCGACGCCAGCGGTGCAATTGAGGGTCGAGGACGGCACGGTGTTCTCGTCGGGCGGCAAGACGACCTATGCCGAGCTGGTCGGCGGTCGCTATTTCCACCACCGTGTGGACTGGAATCAGAAAGTCGGCAATCCGATGGACATCCAGGTACCGGCGAAGCCGAAGGCGCCCGCGCAATACAAGGTGGTGGGCAAGCCGGTGCCGCGCCGCGACGTGGCGTGGAAGGTCTATGGCACGGGCGAATACGTCACCGACGTCCGCGTGCCGGGAATGCTCCATGCCCGCGTTATCCGCCCGCCGCGCGCCGCATGTAGCGTGCGCGGCGTGGATGAGGCAAGCGTCAAAGGCATTCGCGGCGTTCGCGTCGTGCGCGAGAAGGACTTCGTCGCCGTCGTCGCGCCGCGCGAATGGGATGCGGTGCGCGCGGCGCGGCAATTGAAGGTCGACTGGCGGTTCGACGCGAATGCCTTTCCGGCGATGGACAAGCTGCACGAGCACATCCGTCAGGCGAAGGTGGTGAAGCGCGAAGAGGCCCTGAAGCACGGCGACGTGGAAGCCGCGCTGAAGATGCCGGGCGTGCGCGTGATCGAAGCGGATTACGAGTGGCCATTCCAGTCGCACGCCAGCATGGGCCCGGCGTGCGCCATCGCCGATGTCAAGGCCGATCGCTGCACGGTGTGGACCGGGTCGCAGAAGCCGCACTTCACGCGCGATGGCGTGGCGACGCTCCTCGGCCTCGCGCCCGAGAAGGTGCACGGCATTTGGGTGCCGGGCCCCGGCTCGTACGGGCGCAACGACGCGGGCGATGCCGCGCTCGATGCCGCGTTCATCTCGCGCGCGGTGGGAAAACCGGTGCGCGTGCAGGGCATGCGCGCCGATGGCACCGCCTGGGACCCGAAAGCGCCCGCCTCGGTGCATCGCGGGCGCGCGGCGCTCGACGCAAGCGGCAAGGTCGTGGCCTACGACTTCATGTCGAAGGGTTTCTCGCGGCAGCACATCGCCACCAATGAATCGGATCCGGCGGATAGCCTGCTCGGCCAGGCGCTCGGCATGACGCCGAAAGGCCACCAGATCTTCGGCTCGCCTGAGGAGTCCTACGGCTTCGAGAACAAGCGGCTCGCGTGGGAGACGATTCCGCCGCTGGTGGACGGATGCTCGCCGCTGCGCACGTCGCACATGCGCGACCCGGTGGGCCCGGAGATCCATTTCGCGTCGGAGCAGTTCATCGACGAGCTCGCGCACGCCGCGGGCGAAGATCCGGCCGCGTTTCGCCTGCGCTATCTCACCAATCCGCGCCATGCTGCGGTGGTAAAGGCCGCGGCGGAGAAAGCAGGCTGGTCCTCTCTCGGCAAGGGTAAAGGCATTGCGTTTGCCGACAGGAACGGCACGGCGGTTGCGGTGGTCGCCGAAGTGGAGGTCGATCGCGCGAGCGGCCGCATCTTCGCTAAGCGTTTCACCGTGGCGCATGACTGCGGGCTCATCATCAATCCGCTCACCTTGCGCCAGACGATCGAAGGGAACGTGGTGCAGGGCCTGTCGCGGACGCTCTTCGAGGAAGTCCGCTTCGAGCGCGGCAGCGTGGAAAGCGTCGACTGGGCGAGCTACCCGATCCTCGAGATGCCGGACGCGCCCGAGGCGATCGAGATCGTGCTCATTGATCATCCCGAGATTGCGCCGAGCGGCGCGGGTGAGCCGACGATTCGCGTGATTCCGGCCGCCGTCGCGAACGCGTTCTTCAATGCGACCGGCGTGCGGCTGCGCCGTGCGCCGCTCAGCCCCGAGCGGGTAAAGGCGGCGCTCGCCAAGGCCTAGAAGGAGCGCGGCAGGCCGAGGACGTGCTCGGCCAGGTAGGAGAGGATGAGGTTCGTCGAGATCGGCGCGACGAGGTAGAGCCGGTTTTCGCGGAACTTGCGCTCGACGTCGTACTCGGCGGCGAAGCCGAAGCCGCCGTGCGTCTGCAGGCACATGTTCGCCGCCTCCCATGACGCCTTGGCAGCGAGGTGCTTCGCCATGTTCGCTTCGGCGCCGCAGGACTTGTGCTCGTCAAAAAGCGCGGCGGCCTTGTAGCGCATGAGATTGGCGGCCTCGATCTCCATGTAGGCCTCCGCGATCGGGAACTGGATGCCCTGGTTCTGGCCGATCGGCCGGTCGAAGACGACGCGCTCGGTCGCGTATTGCGTCGCCTTGTCGATGAACCAGTAGCCGTCGCCGATGCATTCGGCGGCGATCAGGATGCGCTCCGCGTTGAGGCCGTCGAGGATGTAGCGAAAGCCTTGGCCTTCCTCACCGATCAGGTTCTCAGTCGGGATCTCCAGGTTATCGATGAAGACCTGGTTGGTCTCGTGGTTCACCATGTTGCGGATCGGTCGCACGTCGAGGCCTTTGCTTTTCGCCTCGACAAGGAAGATCGACATGCCTTCGCTCTTGCGCTTCACCTCGGCGAGCGGCGTGGTGCGCGCAAGCAGGATCATGAGCTCGGAATGCTGCAGGCGCGAGGTCCAGACTTTCTGGCCGTTGACGACGTAGCGGTCGCCTTTGCGCACCGCCACGGTTTTGATCTTGGTTGTATCGGTACCGGCGCCGGGCTCGGTGACGCCCATCGCCTGCAGACGTAGTCCGCCATTCGCGATCTGCGGCAGGTATTTGCGCTTCTGCGCTTCGGAGCCGTGGCGCAGCAGTGTGTTCATGTTGTACATCTGCCCGTGGCAGCAGCCGGCGTTGCCGCCCGAGCGCGTCACCTCTTCCATGATGACGCTCGCCTCGGTGAGCGAAAGGCCCGAGCCGCCGTACTCCTCGGGGATAAGCGCCGACATCCAGCCCGCCTTGGTGAGCGCGTCGACAAAGGCCTCGGGATAGGCGCGCTTCTCGTCGATTTGTTGCCAGTAGGCGGAATCGTACTGGCTGCAGAGCGCGCGCACGGCGTCGCGCAGTTCCGGATAATTGTCCCGGGCGAGATTCACTTCTTCGCTTTCAGGTGCGCGGAGGCTTCCTCGTCGACGCGTACCCAGATCTCTTCGGCCATCGGGTCGCGTGTCTCCTCGAGGATGTGGCCGACGAGTCCGACGGCGCGCGCCATGACGCCGAGGCCACGTACGATCTTCCAGTCGAGGCCGAGCTCGCAGGCGAGGGCGCCGATCGCGCCCGTGGCATTCAGCGTAAGGTTCTTCTCACGCGCGATGTCCTCCATGAGCCGGCAGTACTTCCCATAGTGGCCCGTCTCGCGCGCGATCTCGAAGAGGCGCAGGGTGCGTGGATCGACGGGTTTGTGAATCGGGTGACCCAGCCCCGGCATGCGTTTGTTTTCGGCCAGCACGGTTTTCGCGTCCTTCCCCGTCGCCACGGCGTCGGCCAGGACCCGCGCCGCGCCTTCCATCGAGCCGACGAAGACGCTGCCGAGGCCAAGCAGCCCGCCCGCGACAGCGGCCTGCAGCGCTTCCGGCGCGCCGAGGTAGGTGAGCCGTGCGACGAGGGCGCTCGGGGTGACGCCGTGCTCGACGAGCGTTACGACCATCGCATTGAAGATCTTCGACTCGCGCGCATCCGGCACCCGGCCGGTGAGCTCGAGGAACGCCATGTCGCCGAGATTGAGGTGTCCGAGGATCTCGCCCGGGAGGTCCTTCCCGCGAACGGTGATCCGCTCGACGGTCGACCAGCCGAGATCCGATTTCAGCTTTTTTCGTGGCATTGGAGGGGGGAGAGGGGCGCGAAAGACGGAAGGTAGACCTTTGTGGCGGTGCAGCACGGCGGTGATTTGCCAGATTGGTCGCGCTGATGGATTATTTCACTTAAAGAAGTATCCGTAAATGCAAGAATCGTAAGAATAAGCGCTTGTTGAAAACGGGAGAGGGCGTGAGCGAAAACGCTCAGCCGCAGACAGCGGATTTTGGGCCGATCAAGGTCCTCGTCATCGACGACAGCAACACCATACGGCGCAGCGCCGAGCTATTCCTGCGCCAGGCCGGCTATCAGGTGATTCTCGCCGAGGACGGCTTCGACGCGCTCTCCAAGATCACCGACCATCAGCCGCACCTGATTTTCGTCGACATCATGATGCCGCGGCTCGACGGCTATCAGACCTGCGCGCTCATCAAGCAGAACCCGAAGCTCAAGCAGACGCCGGTCATCATGCTCTCGAGCAAGGACGGCGTCTTCGACCGCGCGCGCGGCCGGCTTGCCGGCTCCGACCGCTACCTGACCAAGCCTTTCACGAAGGAAGGTCTGATCGCGGCGGTCACCGAGTACGTCAAGCCTTCTTCCATTCCTTCCTGAAAGGCAGCCGATGGCTATCAAGACAATTCTCGTGGTCGACGATTCGCCGACCGACCGCGAATTCCTGACCGAGCTACTGTCCAGCAACGGCTTCAAGGTCGCTACCGCCGACAGCGCGGAAGACGCGATGGCGAAAGTCAAGCAGTCGCGTCCCGATCTCGTGCTGATGGACGTCGTGCTGCCCGGCCAGAACGGCTTCCAGGCGACGCGCACGCTCACGCGCGACGAGGCGACCAAGAACATTCCGGTCATCCTGTGCACGAGCAAGGGCCAGGAAACCGACAAGGTGTGGGGTATGCGGCAGGGCGCGCGCGACTACATCGTCAAGCCGATCAACCAGGCCGATCTTCTCGCCAAGATCGCCGCGCTCGGCTGAATGACGGCTCCTGCCACAGCCCGGGTTTCGCTGCGCGACTATCAGCTCGCGCTCTCCGAGCGGCTGCAAAGCGCCAGCGCCGACGCGCGCCTGCCCTCCCGGCTCGGCGTTCAGGTCGGCGGCGCGGGCTGGCTGGTCGAACTGCAAGACGCCGGCGAAGTGATTCCCGTGCGGCCGATCTCGCCGGTTCCGCTCGCACGCCCCTGGTTCAAGGGCGTGACCAACGTCCGCGGCAATCTCTACAGCGTCACGGATTTTGCGGCGTTCCTCGGCGGAGAATCGCTGAGGTTGACCAGCGAAGCGCGCCTGTTGCTGCTGAATGAGCGCTTCCGCTCCGGCGCCGCGCTGCTCGTCGCGCGCTCGCTCGGGCTGCGCGCCATGGACGGCCTCGTGGCGCAGCCGGCAAGCGATTCCGCGCCCTGGGTGCGCACCCAATACCGTGATGGTGATGGCCGCACCTGGAAGGAGTTGGACGTCGCCGCCCTGCTGCAAAGCGACGCTTTCCTGGAGGCCAGCTCATGAAGCGCTCTCTCGCCTGCTTTTTTGCGCTTGCCAGCGTCGCTGCGTCGCTATGCGCCGCAGCCGAAAATGGGGTCACCGCGGACAAGATCGTCCTCGGCCAGGCCGCGGTGTTCAGCGGGCCCGCCGCGCAGCTCGGCATTCAGATGCGCAACGGCATCAAGGCGTACTTCGACTATGTGAACGGGAAGGGCGGCGTGCACGGACGCAAGCTCGAGCTCGTAACGGAGGACGACCACTATGAGGCCGCGCTCGCGCCCGCCGCGACCCGCAAGCTCATCGAGGAGCACAAAGTCTTCGCGCTGCTCGGCTATGTCGGAACGCCGACCGGCGTGGCGCACCTGCCGGTGGTGACGCAAGCGAAGGTACCGCTGGTCGGAATGTTCACCGGTGCCGAAGTGCTGCGCCTCCCGCTCAACCGCTATGTGTTCCACGTGCGCGCCAGCTACTACGATGAAACCGAAAAGATCGTCGAGCAGGTCGTGTCGACGGGCGGCAAGAACGTCTCGGTCTTCTACCAGGCCGACAGCTACGGCGAGGCCGGTCGCAAGGGCACGGAGATCGCGCTCGCCAAGCGCGGACTGAAAATCCATTCGAGCGGCACGGTGGAGCGCAACACCGTCAAGGTCGCGGAGGCGGTGAAAGCGATCAACGCCTCTGAGCCCGACGCCGTGGTCATGGTCAGCGCGTATACCGCGTGCGCGGAATTCATACGAGAGATGAAGAAGGCGGGCAGCGGGGCGACCTTCTACAACGTGTCCTTCGTGGGCAGCAAGGCACTCGCTGACGCGCTCGGCGCCGAAGGCAGCGGCGTGGCGATTTCGCAGGTCGTGCCATTCCCCTGGAGCAGCGCCGTACCGGTCGTCAGGGAATACCAGGAGCTCGCGGCCAAAGACGGCTTCACCGACTTCAACTTCAGCGCGATGGAAGGCTTCCTCACGGCGAAGGTGATGGTCGAGGGCCTGAAGCGCGCGGGCAAGAATCCGACGCGCGAAGGGCTGGTGGATGCCTTGGAGCGCATGAACGACGTCGATGTCGGAGGCTTTTACGTCAGCTATTCGCAGAAAAACCATGCCGGCTCGAAATTCGTCGACCTGACGATCATCGGCCGCAACGGCAAGTTCCTGCGCTAGAGGGAGTGCCATGGGAAACAGACTGGAATTTTTCAAGATGCCGTTCCTGGCGCGCGACGGCGCCGCGGCAGCGCGCACGCCCGCCAAACCGGCACGGGCAGCGGATACAGCGCAATTGGCGGTCGCACGCAAGCTCAAATCGCTCGTCGCCTTGCTCGCCGTGCTGCTCGTCGTTGACGGGGGCGTCGTCGTCTACGACGCCCGCCAGGCCACCTTCAATACGCTGTACGTGGCGGCGGTCGGTAAGATCCGGATGCTCTCGCAGCGCCTCGCCAAGGCGGCGCAACAGGCCTCGCAGGGCAACCGCGAGGCGTTCAAGCAGCTGCGCGATAGCCGCGACGAGTTCAGCGCACTGGTCAACCTGCTCGCGAGCGGCGGCGTGACGGGAGGCGTCAAGCTGCCGGCGACGCCCGAGCGGGTGCGGCCGACGCTCGCCGCCCTCGAGCGCGAATGGCAGAAAACGGAGCGCAACGCCGGCCTCGTGATCCGCGAGGAGCCGAACCTGGTGTCCCTCGGCGCCGCCGTGCGCGCGATCAATGAGAACAACCCGGCGCTTCTCGAGCTGGCCGACGAGGTCGCCGCGCTCGGCGTACAGGCCGGCGCGAGCACGCGCCAGAACGCGGTGGCCGGGCAGCTCGTCATGCTTACCCAGCGCATGGCGAAGAACGCGAATGCGATGCTCGCGGGCGACGTGGTCGACCCCGAGGTGG
>Ga0070699_100004434_pt1 | contig 12415 bp, 8 predicted proteins | sample KBSK1503metaG_FD_65473 | JGI IMG/M metagenome (GOLD analysis project Ga0070699, IMG submission 65473) | Corn, switchgrass and miscanthus rhizosphere microbial communities from Kellogg Biological Station, Michigan, USA - KBS K1-50-3 metaG | ecosystem: Host-associated > Plants > Roots >...
AATGCAAGCGTTGGCCTTCACTGGGTTGGAGCGGATGGAACAATTCTGCGCGCCAACCGCAATGAACTGGAGATGCTCGGCTACACCCGCGAAGAATATATCGGCCGAAACATCGCCGAGTTCCACGCAGACAAAGAGGTCATCAACGATATCCTGCGTCGCTTGAAGGCGGGCGAAGAGTTGAGCGATTACGAAGCACGAATGCGCTGCAAGGACGGCTCGATCAAGCACGTCGTCATCAACTCAAATGTTCGTTGGGAGAACGGGAGGTTTATTCACACTCGTTGCTTCACGCGCGATATTACGGATCGCAAGCGCGTCGAAGAGGCGCAGGCGAGACTCGCCACAATCGTCGAATCCTCGCAGGACGCGATTATCAGCACCACCATCGACAACCAGATACTGTCGTGGAATGCCAGCGCCGAGCGGCTGTTCGGCTACACGGTCGACGAGGTCATCGGCCTTTCAGCCGTACTGCTTCACCCCGCGGATCGGCAGGGTGAGGAGCAGCTAATCCTCGAACGCCTGCATCGCGGCGCGCGCATCGAACCTTACGAGACTGTGCGCGTTTCAAAGCTCGGTGAGCGAATCGATGTTTCGCTGACCGTCTCGCCGATCTTTGACGCGGCCGGGCGCGTTATTGGCGCGTCGAAGATTGTGCGCGACATCACCGCCAAGAAACGCGCGGAACAGCGCTTGATGATGCAGAACGGTGTGACTCGCGCACTCGCGGAATCCGCGACGCTCGGCGAAGCCGCCGGTCAGATACTCAGCGCAATCAATGAACCTCTGGGTTGGGGCGTGGGCGCCTTGTGGTCTGTGGACCAACACCAGAAACGTCTTCGCTGTTTGAACGTATGGCACAAGCCGGCGGTTCTGATTCCGCAATTCGAAGCATTGTGCGGCGAGCTAACGCTGCTGCCGGGCATTGGTTTGCCCGGACGCGTCTGGTCCAGCGCCGCGGCCGCATGGATTCCCGACGTTACAAAGGATGACAACTTCCCGCGCGCGGCGGTCGCCACCAAAGAAGGGTTGCACACCGCCTTCGCCTTCCCAATCATGCTCCACGACGAAGTCCTCGGAGTGGTGGAATCATTCAGCCGCGAGATCAGCCAGCCCGACGAAGAGCTGCTTCAGGTGATGACAAACATCGGAAGCCAGATCGGACAATTCATCGAGCGAAAACGCGGTGAAGAAGCTCTTCGAGAAAGCGAGCGCCGATTCCGGCTTTTGGCGGAGACGCTGCCCTCTGTTGTCTGGACCGCGGCTCCCGATGGCACGATCACCTATGCGAACGAGCGATGGTTCGAGTATTGCGGTGTCACACCGGAAGAGAACGCCCGCTCGTGGCCGGAGCTTGTCCTGCACCCCGATGACTACGACCGCTGCATTGAAGCATGGGGTCGCGCATTACGGGACGGTACCGAGTACGAGATTGAGGTACGAAATCGCAGACACGACGGGGTGTACCGCTGGTTTGTAACTCGTGCAACACCGCTGCGCGACGATTCCGGGTCGATAGTTCAGTGGTTTGGTACCAGCACCGACATCGACGACCGCAAGCGCGCCGAGCAATCCTCCCGATTTCTTGCGGATGCCAGCGCGACGCTCGCTGAGTTGGCCGACTATCAAAGCACACTGCAGCGAGTTGCCGGTCTGGCGGTCCCGGCCTTCGCGGACTGGTGCGCGGTCGATATGCTGGAAGCCGACGGCTCGATTAATCGTCTCGCGGTAACGCACACGGACCCGGCGAAGGTAAGACTGGCGCACGAACTCTTTCGGCGGTATCCGCCGCTTCGTTCCGATGCCCACGGCGTAATGAAGGTATTGCGAACCGGGCAGCCTGAGTGGTTGCCCTTCATTCAGGACTCCCTGCTGATTGAGTCCGCTCAGAACGACGAGCAGCTCCAAACCATTCGTCAGCTCGGATTGAAGTCGCTGATTTGCGCGCCGCTGCGATCGCGAGGGCAAACGATCGGTGTGCTGAGCTTTGTGACTGCGGAATCAGGGAGGGTCTATAACGAAAGCGATCTTGCGGCGGCGGCTGATCTCGCCAACCGTGCCTCGATTGCCATCGAGAATTCAAATCTGCTGTCGGCGCTCAAGGAAGCCGATCAACGCAAAGACGAGTTTCTCGCGATGCTTGCGCACGAACTCCGGAATCCTCTGGCGCCGATTCGCAACGCTGTGCATATCTTCAGGCGAGTTGGTCCTCCGTCGCCGGAAATGCAATGGGCCAATGATGTGATCGACCGCCAGGTTCATCAGATGACGCGGCTCGTCGACGACTTGCTCGATGTTTCGCGAATCACCAGGGGCAAAATAGAGTTGCGCAAGGAGCGCGTCGAGTTGACTTCGATCGTAAACAGCGCTGTCGAAGCCAGCAGGCCCCTGATAGAAAAGTGGCATCACGAACTTACAATCACGCTGCCGGCTCATCCCGTTCCCCTCGATGTCGATCCGACCAGGTTGGCGCAGGTGTTGTCGAATCTGCTCAACAATGCGGCAAAGTATTCGGACCACCCCGGGCGCATCTGGCTAACCGCCGAAGACCGTGATGACAACGTTGAGATTCGAGTCAAAGATACCGGAGTCGGTATTGCAGCGGAGGTCCTGCCTCGCGTGTTCGACATGTTTACGCAGGGTGATCGCTCACTGGAACGCGCCGAGGGTGGGCTCGGCATTGGATTGACGCTTGTGCATCGCTTGATCACGATGCACGGCGGCACGGTTGAGGCTCGCAGCGAGGGCCCCGGCAAGGGCAGCGAATTCATCGTTTCGCTGCCGGTTGCGCGCGAGACCGCAGAACAATTGCCAGCGGCGCGAATCGAGGATGACGGGCAGACGCTTGAGCCTGTCACCCGCCGGATTCTGGTTGTCGACGATAACCTTGATTCCGCTGAGAGCCTGGTTCTGTTGCTCAAGTTGATGGGTAACGACGTACACACGGCGCGGGACGGATTGGAAGCGGTCGCGATGGCTGAGACAAATCGGCCGGATGTAATTCTGATGGACATCGGTCTTCCAAAGCTGAACGGCTATGAGGCAGCCCGGCTGATCCGCGAGAGAGCCGGTGATCGAGAGATGGTATTGATTGCGCTGACCGGCTGGGGTCAGGAGGAAGACCGGCGTCGTTCAAAGGAAGCGGGCTTTCATCATCACCTGACCAAGCCTATCGACCTGGCCGTACTTCAACAACTGCTTGCCGAAACAAGCGCGAGAAGCCCCAAACGACGACAGCAGGGTGGCTGAAGTTTGTTTGGAGCGTTCCCGCCAGTCGGTACCGGGCTTCACACTGTGCGCAGATGTGTATGTCTCGGCGTTCTCAGATCACGCCGTTACTCTTCGAACAGGTGAGTGCCGTGCGTGATCGCACCGCCTGCCCGAAGGGCCGCCGCGACGTGCACGGCTTCGGCGAGCTGCTTCTCGGTTACGCCGGCCGCGAGCGCTGCCTGCCGATGCAAATCAATGCAGTAGGGGCATTGCGTTGTCAGGGCCACGGCGATCGCCATCAGTTCCTTGTACTTCTTCGGAATTGCTCCATCGGCGAGAGCCGCCTTGTCATAAGCCCAGAATGCTTTCGTTGCTTCTGGCGCGAGATCACCCAACTTCGAAACCTTATTAAGATTGTTCTTCGAATACATTGTCTTTTTCCTTTCGTTTGTGGCCTGTCCTGAATCCGCCGCGAAGCTCTCTATTAACGGCCTTACCGCTGTTAAAGCTCGTCGAGCTCTTTGGTTGTCTAAATCCCGTTCGCAATCGCTTCCAAGTTTTCGTTCTCCCTCGATCGATTTTCTTTCTGGCCGAGCTCTTCACATTCAGTGATTTCTACGGCGGGCAAGGTCTTGAATATTTGATCGAGCGTCCAGTATTCTTGGCGCAAACACCCAATTGAGTGAGGCCAGTCAAACATGGATGTGCTTTCGGAGGTCTTGAGAATCGTCAGGCTTGAGGGCGCGCTGTTCTTCAATGCCGAGCTTTCCGCTCCCTGGTGCCTCGGCGAACCCCGATCAAAGGACATAGCTCCCCATCTTTCCCCGGGAGCCGGCCACCTGATCCTTTATCATTTTCTAACCGAGGGGCGTGCCTATGCGAAGCTGCCGGGCGGACGGCGGGAGGAGTTGACCGCGGGCGATATAGTAGTTTTCCCCCACGGCGATGCCCATGTGCTGGGCAACGGCTCACAACAACCCGTGGACGCCATGAAGACGTTTGCGAAGAATCTAACCGAAGGACTCAAGCTCGCGCGATTTGGAGGCGGCGGCGAGGTCACCAGATTCGTGTGCGGATTCATGGTCTGCGAGCCGCGGCTGAGTGAGGTTTTTCTTGCCGGCTTGCCGAAGATGTTAAAAGTGCACGTAGCTGGCGAGCCATCAGGTGAATGGCTCAAAAACTCAATACGATTCTCCGTAGGCGAAGAGAACGGATCGAATGCGGGCAGCGGGCTGGTGCTTGCGAGACTCTCTGAAGTGCTGTTCGTGGAAACGCTTCGTCGCTACATCAGCGCACTGCCACCGGATCAGACGGGCTGGCTCGCGGGCGCCCGTGATCCGATTATCGGACAGGCTCTCGCGCTGATGCACAAGGAGCCGGCTCACCCCTGGACCCTTGCGAATCTGGCAAGGCGCGTCGGTCTATCACGCACGCGGCTTGCGGAGCGCTTCCGCCAGTTCCTGGGCGAGTCCCCGATGGCTTACCTCGCGCAGTGGCGTTTGAAAATGGGAGCGGAGATTCTTCAATCAACCGAGGACAGTGTCGCGGAGGTGGCCGCGGCTGTTGGTTACGGTTCGGCAGCGGCATTCAACCGAGCGTTCACGCGGGAGTTCGATTGTCCGCCGGCGCAATTCCGCCGCAAGCGTAAGGCCTTGCCCGCACAACTCTCTCAATAGAGCCGTCTCTGAGACTGAAATCGAACGAGATCTCCCAGGACGCGTTAGCTCTGCTTGTTATTGCCTGATGTCGGCGGGGATTTCTTAGCCTGGAAACGCTGCCAGTAGTCCTCGACGTACTTCTTTATGGCTCCGTGGCCCCAACGCGTATAGAAATCGTAGTTCTTCATCTCCGCATAAGCTCGCGCGTAATCCCATCCATCGTGATTGAATCGATACATAGCCCCGATTAGTCCAGTGCGATGACGTCCGCCTGCGCAGTGAACATAGAATGGCCAGTTCTTTTCATCATTGCTGAGCTTCAGGAACGCATCAATGTCTGCGTCCCTGGGATAGTCCTTATCACTCATCGGAATATTGAAGTAGGCCAGCTTCACTGATTCCGCGGCGCCTTTGGCATATGGCAGTGGATCATCCCGTAAGTCGATAATTGTTCTTACTCCCAAGTCAGCAAGCTCCTTGTACTCGTTGTCACCGGGCTGCGCTCCCCTGTAGAAGTGTTCATCCATCTGCCCAAAATTCTTGATGGTTATGCTTGAAGAAGTCTTCGCCGGGCTGGTTGGCGTAGAAGAATTCGCCGACGCCAGGAACGAGACCGCAAATAGCAGAACAAGAATGGGCGCCCCGATGGTCGCGACTCTATTTTTTGGAATTCCATCGTGGATCAGTTTGACAGAAGAATCATTCATTTCTCGCCCTCCCAATAACTGGAAATTACAACTGTCGTGCCTCTTGGGAGTCGCGCTTGGTCCATTTGCTGCCGAGGCTTACGTGGTAACTTCCGCGTTCATCTCCACTTCGGGTGTTCCCGATCCATACGGCGCAGTACACAAACACGAGCGCGTGCGTTTTACTTTAATGGGAGACGAGGCGTGCGATCACAGGAGAAATCGGATTTCTAACCCAAGTCCGACGAAGCCCAGCAGGATTCCGGCATAGGCCAGGTAGTGACCCTTTGAAAGTAATCCCGCAATCGCGGCTGTTGTGCCGAGGAGAAAAAATAAGGCCGCGAAGCCGGAGAATTTCGCGTTATATCGTGCGCTACTGCTCGCGTCTTTCAATTCTGCTGCACGCCTGCGTAAGACATCTTGTTCATCGGTGTATTGCTGCCTCAGATTGGGGTCTTCTTCGACTGTCGCTCTTGCGATTTTCACTTGATAGTCAGACCAAACCTGCGCGGCTTCAATCTTCAGTTCGACAGCGTGATTCACCTGATAGATCCACAGAAGAATGGCTGCAGCAGTCAGCAATCCGAGGATCATTGAGATCAGAGCATTTCGATCAATCGGCATGGATGATGGGACATCGCTCATTCAAAGCGATGTTAGTTGGCGACGATTGAAAATTCAAGCTATACAAAGGCCAGCTATACAAGGGCCTGCAGGTTACGGGAATGAAGGCTACCGGCGATCTCCAGGCCCGCGAACACAGATCCGAAAGCCCTCCTTCTGAACGAAAACGCCCGAGCGGTGAGCAGCAGATTAACGATCAGCAGACGGATGGCCCAAATGGCCGCTCCTGGGAGCGAGATCCCAAGCGTCGCCATCTGCACGATTGCAAGCAGCCGGATCTTTCGGGGAATGCTTTCTTCGAAGCAAACCGGAACAACCCGTTTCCGGGAGACGTTAGAGCTTTACGAAAGTAGTTCCGTTTGGCACAGACCGGCGCTGAGCTTTTTCATTCTTGAAGCGCGAGCAAGACAATGAACGCTGAGACTAATTCTACCAATTTCTATGGCGACGGATCGGGAAGCTGGCAACTGGGAGCATTGACGCTGTCGGAATCAGTCTATCCTGCCAATCTTAAGATGCCCGTTCATCGACACGAGCCGGCGTATCTCGGGATCGTTCTCAAAGGCCAATACTCGGAGACGCTCGGCTCAAAGACTCGGTTGTGCAAACAACTCACCACTATTTTCCATCCTCCCGACGAGTCTCATTCGGTCGCCTTTCATAATTCAGACGTGCGCGTCTTCCGCATTGAGATCAGCGAAGGTTTGCGGCGTCGCGTTCAGGACTATGCAACAATCCCGGATGAGCCGGCCGAGTTTCGCGGCGGTTTGATCGCGTCACTAGCGTTGCGTCTCTACAACGAATATCGAAATCGGGATCAATGGTCGGCGCTGGCGATCGAAGGGCTGCTGCTGGAAACAATGGCGGAGCTTTCTCGCAGGAGGTCGAAGAATGACGATTGCAAAATGCCGCGATGGCTCGAGCGCGTGAAAGAGACGCTTAGTTCTACAGTGACCGACACGCCTTCGCTTGCTGAGTTGGCGCTCGACATAGGAATCCATCCCGTTCACCTGGCGCGCGAGTTTCGGAAGAACTTCGATTGCACCGTCGGCGAATTCGTACGGCGCCTCCGAATCGAGACGGCGTGCAGGGAGATTGCTGAATCGCACGCGCCGATATCCGAGATCGCGCTGGCATTGGGCTTTTACGATCAGAGCCATTTTTCAAACACCTTTAAACGCTTCACCGGGATGACGCCCGCGCGATATCGCGCAGCCTGCCGGCCTGGTTAATGCCTTACAAGCCGTCTCTTCCTTCCAAGACATCTTCGCGCCGGCAGGTCTATAGTTCATTGGGCGAACTCCGCCCGCGGCGAGTATGCCGTGCCTGAATAACGAACCTTACACTAAATCGCCGGATAGCTAACGGTGGATGGAGATGAAAATGTCGAAGGTCGCGATCACGACTTTGCTTCTCTTTATCGCGTCGATCAGTGCCCCGGGCCAGCCGCCCGCACCCGCACTCTTCGGGCGATTGACCGTCAATCAAACCCACATAGTATTCACCTACGCGGGAGACTTGTGGTCAGTCGAGCGCGCGGGCGGCGAGGCCCGGCGGCTCACAACGCATCCGGGAGAGGAATCGTTCCCGGTCTTTTCACCCGATGGCTCGGAGATAGCCTTTTCGAGGCAGATTGGCGGCAACTGGGATATCTACGTGATGCCGGCGACCGGCGGTGACGCGAAGCAGGTTACCTATCATCCGCGTAATGATTACGCCTATGGCTGGGCTCCTGACGGCAAGGGCATTTTGTTCATGTCGAACTCGACCGGCGTGCCTCGGCTGTACACGATTTCAATTGGCCCCGAGAACCAGACTGCTCTTGGAAGTGAATTGCCGTTGTTGCCCGAAGCAAGCACCGGATCGTTTTCTCCCGACGGCAAACGTGTAGCTTATGCTCCAACATCTGCCATCGGGGACTGGCGATTCTATCGCGGCGGCAGCAAAGGGCGAATCTGGCTCGCTAACGCCGCCACCGGCGATATAGAAAAGTTGCCCGAGGGAAGCTACAACGACGATTTGCCCGTATGGGCCGGCAACAAGATTTATTTTGCTTCCGATCGCACCGGAATCTACAACCTCTACTCCTACGATCTGCAATCGAAGCAGACCAAACAACTCAGCAACTTTGAACATTACGGCGTGCGATGGGTCGGCGCCGGCGCAGGAGCGGTTGTCTTCGTACGCGACGGCCGTATCCATCTTCACGACACCGCAACTGGCGAAACTCGCGTGGTCGACGTGCGAATGAATCCCGATACCGCTGAGTTGAAGCCTCGCACAGTGAATGCGCGGCCGATTGAGTGGGGATTCCCAAGCGCGAATGGCGACCGAGTCACATTCGGCGCGCGCGGCGAAGTTTTTGTCTTTGATCCCGCGACTGGCGACGCCCGCAACCTCACCAACTCTCCCGCGGTTGCCGAACGCTTTCCCGCAATCTCGCCGGACGGCAAATCGATCGCATATTTCTCCGACGAGTCCGGTGAGTATCAACTGCACGTTGGATCCATCGCCGGCGACGGTCCAGTTAAGAAGATTTCGATTGAACCAAAGCCGTCGTTTTATCGCGAGCTGACCTGGTCGCCTGATTCAAAGAAGATCGCCTTTACCGACAAGCGACTGGCGCTGTGGTATGCGAATGCCGACGGCAGCGCGGTCTCGCGTATCGACACGTCCGTCTACTCCTATCAGGAAGAGTGGCGTCCGGCGTGGTCGCCCGACAGCCGCTGGCTCACCTACTCGAAGCATCTTCACAATCGAGTGCGAACGGTTTTCATCTACGACCTGGAAGCCCGGCGAGTCCGTCAGGTGACCGATGGACGAACTCACTCTGAGTTGCCTTGCTTCGATGCGAATGGCAAGTACCTGTATTTCGCTTCGAGCGCCAATGCGGGCACGAGCGAATACGGTTGGGGTGTATTGAAGGGCACCTTCGCGCGCCCCCTCGTTACACGACGACTGCACGCGATCGTGCTTGCGAATGACGGCGCGTCGCCGATTCTTCCAAACGGTAGTTTGAACCCGGAAGCAAAAGCCGGCGAATCAGCCGCCACGGTGCGAATCGACTTCGACGGCCTCGAACGCCGCGTCGTCGATTTGCCTGCGCCCCAGCGTGACTACGCGGCACTTGCGCCGGGAAAACCCGGAGTGGTGTTCACGCAGATCGATGAGTGGCCCGCATCGCCGGCGCCTCCGAACCAGCCCTCTCAGATGCTATACAAAATCGATCTCACGACGAATCCGCGGCCCGAGAAACTGATCGAGAACATCGGCGGCTTCGAAGTCACGCGCGACGGCAGCCGCTTGCTGTACGCGAAAGCGGGAAGTTGGTTTTTGGTCCTGGCCGTCGCCGCGCCCAAGCCCGACGAAGGAAAACTCGATCTCAAAAAGCTTGAAGTCACGATCGATCCGCGCGCCGAATGGAAGCAGATGTATCGAGAAGCGTGGCGCATCATGCGAGATTGGTTTTACGAGCCGAATCACCACGGCCAGGATCTGGCCGAGCTGGAAAAACATTTTGCCGAGTACCTGGCGAGCATCACGCGGCGCGCGGATCTGAACGCGTTGATGAATCGAATGCTCGGGCACATATCCGTCAGCCATCTTGGCGTGGGCGGAGGGGACTTGCCCCAACCCGCCGGACCGCCTGTGCGAATCGGATTGCTGGGCGCGGACTATGAAATCGCGAACGGGCGTTACCGCTTCAAACGAATCTATCGCGCGACGAGTTACAACGCGCCGCTCGCGTCGGTGCAAGCGCCGCTCGATCGGCCCGGCGTCAGCGTGCGCGAGGGTGAATATCTTCTGGCCGTCGACGACAAAGTCATCGACCCCTCGAAAAGCGTCTACAGCTACTTTGATGGAAAGGTTAATCAAGCGATAAAGATCACCGTAGGTCCCAACCCGAGTCGCGATGGTTCGCGAACGCTGACCGTGTTTCCAATCGGTAATGAATCCGGCTTGCGTCTGGCGAACTGGGCCGAGGCGAATCGCCTGCGAGTCGAAGAAGCGTCGGGCGGCAAGCTCGGATACATATACGTTACCGATTACGGCGGCGGGATCATGGATTTTATCCGGGGCCTGACAGGCTACAGCGATCGAGCGGGGGTGATCATAGATCAAAGATACAACGGCGGCGGGATAACGTCGGACTACCTGATTGAATGGCTGCAACGAAAGCCGCTTTACTATTACACCTTCCGCGAAGGCGAAGACATCGCCACACCGGTGAACCCCGGACCTTCGGCAAAAGTGTTGATCACCAATCAGGAGAACTTCTCGGCGGCTGAGACCTTTGCGTTCATGTACAAGCTTGCGAAGGTCGGCCCGATCGTGGGCGCGCGAACGGGAGGCGGAGGCATCGGACCTTACGTATACACTCCTCGTTTCATCGACGGCGGAAATATTCAGCTTCCGAATCGCGCGGCTTACAATCCTGACGGCACGTCGTGGGGAATCGAGAACGTCGGAGTTATACCGGACTACGAAGTCGAGATCACTCCACGAGACGCGTTAAGCGGCCGCGACCCTCAGCTCGAGAAAGCGATACAAGTGGGACTTGCAGAGATCAAGAAGAATGTAGCGGTCGCTCCAAAGAAACCGAAGTACCCGATTCACAAGTGAGAGGGCTTGAGTCAATGAGTCTCAACCATTTAATAGCGTGGCTAATACGCCACTGGCTTGCCCGGTCGAAGCTCACATTCGATAGTTAGAGAGATCGTACTGTTGCTCTCCTCTTTTGACCCAGTTGTTGATATACGCGCGAATCTGACCGCTTGCCAGATCGCCGTAACTGCTCAAGTAGGCGGTAGGTTGCCAGAGTCGCTCTACGCCCGCTTCAATGACCGATCGAGCAAGAGTCGAGAATGCACGCTCCTGCGCGGCGTTCATCAGTTCGACTGAGAGTGCGGCCGGCGAAACCGCGGGATGAAGGCGCATAGCGATGTGAACGTGATCGGGAACGAAGGAGACTTTGATCAACTTGAATCGAAGCCTCAATTGCATGAGCTCCCAATGTTCGGCAATCGCTCTCGCTTCTGCTGAACCGAAAACGCCGCGTCGAAGCCACGTCGAAAACACCATGTGAAATCGTGAAAGAACCCAGGCATGACTCGGAGCCACAATTGGGTCATCGTCGGCTGCCGGCTCGTACTCGCGCAAATATACTGGAGGCAACGCGCGGCTGGCGTAACCGTGATGCTCGCTCTGCTTGCTTAAGTAGGCCTCAACCGCCGCGCTTGTGCTGTTGCCTACCGTGCATGCGAAGTAGCCCTTGCTCAGAAGATCGGTTGGCGGCTCGATCCCGAGCTGTAAGCGAAGCCATTTGCTAACCTGTCCTTTGAGTTTGCTTGCGCAGACAGATATCGACTCATCGGGTTTCATGCTCACCTGCGCCATAAGTTCGTTCTGGCTTGATGCGGACTCGAGCATTTCCAAACCGTATCGCGCTGCGATCTCACTCAATGTGCATTGGTCCAACGCGGCCAGGACAGGTGATGGCCGGTTGCGATGCGTCCGCCAACGCAGAAAGATGCGATTGCAGTAAGCGAACTGAACCTCATCGAGACTGTAGGGCGCGACGAACATCGCGCGCGTGATTCTAGCATGTTTTCGTGATGCCACGGGCTTGTCCCGCGGAGATTCACGATGGCTGCTACGCAAAACACCGCGGCGTCGTGTTGCGGATGCCACCGGCTTGCCCGGTGGAGTGTCACGTTGGCAGCTACCCCGGCATCGAGTGGCGTATTCGTGATGCCACCAGCTTGCCCGGTGGAGATTCGCGCTTGCTGCTACTGAAGACACCGCGGCGTCGTCTTGCAGATGCCACCGGCTTGCCCGGTGGAGATTCGCGCTTGCTGCTACTGAAGACACCGCGGCGTCGTCTTGCAGATGCCACCGGCTTGCCCTGTGGAGATTCGCGCTTGCTGCTACTGAAGCCACCGCGGCGTCGTCTTGCAGATGCCACCGGCTTGTCCGGTGGAGATTCGCGCTTGCTGCTACTGAAGCCACCGCGGCGTCGTCTTGCAGATGCCACCGGCTTGCCCGGTGGAGTGTCACGTTGTTAGCTACAGGAACATCGAGTGGCATCTTGTGGCGCGTGCTGCCGAGCTCCGGTAGCAACCAGCGTGAGGACTCCACGGGACAAGCCCGTGGCATCTAGGGCGTGCTGTGTCGAACGCAATAGCAACCAGCGTGAGCACTCCACGGGACAAGCCCGTGGCATCTAGGGCGTGC
>Ga0070699_100004436_pt1 | contig 12412 bp, 10 predicted proteins | sample KBSK1503metaG_FD_65473 | JGI IMG/M metagenome (GOLD analysis project Ga0070699, IMG submission 65473) | Corn, switchgrass and miscanthus rhizosphere microbial communities from Kellogg Biological Station, Michigan, USA - KBS K1-50-3 metaG | ecosystem: Host-associated > Plants > Roots >...
CCGCGCCGAGCTTCTCCGCGACCTCGGCCACACCGACCAGGCCCAGGCAGCCTACGCACGCGCCCTTGCCCTGACGGACAACCCAGCCCAGCGATCCCTGCTACGGCACCGCCTCAACTGGACTTGATCACCACCCCGCCCGCCCCGAAAACAGGCTGAAAACCGCCCATGCCGGCTCCTACCATGACGCAGTGATCTACCAGCATCCGCTGGCCTACCTGGCAGGGCTCGAGGGCATTGCGCTGCTCCGCGCGTTCGCCGGAGACTACGACCGCGGCTTCACCCGCGCCCGCCATGCCGGTCTTTCACGGCAACGCGCTGATGAGCGCCCTCGGTCCGTGCCTGGCCAACGGCGCGGCGTTCGCGATGCGCCGGAGGTTCTCCGCCTCTGGCTTCCTGCCCGACATCCGCAGGTTCGGCGCGACGTTCTTCAACTACGTCGGCCGGTCGCTTTCCTACGTGCTGGCCCAGCCGGAACGCCCGGAGGAGTCCGACAACCGGCTGCGTTTCGGCTTCGGCACCGAGGCCTCGACCCGGGACCGCGCGGAGTTCTCACGACGGTACGGCTGCCCGCTGCTGGAGTCCTACGGCTCGTCCGAGGGCACCTGCTACATCATCCACACGCCCGGCACCCCCGACGGTGCGCTCGGCGTCCCGCAGCAGGGATTCGAGGTAGAGATCGTTAACGCCTCCGGCGAGGCCTGCCCGGCAGCGCGCTTCGATGCGAGCGGCGTGATGCGCAACCCCCAGGAGGCGATCGGCGAGATCGTTTCCCGCGGTGCCGCGGCTCGCTTCGAGGGCTACTACAACAACCCCGGGGCCAGTCAGGACCGACTCCGGGACGGCGACTTCTGGACCGGTGATCTCGGCTACCGCGACGAGAAGGGCTTCTACTGGTTCGCCGGGCGCACGGCCGACTGGCTGCGCGTGGACTCGGAGAACTTCGCCGCCGCCCCCGTCGAGCAGATCCTGAGCCGCTTCCCCGGCGTAACCGCGGCCGCCGTCTATCCCCTGCCCGACCCGGTCACCGGCGATCAGGTGATGGCGGCGCTCGAGGTCCCCGGCGGCGAGTTCGACCCCGGCGCCTTCTGGTCCTTCCTCGGCCAGCAGCCCGACCTCGGCACGAAGTGGGCCCCGCGGCTGGTCCGGGTCATCACACGTCTTCCGCTGACCGCCACGCACAAGATCAGCAAGCCGACCCTGCGTCGCATGCTGTGGAACGGCGAGGACCCGGTCTACGAAGCCGCCGGCGAGGGGTATGTGCCGATGACGGCGAACCGCAAGGCCGCCCTGGAAGCCGAGTACGGCCGGCAGGGCCGGGACCACCTCCTCCGGCTCTGACCGTGCATTCCTGAGTCCGGCGCTGCTGGTCATAGGCTGGCGGGCAGGCCGAACGCGGGGAACATCGAGGGCTGCTCGAAGGCGGCCATGTCGACGAGGCGGCCGTGTTCGAAGCGCAGGACGGTGAGCGAGAACGGAGAGAACGCGGTCTCGCCTGGACGGCGGAGGTATCCGGCAACGCCCGGCTGTCCGTTGGCCGTGATCGGCAGGCACCGCCATTGGCCGAGGGCGTTCATGCCGCCGCGGAGCGCGTCGCCGACCTCCTGCTCGCCGTTCCACTCGCCGACCAGGGGGGAGATGGCGAGTCGTATGTCGTCGCGCAGCATGGCAATCAGTGCCTCCGGGTCGGCCTGTTCATGCGCGTCGATGAAGCGCTGGAGCAGGCGGCGCTGCGCGGGATCGGGATCGGCGGCCGGGGCCCAGTCCAGCCGCCCGTCCGGCCACTGATCGCGCAGCGTCCTGCGGGCGCGCTGGAGCGCGCTGTTGGCCGCCGGGAGGCTCATGTCGAGCACGTCGGCGACCTCGGCGGCCGGAAAGCCGGCCACGTCGCGCAGGATCAGCACCGCCCGCTGGCGCGGCGGCATCAGCTGGATCGTCGCCAGAAAGGCGAGCGAGATCGTCTCCCGGCTCACCGCCAGCGCCTCCGGGCCTGGCTGGCCGGCGGCGACCTCGTCCAGCAGCGCGTCCGGGTAGGGCTGCACCCACGGCATCGCGGCGATCGACGGTCCTGAGCCGGCCGGTGCGCTGGACCGCGCGGGCACGGCGCGGCGGGCCTCACGGCGCAGCGTGTCCAGGCAGGCGTTGGTGGCTATGCGGTACAGCCAGGTGCGCGGGCTCGACCGGCCCTGGAACTGGTCCCGGGAGCGCCAGGCACGCAGGAGCACCTCCTGCACGTGATCTTCGGCGTCATCAAAGGACCCGAGCATCCGGTAGCAGTACACGTGCAGCTCGCGCCGGTACTGGCGGACGAGGTCGTCGAAGTCGCCCACCCTGGATCCCTTCGTGTCCGCGCTGACCGGTAGATCACAGTACCCGCGCCCGCGGACCGATGAGCTTTCCGGCCCGGCGCGTCTACATGGCCGACAACGCTTAGCTGGAGGCTCACATGCGACGGGTAACACTGCAAATGGGCATGTCACTTGACGGATACGTGGCCAGCGACAGGGAACATCCCGGCGTCGCCGTTCCCGAGGACGCGGCACTCGTCAGCTGGAAGATAGACCGGCTGGCCAGGGCGGGGGCCCACCTCATGGGCCGCACGACGTACCAGGAGATGGCGGCCTACTGGCCGCGCTCAACGGAACCGTACGCGGCGCCGATGAACGACCTCCCCAAGATTGTGTTCTCCGGGACGCTCAGCGAGGCTTCCTGGCCCACCACCCGGATAGCCCGCGGCGACCTGGCGGCGGAGATCGCCGCGCTGAAGGAGGAGCCCGGGGGCGATCTGATCGCCCACGGGGGCGCCAGCTTCGCCGCGGCCCTCGTCGCGCGCGGATTGATCGATGAGTACTGCCTGGTCATCCAGCCGGTGGCCGTCGGCGGCGGGCAGGCACTGTTCGCGGAACTGTCGGCGCCGCTGCGCCTGGCGCTCGTCGAGGCCAGGAGCTTCACGTGCGGCGTCGTCGTGCACGTCTACCGGCCATGATGACGTCGAAGGGATGATCCCGCCCGCATCGCGCGGGCCGTGACCGGGTGTTTGGATGGGCACATGACAATCCAGCAGGAGGCGTCGCGCGTGGTCAGCGCCAGCCGGGAGATCGCGGCCGGGCCGGGGCGGATCTTCGAGCTGATCGCGGACCCGGCTCAGCAGCCGCGCTGGGACGGCAACGACAACCTGGCCGGGGCACCGGACGGGCAGCGGGTCCGCCGCGCGGGTGATGTGTTCACGATGACGCTCACCCACGGCGGCGTCCGGGAGAACCACGTGGTCGAGTTCGACGAGGGCCGCCTGATCGCGTGGCGGCCCGCCGAGGTGGGCCGGGAGCCGCCAGGGCACCTGTGGCGATGGGAGCTCGAGCCGGTCACCGGCGCGCGCACGCGGGTCACCCATACCTACGACTGGACCCAGCTGACCGATGAGAAGCGCCTCCCGCGGGCCCGGGCGACCACGGCCGGCAAGCTCCAGTCCTCCCTCGACCGGCTCGCTGCTCTCGCGGAAGGCTGCGGTTAGCCGGCGTCGCCGGTGACCGGCAGGCCCGAGCCGGCCGCATGAGCCCAGTCGTCGTCGACCTGGACAACCCGCCGGCCGGCGCGCTGCAGGATGGACGCGGCTACCGAGGCGCGCATTCCGCTCCGGCAGTACACCCACACCACGCCGTCGGGCACCTCGTCGGCGCGCTGCTCCACCTCCCAGAACGGAACGTGGACCGCAGGGGCCAGGCGGCCGGCGCGCCATTCCTCCGGGGCCCGGACATCCAGCACGACCATGTCCTCCCGGCCCCAGGCGCGCGCGAGGCCTGCGAAGTCGGTGACGGCGTAGCGTGCGGTCTGCCCGGCGGCCAGTTCGCCGATCGGGCCGGTGCCGGATGCGGCCAGATGGTCGATGCCGATGCGGGAAAGCTGGAGCTGCGCTTCGGCGACCTGGTCCGGGCGGTCGCCGAGCAGGGTCAGCGGGGTGTCCCACGGGATGGCCCAGCCGAGGTAGGTGCAGAACTGGTCGCCGAGCTCAACCGAGATCGTCCCGGCGACATGAAGCAGGGCGAAGGCACGCCGCTGCCTGAGGTCGACGACCCATTCGCCGGCGTCGATCCGGCGGCGTATGTCACGCGCGTCGGCGCGGGCGGGCGGCGTCAGGTCAGGGATGGCGGGACCGGACCGGTTGGCGTGTGCCATGTGCGCGTAGTAGCGGGGATAGGCGCCGAGCCCGGTGATGAGCTGTCTGACGAACGTTTCCTCGTCGCTGGTGAGGGCCACGTTGACGCGCCGCTCCCGCCCGATGGTGGACCAGTCGCCGGAGGCCGGCGTCGCGGAGCAGAAGCTGCCGAACCCGTGGGTCGGGTAGACCGCGACCTGATCAGGAAGCTCGCCGGCCAGCCGGCGGGCCGAGCGGTACTGCGCGCGGGTGAGCTGCTCGGTCTGCTGCGGGCTGATCAGGTCGGTGCGGCCGACGGCCCCGTACAGCAGGGAGCCGCCGGTGAAGACCGCGGCCGGGGGCGCGCCGCAGTCGGCCAGCACGTAAGCCATGTGGCCCGGGGTGTGCCCGGGGGTGTGGACCGGCGTTAGCGTGAGGCTGCCGGTGCGCAGGACGCCGCCCTCACTGACCGGGAGCCGTTCGAAACAGACCTCGTCCAGCGCGGCGATACCGTACGCTGCCCCGGCCGCCTGCGCCAGTGCGTACCCGCCGGTGACGTAGTCGTTATGGATGTGGGTCTCCAGCACGTGGGTGATGCGGACCCCGGCGCCGGCCGCAGCCGACAGCATCCGGTCGATGTCGCGCTGCGGGTCGATGACGACCCCCACCTCACCGTCGTGAGCCAGGTAACTGCGGTCCCCGAGACCGGGCGTCTCGACGGTGATGACCTCGGGCATGGACCGGCTCCCTCCTGCCAGCGGGCGAGCGCGTTCCGCTAAAGTACGAATGTACGTACATTCAAGTTTAGCCAGGGCCCGGGCGTCAATCTCCGGCTCCCGGGCCCTGAGGGCAGCGTGGTCGGCACACGGAGGGTGGGCGTTCGGCTGTGGCAGTAGCGGACGATCAGCTCCAGCGCTGGGTGAAGGTGCTCAACCAGGATGCCTGCATCGGCTGCCACGCGTGCACGACCGCGTGCAAGAGCGAGAACGAGGTCCCGCTTGGGGTGACCAGGACCTACGTGAAGTCCGTCGAAACCGGGACGTTCCCGCAGGTGCGGCGGTCGTTCCAGGTCACCAGATGCAACCAGTGCGCGGACGCGCCGTGCGCCGACGCGTGCCCGACGGGGGCGATGTACCGGCGCGATGACGGGATCGTCGACTTCGACAAGAACGTCTGCATCGGCTGCAAGGCCTGCATCGCCGCCTGCCCCTACGACGCGATCTTCATCAACCCCGAGGACAACTCGGCGGAGAAGTGCAACATGTGCGCGCACCGGCTGGATGTCGGGCTGGAGCCGGCCTGCGTCACGGTCTGCCCCACCCAGGCGATCATGGTCGGCGACCTGAACGACCCGACGTCCAGGGTCGCCCAGATCGTGGGCCGGGAACCGGTCACCGTGCGGCGGCCGGAGAAGGGGACCAGGCCCCGCGTGTTCTACCAGGGCGCCACCCAGGCGACGCTGGACCCGCTCGCCGCGCGCCGGCCGGACGGCGGGCTGTACGCGTGGGCGACCCAGGGCGGCGAGCATGACCCGGACCACGTCGCGGCCGGGCGCCCGGGCCGGCCCGGCTCAAGCGCGGAGGCGCTGCTCTGCTACGACATCGGGCACCACGCGCCGTGGGGCCGGCGGGTCAGCCTCTACACCTGGACGAAGGGCCTGGCCGCCGGCGGCCTGCTGGTCCCGCTCATCCTCATCCTGGCCGGGCGGATGTCCTGGTCAGACGACGCGGGCCGGTGGGCGGCCCCGGTCCTCGCGCTGGCGTTCCTCGCCCTGACCGGAGTCCTGCTGATCTGGGACCTGCGCCACCCGTGGCGGTTCTACCTGATCTTCACCCGGCATCAGTGGCGAAGCTGGCTGGTGCGCGGTTCGTTCATCGTCGGCGGCTACGGCGGCGCGGCCGGGCTGTACCTGGCCGGGTCGCTGGCCGGGTCGGTGGGCGCGCGCCAGGTGGCGGCGGGTTTCGCGGTGCCGCTGGCGCTGGCTGCGGCCTGCTACACCGCGTACCTGTTCGCCCAGGCCAGGGCCAGAGACCTGTGGCAGAGCCCGCTGCTGGCCCCGCACCTGGCCGTCCAGGCGATGCTCGCCGGGGCCGCCGCGATCCTCCCGTTCGCGCTGTGGCTCAGCCCCCGCGCCGCGGTCACCGGCGCGGAGGTGCTGCTCGCGGCGAGCGCGGCCGCTCATGTGCTGCTCGTGCTCGGGGAGGTCACGGTCACCCATCCGACCGAGCACGCCCGCCTGGCCGCGCACGCGATGACCGGCGGCCGGTACGCCCGGTTCTTCTGGCCCGGCCTGGCCGCGGTGGCGGTGGGGGTGGCCGCGCCGTGGGCAGGTGTCGTCGTGGTCCCGTTCGCGCTGGCCGGCCTGCTCGCGCACGAGCACGCCTACGTGCAGGCCGGCCAGTCGGTCCCGCTCGCCTAGGAGGCGCCTCGATGTCCCGCCCCGTCCACATGCCCGCTCTGGACGGCTTGGGCGTGCGGGTGTCGGCCGCGCGCGCGGCGGCCGAGGCCAGGGGCGAGACGTTCTACCCCGGCGCCAGCCGGGTGCACCTGGCCGCGTTCCCGCCGAAGGAGCGATGGGACGACTGGGTCGAGCTGTCCTCGCGGGCCTGGCCGGCGCGGGAGGAACGCCACTACACGCTGGTGCCGACCACGTGCTTCAACTGCGAGTCCGCCTGCGGGCTGCTCGCCTACGTCGACGCCGGCACCGGCCGGGTCCGCAAGTTCGAGGGCAACCCCGAGCATCCCGGGTCCCGCGGCCGCAACTGCGCCAAGGGACCGGCCACGATCAACCAGGTCACCGACCCCGACCGGGTGCTGTACCCGCTGCGCCGCGCCGGGCGCCGCGGTGCGGGCAGGTGGGAGCGGATCAGCTGGGACGAGGCCCTGGACGCGCTCGCGGCGCGGATCCGCGCCGCGATCACCGAGGGCCGGCAGAACGAGGTCATGGTGCACCTCGGCCGCCCCGGCGAGGACGGGTTCACCGAGCGGGTGCTGGCCAGCTGGGGAGTGGACGGGCACAACTCACATACGAACGTATGCTCCTCCGGCGGGCGGACCGGGTTCCAGTTCTGGATGGGCATCGACCGGCCCAGCCCGGACCACGCCAACGCGAGGGTCATCTACCTGATCAGCTCGCACCTGGAGGCCGGGCACTACTTCAACCCGCACGCGCAGCGGATCACCGAGGCACGGGCCAGGGGGGCCAAGGTGATCGTCCTGGACACCCGGCTTTCGAACACCGCGACGCACGCGGACTACTGGCTGTCGCCGCAGCCGGGCAGCGAGGCCGCGATCAACCTGGCCGTGGCGAACCACCTGATCCAGACGCGGCGTTATAACGAGGATTTTGTCAGGAAGTGGTGGAACTGGAAGGAGTACCTGGCCGCGTGCCACCCGGGCCGGCCGGTCGCCTTCGAGACGTTCCAGGAGATCCTTGCCGGGCTGTACGCGGAGTTCACGTTCGAGTTCGCCGCCGCCGAATCCGGCATCGACGCCGCGGTGATCGCCGAGGTCGCCGGCGTCGTGGCCGGGGCGGGTACCCGGTTCTCCTGCCACTCCTGGCGATCGGCCGCCGCGGGCAACCTGGGCGGCTGGCAGGTGTCCCGGACGCTGTTCCTGATCTCCGCGCTGCTCGGCGCGGTCGCCACCGAGGGCGGCACGTTCCCCAACGCCTGGAACAAGTTCGTGCCCCGGCCCATCCACGTGCCGCCGCACCCCGGCGTGTGGCAGGACCTGTCCTGGCCGGAGGAGTACCCGCTGGCCCAGAACGAGATGAGCTTCCTGCTGCCGCACTTCCTCGCCGACGGCCGCGGCAGGCTCGACACCTACTTCATCCGGGTCTACAACCCGGTCTGGACCAACCCCGACGGGCTGTCCTGGATGGAGCTCCTCACCGACGAGCAGAAGGTCGGCTGCTTCGTCGCGCTGACCCCGACCTGGAGCGAGTCCGCCTATTTCGCCGACTACGTGCTGCCGATGGGGCACGCCTCGGAACGGCACGACACGCACTCCTACGAGCAGTACGACGGCCAGTGGATCGGGTTCCGGCAGCCGGTGCTGCGCGCGGCTCGCGAGCGCCGCGGCGAGAAGATCACCGACACCCGCCAGGTGAACCCCGGCGAGGTGTGGGAGGAGAACGAGTTCTGGATCGAGCTGTCCTGGCGTATCGACCCGGACGGCTCGCTCGGCATCCGGCGCTACCACGAGTCGCTCGAGCGGCCGGGCACCAGGCTCACCGTCGACGAGTACTACGGCTGGATGTTCGCGAACTCGGTTCCCGGGCTGCCGGAAAGGGCCGCCGCCGAGGGGCTGACCCCGCTGGGGTGGATGCGCCGCTACGGCGCGTTCGAGATCACGCGGGGCCAGGGCGCCGTGCACGAGCAGGAAGTCCCGGACGCCGAGCTGACCGACCCGGCGGTCACGCCCGCCGGGCGCGTCTACACCAGCGCGCCGCCCGGCGGGCCGAACATCGTGCCGACGGGCGCGCCTGAACCGGACGGCCAGGGCCGCCGGCCGGCCGGGGTGGTCGTCGGCGGCGTGGTGCGCCGGGGCTTCCCCACCCCGTCCGGGCTGCTGGAGTTCTGGTCCTCCACGCTGGCCGGGTGGGGCTGGCCGGAGCACGCGCTGCCCGGCTACATCCGCAGCCACGTGCACCCGGCCCGCCTGGAGCCGGGCCAGCTGGTGCTGCTGTCCACGTTCCGGCTGCCCACCCAGATCCACACCCGCTCGGCCAACAGCAAGTGGCTGGACGAGCTGTCGCACACCAACCCGGTGTGGATCAACCCGGCCGACGCGGCCCGGCTGGATATCCGGCGGACCGGTGACCTGGTCCGGGTGGAGACCGAGATCGGGCACTTCGTCGCCAAGGCCTGGCTCACCGAGGGCATCAGGCCGGGCGTGGTCGCGTGCTCCCATCACATGGGCCGCTGGAAGCTGTCCGGTCACGGCCAGGTCAGCGCGGGCGGCATGATGGCCACCGTCGATCTCGGGCGGAGCGCGGGCGGCTGGGTCATGCGCGCGCGGGACCAGGTCAGGCCCTACGAGTCGGCCGACCCCGACACGGCCCGGATCTGGTGGTCCGACACCGGCGTGCACCAGAACCTGACGTTCCCCGTGCAGCCGGACCCGATCTCCGGCATGCACTGCTGGCACCAGGCCGTCCGGGTGGGCCCGGCGCGGCCCGGCGACGCCCACGGCGACATCGCCGTCGACACCGGCAAGGCTCGCGAGGTGTACCGGAGCTGGCTGGAGCTGACCCGGCCCGCGGGCCGCGTCTCGCCCGACGGCACCCGGCGCCCCCGGTGGCTGATGCGCCCGCTCCGGCCCTCGCCCGCCGCCTTCCGCCTCCCGGACGCGGGGCGGGCCAGCGCGCGGAGCCTCCCGTGACCGCCTGCGCCGTCGCGACCGGGCGCTGGGAGCTGCTGCGGGCGCTCGGCGCCATCGCCGACGCTCCTGCCGCGGGCCGCGCCGCCGGGGCAGCCCTCGGCCTCGAGGCGGTCAGCGATGCCGAGCACACCGACGTGTTCGTGCTGAACCTGCCGCCCTACGTGTCGGTGTACCTCGGCCCGGACGGCGCTCTCGGCGGGGAGGGCGCCGACCGCGTCGCCGGGTTCTGGCGGGCCGTCGGGATCACCCCGCCGGCCGAGCCGGACCACCTGTCCGCGCTGCTCGGCCTGTACGCGAGCCTGGGCGAGGCCGCGCTCGACGCCCGGCGGCCCGCGACGGCGGCCGCGCTGGCCCGCTCGCAGGCCAGCCTGTTCTGGGAGCACCTGTGGCCCTGGCTGCCCGGCTACACCGCCGCGGTCACGGACCTGGCCGCGCCAGGGCTGGCCGGGTGGGCCCGCCTGGCCCGGCGGGTCATCGTCGCGGAGTCCGGGATGCAGCGGGCCTGCCCGCGGCTGCCGCTCGCGCTCCGGCAGGCGCCCCCGGCTCCCCGGGCTGATGCCGGCGTCGGCGCGCTGACCGCCGCCCTCACCACCCCGGTGCGCAGCGGCATGATCCTCACCCGGCACCGCCTGGCGGTCGGCGCGGGCGAGGCCGGCGTCGGCCGCCGGATCGGCGAGCGGCGGTTCACCCTGCGCGCGATGCTCGAGCAGGACCCGGCCGCGACGCTGCGGTGGCTCGCCCGGGAGGCCGGGCGGTGGCAGCGGCGGCACGCCGCCCGCGGCGCGCGTGACGAGGCCGGCCAGTGGTGGGCCGCGCGCGCCGCCCGAACCTGGCAGCTGCTCCAGGACTGCGTGGCTGGCGTCAGCCGGAGGTGACGGCGGGCCGCGGCTCGAACCCCGCGTCGGATTCCCGGCTGCTCCACCTGGCCACGTAGCTGAAGCGGTCACCGCGGACCAGGCCGTGGCGCCACTCGACTGGATCGCCGCGCTGGAAGGCCAGCCGCTCGATGGCGAGCGCGGGTACCCGGGCCCGCAAGCCGAGCAGTTCTCGCTGCTCGCGGGTGGGGAGCGCCGGCGCAAGCCGCTCCCAGCCGGCGTCGGGCCGCACGCCGCACCGGGTGTGCAGCTCGCGGTAGAGCGCCGTATGGGCGAAGTCGACGTCGAGCAGCGGGCGCGCCAGCGAGGCGGGCAGCCAGGAACAGTCGAGGAAGATCGGCTCCTCATCGGCCAGCCGGAGCCGTTCCAGGTAGATGAGCGGCTCATCGGCGGGCCGGCCGAGGGTTTTCGCGGCCTCCGCGTTGGTGCGCTCCTCCAGGTACCGGACAACGCTGCGCTGCGTGAAGCCGTGCTCCTCAACGGACCGGAACAGGCTGTACAGCGTGCCGAGCGGCTGCTCGATCACCTTCGGCCTGACGAAGGTTCCCTGGCCGCGGCTGCGGTCGATGACTCCCTCGGTCTGGAGCCTGCGGGCAGCCTCCCGGACGGTCTGGCGGCTGACGCCGTACTCGGCGGTCAGCTCGGCGTCGGTGGGGAAGCGCGCGCGGAATTCCCCGCGCTCGATCCTGCGGCGCAGGTCAGCGAGAACCTGGGCCCACAGGGGCAAGGGACTGTTCTTGTCGATCACCGCGCCGTGTCACCATCTGCCGGTAGTCGGTGCGGCGCCGCCCGTCTGGTGCTGGTGCAGCTGCTTCGCCGGCCGTGGCCGGCCGGGCGCGCCCGCGTACTCACATCGTACGTCCGTACCGGGCCGGTCCTGCTGCTGCTCGCAGGGCAGCCCGCCGGCCCTTCCGGGCGGCAGGCTGATCAGGTGGCCGGGGATTACGTCCAGCGGACTTGCATCACGTCCCGCCAGAGCAGCAGCACCTCGGTGTCGCCCGATACGGCCGCGCCCGCGGCCTCGATGTCCTGCCGGTTCCAGAGCAGAAGGTAGAGCCCTTGCGCGGGACCCGACACGACGGCGTCGGCCTCGTGCTGGCCGCGGCGTGCCCCCACGCCGCCCGGGCCGATGGCCAGGTGCCAGTCGTCGCCGGTGTCGGCGGCGCGCAGCTGCAACGTGCGAGTCGCCTGCGGCCGCGCGGTCAGCCTTTCCCGCGGCGCGAACCCAGTGACGAGCTCGTCGACGCCGTCAGCGGCGAACTCGGGGTCAAACGGAGTCACGGCGCCCGCGGCCAGTTCGGTGTCGGCGCGGTGGATGGCGGTTTCGTGCGCCTGGCGCCGCGCCCAGAACGCCAGCGGAGATGGCGCCGGCAGGAACGTGGCGCAGCTGATCGCGGGATCGGCGTCACGAAGGGTCTCGACCAGCGTGCGGTGACCGGCGCGGTAGGCGTCGAGCAGCTCGGCATCGGGCGGTCCGCCGCCGAGCAGCTCAGCCTCTGACGGGCCGGTGATCACCTCGCTGCTGGCCTGCCGCACGTGGATGCCCGCCCACCAGTGGACGTAGCGGATGTGCCGCAGCAGGTCCCTGATCCGCCACGGCGGGCATGACGGGACCGGGGCGGCAAGCCCGCCGCGCTCGGCCGCGTCGGCAAGCAGGCGGCCGTCACGATCCAGGGCCGCGATGTGCTGATCCAGTTCCATGACCCGATCCTGGCGTGCCTGAGCCGACCCCGCTTGAGGATTCTTGCGTGTTCTGGAATGACCGGTGTGGGTGATTCGACCCTCCCGCCGTCCGCTTCAGCAAAGGGGTGGGCCGACGCCTGCCGCCGACATGCCGCGCGCGTGAGTCTGTTGGCGACGGCCGGAAAGACCGGCCAGTTCGCCGCAGAGCGGAGTGGTTCACATGTTCAGCACGCAGCTTCTCAACGACGCGCTCACGACCGTCGCGTTCCTCGTCGGCCTGGTCATCGCGATCTCGGTCTGGGTCGCGACGGCCAGCGCGCTGCACCAGCGGCACGTG
>Ga0070699_100004437_pt1 | contig 12411 bp, 9 predicted proteins | sample KBSK1503metaG_FD_65473 | JGI IMG/M metagenome (GOLD analysis project Ga0070699, IMG submission 65473) | Corn, switchgrass and miscanthus rhizosphere microbial communities from Kellogg Biological Station, Michigan, USA - KBS K1-50-3 metaG | ecosystem: Host-associated > Plants > Roots >...
GTGCTCGACATGTATGTGTTTCAAACTCTGAACGAGGTGCGGGAACAGACCGAAAAGTGGATCAAGGAATACAACGAGGAGCGACCACATGAGTCTCTGCGCGACCTGACGCCCAGAGAATTTCTATTAACTCAAAAACTGGAAATCTCTACTCACGGCTGGTCCTAAATTCGGGACACTTACAGTTAGACAAGTACAGACTGCTGCTTGTGCCGATCGGTCTGTTGACTGCGCCGCTACTCTGCTAGTCTAAAAAACCATGAATGGATGAACGGGTTGGTGTGAGTTGCGCCTAAGGTTTGAAATTCATCTCTCTCCAGAATTTCTTTACTTCTTCCAGCGCTTCATTTTCGAGGTTGGCGTACCACTCTGAAACTGTCAAAGCGCTTAGTCCAATATTTGCTCGGACTGCATCATCAATCCCTTTTGGTCCATTCCAAACAATAATCTTCGTTGCCGTTGACAATCTGTGTTCTTTGGAATCTTTGTCACGCTGGACAATCAATCTAGCGAGCTGTCGGCATACAGCAGGATTTGTTCTGTGATCTGCATCAAAGGCAATTAGTACGTTGTATGGTCTTGCTGCTTCGATGATCTGATCATGCGAGCAACTTACTCCGGTCGTAGCGATCACGCGGGCTTTGGGCCGGAAGCTGACAAGTGTGTCTGCCTTTAAAGCGCCCTCAGTAATAACGACTGTTTCGCCCGCCGGAAGCTCCTCTGGCGTGAAGGTAAAATGTATCGGTGTTCCGGAACTCGTACCACGTCGTTCCAGTGGTGATGCAAGCCAAAGGTATTTTTTGCCGCCAAGCGAAATGTCTCTTGCGTGCAATCTGATTTGACACGCCTGGATCCGCCCTCTTGCATCTTTATAGGGAATTACTAGGATCGGCATCAGATAGTTGCGTGGTTTCCAAATGTGGACCACCGCATGAGGGTCTTGCCAAAATCCTGGTACGCCTACTACTCCCGCTCCTGAATATAGTTTGGCGTAGTTGGGAAAGTGATTTCCTACGTAGCTACTTAAGATACCTGCGAGAGTTGAGCGGTCTCGTTTTGTCGGAGGCAACGCACCGTACCTGGTTGCTTGTTCCTCGAGCAGTCCTCGGGACAGTAGACCTCCTGGGCCGGTGACAAGTTCCTCTCTGTAGTTCGACGCAGAAGATATTCTTATCAATTCCTGAAAAACGGCGTCTCTAATTTCAAGAGGTGCCAGCGGAATTGATTCACGATCCGGAATTGTAATTGTCGGTGGAAACGTGAAGATTGGAATTTCTGTGTGGACGTGTATGTTTCCGCCGTTGCGAGATGGACCGCGAGCGCCAGCGCTTATTCGCATGCAGATGGAAGTACCTTCGTCGGTCGAAAAACCACAGTAAGTTGGTTTGCCACATATCCTACAAGGCCGTTTCTTACTGACCCGTTTGAAGCCTCCCGAAACAAGAGTTCGTCGCGGAGCATAAATCGGCCTCCATTTATTTTGTTGAATCTCGGTAAGCATAGCGTTGCGAGCGCCGCTTGCTGACCGCTCATAATTCCGCAGGGTATCGATTACCCCTCTGGCAGTGAGACTTGGATAACGTCAAGTTTACACCAGCCTGGTCCAAGAGCATGAGATACAATGATCGCCAAGGCCAGCAGGCACCTTATTTATCTGATGTGTTATAGAGCTGTCGTTTTTCACCTGCACTAAACGATTCGCAGCATCGTATTGATATTTTTGCCGACTCCTGATCTCCACCATCCGAGCAATTTCACTTTATGCCGGACGAATTTCATTTAATGCCGGACAAATTTCACTTTATGCCGGACAAATTTCATTTAATGGCGGATCCCACACCCTCCCTGAGGAGTAAACCAAGCATGAGCAAAGGCTTGCTGAATGAGCGTTCATTCAGTATTATGCGCGGGTAGAATGGCGGGAGTTGTCGGAGGAGAGGTGAAAGGATGATGCGGGTTGAGAGGGCGGCGGTGTTGGGGGCGGGGACTATGGGGGCGCAGATTGCCGCGCACCTCGCGAATGCCGGGGTGCCGACACTGTTGCTCGATATTCCGCCGCGCGAGTTGACGCCGGACGAGCAGGCGAAAGGGCTCAGCCTCGATAACGCGCAAGTTAAGAGTCGGATTGCACGCACCGGGCTCGAAGCCGCGGTGAAGGCAAAACCGGCCGCGTTCTTCGTGCCGGAGCTTGCCGCGCTCGTCACGCCCGGAAACTTCGACGACGACCTCGCAAAGATCAAAGACTGCGATCTGATTATCGAAGCCGTCGTCGAAAACCTCGACATCAAACGCTCGCTCTACGAACGCGTCGAGCAACATCGCCGGCCCGGTTCCATCGTGGCTTCAAACACGAGCGGCATTCCGATTCACCTGCTGGCCGAAGGCCGTTCCGACGATTTCAAGCAACACTTTCTCGGCGTTCACTTTTTCAATCCGCCACGCTATCTGCATCTCGTCGAGATCATTCGTACGGAATGGACTAGGCCGGAAGTTTCCTGCTTCATTTACGGTTTTCTCGATCAGCGTCTCGGCAAGGGCGTCGTGCCCGCGAAGGATCGTCCAAACTTCATCGCCAATCGCATCGGCACTTTCGGCGCGCTTTACACGATCAAGACGATGCTCGACGACGGCTACACGATCGAAGAAGTCGATAAGATCACTGGTCCAGCCGTCGGCCGTCCAAAATCGGCAACCTTCCGTACCTTCGATCTCGTCGGTCTCGACGTCTTCACGCACGTAATCAAAAACCTTTACGACGCACTGCCTGACGACGAAGAGCGCGACATGTTTGTCGTGCCCGAAGTGCTCGGCAAGATGGTCCAACGCGGCCTGCTCGGCAACAAGACCAGGGCCGGCTTTTATAAGAAACAGAAAGGCGAAGGCGACAAGCGCGACATCTGGACACTCGACACCGCCACGCTCGATTACCGCCCGTCCGAAAAGGTCAAACTTCCGACGCTCGACATGGCGAAGAATATTGAGGACCTGCCCGAGCGAATCAAGACACTGACCTGGGGTAAAGATCGCGTCGGCGCATTTTTGTGGAAGACACTTTCGCGCACGCTGACTTACGCCGCTAAACGCATCCCCGAGATCGCCGACAACGTCGTCGACGTCGATCGCGCAATGCGGTGGGGTTTCGGTTGGGAGCTGGGACCGTTTGAAGTTTGGGACGCGATCGGTGTCGAGAAGGCTGCGTCGCGAATGAAGGAAGAAGGAGTGTCAGTGCCCGCGAACGTCGAACAGATGCTCGCATCGGGTGCGACGTCGTTCTACAAAACGGAAAACGCGCAGCAGTTCTATTTCGACTTCGCAAGCGGCAAGTATGTTCCACTCGGGGATCAGCCAGGTGTTCTGATTCTCAAATCGATCAAAGATCGCAGCGGCGTCATCAAGAAGAACGCGGGTGCATCATTGATCGACATCGGCGACGGGGTTGCGTGTCTCGAGTTTCACTCGAAGATGAACGCAATCGGCGGCGACACGTTGCAGATGTTGAAGTTTGCGCTCGGTGAAGTCGAGAAGAATTTCGCCGGGCTCGTCGTCGGTAATCAGGGCGCGAACTTCTGCGTCGGCGCAAACATCATGCTGATGCTGATGGAAGCGCAGGAAGAAAACTGGGACGAGCTCGACATGATGGCGCGTGTGTTTCAAACCGCCACGATGAGTTTGCGTTACTCACCTAAGCCCGTCGTGGTGGCGCCTTTCCAGATGGTATTTGGCGGTGGTTGTGAAATGGTCCTGCACGCTGACCGCGTGCGGGCGGCAGGCGAGACTTACATCGGACTGGTTGAAGTCGGCGTCGGAATTATTCCCGCGGGCGGCGGCACGAAAGAGATGCTCCTGCGCGTGATGGATTCAATTCCGAAGGGCGTTGACGATGCGGATCCGTTTCCGTTCGTGAAGCGCGCGTTTGAAACGATCGCGTTCGCGAAGGTTGCGACTTCCGCTGAAGAAGCGCTCTCGCTCGGCTTTCTGTCGGCAGACGACACGATTTCGATGAATGCCGATCGCCTGATCGCCGACGCGAAGAAGGAAGTGTTGGCACTAGCCGCGAGCGGATACGTGCAGGCGCAACAACGCAAGGACGTCCTCGCGCTCGGCGCACCGGCGCTCGCGACTTTGAAACTCGGAATCCATCAGATGAAACGCGCCGGATACATTTCGGATCACGACGCGGAGATCGGTACGCAGTTGGCGCGCATTCTCACCGGCGGCGACTTGAATCATCCGACGCGCGTTTCCGAGCAGTACCTGCTGGACCTCGAGCGTGAAGCGTTTTTGTCGTTGGTTGGCACGCGCAAGACGCAGGACCGAATTGCGCACATGTTGAAAACTGGGAAGCCGTTAAGAAATTAACCACGGATTGGTGACGGATTATGAGAGATGCGGTGATTGTGTCAGCAGTGAGGACGGCGGTGGGCAAGGCGCCGAAGGGTACGTTGCGCACGACGCGTCCGGATGAAATGGGCGCGACTGTAATCAAGGAGGCGTTGGCGCGTGTGCCGGGATTGGAGACGTCTGAGGTTGAAGACGTGATCATGGGCTGCGCGATGCCCGAGGCTGAGCAGGGGATGAACGTCGCGCGCGCGGCGGCGATTCGCGCCGGTTTACCGGTTGAAACGAGCGCGATGACGATCAATCGTTTTTGTTCGTCGGGATTGCAGTCGATCGCGATGGCGGCCGATCGCATCAAGAGTGGTGGCAGCGAAGTGATCGTGGCCGGTGGTTTGGAAACGATGTCGATGATTCCGATGGGCGGCCACATCATCAGGCCCAATCCGTATCTCGTCGATCATTATCCCGACTTTTATTTGAACATGGGCCTGGCAACGGAGAATGTCGCGCGCAAGTATGAAGTGACGCGCGAGGAGCAGGATGAGTTTGCGCTTCGTTCGCACATGCGTGCGGGCGCGGCGCTGGATGCGGACAAGTTTGCCGAGGAGATCGTGCCGCTGTACGTAGTGCTGGAAGAGTTGGACGAGAAGGGTAAGAAGCAGCGGCGCGAAGTCGTGTTTGATAAAGACGAGGGCGTCCGGCGCGATACGTCGGCGGAAGGTCTCGCGAAACTCAAACCGGCGTTTCACGTAAAAGGGACGATCACGGCCGGGAACGCGTCGCAGATGTCTGACGGCGCTGCGGCGGCGATCGTGATGTCTGACGCGCGCGCGCGTGCATTGGGAGTCAAACCGATGGCGCGGTTTGTCGCATACGCAACTGCCGGTTGCCCGCCGGAAGAGATGGGTATTGGACCAGTGTTTGCAATTCCGAAGGTGTTGAAGCTCGCCGGACTGACGCTTAACGACATCGACGTGATCGAGTTGAACGAAGCGTTTGCGGCGCAGTCGCTGGCTGTCATTAAGACGTTGGGACTGGATCCGGAAAAGGTGAACGTCAATGGTGGCGCGATTGCGTTGGGCCATCCGCTCGGTTGTACGGGCGCAAAACTAACGGCCAGCATCCTGCGCGAACTGGAACGACGCAACGGGCGTTATGGAATGGTGACGATGTGTGTTGGTGGTGGAATGGGCGCCGCCGGGATTCTCGAACGATTAAACTAAGGAGAAGCAGATGTCAGCCGTAGCCGAAGAAAAAAAGTTAGTTAAGGGTGGCGCTTTTCTGATCGAGGAGCGACAGCCGGAAGATATCTTCACGCCCGAAGACTTCACCGAAGAGCATCGCATGATTGCCGACACCACGCGGCAGTTTACCGATAACGAAGTCACGCCACACATCGACGAACTCGAAAAGCACGATTGGAAACTAGCGCGCCAGTTCGTCAGCAAAGCGGCTGAGCTCGGACTCATCGGCGCGAACATACCCGAAGAGTACGGCGGCCTCGGCCTGGACCAGACCAGCGGCGCCCTCGTCGGTGAAAACATCGGGCGCTGCGCCTCTTTTGCGACCACGCTCGGCGCTGAGAGTGGCATCGGCCTGTTGCCGATCATTTACTTCGCAACTGACGCCGCGAAGCGCAAGTACCTGCCGAAGATCGCCTCCGGCGAATTGATCACCGCGTACGCGCTGACCGAGGCAGGGTCGGGTTCTGACGCGATGGCGGCGAAGGCGACCGCGCGTTTGAGTGAGGACGGCAAGGAATACATTCTCAACGGCGAGAAGATGTGGATCACCAACGGCGGCTTCGCCGACATCTTCATCGTGTTCGCGAAGGTTGACGGCGACAAGTTCAGCGCCTTCATCGTCGAACGACAGCCGGGACTGACCTCGGGCGCCGAAGAACACAAGATGGGCATCAAGGGCTCGAGCACGACCGCGCTCGTGCTTTCCGACGTGCGCACGCCGGTTGAAAACCTGCTGGGCGAAGTCGGCAAAGGTCACAAGATCGCTTTCAACGTGCTGAACATCGGTCGCTTCAAACTCGGCGCGATGTGCGTCGGCGGCATGAAGCTGATGGTCCATGAATCGGTGCGTTACGCGAACGAGCGTCACCAGTTCGGCAAATCGATCTCGTCGTTTGGCGCGATCAAGGCGAAGCTCGCGGAGCAGGCGATTCGCACGTGGATCGGTGAGTCGATGATCTATCGCACGCTGGGGATGATCGAAGCGCGCGTCGGCGCAGTGGATTCGAAAGACATGGACGCGCGCCTGCGTGCGATCGAGGAGTACGCGGCGGAGTGTTCGATTATTAAAGTGGCACTGTCGGAATACTGCGATTTCGTGGTCGATGAGATGGTCCAGATCTACGGCGGCTATGGCTACTCCGCCGACTATCCTGCGGAACGCGCGTATCGCGATTCGCGCATCAATCGCATCTTCGAAGGCACCAACGAAATCAATCGCATGTTGATTCCGGGCCGGCTGATGAAGAGTGCGCTCAGCGGTAACCTGGCCCTGCTGCCGGCGGCGCAGGCGTTGATGGATGAAGTGTTGTCGCCGCAGATGGCGAGTTTTGACGATGACGACGCGCTGCTCGCCGTGGAACAGAAGCTGGCTACGAACGCGAAGAAAGTCGCGTTGATGACACTCGGCACGGCGGCGCAGAAGTACATGATGAAACTCGGCGACCAGCAGGAGATCCTGATGGGAATCGCGGATATCATCATGGATACTTACGCGATGGAGACGGCGGTTCTGCGGGCCCGCAAACTCGCGGCCGCGCAGGGCGAGAAGGCCGCGGAGCGTTATCTCGATATGACGCGCGTGTTCTGCAACGACGCCGTCGGCCGCATCGAAACGCGCGCGAAGAGCACGCTGGCAGGCATGTCTGAAGGCGACGAACTGCGTACGTTGTTAGCCGCGCTGCGCCGCTTTACGAAGCTGCAGCCGATGAACACGATCGCCGCTCGACAGCGCATCGCTGACGACATGATCGCCGCGAACAAGTGGATCTATTAAAGACAGCCACAAAAAGGCTCATAAAAAGAAATGACTGTTTCAGGTTTCATTTTGTGACTTATGTGCCTTTTTGTGGCTAATTATTCTTAATGCGCGTCGTCCCTATTTCACTACCGACACCTTTCTACATCGGTCCGGTTAACGTCTACCTGATCGTCGAAGATCCGTTGACGATCATCGATACCGGACCGAAGACGAAAGAAGCGATCGAAGCGTTGCGCGCCGGGTTGCGCAAAGAAGGCTTCCTCGTCTCCGATTTGCGCCGCATCGTGCTCACGCACGCTCACGAAGATCATTGCGGTCTCGCTCGCTCCCTGCGTGACGAAGCAAAGAACGCGGAAGTCTTTGTTCACAACTGGGAGACTGGCCACCGTCACAGCCGGCTCGAATACGAGGAACACCTTAACCTGCTGGTGCGCGCCGGTGTTCCTGAAGACGAGATCGAGAAGATGCGCGGTCTATACGATCGCATGCGAAAGTATGCCGACTCCTTCGGCGACGATGAATTCACCGCGCTTTGGGACGAAGGAGAGCTCGAGTTCGAGTCAGGCAGCCTGCGGATTCTTCACACGCCGGGACACACGCCCGGCTCGTGTTCATTCCTGCGCGAGGCGGATCGCACGATCATCGCCGGCGATTGTGTGTTGAAACGAATTACTCCGAACCCTGTGCTCTCACCGGATCCGGTCAATCCTTCGCGACGTTTCCCGTCGCTGGCTGAGTACATGGTCAGCCTCGCGCGCTTGAGATCCTTTTCACCGACGCTCGTTTACGGCGGACATGGCGAGCCAATCCACGATTACGAAGAACTCTTCCATCGTTACTTCCGAGCTTTTCAGGAACGCCAGTCACAGGTGATCGGCCTCGTTCCAAAGCTCGGCGTGACCGCCTGGGAAGTGGCTCTGAAGATGTTTCCGCACGCTGACGACGTTCACCGTTTCCTTTCTGTTTCCGAAGCCGTTGCCCATCTCGACATGGCGCACAGCGAGGGCAAAATTTCGTACGAGCTGAACGGCCCGACGGAAGTCTATAAACAAATCGTTTAGCGCCTCCGTCTCCTCCGCGGCCAAAATTTTTTGGAACCCTCCGCTTTGACCCGCGTGAAAGGCGTAAATTCTTCCGGAGGAAACCTGACATGAAAGCGAAATATTCTCTCAGTCTCCTGGCCGCTATTATTTTGGCCGCGAGCAGTGTGCTTGCACAGCAGTCCGCGCCACCTCCCGCACCCGAGCCGCCCGATGAGCCTGCCGATCAGAACTTTGAGTTTTTCCTGGGCGGCGACGGATTTTTGGGCGTCTATGCCGAAAATATCAGTCGCGACAACATGGGCCGCTACCATGTGAGTCAGGTACGCGGCGTCGGAGTGACCCGGATCGTCAAAGACAGTCCGGCAGAGAAAGCCGGCTTGCATAAAGACGACGTGATCCTGCGTGTCGATGGTGAGAACATCACGAGCGTCCGCAAACTGAATCGCATCGTTTCCGAGTTGTCGCCCGATCAATCGGTAAAGATCACTGTCAGTCGCGGTGGTTCGGAGCAGGACATCACCGCCACCATCGGCAAGCGCAGCAACTCCTTTTTCGCCAACGATCTGCTCGGCAACCAGCCGAAGATCTGGAAGTGGGAAGGCGAACCAAAGGAATGGAAGTTCAACATGCCGCCTCTTAAAAATGAGCAGCATCTTTTCAACGACGGCGATCTCCTCAACAACCGCGATCTCATTTGGCTCGCCAACGGCCGGCGCATTGGTGTGAGCGCGACGGAGTTGACCAAACAGCTTGCCGACTTCTTCGGGGTCGCGGGTGGCAAGGGCGTGCTGGTTACTTCCGTAACTGAAGATGGACCAGCAGCAAAAGCAGGTATCAGAGCCGGCGATGTGATAACCGCGGTTGATGGTGAAACGGTCGAATCGCTAAGCGCCATGTCGCGCGTGATCAATCGCAAGAAGGAAGGCGACGTTACGCTGACCGTGGTTCGCAACAAGGCGCAACAGACGTTTCGCGTGACGCCGCGTCAAAGTGGTTTTTCGGGTGTGATGGACCAACCGCAGGTCGGCCGTCGCATCGTCATTCCGCGCATCGAGATCCCGACCATGCCGGATATCAATATCACGATGCCGAACATCGTGATCCCGTCAATTCCGGCTATCAATATTGAGATGCCACGCATTCGCGTCACTCCGCGCGTGCGAGTGATGAGATCAGAACGCGGCCCCATTTAGTCTTTGGAATTTAAAGCATCGAAGCTAGAACAAGTCAGGAAGAGGGGCTTGCCCCCGCTCAATCGACACGCGGGGGCAAGCCCCTCTTCCCGACTTGTTCTATGCAAGTACGTCTTCCTATCTGAACAGCGCTTGCACCAACGTCTCGGTTATGTGATGATCGAGCGCGATGGTAACTGTCATATTTAGCCCTGATCTTTTGAGGAGTGCATAGAGTGAAAGCGGAATTGCAGAAGTTAATCGCTTTGCAGAATCTTGATACAAGCATACGGAAACTAGAAAAAGAGCAACAAGCGGTACCCGAAAGGCGCGCTGAGATCGAGGGAGAATTCGATCAGCGCGCCTTTGAAATTAAGGGGCTGGAAAGCCGTCGCGACGAGGCCAAACACGCGCGGGCACGCTTGGAAAACGAGATCGTCGAGCAAAAAGGCCGCGCCGAACGAGCCGAACGTAACCTGATGTCCTCGAAAAAACAGGACGAATACACGGCTGCAATTCGCGAGGCTGACGCAGCCCGCAAACAGATCTCAGCCCTGGAAACACAGGTGCTCGAACAGATGGAACAGCTCGAACAGGCAGAAGCGGCCTTGAGCGAAAGAGCCGACGAGATCGCCACCTTGAATTCGGATCGCGAGGCCAAGCTCAAAGCGTTTGACGATGAATCCGGAACGATCGGCGATCGTCTCGCTACCGCGCGCAAAGAACGTGACGAGTTGTTCGCGGCGCTGCCGAAACCTATGAGCGCGATGTACGCGAGAATCAAGACCCGCATTCGCGATGGTGTGGCGGTTGCTGAAGCGCGCAATCGTTCGTGTAGTGCCTGTTTCATGGCTCTCCGCCCGCAAATGATGGCCGAGATTCGTCGCGGCGAGGAAGTGATTACGTGTGATAACTGTGGTCGCATTCTTTACGTGGCACCGACCGATTCAGTGAAGGTGGATGCGGCAGCGCCTCAGCCCAACGTCGCCGTCACTTAAGCCCCCTGGTTACAGGCAGGGTTTTCAGGAAAAAGAACATGAGGGTTCTGGTAACCGGCGGCGCCGGGTACATCGGAAGTGTCGTCAGTGAACAGCTTGTAAATGACGGCCACGAAGTGGTGGTCTACGACAATCTCTCGAAGGGCCATCGCGACGCCGTTGTCGCGGGCGCGCGTTTTGTCGAGGGAGATCTGCTGGATGCGGACACGCTCCGCCGCACGCTCGACGGCAATCGCATCGAGGCGGTCATTCATATGGCTGCGTTCTCACTGGTTGGCGAGTCGGTTGAAGCGCCGTCGAAGTACTATCACAACAACCTAGTCGCCGGTCTCGTGTTGCTCGACGTGATGCGTGAGTGCGGTGTGAAGCGGATCGTCTTTTCTTCAACCGCGGCGACTTACGGTGAGCCAGAAGCGCAGCCGATCTTCGAGTCAGCAGCAACGAATCCCACCAATACCTACGGCGAAACAAAACTCGCGTTCGAAAGGGCGATGCACTGGTACGAGCAGGCTTACGGTCTGCACTACGCTTCGCTCAGGTACTTCAACGCAGCCGGAGCGAGTGAGAAGTGTGGCGAAGATCACGATCCCGAAACACACATCATCCCGATAACGTTGCAGGTAGCGACCGGCAAACGCGCGCACGTCGAAATCTATGGTGACGATTATCCGACTGCGGACGGCACGTGTATTCGCGACTACATCCACGTGATCGACCTGGCGCGCGCGCACATCCTGGCGCTTGACGTGCTCGACGAACGGAGCGCGATCTACAACCTCGGTTGCGGTGGTGACGGTTACAGCGTGCGCGATGTAATCGATACTGCGCGCCGTGTCACCGGTAAAGAGATTCCCGTTCGAATCGGACCCCGCCGCCCGGGCGATCCTGCCGTACTGATTGCCAGCTCCGACAAGATCAAGCGTGAACTGGGCTGGCAGCCTCAGTTCCAGGATCTCGGAATTATTATTGAGTCTGCGTGGCGCTGGATACTAGCCCGCGGATAACACGGATAAAAATCCGGATTTCCAATCCGTTTTATCTGTGTCCCACGATATCGAACTCAAACTTCACGTCGTCATCAACTCTCACTAACCCATGAAACGCAGACGTCGCTTTCACCTTGAAATCGCCGCGATCGATGCTGAACTCGCCAACCGCGCGCAAGTTGTCGCCCTGGAGTGTGACCACGGCCGGGATCGTGATTCGTTTTGTGACGCCGTGCAGCGTTAGATTCCCGTCAATCTTCACCTCGTACCGTCCGGCGCCAGAATTCTTTGCAGTTACGTTAGTGCTTTGAAACGTAATGTCCGGATACTGGTCCGGGTGGAACACTATGTCTTTCAGTTCCTTGTTGATGATCTGCTTCTGCTGGTCCGTGAAGTCGGCGCCGGTTTCGTGCAGCGAGGCCGCCTTCACCACCAGCCGCAGCGACGCGGGCGTGATCGTGTCTGGAGTAAGCTCAACCTGTCCCGTGAATTCGCTCGCCGCGAGGTGATGACTATGGCCCTTGAACCAGAACAGGCCGCTGCGGTTTGCATGGGCCATGAATTTACTTTGGCTGGCGTCGAGATTATAGGTTACGGTGGCCGGCGGTCCCATCAGGGTGCCGGGGAGTATTGCCAGGATGAGACCAATGATGATTGTTCGCATCGTAAGAACCCCCAAACTAAAATAGCCGAACATGCCAAAAGAACAGATCAAAGTGTCTGAAGTAAAACGAACCCGTCAAAAAGGTGGCACTGTTGTCACGGTTGATGAGTTTTTGGCGTTGGACCGTCCGAAAGGCGATCGAATTCTGAAAGTGGGCCGGGACCAGGTTTCAGTTACGAGCCTGGACCGTATTTACTGGCCCGACGA
>Ga0070699_100004438_pt1 | contig 12411 bp, 8 predicted proteins | sample KBSK1503metaG_FD_65473 | JGI IMG/M metagenome (GOLD analysis project Ga0070699, IMG submission 65473) | Corn, switchgrass and miscanthus rhizosphere microbial communities from Kellogg Biological Station, Michigan, USA - KBS K1-50-3 metaG | ecosystem: Host-associated > Plants > Roots >...
GGCAACATGCTGGCGTCGATCACGTGTACCGTGACAATCTGAAAGCCTTCAGCGACTTTGAATCCTTCAAGTTTCATGGCATGACAGATTTCGAGCTTTTTCCAAATCAGATTATTCAGGATCGTCTCCGACGCTAGGAGCTTCATATCTGACACTACGTCATTCAGCGAGACCTTCGCCGATATCCGCGCCTTATCTTTTGGGACTTCGCTTACGACGGCAAAACCCAGGATCTCCCCGTCGGCCTGGATCAAGAAGGCTGTCCCCATCGCGATGAAACTGAACAGCATCAGCAGGAGGGACAGACGCAAAATCATCGCTTACTTCCTCTGCGTATTTAATTACTCGTGTGAATCTACAGAAACTGGACGATCCATATGAGATTTCGGCTAACCGGCGGACGACCTTCCTCCGTGACTCACGGCACTCGTTCCGATTGGCTTGACCGACCTCGGCTCTGATGTCGTCGCAGGTGCTAGCCAGAACTCCATGAACCCCGCAACAAGAACGAGACATCCGACAAAGGTCATAACCCATAGGCACATGGGCCTTTCTCCGGTCATGAACGGCCGGCAAATTGAGTATGCCAACCGACAAGATCCATTTCAACATCCTGCTTCTCTGAACATGATAGACTGACTCCACTCTTCATGTATCCTGCCACTCAGACGAAGGAGCACAGTCATGCCACATGATTTTATGCCGGGCCTCGCCGGAGTCCCCGCAGCCAAATCCGCGATTAGCGATGTGGATGGACAGCGCGGTGTGCTGGAATATCGCGGCATCCCTATCGAAGAACTCTGTCTGCGATCGTCCTATCTTGAAGCCGCCTATCTGTTGTTATTTGGACACCTTCCTACACAATTGCAGCTCGCGCAATGGAACGAGGACATCGTCCATCACCGTCGCATCAAGTTCAAGATTGTCGACTTGTTGAAATGCCTTCCGGAGCAGGGGCATCCCATGGACGCCTTGCAGGCTGCAGTCGCCGCTTTGGGCATGTTTTATCCAGGCCGGAATGTCCAGGACATCGAAAATAACTATTGGTCTGCCGTCCGCCTTGTTGCCAAACTGCCCACGATTGTCGCCGCCTGGGCGCGGCTGCGGCATGGGGACGAGTACATTCCACCACGCGACGATCTCGGATTTTCAGAAAACTTCCTGTACATGCTGACTGAGACTGAGCCGCATCCTTTGTGGGGTAACATTTTCGACGACTGCCTGGTCCTTCATGCCGAGCATACGATGAATGCCTCAACCTTTACCGGCATGATCACTGCCTCGACGCTGGCCGATCCTTATACGGTCGTCGCGTCCTCAATCGGGGCCCTGAAGGGTCCACTGCATGGCGGGGCCAACGAAGAAGTCGTGCAGATGCTGAAGGAGATTGGTGAGCCAAGGCGGGCTCGATCGTACCTCGAAGAACTGGTTCGCGCGAAACAGAAACTGATGGGCTTCGGTCACCGGGTATACAAGGTCAAAGATCCCCGTGCGACAATCCTACAAAGTCTATGCGAGCGCCTCTTCAAGGAATGTGGCAGTTCACCACTGTACGAAGTGGCCTTAGAGGTCGAGCGGGTCGCAGGAGAGCTGTTGAAGGGGAAGGGGATTTATCCCAACGTCGACTTCTACTCCGGGATCGTCTACGACAAGATGGGCATCGAGACCGATCTGTTCACACCGTTATTCGCGATGGCGCGGGTGTCGGGGTGGCTGGCTCACTGGTTGGAGCAGCTTCGCGAGAACAAACTCTTCCGTCCTGACCAAATTTATTCCGGTGAGCATAATCGACCGTACGTCCCCATCGACCAACGCTAAGGTCTCTCCAGCATCGCCGCCTCCTACAGTGGCCTAGCCCCCTTGACTCGGCGGCAGCCAGAGTTATCTGCCCTATCATACAGAGAAATCGGCGCGCGCCGCGAATAGACAGTCTGAACCTGTGGATAAGAACAAGAAGGAGGTTTGCCATGACACTCGTACGTTGGGATCCGTTTCGTGAACTCGAAGATATGTCGGATCGGTTGAATCGGATGTTTAGCCGTCCCGCTCTCCCTAGGACAAATGGGAAGGAGACGATGGTCGTTGCCGACTGGGTGCCATCCGTGGACGTCAGCGAAACTGAGGGAGGGTACCAGATCAAGGCGGAGATCCCTGATGTGAAGAAGGAAGACGTGAAGGTGACACTGGAAGACGGGGTCCTCACAATCCAGGGTGAGCGGAAGCAAGAGAAGGAAGAGACCGGCAAAAAGTACCATCGGGTAGAGCGCTCCTATGGCAGCTTCGTCAGGAGCTTCACATTGCCGGATCTGGTTGATGAGGAGCAGGTGAAGGCGGAATTCAAGGATGGCGTTCTGAATCTCCAACTGCCCAAGTCCGAGAAGGCAAAGCCGAAAGCGATCGAGGTCAAGGTCGGCTGATCGATAAATGCAACATTCGGTCTGAACAGAGGCCCGCTCCGGCGGGCCTCTTCGTTTAGCAGCCTATTAGGTTAGGCCACTATGTCTCACCGTTGGTCGTTTCGCCCATCACCAGTTCCCAGATTAGATTGTCCAGATGGTAGCGCAACACATAGCGATGGCCGTCGTCAGCTTGAACCCGGAAATAGCAGTGCGTCTCGGTATACCAGCGAGTTACGATCTCGGTCACTCTCCGGATGCTACCGTCAAGCGTGAAGGCCCGGGGAGTCTCCTCCCCTTTATCACCAGCGAACGCGTCAACAATAAGATGCGACTTGTCCATCGCGCAATACCCTTGTGCAAGTGGGGGAGCGGAGTTTATCATGTCGCCCGCGACACCTGAGAATCATCTAAATTGGAGTAGGACGGATGAAGAAGCTACCCACAGCGGCAGTGACTCAGACATCAGCTGCGACCAGAATTGAACGCGATACGATGGGTGAGCTGGCCGTACCGGCCTCTGCCTATTATGGTGTGCAAACCGCCCGTGCCATCGAGAATTTTCCGATCAGCTCGTTGCGATTTCCCCGTGCCATGATCCGGGCGATGGGGATGATCAAACGAGCTGCCGCGACGGTCAATCAGTCACTGGGCCTCCTCGAGAAGAAGCCGGCAGAAGCGATCAACCAGGCAGCGACCGAAGTCGTCGAGGGTAAGCTCGACGCCGAATTTCCCGTGGATATTTTTCAGACCGGCTCAGGCACCTCGACGAACATGAATACCAACGAGGTGATCTCCAATCGCGCCGCTGAGCTGTTAGGCGGAGCACGAGGCAGCAAGCTGGTGCATCCAAACGACCACGTTAATTTGGGCCAATCCAGCAACGACGTGATTCCCACGGCCATTCACATTGCCGCCGGGGAGATGATGCAACAGCAGCTCATTCCGGCACTCACCTGCTTGCAGAAAGCGCTCGTGCGAAAAGCCAAAGAGTTCGACAAGATCGTCAAGATCGGTCGCACACATTTGCAGGATGCGACGCCGGTGCGACTGGGTCAGGAGTTCGGCGGTTACGCGAGACAGATCGAATTAGGTATTCAACGAGTCAAACGCGCACAAGAGGCGCTCAGCGAAGTGGCGCTCGGCGGCACAGCAGTCGGCACAGGGCTGAATTGTCATCCGAAGTTCTCCGCCAAGGTGCTGGCTATTGTTTCAAAGGAGACCGGCTGCACATTTACAGAAGCGAGGAATCATTTTGAAGCGCAATCCACTCAGGATTCACTCGTCGAAGCGAGCGGGGAGTTGAAGACTCTCGCCGTAAGCCTCATGAAGATCGCCAACGACATTCGGTGGCTCGGTTCCGGCCCGCGCTGTGGGCTGGGGGAGATCAATCTGCCGGAGACACAACCAGGCTCGTCCATCATGCCCGGCAAAGTAAACCCGGTCATTGCCGAATCGGTAACGATGGTTTGCGCCCAGGTGATCGGAAACGATGTGACGGTTACAGTGGGAGGGCAGGCGGCCAATTTCGAACTGATCGTCATGCTGCCGGTCATGGCCTATAACCTATTACAATCAATTGAACTCCTCTCGACAGCGTCAACCAACTTCGCAGTCAAGTGTATCGACGGCATCAAAGCCAACGAGGAGCGCTGCAAGAGCTTGATCGAGGAAAGTCTCGCCATGTGCACCGCCCTGGCTCCGGAGATCGGGTACGAGGCTGCCGCGAAACTCGCCAAGGACGCTTACAAGTCAGGCAAGACCGTGCGCCAGATGGCCAAAGAACAAAAAGTCCTCTCAGAAAAGCGGCTCGACGAACTGCTCGACCCCTGGCGCATGACCGAGCCAGGAGGTCCAGTGGGAAGCGCAGGTGGATAGAACGTAGGGCGCAGGGGGCCTGGCAATCCTCCTTGCTCGCGGAACAAGCACGAAACAACTGGCTCGTCCGACGCGCGCAGTGTGAGGACTGAGCCAGGCCTCCTCTCCAAGCGAGAAGGAGTCTGGCGTCTTTTCAGGACCTGCCGTGCTCCCTTCGGCTGCTCCCCTGCCCGTGGTATAGACCAACTCAACCGTGTCGCCATCGGCGACCCTCCACACCCGTCGCGGACTGAGAGTTAGAACCCATGAAATGTAGCCTGTCCTCCTTTTGTGCCCCACTCTATTTGTATTCGCTCCGGTAGATCAAATTTGATTCAGCACCGAATCGTTTTCGATTCATACATTCCGCTGTCCATACTTCTGCCTCAGCTTCCGCACAGCGCAATTCTTGAACAATGCGCAGACTGCGACTGAGGACAACTGCCTTTTAGATTCGGCACGCGGTTTGCTGGATATTTAGTTAGCCAGGATTATTCATGATAGCCGTCACGGCCTGTTGACCCCAACCCCGCACGACAGGCCGTTCCCGGCGATTCACCGTTCTGTTCTGGCATGGCATTTGCCGTCGCGCAATTAAGGGTTTCCCGTAAGAATTGTCTTGACACACAAAAAGGCGTGGCCTATAAAGCGGTGCTCACCACCGCTTACAAGCCAATCGGATTCACTGAGGGCGCCCCTGCCTGCGAATTTGGTTGACCCCAGCAAGAGAGGTCAAGGGGTATTCACCCATCTTCCCAAAATGGAATTTGATTGAAGAAGCTATCCAAATCTCACTCCGCTATAGAAGTGCGCTCGTATCGTTTCCGGTCTCTCGTGAAGCGGATAGCGAAGAGCGAACAGCCAGGAGCTCGGATCTTTTGGCTGTTCGCTCCTCGCTGCTGGCTAATTGCTGCCGGCTGTTCGCTGCTGGTCGGGCTGATCGGCTGCGGGCCGGCTACGTCTGATAACGCTCCTAACCTTGGGTCACGTGCGAACGTGGGCGGGCTGCCCGTTTCCAAGCAGGATCCGTCACCACGCAACGACCCATTCACTCCGGCCACTCAGGCGGCGAGCCCCGTGCCTCTTGCCTCCGGAAATGAAACGGCAGCCGTGTCAGGAAAGGGGCCAGTCCTAGGCGGGGACAGTCCCCAGGCGGTACCTGTTTCTTCTTCTAAGCCGGAAGACGTACTGGAACCTCTGGTTGTGCCAGCGTGGATGGCCAAAGAACTCGACTCGCCGGATATTGGCGTCCGGCTCCGGGCCCTGGAGACTTGGGCCCAGTCAGCGCCCCCAGGAGCGGTTGATCCGTTGATCCTGGCCTACAAGGATAAGGACGAACGAGTCAGGGCGCGGGCGATGGAATTGATCGAGCAAGACTGGGCGCGGGCGGCGGACGCAGAGAAGTAAGGCGGGGGAGCGGGATGCGGAATAGGGATAGCGGGGTAAGGGGGTAATAGTCACTTCCTCGGACAATGATTCAATCTAGGACAGCGTTCAGCGTTCAATAAGAGACGTGTTACGAGCGACGAATGACGAACAGGTGGCGAGGCAGCAGTGAGTCAGAGCCCTATCAACACAATAACCAAAAAGGAGGACGCTGCGGTTCATATCTCCCATTTTTATCGGTGAGGATCTCAACACTGTGGCCATGTGCAGATGGTCCAATCTAGAAGGAAGTCTCTATGAGAATGCGATTCTTAACTCAATCTGCTGTCGGAACGGTGGCTCTATTGGCCTTGAGCTTTTTGGGCACTGTACCGGCCAGCCAGGCCGCCAAAACGGTTAACTTCATCGCCACCGACGAGCCGGGCCCCTGGTTCAAGTGCATCGGAAGCCTCGCAGAGGGCTGTGTTCCCAAAGAGGTTGCCCTCTCGGAGTCTGTGGCTCTCATCGAACCGGGCGACACAGTCCGGATCAACACCGGAACAGGAACTAACAACGATAATGTGGACAGCACCAACACAGTCCACACCTTCACGAGCCTACTCTGGCCGACCGGAGCGGCCAACATGCCCTTCGACCAACCGTCTGGTGCCTTCAGGGGGACCAGAACTGTTCAACTCACCACGGAGGGCCTGTATGTCTTCGTGTGCAAGCTACATCCATTCATGCTTGCGGCCACAATCGTGGACAAGAACGGGTTGACAGACGGGGCGTTGGAGCTCGGCAAGAAGATCACGCTCATCAGCTACGAGCAAAAAGTCAGCGTCCCGACGGGGAGCGACCTAGCCACCCGGCTGTTGCGGACGTTCTTCCTCATCACGAACCCGGCGAACTATCAAGACCACAATCCAGTCACGAATCCTTCACTGAAGTGGAACATCGCCTATCCCCCTTTACCTGTTAAAGTCACTCTGCCACCTGCGCCAGGGGAGATAGTTGGCCCAACAGCGGTGGTTGATCTAAAGGCTGTCTTGGAATCCCGTTACGGCAAGGATCTTCCCATCCCAGGTCCAGTCAACCCATCAATCGCAGGCATCGGTGAAGTTTGGATTGACACCGAGTTCGAGAAAACGGTCGATAAGACGAAACCTGGAACTGCGACGGCCGTGGACGCCAGCACTTGGAAGGTCACCAAGAAGGTCGCCCTGAACATGAACAACCCCCACAATATGTGGACCAACAGAGATCAGACGCGCATCTACCAAACCCAGTGGTTCGGCAATGAGTTGACGGTCTTCAACCGCATAACCGGTGGCCTGATCCGGAACATCCACGTCGGGAGTGCCCCCGCCCACGTGATGACACGCGTGGACACCGACCAGGTGCATGTGAGCCTCAACGGCGATGACGCCGTGATCGAGCTCAACCCCGGCAGCATGGAGTTCAGCCGGCGCATCTTCACGCAGTACCCGGGTGACCTGCCGGCACAGCCCCATGCTCACTGGATGAGCTTTGACGGCAAAACGATGGTGACGCCCAACTCGAACACCAACGACTCGACTAGGATCAACCTGGTTTCCGGCCGCATCAAGGCCAAGACGGACACGGGCACGCTCCCTATCGCGACCGGCATGATGCCCGACGCGAGCAAATACTACGTCTCGAACTACCTCGACAGCACGATTACCTGTATCTCTATCGGGAAGCCGGCATGCAAAGACGGAGATCATAGCGTGCTAAAAAAGAATATTGATCTCCTCTTGGCTGGTGGTGTTCTCGCCAACTACGACCCGATTGGTGGTTACAACTTCGACGCGAGCGGCTCTGCCTTGAGAGGGATGTCGGAATCGGGCGCCCTGCCGATTCAGACGCCGGTCAGCCCAGACGGCAAATTCGTCATCACGGCCAATACGCTCAGCGGAACGATCAGCATCATCGACACGAAAACCGATACTCTGGTCAAGATTCTGCCCTGCAGCGCAGGCTGTCATGGCTTAAATTTTGGCGCGAAGAAGGGCGGCGGGTACTATGCCTACGTCTCAAGCAAATTCTCGAATGACCTGATCATTGTCGATTACGATCCGAACAACAACGGGAATGTCTCTGACGCGAAGATCGCGGGCCGTATTATCCTCGTAGCGGAAACGGGCACGAAGGCAGACAAGCCGGTGGATGTCGCCTTCAAAGGCCTCGCAGGCATGGGCGGCCAGGGCGTTCTGCCAATCCCGCTCGTCTACAACGGCTGGGTCCAGAATCTTCCTCGCTTCTGGAAGTTCCAGTTAACGGATGCGCAAAGGCATCCATTCCCACAGACTGAGCAGGAGCATGATTAGAGTCGGCAGCCTAGTATAGCTGCACAGCCAAGGACCCGGTGAAGATGGCTCAACACCATCGCACCGGGTCCTCTGGTTTTGTGATCACTCAGTTCCAGCCAAGGCAAGATAGCAGCGAGACCCATATCCAGAGATGCGAATTTCATGCAGTGCGTGCGATGCTTCAGAATCGCGTTGAGCATGGTCGGCAGTTTCCCCATGCAGGCGATGGGAGCCACATTCTTGGTTTATCCAACACCACACAAGCACTGATAGACCGTCCCTTTCCCATATAGCGTCCCACTATCATAATTGAGGACAATTGCTACTGCCTTCTCGATCTGAGAATGTCTCTTCAGCTTTGACAGCTCAAAAGCCTCTATGTTAAAGTCCGCGGAACTGTTGAGGTTCTAGGCTTTCCTCTATTGATTCTCCCAAGGAACAACGCATGGCCGCGATGACATCGCATGTGATTATTGTGGCCGGCGCCGGACCGGCTGGGATGGCTGTGGCGAGTTCGCTCTCGAAGGCAGGCCATGAAGTCATTATCCTGAATCGTGACATCAAGTTCGGCGGGTTGGCTGAATATGGGATCTTCCCCTCGAAATTGAAGCTGCGTGGTGGTCTCAAGAAGCAGTACTGGGAATTGCTCGAACGATCGAACGTTCACTATTTCGGCAATGTATCAATCGGCAAGGGCAAAGATCTCACCGTCGAAGAGGTCCGAAGCCTTGGCGCCAGCGCGGTCGTGTTTTCTATCGGCGCGCAAGGGACCAAGGCGATCGGCGTGGAAGGGGATTCAGCTAAAGGGGTCTTTCACGCGAAAGACGTGGTCTACCATTTCAATCGACTGCCCGGTTTCGGCGACAGGCAGTTCGATATGGGCAAGCACGTGGCGGTGATCGGCGCCGGCGATGTGATGGTCGATATCGCCCACTGGCTGATTCGCTACAAAAAGATCGCGCAGGTGACTGCCATTGTTCGGCGTGGCCCGGCTGAACGTAAATACAATCCCAAGGAAATCCGAGCCGTCTGTTCGAACATGGATATGGAAGGGATAACGAAGGAAGTGGCTCGAATCAAGGATCGCCTCGCCACGGTCGGCCAGAAGGCCGACGAGGTATTGAAGGCACTGACTGACGAATTTACGAAATGCGAGCCGACGGTCAGCAACACGAAGATGGGCTTCAAGTTTTTGGCCTCTCCGAAGCGCATCCTTGTGGACGGAAACAATCGGGTTCGCGGCCTGGAGATGGAAGAGAACAAGCTCGAGCCAAAAGGCGAGGATACGGTCGCGGTCGGGCTGAACCAGTATTATGAATTCTCGTGCGACGCCGTGGTCTTTGCCGTAGGTGACAAAGTCGATGAAACCGTTGGATTGCCGTACAAGAGCGGCATGTTCATTACGAATCCCAACAAGACCGGCAACGATCCGGACGACGCGCTCTTCCAAGCCTATGACGAAACCACAGGCAAGGTCGTCGACGGCGTGTTTCTCGCTGGATGGGCACGGAAGGCGAGCGAAGGCTTAGTTGGGATCGCCAAGAGGGACGGGGATTGGTGCGCAGAGGTGGTGAATCGATATTTGGCAACCAAGCAGCGGGGGAATCATTCGAAGGTCGTCCTCGACAAATTGAAAACGATCCTGAATGATCGGAAGGGCCATCCGGTGGATGTGAAGGATCTCCGAACACTCGAAGCTGCAGAGCAGGCTCATAAGGACATCACCGATTGTATTGGAGAATTCAAATACGCCAGCAACCAGGAAATGATCGGACTGATCGAGCGCGGGAAGTCGTAATGGGCAGTAAGGTTCTACCTGTCTCCCCATTTGAGTTTTTCTCTGAGTACGTCGTAGTAATTGCTCTCCGGAAACCGGATCAATTGTGTCCGGTGCTCCGAGGTCTGGATCACGATCGAATCTCCCTGGATGATCGCCACTCCCACCTGTCCGTCAAGCGTTGCCATGGCACCGTCGTCTTTACTGGTGAGTGTCACATCAATTTCTGCGTTGCCCGGCACGATCAATGGCCGATGCGTCAGCGTATGAGGAGAAATAGGTGTCAGGATCAATGACTGGACTGCCGGATCGATAATGGGACCTCCGGCTGAAAGTGAGTAGGCAGTGGATCCAGTCGGGCTGCTGACGATCAACCCGTCGCCCCGCAAGTTGGTCACGAACCGCCCCTGAATCGCAATCTTCAGTTCGATCATGCGGGCGAGTGTGCCCTTGCTGATCACGACATCGTTCAACACCACCCCTTGCGCGACCGTTTCTCCATGCCGATGAATATGCGTCCGGAGCATGAGCCGCTCATCGAGAACAAAGTCATTCGCGAATACCCGCTCGAGCGAGGGATAGAGGTTCTCCAGACGGACCTCAGTCAAAAACCCCAGCCCTCCCATATTGACCCCCAGGATGGGAATGCTTCGCTCCCCGGCAAGTCGAGCGGCATTGAGCATGGTTCCGTCGCCGCCTAAGACCAGAAGTACATCCGCTCTGCTCGCCAACTGAGTTTTCTGATATCCCCCCTGTTCACCGAGAAGCATCGCCGACGTCGTGTCCAAAATGACATCGATGCTTCGAGCCCTGAGCCAGGTGACCACATCGTGCAGCGTGCTCTTATCCTCAGGAAACTTCGGTTTTGTCAGAATCCCAACACTTTTGCTTTTCATCTGGTGAAGCCCTATCATGAATCGATCGAAAGATCAGAGAAAATGTGGGCGATTGTATCGAGAGGGTTCTTTTGAAGTCAACGAATCAGAAACCGGCAGGCCTTCACCATACGCATCCCGTCCACTCCAGTTCTTGAGTTGTGCGATTGTCTCGTAGCCTTGACACGTAAAATCCTTCTAGTTAGAATTAGGTCAGATTTTTCGAGAACTTTGCGCAGAGGGAACTGCTTATCGGCTGCACCTAAAAGGAGGCAGGATGTTCGAAAGATTTACGGATAAAGGTCGGAAGATCATCATCCTCGCACGGGAAGAGGCTGAGCGTCATCAAAACGATTACCTCGGAACCGAGCACCTGGTCTTGGCCATTCTCCGTGAATCCGACGGGATTGCCCTGATGATCTTGAAAAAAATGGGACTCTCGACGGAACAAGTCCGTTTGGAAATTGAACGGAATTTGCCCGGCGGGGGGACCACGATGACCTTTGGTGAAATTCCATTCAGCCCGCGGGTGAAGAAGGTCATCGAATACGGGGTCGAAGAAGCCCGTCTCCTTGGACACAATCATATCGGCAGTGAGCACCTCTTATTGGGCCTCCTCCGAGAAGAGGAGGGAATCGGCGGCAAGATCCTCCGCAGCCTAGGTGCCAATCTCCTGACCGCCCGACAATTAACCGTGACTTTTTTGCGAAAGTCCGCCCCGCGTGAGCGAGACCGGAAGAGCAACACCCCGGCACTCGATGAGTTCGGTCGAGATCTGACCCAGCTGGCCCAGGCAGGACAACTGGATCCCGTCATCGGCCGAGCCGACGAAATCGAGCGGGTACTTCAGATCCTGAGCCGCCGTTCGAAAAACAATCCCGTGCTCATCGGGGAAGCCGGCGTTGGCAAGACTGCCATTGTCGAAGGTCTTGCCCAACGAATCATCCAGTCCGAAGTGCCGGATAATCTTCTCTCGCGACGCGTCATTGCACTCGACCTCGGTTCACTGGTCGCCGGGACGAAATATCGCGGCCAATTCGAAGAACGGCTGAAGGTCGTGATGAAGGAGATCGTCCAGGCTGGGAACATCATCATCTTCATCGATGAACTCCATACCTTGGTGGGAGCAGGAGCCGCGGAAGGATCGATCGATGCCTCCAACATGCTCAAGCCCGCACTGTCGCGGGGCGAAATTCAATGTATCGGCGCCACAACTCTCGATGAATATCGAAAGCATATTGAGAAAGACGGAGCCCTCAAGCGACGGTTCCAACCGATTCACGTCCAACCGCCAAGCATCGATGAAACGGTGCTGATCATCCAAGGGCTTCGCGATCGGTACGAAGAACATCATGGTGTCGAGATTTCAGAAGAGGCCATCCTCGAAGCGGTGAAGCTGTCCGATCGATACATTAGCGACCGCTTTCTCCCGGACAAGGCCATCGACTTAATTGATGAGACGGGATCACGCGCAAAATTGCAGACCTATGCGCTGCCCATAGAGCTGAAGGCCATGGAGCAAGAGCTGAAGAAAGTCTCTCGCGATAAGGAGCTGGCTATTTCGATGCAGAACTTCGAGGAGGCTGTCCGCCACCGCGAGGAAGAAGAACGGCTGCGCAAGCTTCTTGATGAATCCAAGCGCGAGTGGAAGAAGAACCAGGAAAAAAACAAGCCGACGATCGGAAAAGAGGAGGTGGCCTATGTCGTCTCCAAGATGACGGGCATTCCGCTCTTCAAGCTCGAAGAAGAAGAATCGAACAAACTGCTGCGCATGGAGGAATTCCTCCATAAACGTGTGGTCGGACAGA
>Ga0070699_100004440_pt1 | contig 12407 bp, 9 predicted proteins | sample KBSK1503metaG_FD_65473 | JGI IMG/M metagenome (GOLD analysis project Ga0070699, IMG submission 65473) | Corn, switchgrass and miscanthus rhizosphere microbial communities from Kellogg Biological Station, Michigan, USA - KBS K1-50-3 metaG | ecosystem: Host-associated > Plants > Roots >...
ATCGCTTCAATGGAGCCGCGCGCACGTGCGCGCGGAAACTTTTAGATCTTTGGGTTGCTGGCCGTTGCCTGGGCTTCGCTTCAATGGAGCCGCGCGCACGTGCGCGCGGAAACGATGCCGGTACCGCGCGCCACCGCTTCGGCATAATCGGCTTCAATGGAGCCGCGCGCACGTGCGCGCGGAAACTCTGATAGTCGTAGTCCTTCCCCTTGAAAGAGTAATCGCTTCAATGGAGCCGCGCGCACGTGCGCGCGGAAACAGCACCACTCACAAAGCCAATAATCAAAGCAGTTAAAGACGCGTTCGCGAGAGGCCGCCCGCCTGACCATCGAATTGTATTCCTACTGAACATGGCCTTCAAGCTAACATCGACTCTCCAAAGCACATAATGGTTGCGAGCCCCTCCGGGGACAACACTCACTGGTATCGCGCTCGCGCGGTCAAAGTGACAGATCCCAGCCCTCCTAAAACCAGCCCAACCCCGCAACGCAATCATACAATCACTGTGCGCCGTTCGAGCCTTTCTTTCCTCATCGCTCGTCCTACCGTCTCGATACTTTGGGTTCCACGTCCGTCCGCTGGTCCGATATCGATCAGCATAACCTGATCTTGGCGATGGTCGATGATCTCGCTCAGCGCCGCAACCAGCATTATACGAGCTGATGCCGAGAGATCACAGCAGAATACTGAGTATTGTAGCGGCTCACCGTAACCGAGCATGGTCTTATGCACAAGCCGCAATCGCTTGGGATCAGAGATGTCATAACTGACGATGTAACGTATGCGCATAGATCCTACCGCGTGCAAAACGGCTCGTAACCAGGAATTTCTCCCAACAGAAATCGGCCAAGCAATCGCGCCTGGACTTCAAACACTCGGCGATAACTGATCGAGTACCCAAATCTCGGATGCGTGACTTCGGTATCGAGCCTTCGTTCATAAGCTTCCAGCAGGCGTTTTCTTCCATCGGACTTCAGTGCAACAGAGCCCGCACGCGATATGAAATCAGTCGGCCGAATCTCACCATTATTGATCATCCCGATCACCACCGAGTCGGCAATTAGTGGCCGGAACTCCTCGATGAGATCGAGCGCCAGCGCCGGCCTTCCATAGCGCGGCTGGTGAAAGAATCCCAGATAAGGATCGAAGCCTGTGCGGATCAGTGTTACGGTCATGTCTTTCGCGAGCATCGAGTATAGAAACGAGAGCAAGGCGTTGATGGGATCGCGAGGCGGCCGGCGATTACGGCCCTCGAAATCAAATGTCGTCTTGGCTACGTCGCTGGCTTTCAGCATGGCGGTGAAGTTTGCGAAGTAATCGCGGGCAGCCATGCCCTCCATTCCCAGCAACTCGTTGAGGCTTTCGGCCCGCTCAGCCTTCCGCCTGTAGTCTGCTAACCGATGTACAACGTTGTCTTTGAGATCGCGAGCGTTTCGTCGAAGAAGTGTTCGCGAATTGCGAATCTTGCCGGAAACAAAGGCGCGAGCAAGATACAGACAGAGTTTCTGGTTTGCTGCCGCTTGAAATTGCCGGCGTCGCAACTCGATGTTCTTGTGCGGCGGAGGCGTTGTTACGGCCACTAACCAACCGCCGTACGACAAGTGAAGAATGGTCACGTCACGAGCCGCAAGTTCCCTAAGTGCTTGGGCCGACAACTGGACACTGCCAAACAAACTCACTTGGGAAACTTCTCGCAGGCGTACCTGGTTGATGACACTCTTTCGATCGCGAATCTCAAGCACATCGCCCTTCAATCCAACGCTATGGCCCTGCCCTTGAACATAGAGTGCCAACTTGTCATCACGAGATGGAACAAGACCGCGCGGCTCTCTTTGTGCGTCTGGTTCCAACCCAGGCAGTGCTTGTTGCACTTCAGTAGCACGCAGCAGATTCACTTCATCCGGCAGACAGATGCCCACGAGCGAGCAGCGTGGACACTTGGGTGAGTTAACCAGCGGCGGCGGAATCTGGCCCGCTTCTGCGGTGCGGCGAGCTTCCGTCAGCAACTCCAACGTGCGCGCGATCAATTCGCCTGTGAATGGAACTGTAACTCGCTCCTGAGGCTCGGCGTAATAGAGGGCGCCTTCCTCGCAATTGTAGCCGCTTTCACGCAACAGCAAACCCTGTATGCAAAGCTGAACGCGTTCAGGCTCCCAACACCGCTCTGGATTGTCAGGAGGTGAACCGCGCTTGTAATCCACCGGGGTAACCCAGCCATCCTCGCCCTCGAGCAGATCGATCTTTGCTACGGCACGCAGAGTGTCTGAGCCGATCGATATGGACCGTGCGTGAATGCGGCCTCCGTCGGTGAATTCATCAGGAGAAGGTACAGCGCCACCTTGATCGTCTACTCGGCGATGAACAAAGCGACCCTCGAGAGTATCTGCGCTGTGATCCCATTCCTGCTGTACGTATTCGAGATAGAAAAGGCGCGGGCAGTAAGCAAACTCATTCAACATCCGCGCTGGGAGTTGTTCCGGCGAGTCTGGCGCTGCGAGGGACATAACCGTCGCCACCTCAGTCGAAGAGACCGGCCTTGCGATGACTTCACAGTTAGACCGGCATGGAAAAGATAGCCGCCCACACGGCGGTAATATTACTAAGCAAAGTGTTAATTAGAGGAGAGTTTCAGAGTTTGGCATCAGGTATTCACTGATTACGCAGACTCAGCAAATTCATTTGGACAGGAAGTAGTACATGGTCCTTGCTTCCTGGGTTCTGGGGTCGAACTGTTGCCCGGCTGCCGGTTATTCAATAAGTCGTCCTGGCGTTAGCGCGATCACCATCTGCTTAGTCGGTGAATCAGCAGGGCATGAACAAGCCAAGGCCGAAATGGCAACCAAAGCCGAGAGCGATTGGACCAGCCACCGGTTCGGCGAACTCAATCTCAAAGCCTGCGAGACCTTTGCCGTGCGTGCCATTGAACCGCCGGGTATGGAATTCAAGCCAGCGCACCAGCGGACGTCCGTTCGCCTGATAGCCTTCGATGCGCTTGATTGTAATCGGCTCCGGCAATCCGCGCGATCGCAGTTCGCGAATCAACTGCGATTCAGCCGACTCAGAGGGTCTCGGCTTGCGATCGGCACGATACGGAAACCGGGGCAAAGAGAACGGCGTTATTGATCGCCAGCGCTCGGAACTGGCGAGGATCGACGTGCCAACGGGGCGGTAGCCCGACCGTGAGGGAGGGCTTGTTGGAAACACTGCCACATTGCAGGTTGGGGTTTTCCTTCCGGTCGCTTGCCTTATCTCTTCAATTGTCTGTAGTCCAATTAAGATCATCCGCACGTCCGGCGCGTTTCCTCGCCGATAGATCGTCCGCAAACTCCCCAGCGCCTCGATATCAGCTTCATTAAATCCACGCGGACAATAGATCGTCACATGGTCCAACCGGCCATCTCCATCTTCATCCGCCGCAAAGTAGTGCGCATGCTCATGCCCTGCGAGCGGCATACCAGCAACAGTCTTTCCTGTAATCGCTTCGGAGTGAGATGTATTGATACGATTGCGAATCAACGCGCGGCGCACCTGTTCGGCAAAAGGCAACGTACCTCGCACAAGCGGGAGCACGTTGGAATCGAGGGAGAAGCGCGCTACGGGTTGCGTGGGGACATGGATTGGGGAAGTTAGATGGTCACGCTTCGTTGCTGCGGCTGTATTAAGCATAACAATCAATAGGTCAGACACATGGTTGAGCCGCTCGGAAGATCGCGTACCCTTTTTGCAAACTAGCTCTTCGAGCACGGAAGACAGCGAAGATTCCACGAGCTCGCAGGTCCTTAAGCCTAGGCTTTGCCAAAGTCACTTCTTCCAGCGCAAGCGTTGAGCGGACAGCATCGAGAGGAAGCGGATACTTCCACAGCGGCCATGAGAATTCCGTTCTTCCTTCGCGGCGCGAAAAGCCTCGCGTTTTTAATACGCCATCGGTGATGGCGCAGGGAAAGAGAGGGAGAGCCTCAACCGCCAGCCAAACAGCAGCCCTGACGCTTGTCGGCTTTTCACTCGTCGGACTCTTTGCTTGTAGAGCGTGAAGACGTTCGGCATCAGGATCCCAACCGAATGCGTGGAACTCGTCCTGGTATCTCCAAGGGCCAAATAGAGCTTCCCGAAATGACTCGCCGGGCGATCTGATTTTGGCTTTTCTTTTTGGTGCGCTCTTGAGAGGTTCTAACGACGCGGCCAATTCGCGGGCCTGCTTTAAGAATCTTTGCTGGCCAGACGTCATGTGGAAGGCAGTGGGCTTGAGGTTCTGTTTGCCATCCAATTCCAATTCGCAACCAAAGGAAGAGAGAAAACTGAGTACGCGCCTATCTCCCTCCGCTGCTGATACTCCTTCGATAAAATCCTTCGGATCCGTTCTGATGTCGTTCGCCCATTTAAACTCGGGAGCACCCGCACGACTGAGTTGCAACTCAACAAGTTTTTCGATCAGTTCATCGTCTGTCAGTGGCGGCGTAATGCTCAGTGATGCCGTGAGAGCTTCTTCTTGCCAGCCTAAACGAACATCGGCCAGGCCAGGCATAGCGGTACAAACTCGCAGCAAGCCGAACGCCGCTAGAGCACCAAGCGGGTGTCCGCCCTTAAGTCCTGTTAGTTCATGCTCGCTTAGTTGATGATTTGCCATTGTTCTGCTCCTCACCCGAACGTGCGTAGTCTGCGAGCCGAAGTAAAGTTTCAAGATAAGCAAGGCCCCAAGGCCCATAGCGGCTTACCAATCTCCAGAATTGCTCCACCCACCCGGAATCGAGTCTGTCCAGTCCATGCCTACTGTTCGCAGTCAAAGTTACCTCATTGTGGTCCTTAAGAGAGACTTCGATTCCGTTGTCACAAACCACAGGCGCAAACGGTCGTGCGTAACCGTGATGAGTACCTACCAAGTGACGTACCAGTTCTGGATCATGCACGCCGGCGAAGAGTTGATTCGAGCTGTCCGCCAACGCCACCGATAAGAACTCGTGGCGTGTCCCTTTGGGATAATCAGCCTTCTGCCTTGCTCGTTCCATTGCTGCTCTGTCGTTCGCTGACATCTCCTTCGATTTGGCAATTAACTGATAGTCATTGCGCGCCGCCCTTATTTCATCGCCGCCGTAGAGCCACAATTGCATTCGCCAATCAGCCTTGCCGAAATCATGCAATTGGCCGGCAATTTCCAAGTCGTTAATCAACGCTGCCGGCAGTCCACATCTCACCGCAAATTCCCGCGCCCATCTCCCGACGCCCAAACAGTGTTCGTGCAAGCCGATGTTATCCTCAGTTTCCGTTAAGGAGGCAGTATCGTCACAAGTCGTGTAGTCGCCAAGAGTTTCAATTGATAAGTGTGATGACTCATCGACTGTTTTGAAGTTGGGCTTCATTGAAACTATGAAACCCGCTGGCTCCCCGCCAGCACCGGCCGGATAGTCAAGTAGCATGGCACCCTTCCCACGCAACTCACTGGCGACGTTTGAAATCAATTTCTCAGTTCTGAAGTGTCCCTCGAGGATGGACAGTAACTCGTGGATTACTGCGCGGAAATCAACTTCTTCATCCGTATTTGATTCATTGTTGAATTTAAGGCATCTGGCAACCGCCTTCCCGAGTTCCTCTGATGCCCTCTCTCCAATCTTTAGAGCGGTTGCCAAGTTGCAAAGCACCTCGCGATGCAAACGCAGACGCAGTTTCCGCCTACCTCGAATCTGTGCAGGTGTGTTGAGCGCGCTCTCGTTGACGCAAAGATCGGCAATATCTGCTACTTCTTCTTTCGACGTTGGTTTCCAACCGTACTGGTCTGCACCCCCGTAAGTTGCAGGCACTAGAAGAGTATCGCCCGGCCTTATCTTGTCCGCACTGTAGATGAGTTCGCTATATTCCGGTCCCGCCCAGCGCAATACTCGTTTAAAGGATAACTTGTCCTTCCGACGATCAGCTGTCTCTTCGTGAAAAGTATCCGTTCCTTCAAGATCAGTAACCTCAATCTCATCTGCACTGCGCAGCCAACTGCGTACAGCTCTGATTGGAACCGGAAGGGCTTCTCGAGTCAAAGGCGAACAGAGCGTAACGATTCTTATGCATCGTCCCTCAACCTCTCTCCATTTTTCTTCGTCTTTCGGACTCACGCCATTCAAGATCGTCTCACTAAGATCTGCGCGCCAAACAATCTGAACATCTGCCACATCAAGTGCTGGTTTGCCGTGTAGGAAAGGAGCCGGGTCTGGATCGGCGCTCGGTGGGGGGTTTGTTTGAACCCACGACTCTATGTGAGATGGAAAAAGGAACGGGGCGGGTTCGGGTGAAGAGATCGGTGGTGGCGTCGTCTCAAGTAGAGTTTGGAGAGAAGAAACACCGAAGTCTAGCGTCTTCCTATTTTCAACTAACGACGCTCGACTCATGAGCCAATCCCAGGTATCGGTCAGTTCAGATCCGTAAATAATATCTTCGTCTTTGGTTTTACGGAGTGCGATTACAGCTTCTGTGCTCTCCGATTCGCCCAAACGGTCCAGTCTGCCGAACCTTTGCCGTAATGCATTCAAAGGAGCAGCTTCAGTTACTAGAGCGTCGAAATCCAAATTGGCGCCGACTTCAACCGTCTGCGTGGCAACGACGAATAGTTTCGTCGCGCTCTTCGCGCGCTCACGTCCGGCCCGCATTCTTGAAAGCAATTCGTCTGACAGGAGGCGATCACGATCAAACGGGCGGACACGACCCGTCAAAAGAACGACGTCAGAATGCTGAGAGCCTGAATTAGTAATGCCTTTAAGTTTTTCAAAGATGCTCCTCGCCGAAGCAACTCGGTTGACTACAACACCGATGACTTCGACACCCTCATGCTCACCAAGCCGCACCGAATGGTTCACAATCTCCGTCTCAAATTTGCTTTCTGCGACCTCGATTAACTCAGCCTCCTTCTTGGCTTGGAGGCGTTTACGTAAGGTTGCATCCTGATAATCATCTTCTCTCAGACTGAACGATGCGGAAGATGGCGTAGGAGTGGCAGACATGCGCACAAACGTCCAAGGATGGGTAATGGATTGAGCTGCATGCACGCCATTTCCAAACGTCTTCTCTGTTTGCGACTGGTACCGCGCAATTCTTTCGAGTGTTTCGACGAACGGATTTGAAAGATGCGCCTCATCAATAATTAATAACGCATCGCTGCCTACCAGTCCTGCATGAATGGGCCACTGTTCCTTGACAGTGCTGTAACCTCGAAAAAGCAAGCGCGAACCGATCTGATCCACTGTCGAGACGCATACGGTGGGGACATTGGGCGTTCGGATCCACATGTCGTCACGGTAAAGTCCTCCGCGCAGCGCGGTGACATGCAGCGGGGCGTCACCGGAAATCACCTTTCTCATATCACCGCCGAGTCTTGTCAACCGCAAAGCGACCTCACGCACAACCGGGTCGGCATTTGCATCTATCAACGACTGATACAACTTTTGGGCGAGCAATCGAGAGTGCCTGCTAACTTCATCCACGACAATTCGTCGATCAATGATAAAGAAGATCCTCAGAGGTGCGGTGCGTTCGAAGCGTGGCCGTTCGGCCTGAAGCGCCAACGCGAAAACTGCGATGTCAATTACCGACGTTTTTCCTGTGCTGGTCGGCAGCGACAAGACCTCAGGCCAGTTTCCTTCGGCAACTTGTCGGGCAAGTCGAAGCTGCCAGGGGAAAGGATTTCGCTTCTCCCGTTCGTTACTGTGTACGTCAGAGAAAAATCCAGCAAAGTTGTCTGGCGTCAAATTCACTACTTCAATTCCTCTGCATCGTTTTCAGATTTTGGCCGCATCAAGCCCAGTCCGTAATGCCGGCCGGCTCCGAGAACAAGGGGGCCTTTGACTTTTTCTTTGAACCCAATGGTTACATGAGCGGCGTAACGATTTGGTCGATCTCCCAACCGGAAGAATCTCGAATCGGCAGGTGGCACGCCTTTGAAAAGTGAGAACTTGCCGACAGATACAAAATCGAGAGGCACAGACAGTCCGACATGGGCGCAACTGCGGGCAATGATGGCTCCGGCACTGCATTCGTTCTTTCCATCCTTGGGATAACGATCGAACAACACCGGAGTCACTGACTCCCAAATCCTGCTCGCTCGGCACCAAGTTCGCTCTTGCAAGCCAATGGTCTTCGTATCCTCGTTGACCCACTCGACTGGGAATTCGCCAATTCCCTCCAAATTTATGTTCCCACGATCAAGCCTCGCTAAAGCTCGAAATACAGTGCGACGATCTTCGTCACCTAACGCCTTCGGAAGCAGGACGGCGAATCCCAGTAGATGGCCATCAGAATATTCAAAGGTCACATCAGGCAAAACTACAAACGCGCAGTGGGGAGAATGCTCGCGTCCCCAAACGAGCCGCATTGCGCGAGTGCCAACCAATCTCGCGATCTCTGCACGAACCGCAATGCTTAGCTTTATTGCTGCTTTGATTGGCAGAGATCCATGCAAGCGGAAAGAGACGAAATCCCTGAAGACACCCTCCGCGATTGGTTGAGCCGGCGGCGCCTCGACAATTTGGCGGTATAACTTCACCAACTCAACAGACCCTCTTAGTCCCAGATTGTAAGCTTGTTCGAGTTCCTGTAACCGCCCATGCGTTACGATGCGCAACAGAACGTCGCCGTCGTTGCTTGGTCCAAACGTTGGCAGCGGGGGATCGGTGGAGAGCCATACGCTTACGAGCGAAGCGGAGTGTCCTACATAAGTAACGTTTGAAGCAACCTCGCGCAGCGCGCGCTCATGCCTCTCGAACTCCTCTCGCTGATGTTCGTCGTTGAGGGGATAGATGAAGTGCACCGTGGGATTCTTCAGAGTAACCGAAGGAAAACTGCGTGGCTGTTTCTTGGCTGTTCGGAGACTGGGCACGGCGTCGTGCGCCTCTTCGTTTGTAGGAACATAAGTCGTGACACGACTTCGTTCCCACGCCTCATCCGCCGCGATGCGCGGCGCATCCAGGCCTTCGAGCCAGAGCAAAGCCTCGCGGGCTTCTTCTCCGAGCTCAGACGCATACAATGCTGCGACCAATGCTGAAAAGAAACGCGCCGGATGTGGTGGGTATTCCGCGCGTTCCTGCTCACTGTAACGTTTCGCATAAGCGCGGCCACCCAGATAATGTACGGCGAAGGAGAACTCCATCAGGACTGATCCTCGTCAGCGGTAGTTTCCGCTAGTTTTTCACTTCGTGTCACCAATTCGACGAGTTTCGCTGAAGGCGTCAGCTCAGTTACTCCGGAGCGCCAAGACAAACCGTGTGCGGCGGCTTGCTCCCGCAGCGTGTTGAAAGCGCCTACTACCACTTCTTTCGTAATCTCGACTATGTTCCCAGGTGTGGTCTTATCCGTGACTCCGACAAATTCAAATTTCGGGAGATCTTTGGGCAGCAAGAAGCACCGCGAGCGCAGATCGTAGCCATTTTCCAACTGCAGAGTGACCGCATACAAAGCCAACGCCGCGATCACGGCACGCCCTGCGACATCGCGTTCTGGAGTCATTCGACCTTCCTCGTCCGGGAAATGGAGACGTCTTAGTTGAACGAAAGAAAGGACGGTCGTTTGAATTGCTTCCGAGATGGTCACGCCACCTGGCAGCGGCGCATGGGTCCTATTGTCCACCAAGGATGGAGTGATATTGCCATGACCGATTGATGAGGGTTTGCCGGCTTTACCTTCTTTGCCAAACGGAACCGGCTTGCCTTTCTCGTCTTTTGCCGCCTCGTTTGTGTCGAACGTCCAGTAATCCGTTGGATGTTTATAGATCGTGCGATTGCCCCTCTCAATCCCGAGTGGATCCACGCGCGAGGCACTGCGCGCGCCGTCTTGAGCCTTCAACCCAATTATTTCGGACGTCAACGCTCGAGGAATCTTTGCCGACTTCACACCTCCCCCGCCGTGCGAATCCCAAGCCCCCAAAAAGAGGACAGTCGGACTGAACTCGAAAAGCGCAGTAGCGTTGGCTACTCGCGCGTTCACCAGTCTCTGTCCGATGGCGCTCTTTTGGAATGGCTGTCCCTCAAGCTCGCTGTCCCGGAAGATCGCATCGTAAATGCGGTGCGGCGCGGTAAGCGTCGTCACGGGATCATGACCTGGTACATTTACTTTGAAGAGCGGGAGGTCGACTCCCCCGAGAGCGAAGGCATTCGCTAGTGCTTCTTCGATATTATTCGCCTGCGACTGAACTGAATCGAGAACCACAGTCTTAACTGTTTCGCCGTTGATATATCGCTCCTCTGAGTGATACTTCCCGCCTTCATACGTCGGCGGAAAAACTTTATCGCCGTCACCGCCGGCAGGTACCAGCCGAGTAACTACACGAATCGCGCTAATACCTCCCGCGCAGCCTGTTCGTAACTTATTCACAAGTTGTTCAGCATTCATTGGGTTTGAGTTTCCTTTCCGTCAGTTGATCCCTCTAGGGCGTAATCGTATCAGGCACGGCGGCCAAGTACGGTCTGTTTCTAAGTCCTTGCCGTTTTATTTTTCTTCGACTGTTGGCCTCACACCCGATACTGAAGATGAATTCATGCTCAGCCCGAGGCGATGAGCTTCCGCCACTTTCTCACACAACTCGGGTGGGGAGAGGCACCTCGACATCTGGACTCCAGCTAAGAATGAAGCGCTCCAAGCCTCGCCCGCCTGCCACGCGCATTTCGATGGTGGTGGTCTCTTCCGCGCTGTGGGCGGAGACACGTTTAGTGCGCCTCGGGTTTACTGTTGCTTGAGCTGTTCCTTCTCGCGAACTAGCGTCTTGCGAAGCCCTCCCTGACGGTCGGGCCACTGACCCCGTGGCTATCGCTCGCGGTGCTGACAAGTTTGCGCTCGCGCGTGTGTTCCGGGCAGGAATACCCGCGCTGCCGGAGACGCTGTCCGCAGTTCGCTCGATGATGCGTTGTGACGGATGAAAGGTGCGCTCAGCGAAGATACGTGCCGCCACGCCGTGCGCACGCAGGCGCACCGTAACCGGCTCTCCATGAATGCCGTTGAAACAGTTCTTGCTTAGATACTCGCGCAGATTGAAGTCCACAGGACGCTTGAAGGCTTCGTCGGTTTCCTCAATAGAAATGATGTGGTCGATGGCGAATGGGATGATCTGCCGGCGATAGTGATCGAAACCGATAAGCTTGAGCGTCGCTCCATCGGGATCGAAATAGATACAGTAAGCATCGACTTTCCGCTCTGTCGTAGCGCCTCGTGCGAGAGTGTAGTAGTTGAGAACGACGCGCCGTCTTTCAACCGCCGCTCTAGTCAGGCGATCAATTGTTTCCCAGTAGGGCGTGAAGTCTTTTGCTGGAACTGTCGCTGATCCGAGGACGTTCGCGAGACCGTCCAACTTCTCGCGCAGCAAGCTCGGCAGCGACGCTCGAACTTTGGCGAGCAAGCTCCGGCCGTACCTGGCAAAAGGCGACCCCACTGCGCCAAGTCCAGTCGTTGCGATTGCCTCTTGCGCAAGTAGGAGCGTCGCAAGTTCCGCAGGCGTCAAGGTAGGCGGATGATATTCGTAACCATTGCTGTAAGCGTAGCGAAGTTCTTTGTCTTCGCGGATCGAAACGATCGGATAGTGCCGCGAGAGAATATCAACGTCGCGCCTAATGGTCTTGCTGCTGACTTGAAATAGATTTGAGAGTTCGCGCTGTGATTGTGGACGTTCCGCGATCAATAGCGGGATGAGGGCCATTCGTTCACTAAGATCGCCTCGATGAGACACGGCGAAATACCTCCGAGTCGGTAAGCGAAAACAGATCTGGTCTGACAATCCTTGGCGCGAACCAGTAAGGTCCAAGGAGCTAAAGGAGCCCAAGCAATAACCTAAGATACTCTCAACAACGGAGAGCGGCAAAGACGAATGAGCCCAACGACCGCTTGAAAGCCCAATGCCGCCCCTAAGACAACGAACTTTCTAGTACTTGCGCAATCACTTTAAATAAGGAGTCAGCTTCACTTCTTCCAGCCCGAGCAATCTCACGTAGGTTTTCCCCCCTCTGCGTTCATTGTCCACGACAGCCCGCGCGCAGAACTCTCGGTTCCTCCGAGTGCCCCATTCCCGTCCCGTCTTGCGGGTGTGCGTTCGGCTCTTATTTGTATACCCACATGCCTCTTACAAAAAAGCTGCTTCCTTGAAGACCACAAACTAAACGCTTCGCCTCGCTTTTCCGGCGGATCGCCTTTTGACCCGTCAGTGGGCGCCATCCAAAACACAAAGCGAATCGGACGGTCATCCGATAATCGGGCATTACGTAATCGGGCGGCACACCTGACATCAAAAAGCGATGTCATGCGCGCCTGACGGCCGTTGGCCTTTTCCCTTCTTACCTTCTTACGTAATGGCGATTATCTGACGCCCGCGTTTACAGATTCTCCCCATTGCGCCCGCTTCGCTCGCCGGCTCGCGCACTCGCACGGCTCACTCCGCTAACGCCCCCGCTGGGTGC
>Ga0070699_100004441_pt1 | contig 12406 bp, 12 predicted proteins | sample KBSK1503metaG_FD_65473 | JGI IMG/M metagenome (GOLD analysis project Ga0070699, IMG submission 65473) | Corn, switchgrass and miscanthus rhizosphere microbial communities from Kellogg Biological Station, Michigan, USA - KBS K1-50-3 metaG | ecosystem: Host-associated > Plants > Roots >...
CGGAGATCAAGCGCGCCTATCGCCGCCTCGCGCGGCGGTTCCACCCGGACATCAATCCGGGTGACCGCATGGCGGAGGCACGGTTTCGCCAGATCCTCGAGGCGTACGAGACGCTGATGGATCCCGAGCGCCGTACGCGGTACGACTCGGGATCGCCACTCGGCGGGGGAGAGCGCCGCACCAGCGGCTTCGAAGGGTTTGATTTCTCCATGCGAGGCGCGGATCACGCCACCACCTTCGGCGATTTGTTCGCCGAGGTCCTCACGTCGCGAGGCGAGCAGCCGCCGGCCGCCGAGCGCGGGGCCGACCTCCATCAGACTCTTCAGCTGTCGTTCGAGGACGCATTCAGCGGCGTGCAGCGCACGGTCGCGGTGACCCGGCGGGAGACCTGCCGCACGTGCGCCGGGACGGGGCTGACACGCGTCAGCACCGGCGCGTGCCTCGTCTGCCAGGGGGCGGGTGCCGTTCGCACCGTCCGCGGGCACATGGTGTTCACCCGCAGTTGCCCCGCGTGCGGCGGAAGCGGCCAGCAGCGTCCGCGGCCATGCGAGCCGTGCGCGGGCACAGGCCAGGAAACACGATCAGAAGCCGTGCAGGTCCGCATCCCGGCTGGCGTCGCCGGCGGCGACCGCGTCCGGGCGCCCGCGAGAGGCAACGCCGGCGTGCGCGGCGGCGAGCCGGGCGACCTGTACATCACTGTGCAGGTCGCGGCGCATCCGATCTTCCGCCGCGAGGGCGACGACATTCACATGGCCGTGCCGATCGCGATTCACGAGGCGGCGCTCGGCGCCCGCATCGACATTCCGACCCCGGACGGCGACGCGAAGCTGCGCGTCCCTCCGGGTACGCAGTCGGGCCAGCGCTTCCGGCTGCGTGAGCGCGGCGCGCCCTCGACGCGCGACGGCCGCCGCGGCGATCTCGTCGTCGAGGCGAAGCTCGTGCTGCCGAAGCTGCTCGATGAGCGCTCCAAAGAGCTGCTCCGCGAGTTTGGCCGCCTCAATGGAGAAGACGTCCGGGAATCGTTTGGCGAGACAGGCCACGGAGTCACGGAGACACGGAGACAACGCTAATGAACCTCCGTGCCCCTGTGTCTCCGTGGCCCGTGGGGCAATGATGGCGAAACGGGCCGGCGGCAAAGCGTATTACATGATCAGCGCGGTGTCGCAGAAGTACAACATTCATCCGCAGACGCTGCGGTTGTACGAGCGCGAGGGCCTGCTGAAGCCTTCCCGGACCGAAGGCAACACGCGGCTGTACTCGGAAGAAGACCTCGAGCAGCTCGAGACGATCCTGACGCTGACGCGCGATCTCGGCGTCAACCTCGCCGGCGTCGAAATCATTCTCAACATGCGCCGGAAGATCGAACTGATGCAGGGCGAGGTCAACGAGTTCATGGACTACGTGAAGCGCGAGCTCGCCCGCGGTATCGATGACTGGGAACAGCGGCTGAACACGGCGCTCGTGAAATCATCGCCGACCGACCTCGTTCGCCGAACGCCCGCGCCCCATCCTGACGCGGAGACCGAGAAACCGAAAGTGAAAAGTTCAAAGTAGAAAATTGAAAGTAAGTCCGCAAGTTGGGAAGGCGCCCGAAAAGTACGTTCCACTTACTTTGAACTTTCAACTTTTCACGTCGACCTTTCAGGTTAACATCCTGTCGTGCAGTGCCCGATTTGCGATGACACCGGATGGAAGACGATCGAAGTCGACGGTGTCCCGCGGGTCACTCGCTGCGACTGCTGGCATCAGCGCAGCTTCGAGTCGCTGCTGAAGAACGCCCGCATTCCCCGCCGGTATCTGCACTGCGAGTTTTCCAACTTCGACGAGAACACCGACAGCCAGCGCGACGCGGTGCGCAGGGCGACGCGCCTCGTCAATCAATTCCCGGTGGTCGACAAAGGACTTCTCTTTCACGGCGACAACGGCGTCGGCAAGACGCACCTGGCCGTCGCGCTGATGAAGGAAGCGATTCGCCGCAAAGGCGCGCGCGCGGTCTTCTTCGAGACACGCGATTTGCTGAAGCTCGTGCGCGATACCTACAACAACCAGGTCGAGGCCACCGAGCTCGAAATCCTGCGGCCGGTGCTCGAGGCCGAGCTGCTCGTGCTCGACGACATCGGCGCGGAGAAGAAGTCGCCGTGGGTCGAGGAAACGCTCGGCCTCGTCGTCAACACGCGCTATAGCGAGCGCCGGGTGACGGTGTTCACCACCAATCTTGGCGATTCCGACAACACCGAGCCGAATTCCGTCGCGCTTCAGCTCGGCCTTCGCATTCGCTCGCGCCTCAAGGAAATGTGCGACTGGGTGAAGATCGAGGGTCCTGACACGCGCGAGGTCGGGCCTCATCCCACACATGAGGAGATCGCGCGGTGGCAGGAAACGTCCCCGGCTTCCCCGAAAAACCGGGGGCGCGGAGGCCTGCCTTCGAAGTCGGCGGGCCAGGCACGCGCCCAGCTGAAACCGCGCGAGCGCGACGGCAGGGCTGACCTGAAGTGGCCCGGCGGGCGCGCTGGCAGCTAAAGCTTGTAATTCAAAATGCAAAATGCAAAATGCAAACTAGGTTTGATCCGCTGCGTTCCGGGCGCGGTTTGCATTTTGAATTTTGCATTTTGCATTTCATGTCTCTAGGACTCTACATCCACATCCCGTTCTGTTCAGCCATCTGCAACTACTGCAACTTCAATCGCGGGTTGTTCGATGCCGCGCTGAAGGAGCAATATGTGGCCGCGTTGCGGCGTGAACTTGCCGCGAAGGGTGATGGTTCCGCCGCGGACACGATCTTCTTCGGCGGCGGCACGCCGTCGCTGCTCGAGCCGTTGGAGATTGCCGCGATCATCTCCGCCTGCCGGTCGGCGTTCGACGTCGCCGCGGACGCCGAGATAACGCTCGAAGCCAATCCCGAGACCGTCACGCCGGAACGTCTTGCCGGGTTTCGCGCCGCCGGCGTCAATCGTCTCAGCTTCGGCGTCCAGTCGTTCCGCGACGACGAGCTGCAACGACTCAGCCGGCTGCACTCCGCGGCGCGCGCGGGAGAGGCCTTTGCGATGGCGCGCGCGGCCGGATTCGACAATATCTCGCTCGATCTGATGATGTGGCTGCCGCAGCAGTCGATCGCGCAATGGCTCGAATCGGTGGATGCGTTGATCGGTCTCGGCCCCGATCACGCCTCGCTCTATATCCTCGAGCTCTATCCAAACGCGCCGCTCCGTGAAGCCATGGCGCGTTCGAAATGGTCGCTTGCGCCCGATGACGACGCCGCGGAGATGTACCTGGAGGCAATGGCGCGGCTGGATCACGCCGGGTACGGTCAGTACGAGATATCCAACGTCGCCAGGCCCGGGCGGGAGTCGCGGCACAACCTGAAATACTGGACCGACGGCGAGTGGCTTGGGTTCGGCTGTGGTGCCCATTCCACCCGTCGTGCTGTCCGCTGGAAGAACCTGTCGTCGACCACCGAGTACATTGCCGCTGTAGCGGCTGGAGGTCAGCTCGAAGTGGAGCGCCGGGAGCTGTCCCGCCACGAGGGGCTGGAGGAGGCGTTGTTTACGGGCCTCAGGCTTGTCAGCGGAATCGACCTGAATGCGATGAAAGTCCGCTACGGCGCCGACGTTTGGGCGCTATACGGGTGTGAACTGGAACGGTTCCGCGACGCGGGGCTATTGATCTATGATGGGCGGTTTTTGCGGCTCTCGCGGGCAGGAATGCTTCTTGCCAATGAGATCATGTCCCTCTTTCTCCCGCCTACGCAAGGCTTCGGCGAGGCACGCCATAGCGCTTTGCGCGTCGGCGGCAGTTCACCTGTGGTAGATTAACGGCCTTTCCGAGGAGGCTCGAAGATGCGACGACTGTCCGGCGTTCTATTGGCTTGTGCGATTGTGGTGATACCGGCGTTATCGCACGGTCACGGTGATCTGTTCGCGCAAACGGCGCCACAGAAAACACTGTTTACCGGCGACGTGGTGATCCAGGCGTTCGCGATCAACCCGGACAAGACCGCAGACTACGAGCAGATCATCACGAAGCTCAAGGAAGCGCTGTCGAAGTCCGAGGCACCCGAAGCCAAGGAGCAGCTCGCGGGGTGGAAAGTGATCAAGAACGCGATGCCAAATCCCGATGGCACCATTGTCTACATCCACATCATTTCCCCCGTCGTGAAAACCGCCGATTACTCGGTGATGAACAACATCTACTCCGCCGTCAAGGATCCCGCGGAGCAGAAAGCCGTGTACGACATGTATCGCGGTGCGCTGAAGGCGGCGCTCTTTGTAATCCAGGGTCCGATGGTCGCCGATCTGTCGAAATAGATGGACCTCTCAAAATAGAGGCCGACCTTGAGGTCGGCCTTTACGCGAGATTCAGAAGAGCCACGAACGGTCCACCGTTCGTGGCTCTTTGTATTTCGGCCGCTATCTTTGAGAGACGGTCTCTGAGACACTGATGTTGATGCGTTCGTCACTGCTTGGCGCGTTCACCCTGATCGGGACAGCCGCCGTGGCCGCGGGCCAGACGTCGGCGCCGCAACCCCAGCCGGCCGGAGCGCTTCAGCCGCAACAAACATCGCCCCTTTCGGGCGCGACGCCGCAGACGCCGGGCGCGCCGCCGGCGCCAGCACCGGCGAACGTCGTCGCACCGCCGCCGGCCGGCCGCGTCTTCGCGGCGGAGCAGGGGATCATCTTCAACGCCATTAGGCCCGACAAGGTCGCCGACTTCGAGACGGTGATCGCCAAGCTGCGGAAGGCGCTGGAGACGTCCAAGGATCCCCTTCGAAACCAGCAGGGCTGGAGCTGGAAGATCTTCAAGGCGGCGGAGCCCGGGCCGAACGGCAGCGTGCTCTACGTGTTCGTGATGGATCCGGTCGTGAAGGGCGCCGACTACGGCGTCGCGAAGATCCTTGCGGAGGCGTACCCCATGGAGATCATGGATCTTTATCGGATGTACAGCGGCGCCTTTGCGACGGCCGGTCAGACACTCTTGAACCTCAAGCCAGCCACCGGCGCGCCGGAGACGACGGGACCCGAGGGCACGGCCACGCCACCGGCAGCCGGCACCTCCGCGACGCCACCGCCGGCGACCGCTCCGCGGTAGTGAGTTGCGAATGCTGAATTCAGCATTCGTCATTCAGCACTCAGCATTTGTCAGAACGCCAAGTTAACGCCCGCGTAGAAACGGTGCAGCGTCGAGAAGAGCGGCGTACCGCGCAGCTTGAATGCGCGGTAGTCGAGCCGCGCCTTCAATGGGCCCACCAGTGACACTTTGACGCCGCCCCCGGTGTTGAAGGCGATGTGCGTCTCCTGGTGCGCCGTGCCCAGTTTTTCGCGGTACCCGCCCGCGCCGGTCGTCGCGTAGAACTGCATTCCCGCAATCGGGATTGGCGTCTGTACGTACACGTTGCCCATGCCGGTCCGCAGTTGCGGCGCCCCCTTGAGCGGATCTTCCGTCGTCGACGCGTACTCGAACTCCACGCCGACGATCAGCAGTCCGGCGCCAATCGCGAACCCTTTCGTCGTGTGTTTCGATGGCGTGGTCGTGGTGCCGATGAAAAGGGTGGCATCAGCGAACGCCGGGCGGGACGAGGCCGCCAGCAGGATGCACATCAACAGGACAAGCCGTGAGAGTCGCATACCGAATGATACGATCGGACCGCGCCGATGGACTTTGCTTTCACGCCCGATCAGGAACTGCTGCGTCGCAGCGTCCGCGAGTTTGCGGAGAGCGAGATGCGCCCGCACGTCAGGGAATGGGATGAGGCACAGCAATTTCCACGGGAACTGCTCTCGAAGCTCGCCGAGCTCGGTCTCATGGGCATCCAGTTTCCAGAAGAGTTTGGCGGCGCAGCGATGTCATCGGTCGACTACTGCATTTGCATCGAGGAGCTGGCGAGAGTCGATCCGTCGGTGTCGTTGACCGTGGCCGCTCACAACGGTCTCGGCGCGGCCCACATCGCGATGTTCGGCAGCGATGACCAGAAGCGGAAGTACCTGACCCCGCTCGCGCGCGGACAACAGCTTGCCGCGTGGGGACTGACCGAGGCGTCCGCCGGGAGCGATGCGGGCGCGATGCGCACGTCGGCCACACGTGAAGGCGACTGCTGGGTGATCAACGGGACGAAGCAGTTCATCACCCACGGCCGTACCGGCGATCTGATCGTGGTCATGGCGGTGACGAACAAGTCCAAAGGCAGCCGCGGCATTACCGGGTTCATCGTCGAGCACGGCACGCGAGGCTTCCGCGCCGGCAAGAAAGAAGACAAGCTCGGGATGCGCGCCAGCGAGACGAGCGAGGTCATCTTCGAGAATTGCCGAGTGCCCTCGTCACAGCTGCTCGGCCAGGAAGGGCAGGGGTTCGTCAACGCGCTGCAGGTGCTCGATGCGGGACGCATCGGCATCGCCGCACTTGCCGTCGGCCTGGCGCAGGGGTCGTACGAGGCGGCGCGACGCTATGCCTTCGAGCGTAAGCAATTCGGCCAGCCGATTGGCACTTTTCAAAGCATTCGCGCGAAGCTCGTTGACAACGCCACGCGTATCGAAGCGGCACGGCTGCTGACGTATCGCGCCGCGTCGATGAAGGATGCCGGCAAGCGGACGACGCTGGAAGCGGCGATGGCGAAGCTGTATTCGAGCGAGATTGCCGTTCGCGCCTCCGAGGACGGCGTACAGATTCACGGCGGCTACGGGTTCATCAAGGATTACCCGGCGGAGAAGTACTTCCGGGACGTCAAGCTCACCACGATCGGCGAGGGCACCAGCGAGATTCAGCGGCTGGTGATCGCGCGCCAGCTCCTTCAAGCGTCTTCGCCTGCGACTTCGGCGAGGCCAGCTGGGAAAGGATGACGGCAACGACTTCACTCGCGGAGCGCGTGCTGGCAGGCGATCCCCGCGGCATCGCTCGCGCCATCTCGCTCATCGAAAACGAGGCGCCCGCCGGGGCGGTCCTGATTCGAGACATCTATCCGCGAACGGGACGCGCGTATCTCATCGGCGTCACGGGGCCGCCTGGGGCAGGCAAGAGCACGCTCGTCGACCGGCTGACGACGGAGCTGCGCCGAGGTGGACAGACGGTCGGGATCATTGCGGTCGATCCGACAAGCCCATTTACCGGCGGCGCGATCCTCGGCGATCGCGTGCGGATGGGCGCTCACTACGGCGATGAAGGCGTCTTCATCCGCAGTATGGCCACGCGCGGCCACCTCGGCGGACTCGCGCGCACGACGAGCGACGTCGCGCTCGTGCTCGACGCCGGGGGCAAGGACGTCGTGATCATCGAAACGGTCGGTGTGGGCCAGGACGAGGTCGACATCGTCCGGACGGCGGACATCTCGATCGTCGTGCTGGTTCCCGGGACCGGCGACGAGGTGCAGGCGCTCAAGGCCGGGATCATGGAGATCGCGGACATCTTCGTGGTGAACAAGGCCGATCGCGAAGGCGCCGATCGTCTCGCGCAGTCCGTATCGGCCATGCTGTCGCTGCAGACATTCCAGCCCGGCGACTGGCGCCCGCCGATTCAGAAAACGGAAGCGACGGCCGGAACGGGAATCGCCGAGTTGCTCGAGACCATCCGGCAGTTCCGCGCACACTCCGCCGATGCGCGAGCCTCGCGGCAGCGCGTACGGCAGGAATTCCGGCTGCGCGATCTGCTTTCACACCGATTCATGCAGCTCGTCGAGGAGACGCTGCCTGCCGGCGAGCTGCAGCGCATCGTGGATGGTATCGCCTCGCGCGAGGTCGATCCTTATTCGGCGGCCGCCGAGATCATGCGCCGCGTCGGTGCCCAGATGGCGGCCTCGACCGTCGACGTGCATGGACTCAGCGCACCCTCGCGCCGGCACACCGAATCGTGAAAGCCATCCTCGATCATGTCGGTATTGCCGTGCGGGACCTGGGCAAGGCGCTGGCGTTTTACCGCGATGCGCTCGGCCTCGAGGTCGAGCCGCCGGAGGAGGTGTACTCGCAGCGGGTAAGAGCGCACTTCCTCCCGGTCGGGCAGTCGTCGATCGAGCTCCTCGAGGCGACCGCGAGCGACTCGGCGATCGCGAAATACGTCGAGAAGCGCGGTCCAGGCATCCACCACATCACATTGCGCGTGCCGGACATCCGCGATGCGCTTGTGCAATTGAAAGCGCGAGGCGTCCGCCTCGTTGACGAGCAGCCGCGGCCGGGCGTGGAGGGCTCGCTCATTGCTTTCGTGCACCCATCTGCCGCGCACGGCGTGCTCGTCGAGCTGAAACAGGCGGCGCGGCGCCTGATCGAGCAGCCGGTGACTCAGCTGCCGTGGGGCAACCTCCAGCTGACGACCGTCAGCGACGGATCGTTCCGCCTCGACGGCGGCGGGATGTTCGGGATCGTGCCGAAGCCGCTGTGGGAAAAGAAGGCACCCCCCGACGATCGTGGCCGGATCGTGCTGGCCATGCGCGCGCTCGTCATCGAGGCCGACTGGGGGCGGATGATCCTCGACTGTGGTATCGGGAACAAGCTCGATGCGAAATTGACCGACATCTTCGGCGTCGACCGCACGCGCAATCTCGATCACACGCTCGCAGAGGCCGGCGTTTCTCCTGACGAGATCGATATCGTCCTGCCAACGCACCTTCATGTCGATCACTTCGGCGGAGCCGTGGTGCGCGGATCCGGCGGCCTTCGGCCGCGGTTCGGTCGGGCCCGGCACGTCATTCGCCGCGGCGAGTGGGATGCTGCGCTGCAGCCGAACGAGCGGAACCGAGGCAGCTATTTCCAGGAGGATGTCGCGCCGCTCGAGGCGCCACGCGTGGTCGACTTCTTCGACGATGATCGCGAGATCAAGCCAGGCGTCCGTGTGGTCCGCGCATGCGGCCATACCTCGCATCATCAGGTCGTGTTCATCGAGTCCGAGGGGAAGACCGCCGTGTTCGCGGCTGACGTCGTGCCGACCACGGCCCACGTCAACGACCCCTGGATCACCGCGTTCGATCTGTTTCCCCAGGACTCATTCGCATTCAAGCAGCGCTTCCTGCGCGAGGCGATCGACCGCGAGTACCTGATCTTCTTCAGCCACGATCCGTCTGTTACCGCGGGCTACATCCGCGAAAAAGACGGGAAGCGATCCGTGCAGAAGGTCATTTGAGTAAAATCCCAAAGCCCAAAACTCACATTCCAATATCCCGATCCCGGATCCCTTCACACGCGAGAACAGAAATGCAGCGAGCGCAGATAGGCATCATTGGCGGCTCCGGCCTGTATGACATGGCGGGCGTGACCGACCGCGAGGACGTGCAGGTGACGACCCCGTTTGGAGAGCCGTCGGGACCGTACGTACTCGGGACCCTGCGTGGAAGGCGCGTGGCGTTTCTCGCGCGTCACGGAGCAGGACACCGGATTTCTCCGTCCGAGCTGAATTTCCGGGCGAACATCTTCGGACTCAAGACGCTCGGTGTCGAGTACATCCTCTCCGCCAGTGCCGTCGGCAGCCTGAAGGAGGAATACAGGCCCGCCGAGATCGTCATTCCCGATCAGTTCTTCGACCGGACGAAGGGGCGCCCGAGCACGTTTTTCGGCCGTGGCCTGGTCGGCCACGTCGGCTTCGCCCATCCGTTCTGCAAGATTCTCAGCGGCATCGCGTACGACAGCGGGAAGAAGGCGGGCATCACCATTCACAAGGGCGGGACGTATGTGTGCATGGAAGGGCCGCAGTTCTCCACGCTTGCCGAGTCGATGCTCTATCGTTCGTGGGGCATGGACATCATCGGGATGACCAATCTGCAGGAAGCCAAGCTCGCGCGTGAGGCGGAGATCTGCTACACGACCATCGCGCTGGTCACCGACTACGACTGCTGGCATCCCGATCACGACTCAGTGACCGTGGAGATGGTGATGTCGACACTGTCGAAGAACGCGGCGACCGCTCAGGAGATCATCGCGGGCGCAGTGGAGGGCCTCCCCTACGAGCGGACGTGTGAATGCGCGTCGGCGCTGAAGTACGCGCTGGTCACGAGGCCGGAGATGATTCCCGACCAAGTAAAAGCAGATCTGGCGCCCATCATTGGTAAGTATTTGACTGTTCCTAATTGAAACCACGAAGTCGCGAAGCACACGAAGACACACCTGATGAAACTCATTGTGACCGGCTCGATCGCGTACGACTATCTGATGTCGTTTCCCGGCAAGTTCACCGAGCACTTTCTTCCTGACCACCTGCAGCGCGTCAGTCTCAGCTTCCTGGTCGACTCGATGGACAAGCGGCGCGGCGGGTGCGCGCCGAACATCGCGTACACCCTGGCGCTCCTGGGGGAGCGGCCGTACCTGATGGGCGCCGCGGGCCAGGACTTCAAGGACTACGGCGAGTGGCTGCAGGCCGCCGGTGTTGACATCTCGCTGGTGCACCACGTGCGTGACAAGTTCACGGCGTCGTTCTTCTGCAGCACCGACACCGAGAACAATCAGATCGCGTCGTTCTATACGGGCGCGATGGCGAACGCCTCCGAGCTGTCGTTTCGCACGGTCGACCATCCGGGGCTCGTCATCATCTCGCCCAACGATCCAGGGGCGATGATCCAGTACGCGGAAGAGTGCCGGACGCTGGGCATTCCGTTCATCTTCGATCCCAGCCAACAGTGCGCGCGGATGTCGGGCGACGAGCTGCGCGACGGCATCTCCGGCGCGCGCCTGGTGATTTGCAACGACTACGAGTTCGAGCTGATTCGCCAGAAGACCGGCATGGGTGAGGATGCCGTGCTCGGCCAGGCACAGTTCCTGGTGATCACGCGCGGCGAAGAAGGCTGCTCGCTGTACGAGGGACCGCCGGGATCGGGGATCGGGGGTCAGGGGTCCGGAACAGGACTCTCGCGCGTCGACGTCAAGGCCGTGCGCCCTCATCGCATCGTGGATCCGACCGGTGTCGGTGACGCGTTCCGCGGGGGCTTGATGAAGGGGATGGCCGTTGGGAGGCCGCTCAAGGAATGCGCGCAGCTCGGGAGCGTGGCCGCGGCCTATGCGCTCGAGCACCTCGGCGGCCAGAGCCACGCGTACACGATGAAAGCGTTCGGGGACCGGTACGCCGAGCACTTCGGGCCGCTCACACTCTAAGTCGCCACAACCTCCACTGATCACGAGCCACCCGCCTTCGCCGAAGGCTTCGGCGGGGCAAGGCGGCGCTGTTCCGATCCGTTTCGGCGTCCTAGATGCTATCGCTTGAATAATTCCCGACGAATCCTTCACTCAAATGAGACAGCACGCTCCCGCTCATTGCTGAATACCTCCTGCAGGTCGCCGGAGGTGCGCTGTGGTCTCGCACTGATTCACGACAAAATTGCGGCCCGGGTCCTATTGAGCGCTTCTCGAAGCTCCGAGGCGCATTCCTCGCTGCACACGACGAAGACAAGGTCGCGCCCGGCTTCCTTGGCGGGTGAGTCCGTTGTCGCGACGATGGCATCGACGGTGCGATTGCCCACAGGCAACGGGATGATCTCGCCCTCAAGGTCATTCAACATCTCCTTCCGTTCGACCGACGCACCGAGCGTCACGAGCTCTGCGTCTTCTTCGAACGGCTCACCACACCAGCCGCACCAGGTTTGAAGATCTTCGTCCGCGTCGGCCTCCAGCCAGGGAGCATCCGGCGACAGATCGAACAACAGATCCTGCCGCGTCACGTCAAACCAGTCGCGAAAGACATGCGAGGTGCGGTTCGGAGGCCACAAGGGCTGGTCCGACGTCCAGGCTTCCAACATGTGCTCGAAGATCTCTTCGTAGTGTTCCTCGACCACGTCCTGGACATCAGGTTCGCCCTCGAGCGCTTCGACGACGAAAACCGTGGCCATCGACTTCAGTTGCTCGGCGCCAAGGCGCGGCGCGTCTGGCGCTACAGACCGTGCCCATTCCGCGTACCGGCGCTTCGGCGTGACGACGAGCGCGACGCGATTCACTAATTCCACGTCACACCTCCTGTGGAAGGCCGAAGATTGTAGATCGAGCCGAGAGCATTTCACTGCGTCCGGGCTGTCAATCCAATGACGGCCATCTTTTCCACTTCGTCCTTGATGTGCGCGAGGACGCGACGGTGAATCGCGTGAATGACGTCGTCGCTGAAGAATTACCAGTAGGTCTCCGGCGCCATTTCCAGCTCGTACCAGGTGCTTGCCTCCAGCCGCGTCCCTCCGCCAGCCTGCGCCACGAGGCGAAACTCTCCGCGAGGTTGAGCGCCGTTCGCAAAGCGAACGTTTTTGGCGCGACCCGAGCGGCCAGCGGCCGGGAGCGGTCGTCCGAGCGTTTTCCGGCGTAGCGACCGCGGCGCGACGCCACATGCGTTCGTACGGCGTCCGGATGGGCGCTCGGTGCTGGGTTATCGCTCGAATGACTCACGACGGCCCGATTCTGTGAGTCGGATAACGTAACGCGCGGGATCCTTCCGGAACATCTCCTGCAATTCCCCAAGGCTTCGC
>Ga0070699_100004442_pt1 | contig 12402 bp, 6 predicted proteins | sample KBSK1503metaG_FD_65473 | JGI IMG/M metagenome (GOLD analysis project Ga0070699, IMG submission 65473) | Corn, switchgrass and miscanthus rhizosphere microbial communities from Kellogg Biological Station, Michigan, USA - KBS K1-50-3 metaG | ecosystem: Host-associated > Plants > Roots >...
AGATCCGCTTGCCCAGGCTCTCGATCACGCTGGAGGTGGTGCGCGACGAGTCCTTGATCTTGTCGATCCCGGCGAGCGTCTTTCGCAGCGACTCCACGCCGCTCTCCGCGTCGGCCGAGACCTGCTCGGACAGTCGGGCCGCCTCGTTGGCGTTCATCTCCACCTGGCTGATCGAGACGTCCATGTGGCTCATCGAGGTGGAGGTTTCCTCGGTCGAGGCGTTGAGATCCTGGATGTTCTTCGCCACCTCCTTGATCGAATAGGTCATCTCCTCGATCGCGGAGGTGGTCTCCTCCACCGAGACGGCCATCGCCTGGACGTTCTCGGCGACCTCTTCGTTGGTGGCCGCCATTTCGGAGATCGACGACCGGCTCTCCTCCGCGCTCTGGTAGAGCACCTCGACGTTCTGGGCGATTCCGCGCAGCGAGGCCATCACCCGGACCATCGACGTCGAGGTCTCCTCGACCCGGGTGAGGATGGTGGAGGCGCCGGAGGAGACGGTGGTGCCGGTGAAGGAGATCTGTTCGATCACCTGGGCGACGGCTTCGGAGACGCCGCGAATCCGGCTCAAGGTGTCCCGCAGTCCGGTCCCGATCCGGTTCAGCGCCTCGGCCATGGTGCCGAGCTCGCCCGAGCTGGCGCGCTCGATCCGCCCGGTGAGGTCGGCTTCCGAGAGCTTCGAAGCCATCGCCATCATCCCGGTCAGCGGCCGCAAGATGAAGACCCGCGAGATGGCCCAGACCAGCGCGAGGAAGACGCCGCAACCGATCAAGAGCGCGACGAGGACGGTGCGCCGCAGCCCGTGCAAGACCTCGTCGACGTTCTGGCGATCGATCGCGACCAGGATGTAGCCCGTCCCCTGGCTGGGAAGTGGGAAGGGCTCGGCCACGAGCAGGTAGCCGTTGGGCAGCTGCATCCTCACGGGATGGTTGGCCCGGTTGAACAGCTCGATCATCTGCTCGCTCTCTTTGACATCCACGCCGAGCGTCTGGGCCACCGGGCGTCCCGTGCCGCCGAGCACGACGATGGTCCGGATGTCCCGTTCGGCCTGGGCGATCTCGGTCAGCCGCCGCGATTCGTCTTCGTCGTACTCGGTGCTCCGGAGAACCACCCGGCGCTTGACCTCGCGCGCGATGGCGTTCGCCCGCTCGGCGAGCTTGTCTGTCAGGTAGCCTTCGACCTGTTGAGGCACCACGTAGTACAGGGTGCCGAGAATCAACAAAAGCGCGAGAGTGAACGGGCCGAAAATCGCCCACTTCAAGCCCAGTCTGTGAATGTGAAAGGGCAAGGATTTCCGGTGGGCCACTCCGTCTTTGAAAAATGAGTATAACCCGACTCCCGACGATGAACGCTCAGCCTACACTGCTGTATTTCGATCCGATCTTCCTCCGACACGACCCGGGCAGCGGCCACCCCGAGGCCCCTAAGCGGCTGGAACGCATCATGGAATTGATGGAGAAGGTGCCCCTCGCAGGAGTGGAACGGCGGCAACCTCGCGCCGCCACGCCGGAGGAGATCGACTCCGCGCACACCGCCGCTCATCGGCAGATGTTGGAAGGTTTCTCCGGTGAATCGACGCAGCTTGATCCGGACACCGCCATGTCTCCCGACAGCTACCAGGCTGCCCTTCATGCGGCGGGCGCCGCGATCGGCGCGGTGGAAGAGGTCTGGGACGGAAAGGCGAGCAATGCGTTCGCGATCGTTCGCCCGCCGGGCCACCACGCCACCCGCTCGACGGCGATGGGCTTCTGCCTGTTCAACAACATGGCGATCGCGGCCGAGGCGGCGCTCCGCCGGGGCGCCGAGCGCGTGCTCGTGCTCGATTGGGACGTCCACCACGGGAACGGAACGCAGGACATCTTCTATGGCCGCCGCGACGTGATGTACCAGTCGGTGCACCAGTATCCGTTCTACCCGGGGACCGGCGCCGCGACCGAGCGAGGCTCCGGCATCGGCGAAGGCTTCACCGTCAACTGCCCGCTGCCGGCGGGGCAGGCGGACGCGGACTACGGGGCGGTGTTCCACGATCTGCTGCTGCCGATCGGGCGCGCCTTTGCGCCGAAGATCGTGTTGATCTCCGCCGGCTTCGATCCGCACGAGGCCGATCCGATCGCCGAGATGCGGGTGACCGAGCGCGGCTTCGCGGCGATGTGCAGCGCGGCGCGGCAGCTGGCGAACGACTGCTGCCGAGGGAAGCTCGTCCTGGTCCTGGAGGGCGGCTACCACCTCAACGCGCTTGCACGCTCGGTCCACGCGTGCCTGGAGAAGATGACCGGCGATGGCACGGACAATTTTCCGGGCGAGGTGTCGGCGCAGACCGGCGCAGCGATCAGGGAGAGCCGGGACGCGCTCCGCAAGTTCTGGCCCCGGGTTTGGTAGGGCCCTGACGCGCGAGCATTGGTGAGCCGAGGCTTTCCGGGATGAATGAGCCCGGTCCGGTCCCGAAATTGCCGAGAGGCTGTCGATGCTGCAGCGCGAGGGCCGGTAAGAGCGTCTCGGTCCGCTGTTGGTCTCCGCTCGCCGTAGCGTCCCAGGCGCCGAGTCATCGTCCACGCCTATGCGAGGGGCTGGCTCCGAGCGGAATCCACGGTCGCGCATTTCGCCCTCGGCCCGAGTCCAAGCGCCGTTCAGCCAGGCGAGTGGCAAATCCAAGACGCTTTTCGTCCTTAAACTGCCACTCAGGATCAGATCGACGCGTTAGGAAGACGCCATCGGAGCTCAAGCCGTGAGAAAAGCCGTAAGAAAATTCTTACGGGCGCCTCGAATCCGTAAGACTTTTTCTCTTTGTAAGAAAAAATCTTACGGCGGAGGTCGGTGCGTCAGAACTGATTCCCAGCGCTGGGAATCCGTTCTAGCGTTTGTCCCGACAGCGAGGCCGTTCGAGCCTCATCCGCCCCGCTTCGCCAGAATCTTCATTCATCGGTGAATGAACGCGACAGTGCGCTGACGTTAAGTAGCCACTTCAAGTGCTAGGAAATTGCCTTCATGTGCCTTAAGGCACGCGGAGGCACATAGCTGGTGGTTTCGATGTGCCTTCATGTGCCTCAAGGCGCATCGAAGCACATGACGTGTCAGCGCTACTGTCTACTCATCACTTATCCACTGTCTGATTGTGGGAAGGATTCCTAACGCCACCCGTGGACCATCGCCCTGAAGCAGCCGCGATCCCAACAGCGAGGCTGAAAGGGTCCCCAACAGTGAGAAGATTTATCACTGTGATAAATCTTCTCACTGCGGGGCTCCAGGTCGAAGGGTGAACGTCGGAACTGATTCCCACCGGCTGGGAATCCGTTCTATCGTTTGTTCCGACACCGGCCGAAGCGACAGAACAAATTCCTGCCGGCAGAGTTTTGTTCTGTCGCTTGTTCCAACGTGCTGGAGTTTGTTCCGACACCGGCCGAGGCGACAGAACAGATTTCTGCCGGCAGAGTTTTGTTCTGTCGTCTGTTCCAACGCTGAGCGCCGTTACGGATTTGGGCCGCCGGCTTCATTCATCGTTGAATGATCTGCGGCTCGGCGGCCGCACCCAGTCCACGGCTTTATTCACCGATGAATGAATCTGGTGACCGCGGGCAACCGCTTCATTCACCGATGAATAGGCGGCGACCCTGCCGGGTCTCCTCGCCACCGAGTTCATTCACCGATGAATGAAACTGGAGGCCGCCGGCAGTCGCTTTATTCACCGGTGAATGAACCCGGAGGCCGCCGGCAGTCGCTTTATTCACCGGTGAATGAACTTCGGGAGCGGCGCCTCGCCCCCGCCGCCGTTTTCAGTCACCGATAAATAAGCGCCGATCCTGCCGGGCGGTCTGAAGGCACGTTGAGGGAAATGGTTCTCGATCTCCCGCGCCATTGAAGGCACCGTCTGCCCGGCCGGGCCCCGCTGAATTTTCCTGAAATTTCCTCAAGGAAAGTTGAGGAAAGAATTCCTGAGATCCATGCTCGGGCTCCCTCGCAAACTTGCGCGCAGTCGTTCCACGGCCTCTGGCCCCACCGGAGATCCCCCCATGAGCTCGCCTCGTTGGATAGCTTCCGCCGCCCTCTTCCTCTCCTGCCTCACCGCCCAGGGACAGGTGCTCGACCCTGGGCGGCTCGCGCTGCTCAAGTGGTACGACGCCAATCAATCAGCGTCCTTCGACCTCCCGCACCCTGGGGCGATGGCATTCGATGGCGCGCATCTTTGGATTGGTAGAGCCGCCGATGGCATGGTGACGAAGCTCCGGGTGAGCGACGGAGCCATCGTTGGGACGTTCCCCGTCAGCACCAACGGCCTGGCCATTGCCTTCGATGGCGCCAACGTCTGGGTGGCCAATCTCGATGGCAACGCCCTCGCCAAGCTTCGCGCGAGCGACGGCATGGTCCTGAGCACCCTTTCAGTGGGAAACAGCATCCGCAGCGCGGCGTTCGACGGTGCCAATGTCTGGATTTCCAACGGCGGGACGAACAACGCGACCAAGATCCGCGCGCGCGATGGCGTGGTGCTGGGGACCTTTGCGGTGGGCGCGCAGCCCGCGGCCCTGGCGTTCGACGGCGCCAACATCTGGGTCGTCAACGCTTCCGACAACAGCGTCACCAAGCTCCGGACCACGGACGGCGCCAACCTGGGCACCTTTCCGGTGGGAATGTTTCCGCGTGGAATCGCCTTCGACGGCTCGACGCTCTGGATCACCAACCGCAACGACAACACGGTCAGTCGGATCAACGCGAGCGATGGAGAAGACTTGGGGACCTTTCCGGTCGGGCAGTTCCCCTACGGTATCGCCTTTGATGGGAGCAGCGTCTGGGTCACGAATGGCAACGACAATACGGTCAGTCGTTTGAACGCGTCGGACGGGAGCCCGTTGGGTACCTTCGCCGCCGGCAACCAGCCGTTGTTCATCGCCTTTGACGGAACGCACCAGTGGGTGGCCAATTCGCAGAGCCAAACGCTTTCGAAGCTGTAGCAGGCGACCGAGCTAATTCGGCAGCTGGAGGAAGTTCTTCGGCTCCGGCTGATTTTTTTCCGGCTGCTTCTCGTGCGGCTCGGTGCCGCGCTTGAACCACATCTCGGCGACGAATCGGCTCGCCCCGGAGGCGAGCTTACCGGTCCTCGTGTCCACGGAGAGCTGCACCAGATCCAGATCGGGAGCCGGCTCGAACTCCGGCTGCGGCCGGGTCAGGAGCGCCTGCTTCATGTAGGCGAGCCACATCGGCAGCGCCGCGCGCCCCCCGTTCTCGAACCTTCCCAGCGGGTGCTGATTCAAGTCGTAACCCACCCAGCTCACCGCGACGAGATCGCGGGTGAAACCCGCGAACCATGCATCGAATGAATCGTTGGTAGTCCCGGTCTTGCCCGCGGCCGGCTTGCCCAATCGCTGCGCCGGAGCCCCGGTTCCCTCGCGCACCACGCCGCGCAGCAAGTCGATGAGGATGTATCCCGTTTCCGGGCTCATGACCTGCTCGCTTCGCTCGAACAGGCGCGCGTAGCCGGCGGCGATGCGATCTTGCAGCGGGGCCCACGGGTCATCGTAGGCGGTGTGATCTTCGAGCGTCCGCCCGAAGCGATCCTCGACCTTGCGCAGGTAATAGGTCTTCTTCTTCTCGCCGCCGCGGTTCAACGTCGCGTACAGCCCCGCCAGCTCGAACGGATAGACGCACGAAGAGCCGAGCGCGGAAGAGAAGTCCTGGTTCATCGGCGTGGAGATGCCCAGCTTCTTCGCCCACTCCGCCATCGTCGGTACCCCCACCGCCTGGAAGGTCTTCACCGCGGGGATGTTCATCGAGTGCACGATCGCCGTGCGCAGGAGCACATCGCCCTTGAATCCCTCTGCGTTGTAGTTCTCCGGTTTCCAGCGGCGCTGGGTGTCCGGATCATCGAACACCACCGGGCTGTCGACGATCGGCGTCGCTTCGGTCCAACCGAGGTTCTCGATCGCCGCCGAGTAGACGATCGGCTTGTACGCGCTCCCCGGCTGGCGGCACGCCTGAAAGGCGCGGTTGTATTCGTTGGCGTCGAAGTCGTAGCCGCCGACCATCGATACCAGATACTGGCGATGGGGGTCGATCGACACCAGGGCCCCCTGAAGCTCGGGCTCCTGCTCGAGTCGAAACAGAGTGACGTCCTTGGGCAGAGCCTCCTCGAGCTTCGCCACCCGCTGTTCCCTGTCGTCGGTCAAATCCTTCGCCGCAACGGCGCGGACCACGACCACGTCGCCAATCCGAAGGGCGCGGTTGATCGACGAGATGAAGGTGGATGGGTAGTAACCCTCGGGATTGACCTTGCGCGCCCATCGCATCCCGAGCAGCGGGAGCTTTCCCTTTTCGGCGCCGATCTGCACGTCCGCGGAAAGCCCATCGGATTCGATCGCGGTCACCAGGGCAACGTAGAACTTCCCCTCCTCGATCTTGTGGCCGGCCATCGCCTTCTTGCTCTTCTCGACGAAGGCGTCCCGGTCGGCCGCAGATGCAAGTTGGAGCAAGGGACCCCGGAAGCCCTGCCGCTTGTCCACGGCGAGCAAGTCTCGAAGGACCGCCTCCTGCGCCGCGCGCTGGCGCTCGGAATCCATGGTGGTGAAAACGTGGAGCCCCTCGTTGAGCAGCGCGGGATTGCCATAGCGATTCACCACGTCCTTGCGGACCTGTTCGACGAAGTAGGGCGCGAACTCGTGGAAGACGTCCTCCACCGGGTAGACGCGCACCTCCTCGCCCTTCGCCGCGTCATGCTCCGCCTTGGAGATCATCCCCTCCTCGAGCATCCGGCGAAGGACGTAGGTCCTCCGCTTCTTCGCCGCGTCCGGATTGAGAAAAGGCGAATAACCCGAGGGGGCCTGCGGCAGACCCGCAATCAGCGCCATCTCCGCGAGGGTGAGGTCGCGAACGTCCTTGCGGTAGTAGTTTTCCGCCGCCGCCTTCACCCCGTACGAGTGGTGACCCAGGTAGACGTTGTTCAGGTACAGATAGAGGATCTCCTCCTTGGTCAGCTGCCGCTCCAGGCGCAGCGCGAGGATGGCTTCGCGGATCTTTCGGGTGATGCTCTTCTGGGTGCCGGTCCGGTATCCCTCGGCGGAGACCAGCACCGCCTTGGCGGTTTGCTGGGTGAGCGTCGATCCTCCCTGGACCGAAGCGGACCCGCTCGCCTTCTTGAGCAGCGTCTTGAAGGCCGCCCGCACGGTTCCGAGCAGGTCGATGCCCGCGTGGTCGAAGAAGTTGGCGTCCTCCGAGGCGATGAAGGCCTGGACCAACCGCTTGGGGATCTGCTCGTAGGGAACCACCTTGCGGCGTTCGTTGTAGAACTCGCCCGCGAGCACCGCGTCGTCGGTGAAGACCTCGGTGATGATCGGAGGGCGGTACTCTTCGACCGAGGGGATGTCGGGCAGGCCGCGCGAGAAGCGGTAGTAGAGAGCGGCGCCGACGACCACCATCGCCGTGCCGCCGGTCAGCGCCGCCCAGGCGGCGAAGATGGCGACGCGCTGCTTCCAGCTGCGCGGCGGGGCGACCCCGCCGAGGACGAGCTTGAATACGCTGCGTGGAGCGCTGCGCTCCCCGGGCTGTGGCGTCTCTGGCGTCTCTGGTGTCATGGGGTGCTCGGGACCGCCCGATCGATCACCTCTTTCAACTCGCTGGGGAGCTCGGCGCTGACGCGGATTTTCCGGCCGTCCTTGGGATGGGGGAACTCGATCGCCTCGGCGTGGAGGAACAGGCGCTTGAGCCCCCAGCGGCGCTTCGCTTCCCGGTTGAAGGGGAAGTCGCCGTAGCGCCGATCTCCGACGACCGGGTGGCCGATCGCGGTCAGATGGCGGCGGATCTGATGCGTCCTTCCGGTCTCGATCGTGCACTCCAGAAGGGCGCACTCGCCCGCCTGCTTGAGGACGCGATAGCGCGTCACCGCCGCCTGCATGTTGACGCCCCGGCGCTCCTTCGAGCGCGCGGTCTGTTGGTGCTCGGACAGCGCGAGATCGACCACGCCCGACATGGTGGGCATTTTCCCTTTCACCAGGGAGAGATAGCGTTTTTTTGCGTTCCCCTGGGTGAACACTTCGGTGAAGTGGACCATCGCCGGGCGGCGCTTGGCAATGAGGATGACCCCGGATGTGTCTCGATCCAGGCGGTGCGCAGGGCTGGCGCTGAAGTCGTTCCGGGTGGCCTTGGGACCTAGATAGGCCCGGACGTGGTCGACCAGCGTCGCCCCGGTGATTCCGCTGCCGGCATGCACCGCCATCCCCGCCGGCTTGTTCACCGCCATCATCCAGTCGTCCTCGAACAAAACTTCCAGCTTCGCCGGATCGGCGGCTGCTGGCAAAGGCGCCGGCCGGGCTCGGGTGGAGAGCAACTGCTCGGGCTGGCCCCGGATGTCCAAACGGTCGCCCAAAGCGAGGATCTGCTCCGGCTGTGCTCTTTTCCCATTTACCCGCACCTTTTTGGTGCGAATCATCTTAAACAGGTGCGAGGCCGGGACCTGATCCAGCTTTCGGCGCAGATATTTGTCGAGGCGCATGCCGGCCGCGTCCTCGTCCACGCTAAACTCGATCATTTGAGGCGCGGAAAAGCAACCATACCGGTAAATTGAGGTCTATGCACACTAGTCAGAATATCGAGTCGCTCCTCAAAGGGGGCTCCGCTGCCTGGAACAAGCTTCGCCAGGCGGGGAAAATTCCACGCGAGCACATCGGCGCAACCCTGGTTCACCTCTTCTCGGCCAACGCGGACCTGTCCGGGCTCGAGCTGGTGGGAACCGAATGGGAGAAGTGCGATCTGTCGAAGGTGAGCTTTCGCGATTCCGATTTGTCCAACGCCTATTTTCATGGTGGTCGGCTCCAAGAGTGCGATTTCCGCGGCTGCAATCTCGACGGTGCCACCTTCGAGCAGATCAAGCTCGTGCGATGTGACTTCTCCGGCGCCAAGGGCCTGGAGAATCTGGAGCTGCAACAGGTCGACCTCGATCGGGTGATCGGCCTCGGCGGCGAGGAGCCGGCGCCCCCGAAGGCGGCGGCGCGCACCGCCGAGGAGGAAGCGGCGGCAGGGCACCTTCCCTTCCGGCCGCAGGATCCGGCATCGGCGCTGGTTTCGCGCGGGCTCAAGGCCAACCAGCTGGCGCCCGCGTGGGTGCTCGACGTTCCCGGCCTTCGGCTGTCGGTCGAGGTCCATCCGCCGACGGGGGCGGGCCTGGAGGCCCTCTACCGCGAGGCGGTGCGCGCCCGGCTGACCGGCCGCAGCGCGTTCCTCGACGCCGACGCGGTCGGCCGCGCCCAGGCGGCGCTGCGCCTGGGGTCTCGAGACTCGCCCTTCGCCGCGGTCTACCTGAGCGAGGTCGGCGTAGAGCCGGTGTTTCGCTTCTCCGCGGCCCGCTCGCTGCGCGCGGCCCTGCAGAGCGAGATGGAGGTCGACGACCCGACGGCCGCGCTCGACCCGCGCACCTCCGCGGCGCTGCTCGCGCTCAAGCTTCCTCAAGAGGCCGCGGACTTCCTCGGCGAAGCCAAGCGCCGGCTGGCGGCGGCCCACCTGTTCACCTCGCTGCTCGAGGCCGGCTTCACCCCCGACCACAACTGGGACGAGGCCATCGCCTCGAGCGACCGCGCGCAGGAGCTCTCTGCCCTGGCCGCGCTGGGAGAGCGCAAGGAGATCGAGGACGCCTTCCGCGCCTTCACCGTGCTGCCCGAGGAGGTCCGGCTGCGCCGCCTGGCCTACCTGGCGGAATCGGTGACGCATCTGGAGGCGCTGAGCCGGTTGCCCGAGGGCACCGAGCCCGCCTGGATCACCGGCCCGGAGGCGCGCGAATGCCACGAGCGGGAGATGACTCTGGTCGAGGTGCTCCGGGACAAGGACATTCCGGAGAAGGTCGGACCGCTCGCCCTCTCCGAGCTCGGCATTCCGCTGGGGACGGTGCCCGAAGACAGCGAGGAGGACATCTTCCTTCACCTGCGCTGCGCGGTCTGCGGCAAGGAGAAGCTGGTCCTCCAGTCGCCCGAGCACGCCAACTAAGCAGGGGCTGAAAAACTGCCGCGCAGCGCACCTGCTTCGTCGCGGTCCCCCCGGCGTGCTCAGGTACTGCCTCATATGCTGCGCGCGCCAGGCTCCCGCGCGCCTCGCATCCGGGGTTGCTCGCGACGTTCACCCTGCTTGCCTCCGCAGAACGCTTCCCGGTCTGCCGGAGCCTGGGGCTTCATTCAAAGAAGCTGAAGCTGGAGCGGCTTGCCGATCGCCCGGGCGACAATGCCGTCCTGGCGCAGCGCCTTGGCCAGGTCGTCGGCGAATCCGTGATGGGTGATCACCTCGCGGGCGCCGGTCGCCTTCGCGTAGGACATCAATCCCGCGAAGTCGGCGTGATCCGAGAGCGGGAAGGCGGCGTCGGCGCCGTGCCAGCGCGCCCTCGTCGGGTCGAGCGCCCAACCGGTGAGGAAGGCGAACGCGCGCGGACTGACCTTCCCGAGCGTGGGGGATCGCGCGAGCCGCGGCGGGAAGACGAGCACCTCGCCCTCCTTGATCGCGCCGTTGAAGCGGCGGACTCCCTCGAGCGGCACCCCGAATTCCCGGTACATCTCCGCGATGTCGCAAATCGATGCGTGCGCGCAGAGCGAAAAGCCACGCTCGCGGAGGAACTTGATCACCTCCTGCGCCTTGCCGAGCGTATAGCCGAGCAGGATCGGCGTCGCGCCGCCCTCCAGCGTCTTCCGGACCCAGGCCTCGAGCTCGCCCAAGACGGATTCCTTGGAGGGAAAGACGTAGCGCGGATGGCCGAAGGTCGCCTCGACGATCAGCGTGTCGCAGCGGGCGACCTGCGCCGGCTCGGCGGTGAGCGAGGGGGTGAGGTTGAGATCGCCGGTGTAGACGACGCGGCGGCCGTCGGCGCGGGTCACCCGGATCTGCGCCGAGCCGAGGATGTGGCCGGCGGGGAGCAGCTCGACCTCCAGGGGGCCGAGAGCGAAGGGCCGGTTGTACGGTACGGGAAGAGCGGCGGGAAGCCTGCCCAGCCGATGCGCCATGAAGCGCAGCGTCGCCGAGGTCGCGATCACCCTTTCGTGTCGAGCGATGTGATCGGAATGCGCGTGGGAGATGAAGGAGAGCTCGCACTTGCGCGTGGCGTCGAGCGACAGAGCGGTGCCGGTCAGGTGCAGCCCGCCACGTCTCAGCTCGACCGCGCACATCGGGCCCGACGTATATGCCACCTTGGGGCGGCCGCCTAGATCATCGAACAGCTAAACCATTGGAGCGATCGGATTCCGCGTCGGTAAGCCGATGATGCAGCCAGAGCTTGGGAAGGGACGGCGACTGTGCAGGTGGCTTGGGCAGGCGAGATCCCAGCGGCGTCCCAGCGCCTTCTCCTAGAGGCTGAATTGAGCTCGCCGATCGTCGCGCGGGTTGGGGGTCGCGCAAACTGCGTGCCCGCGGCAGGGGAGCCCCGCATCTACGCCTCAGCGCGTCCACGCAAGGGGTGGCCCCGAGCGGAATCCACGGCCGCGCATTTCGCCCTCGGCCCGAGGCCAAGCGCCGTTCAGCCATGCGAGAGGCAAATTTAAGACGCTTTTCGTCCTTAAACTTGCCGCTCAGTATGAGAATCGACGTGTTAAGGAAGACGCCGTCGGAGGGATAGGGGATGGGGGCGGGGGATACGGCCTGTGGAGAAATCGCCGAGAGGCAGTCCAGTCTCATCTCACGGGACCAGGCAATCCGAACGGGAATGTCCGAGCGCGCGATCTGCTGAAGGCTGGGCGCGGGCCGATGGCGTCAATTGCTGCCGGGGTCTATCGCTTGGTGGGAGTACCGGCGAGTTGGGAGCAGTCCTTAAAGGCCGCAGACCCCCTGCGCCGTCGCCGTCTCCTCTCAAGCGCTGCTTCGATCGCTTACAAGACCACGTTCGGCCTACCACACGGTAGCAGATCGCTTCGATGGTTTAGCTGTTCGGAGGCCTTTAGGAGCCGGCGTGCTGAAAAACTGCGCAGCCCACCTGCTTCGTTGCGCGGGCCAGCGATCGGCGCACTCGCCCACTGCGGAGGCACAACCGGATCCTCGGGTGCGAGGTGAGCGACATTTTGGTGCCGCGGGGGCCAGAAATGTCACACACCTCATTCAGGCGATGAGTCGGCGTCGCCGTTCGCCCGCGGTCCGACAGGGCGTCAGAGGCGCCACCCTGCGGTTGCGGGCTGAGCTTGCTCGCGACACTTTTCAACGCCCGACTATTGTTGAGGCGCCGCCGAAGCGAGCGACCGCTCGAGGACGATCCAATCGATGGTGGACCCCTTCTTCCACCACTCGCGCTGGACCTGGGCGACGATCTCCGGCGACGAGGGGCTGAAGCCCTGGCCGGTAAAGAGCGTGACCGAGCCCTTGTTGCGCTTGTCGATGTCCGCCCACACCCGCTCGATTCCCTGCTTCGAGCCATGCTCGCAGAGGCAGTCCACCAGCATCCGCCCGATGCCCATCCGGCGC
>Ga0070699_100004445_pt1 | contig 12398 bp, 12 predicted proteins | sample KBSK1503metaG_FD_65473 | JGI IMG/M metagenome (GOLD analysis project Ga0070699, IMG submission 65473) | Corn, switchgrass and miscanthus rhizosphere microbial communities from Kellogg Biological Station, Michigan, USA - KBS K1-50-3 metaG | ecosystem: Host-associated > Plants > Roots >...
TGATTAGCAATCCACGTGCCATCATTGTGCGGCGAGGCTCCCCGACCAGCGTTCCGCCGCGGCACCGATCTCGCCGACGCCACGCTGCGCACGGCATTGGGGTGCGCAGCATTTCATCGCAATGAACGTCTTGAGCGCCGCGTGAGCCCCGCCGGACGAGGCCCTTACCGCACCAAGCGCCCGACGAGATAGCCGGCAAAGAGCGCGATGCCGATCGTCACCAAAGGCCGCTCGCGAATAGTGCTGCGGCAGCCGTCCACCAGTTGCTGCTGTTGCGCCTTCAACTGCTCCGCGCTCTGATTGAGCCAATCGGCTGCCGGTCCCGCCGTCTGAGCGACCTTGTCCACCGTGTCATGCGCGGCGCGCGCCACGCGATCGATTGCCGGCGCTGCTCTTTCGCTGGCCTTTGCCGCGGCGGCATCGACTGCATCGTGCGCCTGGCTGGCCTTGCGTTCCACAGTGCTGCTCGTCAGTTCCATTTCGCTCTCCTCGATGAATCGGATAACGGTGCGGTGTCTGCGTGTGCCGCTCACCGCTCCCGTGCCAAGGTGAGCAAGCGTCATGCCATGCCTTGGCGTGCCGTGGCGCCGGTAGGGACGCAGCGCCTTTCTTTCGATCGGGAACTGCTGCAAAAAAAAGACGCGGGCGGAGAACGACCGGAGGAGAGAGAATGACCACTCCACCCGCGTCTGAGGACACTTCGGTCAGAAGAGCGCGATACCGGCGAGCACGCCGAAGATGAGGACGATGAGAAACAGAATGAGGAAGAGCCCGAACAGGACCCTCGCTACAGCCTGCGCTCCTACCGCGATGCCGGTGAAGCCGAAGATTCCGGCCACGACTGAAATCAGAAAGAAGATGATTGCCCAGGTCAGCATCGAAATCCCCGTGCAAGACTGCACGAGCAGCCCTCCTGCGCGCTCATCGCCCGCCTGCGTCCAGCGGCGCCGCGCGGGAAACTAGCTACCGCGCCGGAAAAGCCCCAGGATCAGCGATACGATAAACAGCACCAGAAAGATGAAGAACAGTACCTTCGCGATTTCCGCGGCGCCGGCGGCGATTCCGCCAAAGCCGAACAGAGCAGCGATAAGCGCGATGACAAAGAACACCACGGCGTAATGCAGCATGATCGCCCCTTTCGCATAACGAATTGACTTCCAATGTTGGGATCGGCGTCGCACCCCCACATCCGCCGAGAATGACGCAAGGCCCGTGCCAGTCGATCTCAGGCACGTTGCGCGTTCGGCGACAGCGGAGCGGGCAGCGGCGGAGACGCACGCCGGGCTCCCGGGCGGTCGCCTCCGGGAACGACGCGGCAAAGATTACAAAAGCGTGGCAGTTATTGCGCGGCTGGATCGACGCCCCGCGTGGCGCCGCAGGGTTTACGTGACCTGCTGCAGGGTCTCGAGGAAGCGGTCGTACTCGCCGGACTTATCGAAGAAATCGTCGGCGCCGACCAATTCGCACTGGCGGCGGTATTCGGCGTTGGCGTAGTTCGAAAGCACGTAGATTCTCGGCCTGGACGCGAAGGCCTTCTGCCGGAGCTGCCGGACGACCTCGATGCCGTTGCCCTCTTTCAGGCGAATGTCGGTGACGACGACATCGGGTTTCATTTCGACGATCGCCGCGACGGCTGGGCTTTCGGCCTCGGCAAATCCAACTACATCGAATCCGCCGAGCGCGTGCAGGTTGTCGATGATCCGCTTCCGGATCAGAGGAGAGTCTTCGACGATGAAAACTCGCACGGGTGAACGCATGCGATCGCGAAGCCGCGTCAACCCATCAGGTTGTGCTTCAGCGCATACGCCGTCAGATCCGCATTGCGGGAGCAATCCATTTTCTGCAGGATGCGCGTCCGATAGGTGCTGATCGTCTTGACCGAAAGATGCACTTCGTCGGCGATCTGAGTCACGGTCTTGCCGCAAGCGAGTTGCACGAAAATCTGGAACTCGCGGTTGGACAGCTGCCGGTGCGGCGGCTCCGGCGCGTGGCCGGACGCCTCGAGCGCCAGCGCCTCGGCAAGCGAAGGGCTGATGTACTTGCGTCCGGAAACGATGGTCCGGATCGCATCCAACAGATCCTTGGCCTCGCCGGCCTTGGGGAAGAAGCCGCTCGCTCCCGCGCGCAACAAATTAACGGCGTATTGCTCTTCCGCGTGCATGCTCACGATGAGAATCGGCAGATTCGGCCGCCGCCGCCGCAGCATCGTGACGGTCTCGACCACCGATGCATCGGGCAGCGAGATGTCGAGCATTACCACGTCGAAGTCCCGCGCCATCGCCTGCTCGAGCGCCGACGCGGCAGTACCCGCTTCGCCACCGACCACGAGATCTTCGGTGTCGTCGATCAACTCGCGAAAGCCGGCGCGAACGAGCGCGTGATCGTCGACGACAAGAATGCGTTTCTTCGGTGTGTCCGCAACGCCTTCCATGTTCAGCCCCTGCCGGCGTTCGTCAGTTGGTCCGGCCAGGAGCATTCTAGACCACCCGCGCAGAGGAAACCACGTCAGCTAGTCAAGCCGCGAGACGCACGTCGCCCGTTTCATCGGGCAACGCATCGAGCGGAGCCCGGGTGGCGCCGCCATAGGCATGCAAGCGATTGTAGAGCGTCTTCAGGCTGATGCCGAGCACCTGAGCAGCCTTCGACTTGCTTCCGTCGAGCGAACGCAGTGTCGCCATGATCAGGGCACGTTCGGCGAGCTCCAGCGATGTCCCCACCGGTATGGTGACTTCGTCGCCCGTCGACGCCTCCGCCCGCGGCGCGGCAGCCGGAGCGACGGTTGCGGTAATGTCGCCGCCGGTATCAACCTCGATCTCATCGTCAGACATGACATAGGCGCGATGGATGACGTTTTTCAGCTCGCGAACGTTTCCGGGCCAGCGATAGGACGCGATCCGTTGCCGCGCCTCCGCCGACAATGTCTTCGCGGTCCCATTCTCCTCGTTGAGCCGGTCGAGAAACATCTCTGCCAGCAGCAGGGCGTCGCCCCCCCGTTCGCGCAGCGGTGGAACCGAAACCGGAATCACGCAGAGGCGATACATCAGGTCTTCCCGCAGCTTGCCCGCGGCGACCGCTACGCGCAAGTCGCGGTTGCTCGCCGCAATGACGCGTACATCGGTGGCAATTTCCTGATCCGCGCCGATGCGCGAGAAACGTCCGGCTTCCAGCACCCGCAGCAGGCGCACCTGCATGTCGACCGGCATCTCGGTAATTTCGTCGAGGAATAGCGTGCCGCCATTGGCGCGCTCGAAGCAGCCGCGATGCGTTCGCGCAGCGCCGGTGAAGCTGCCGCGCTCATGACCAAAGAGCTCGCTCTCGATCAGCGTTTCCGGCAGCGCGCCGCAGTTCACGGCGATGAACGGTCGCTGCCGGCGCTCGGACAGGTGGTGAATCGCGTTGGCGACCAGTTCTTTACCCGATCCGCTCTCGCCCAGAACGATTACCGTAGCGCTCGCATCGGCGATCTTGTCGAGCGTGTCGAATAACGAGCGCATCCCATCGCAGGCACCATAGAGCTCACACAGCCGTTGCAGGCGCCCATGCGAGCGCCGCTTGGGTCGGGGGACGTCGGGTCCCGCGGCAGCGCCCGGCGGCAATGTTTGCAACTCGGCGCCGAATACCGTAGTTGGCTCGAACATGACTCTCTCTCCGGTTATTGTTTCCGAACGGCGCCATGTTCGCCTTTGAGCTATGTTCCCGGTATCGGCCTGCGTCCGTTTCTGGTGTAAGCGGCTAAGGCGGCTTTGTAAGCCGGAGTCCTACAACCGAAGAGAATCCTCCACGGGTCGCGAATCCTCGCGCGACGCGCTGCGGGTAGCTCGCAGCGCCTACGCCAGCTGAATCGGCGCGGGCGCAGGCGTCGGGCCGATCGCCCCGGAGCGAATCGAGCACGGGACCGCCGCCTCCATCACCCAAACGCCGCCGATACCGCAAAGTTCCAATGCGGCCGCGACGCCGATCGCGGTGACCGGCGTATCGCCGAGCTGCCCCCAGGCGCCGCTCCATATCGCCCCAAGCGCGATCACGGCGAAGATCGCAGGAAGAAATACGCCAGGATTCACCGCACCATGCTGTGCACGCCAGCGCCAAGTGCGCAGCGCCGCGCCACCGGTAAGCAGGGCCGTCGCAAGTATGCGCAGCCCCTCCAGGTACGAGAGGGGTGCGTGCACCAGCATCGCGGCGAATACGATCCAGCTCGGTGCGAGCGCCGCCCAGGCGATTGTGCGCCAGACGCGATCACGATCGGACGCCGCGAGCTCAAACAACGCGGAAAGCGCTGCGCCGGCGCTCAAGGCGAGCGCAGCAAGCGCGCCAAACAGCGACGCCGTCATCGCCGTCGCGCTGCCGGCTGCGACCGCCGCGACGATGGCAAGGACTCCAATCGACGCCTTGAACGCGCGGTAATCGAGCGTCATCGAGGCTTGGTTTATCGCCCGGTCCATGCTCGACTGCTTTTATTGAGGCAGCGAGGCCAGCGTTCGGCCCAGCGCGGGCGCGAGAAGGGAAACGCTTCGCTGGATGCTGGCCCGCTGCTTTCGTCACCCTCGCAAGCAACGTGCCATCGAACTCACGCGGGGCTTAAGGCCGTCGAGCCCCTCGCGAACTTCACGCACATTGGAACATTTGCGGCATCGTTTTTACAAACGGGAGCGAATCGCGTGTAGCGCTCCCGCGTGGCGCGGGGGCAGCGATTGCGCACGCTACGGAGGAGTCAGCTCCGGTGGGTGGCGCCGCGGGCCGGCAAACCAACCGGACAGGAGTCATCGCGGCAGCGGTGCTCGCTCGATCCCCCGCGCGATCGGCGGCGAGGCTGTCGGGTCGCTACGCTCGCTTGAGGTAACATCGGTGGCGTCGCGTCGTTTCATACGCCCTTCCTCGTGATTCCTCTCCTCGACCGCATACGCAGGTTTCCCTGGGCGATCCTGGTTCTCCTGCTCAGCGGTCTCATCGTTGCCGCGATCGGCGCCTGGTGCGTCGCCTCGTGGCACGAGCTGATCGCACCACCGGCTTTTGAGCGGCTTCAGTACGACGCGTCCTGGGCGTTTGTGTTTGCCGGCCTGGCGCTGGCCGCACATGCGCTCGGCCTCTCGGCCGTCGGCCGCTGGTGCGCAGCGGTCGCCATTCTATTCGGTGCGGTTCGCCTTGCCGCCTACGGCGCACCGGGCTGGATCGACATTCATCCGATGGCGGCCAATCCATGGCTTCCCTACGGCCCGGGGAACTACAACGACATGGGTGTGTTGACGGCGGCCGTATTCGTTGCACTCGGCTGTGCGCTCGCGGCGCTTGGGCCGAAAGTCCACGGTCCAGTACGCTCCGTGCTCGTCTCGCTGCTCGCATCGATCGCGCTCGCACTCGCTTCGGTCTTGCTGTTCGCGGCCTGGACCGGCGGCGTGGTCGCATCGCAATGGCTGCTCCTGACAGGTGGCGAACGCATCGGTGCGTTGCTCTTCGTTCTGCTCGCGGGGGGCGTCCTCGCCGGCGCGCTGATCCGCAGCGAGGACGAGCAGCGCGCGATCCGTCGCTGGACGCCGGGCATCGTGTGGTTCGCCGTCTTCGTTTGTGCGCTCGTGCTCTGGCAGGCGTTGCGCGTGCAGGAGGCGCGTTACATCGATAACAGCACGCGCCTGGTCGCCACGGACGTCAAGAATCGGATCGAGCGCGCTATCACCGTGCGGATTCGCCAGCTGGAGCGATTGGCCGACCGAGCGCTGATCTACGGATTTGTCGACGATCGGTGGCAGCGCGATGCCAGCACGCTCCTCAACGAAGCGCCCGACTTCCAAGGCATCGGCTGGGCCAGCGAAGATCTGCTCATCCGTTCGGTCGTGCCGCAGTCGCAGGCAAATGCCATCGGCTTGAGCCTCCGTTCGGATCCTGAGCGGGCGCGGGCGGTCGACGCAGCCATTCAATCGCGTCGACCAACCTTATCGCGCTACGTCGATCTCCGGCTTTCGGGAAGCAGGGGCTTCGTGATCTACGTTCCCGCATACTCGGACGGGACGCTCTATGGCATCGTGACCGCCGCGCTCGGCGGAGAGTGGCTGTCCTCGCTGCTCGGGGAGCGTTTTAACGATTACGCGATCGCTCTCCTCGACGGCGGCGAGCTTGCCAATCAGGCCGGCGCCGGCGATAGCGGCGCAGGGCCGGAATGGACGCAGGAGCAAAGCGCCAACGTTGCGAACGTGCGCTGGACGCTTCGCGTGACGCCGACGCACGAATTCCTGCAGCGCACGAATTCCGCCCTGCCGGAGGCGGCGCTCGGTCTGGGCGCCGTGTTGGCGACACTGCTCGCGCTTTGTACCTATCTTTTCCAGACTGCCCGTCGGCGCGCCCGCGAGCTCGCAGCGACTAACGCGCGGCTGCTCGAGGACATTCAGGCGCGACGCCAGGTCGAGCAGGCGCTGCGCGAGGGCGAGCATCGCACTCGCCTCATCATCGACGCGATCAAGGATTGCGCGATCTACATGCTCGACCCCGAGGGGCGTATCGCCAGCTGGAATCGGGGCGCCGAGGCGCTCAACGGCTACGCCTCGGAGGAAATCATCGGCCGGCACTTCTCGATCCTCTATCCTCCCGATCGGCAACAACCTCCCGAAAGTGAGCTGGCCGTCGCGGCGCGCCAGGGCTGGTTCGAAGAAGAATGCTGGCATCTGCGCAAGGATGGAACGCGCTATTGCGGCGACGACATCATTTCCGCGATCCGCGACGATAACGGCGCCATGCGCGGATTTTCCGTGATCACGCGCGACGCTACCCCGCGGATCGCCCTGCGCGAGCAGACCGAACGCTCGCGCGATTTCTACTTCGCGTTGTTCTCCGGATTTCCGAACCTGGTCTGGCGCTCGGACGCGCAGGGTTCCTGCGACTACCTCAATCAGGCCTGGCTCGATTACACGGGGCGGTCGCGGGAAGCCGAGCTGGGCAGCGGATGGCTGGAAGGAGTGCACCCCGACGATCGCCCGCGCTGGCGCGCAAGCTTCGATCGGGCCTATGGCGCAATGCAGCCGTTCGAAATCGAATTTCGGCTGCGCCGCGCCAACGGCGAGTACGGATCCATGATTTGCGTCGGCCGTCCGTATCACCATATGCAGGGCCAATTTGCCGGGTATCTGTGCTCCTGCTACGACAACACGACACGCCGCGCCATGGAAAGCGCCCTGCGCGAAAGCGAGGCCCGCTATGAGGGAATGACCGCCAATGTTCCAGGGATGGTATTCCAACTCCTGCGAGACGGCGCCGGCCGCGCTTCGTTCTCCTATGTAAGCCAGGGCTGCGAGGCTTTGACCGGCTTGCCCGAGGGGCAGCTCAGGGCCGATGCCGAATCGTTCTTTCGCCTGGTCCCGGCATCCGAGCGTACGCATCTTGCTGCCACGCTCGACGCCTCCGCGGCGCAGTTCACGACCTGGAATTGGGCGGGGAGACTTCTTCCGCCGCATGGCGCAAACGAGAAATGGATCAACATCCGCGCGCGCCCCCGTCGCCTCGACAGCGGCGAGATCCTCTGGGACGGATTGGTGTTCGACGACACGCAAGGACGCCTGGCGCAGCTCGAGGTCGAGCGTTCGCGCGAAGAGCTGCGCGCGCTGTCGCGCCACCTGCAGACGATCCGCGAAGAGGAAAAAGCGCGAATCGCACGTGAAGTCCACGACGAGCTCGGCTCGACGCTAACGGCCCTCAAAATGGACCTCGACTGGCTGGGCGAGCACCTAGAGGGTGCTCCCGGGCCCATCGCGCAAAAGCGCGCCACGATGGGCAAGCTGGTCGAAGCGGCGGTCGCCGCCACACGCAGGATCGTGACCGACTTGCGCCCGAGCGTTCTGGACGATCTCGGCCTTTCAGCGGCTCTGCGCTGGCAGGCGACCGAATTCGCCAAGCATACGGGCGCCCGCGTTGACGTCGACGCACCGGAGACCGGTCTTCATATCGACCGCGACATCGCGCTGGCCCTTTTCAGGATCTTTCAGGAGACGCTGACCAACGTCGCGCGCCATGCGCGGGCAACTGAAGTTGCGGTGAAGCTCTCAGCAAACGACGACGCGCTCGTCTTGCAGATTCGCGATAATGGCATCGGGTTCTCCGAGGACGATCTGCGCAAACCAACCTCGCTCGGAATCCGCGGCATGCGCGAACGCGCACAACAACTCGGCGGCGACATGTCGGTCTCCGCCGAGCCGGGATCGGGGACAACAGTCGTCATCTCGATCCCGAGATCGAAGCGCGCGGCGTAATCGACGCGCGCTCGAGCACCAGTCGCCCGCTTACCCGGTCTTGACGCTCAGATTGTCGACGACGTTCCTGACGCCCTCAGTCGACATCGCGATCTGCTTCGCGCGATCGCGCAACATATCCGAATCAACGTTGCCACTCAGCGTGACCGTCGCATCCTTGGTATCGACGTTGATCTGCAGTGACTTGAGCCCAGGCTCGGCGAGGATGGCCGCTTTTACCTTGGCCGTAATCGCCGTGTCGTCCGTCGCCATTGCAACCTTGTCGGCGGCTTGACCAGTCTTGGCTTCGATTTTCGCCGTCGTCGTCTGATCGGCGGGCCGGCTGGCAGCGGTGTTGCCGGTGCCGCGCTGCTCACAGCCAACCGTGAGTAGCGTCGCCGCCGCCAATGCAGTTACAAGTAGTGTCGGTTTCACGTTCATGTTGCACTCCTCAACAAGAGTCCCTTCCCGTATCCTCGGGCCGCGATTACCGGCCCCTAAGCATGCTGCGCATTGGGTTCCCAATAGGGCTTGGCGCCGAAATAGGAATGGATGAACACGGCCCATTCATGGTCCAGCAGCATCGGCGTAAGCTCCGATTGCACCGCCGGCGCGCGCTCGACCCAATCCCGCGGAGCATTTACCCTAAGGTCGCCGTTGCCATCGATCTGCATGACATTCCACGGGACCGCCACCAGGCGTTCGCTCCATTCGGACGGGCGATCCAGTGCGACCAAGCCGTAGGCCACGCGGGCAGCGCGCAGATCAAGCATCACGTCTTGCAGCTCGCCGATGTGCGTCCCGTCGCAGTCGAAGACTTCTGTACCCAGCATATCGTCGGCGCCAACGAGGCTGGCCGTCACAAGGCTGCACGCTGCTTTCGGAAGCGAGCGGGCTTCCGCGCTGCGCATGGCATCTCCTTCGTATGTCAAATCGCCCACGACAGAAGTGTGCCCCCCGAAGCGCGTCCGGTGTATCGGCAGACATCCCTTTTTCTTGTCGGAAATGCTGCAGCTGCTGTCGGACCGGGTCCTACGTGCGCGGGATCCGCATGCTATGCCGCGAGCAGGACACCCGAGGTCGGCGTTTGCAAGCGTACAAGTTGCGCAGCGCTGTCCGACGGCTCGACCAGCGGGCTCAGGCGACGCAGGCGCGCGGTTCCGAAGAGTGTAGCAAAAGCGACGTCCGCCGCGTCGCGGCCGGTACCGATCCGCACGATGCTGTCGATCGGCGCGAGCTCGGTCGGGTCGAAGAGCTGCCACCGACCGCCGAGGTACGCCTCGAATACGGCGTGGAAATCCTGCGGAGGTTCCTCGTAGCGCGTATACCCGGTGACGAACCGCGCCGGGATATTGAGCGCCCGGCACAATGCGATTGCCAGGTGGGCGAAGTCGCGGCATATGCCGGCGCGATTCGCTAACACGTCGCGCGCGGTGGTCACGGGTGACGAGGTTCCGACGCGGTAGGCGATATTCGCGCGTATCCACCGGCAGACCGCCTCGACCTGGGCATAGCCCGGGGCAATGTTGCCGAACTCGTTGCACGCCAGCGCAAACAACGCTTCCGCCTCGCAATAGCGGCTGGCAAGAACGTAGGGGATCACGTCCGGAGGAAGGACGGCTAGTGGAGTCCGCTCCGCGCTCGGCTCGATCGCCGGCGTGTCGACATCGACGGCGGCGAGATAGCGGATGCTGAAGTGCCCCGGCGCGACGTTGACGCGCAGCAGGCGGTTGGCTCCCGTCGTATCGCGGAACTCGTCGAATGGCCCTGCCGGCTCCGGCGTGATCATCTCGTAGCGCACATGCTGTCCCGGCGCCGGCGGGACCGCGATATTGAACAGAAAGAGCGTCTGCTCCAGAACGTCGTATTCCAACTCGCAATCGATGCTGAAGGATTTCACTTGCGGCTCCGTTCACTCACGCACTCGCACCAGACCGCGGCGCCCGTGTCCCCAGGGTCTAGTTCGTCAGGTCCTTGGGCAGGTTCTGGAGCAGGTCGGCGAGGTCGTCGGCGTGCTCCTCCTCCGTCGCCGTGATCTCCTCCAGCATCTTACGCGTGGTCGAATCGAACGGCGCGAAATAAAGGATCATCTCACGATAGCTGTCGATGGCGATCCTTTCGGCGACAAGATCCTCCCTGATCATGTCGATCAGCGAATTCCCCTCGACGTACTCGGAGTGGCTGCGCGCCGAAAGGCTATCGGGAGCGAAATCCGGTGCGCCGCCAAGCTGGACGATGCGCTCCGCGATACGGTCGGCGTGTTCCTGCTCCTCGCCGACGTGCTCGAGAAACTCTGCGGCGACCGGCCCCGAATGAATGCCCCTCGCCATGAAGTAATGGCGCTTGTAGCGCGGCACGCAAATGATCTCGGTCGCCAGCGCGGTATTGAGTACCTTGACCGCCGTTTCGGTGTCGCCGCCGTAGCCTTCGGTCACGGCGCCGCCGGCGATATGCTGCCGCGCCCGCTCGCGCAGCATCTTGACGTCAGTCAGAAATGGTTGATTGTCCGACCGCTTTGCGTTGCTCGATACGGGTTTGCTGGCCATGACCCTTCTCCTCGTCGCTTCATGTACCCATAGAGAATGCGGTACGCGCCGGCACTTCAACCAATAGTCAGCAGGATTCGTGCCGGCCAGGCAGAGCAAACGTCTACCGGTGCGCACGCCGTGCGTTCGGCAGCACGCAGCAGGGCGCCGTGCAATTTCTACAATGCGCGGGTAAGAGTCTCTAAGAAGCGGCGCCTCAGATGAGTGCGCGCTGGCGCTCGACGTTGGCGTCGACCACGGTCAATGCCGTCATGTTGACGATCCGCCGGACTGTCGCCGACGGCGTGAGGATATGCGCTGGCTTGGCTACGCCGAGCAGGATCGGACCCAGCGTGAGTCCGCTTCCGGCAGCGCCCTTGAGCAGATTGAACGAGATGTTCGCCGCGTCAAGCGTCGGCATGATGAGCAGATTCGCGTCGCTCTTGAGGCGCGAGTTCGGGAAAACGCGATCGCGCACCTCGCACGACAGTGCGGCGTCGCCGTGCATTTCACCATCGACTTCGAGCTCGGGTTCCATGGCGTTGATCAGCTGCACCGCCGATTGCATCTTCTGCGCCTGCGGGTGCGCGCTCGAACCGAAGCTCGAGTGCGAAAGCAGCGCGACCTTGGGAGTGATTCCGAAACGGCGGATCTCTTCGGCGGCGAGAAGCGTGATCTCAGCGATCTGCTCCGCCGTCGGATCGGCATTGACATAGGTGTCGGCGATGAAGAGCGTGCGGTCGGGCAGTATCACCGCGTTCATCGCCGCGCACGTCTTGACGCCCCGGCGCAGCCCGAGTACCTGCTCGATGTAGCGGCGGTGCGAATCATGAGTACCGTAGGTTCCGCAGAGCATGCCGTCGGCGTCACCCAGGTGAATCATCATGGCACCGATCAGCGTCAGTCGCCGACGCATTTCGATCTTGGCGAGCTGCTGCGTGACGCCCCTGCGCTCCATGAGACGATGGTACTCGGTCCAATACGCGCGGTAGCGCGGATCATCCTCGGGATTGGTCATTTCGAAGTTCGCGCCGGGCTTGAGGCGCAGGCCGAAGCGCTCGATGCGTTGCGCGATCACCGCGGGGCGACCCACCAGGATCGGCTTGGCCAGGCCCTCGTCGACGACAACCTGCACGGCGCGCAACACGCGCTCGTCCTCGCCCTCTGCGAAGACGATTCGCCTGGGCGAATTCTTCGCAGCCTGAAAGATCGGCTTCATCAGCAGGCCGGAGTGATACACGAACTGTAGCAAACGCTGATGGTATGCGTCGAAATCGGCGATCGGTCGCGTCGCGACGCCCGAGTCCATCGCGGCCTTGGCAACCGCCGGCGCGATGTTGACGATCAGCCGGGGATCGAACGGCTTGGGAATCAGATATTCGGCGCCGAACTTCACGTCCTCGATACCGTACGCCGCGGCGACGATGTCCGATTGCTCGGCATTGGCGAGATCGGCGATCGCCCGCACCGTAGCCAGCTTCATCGCTTCGTTGATCGTCGTCGCGCCGACATCGAGCGCGCCGCGAAAGATGAACGGAAAGCAGAGAACGTTATTGACCTGGTTCGGAAAATCCGAGCGGCCGGTGGCGATGACCGCGTCGGGCCGCGCCGCCTTGGCGACGTCGGGCATGATCTCGGGCTCCGGATTGGCGAGCGCGAGGAT
>Ga0070699_100004446_pt1 | contig 12396 bp, 16 predicted proteins | sample KBSK1503metaG_FD_65473 | JGI IMG/M metagenome (GOLD analysis project Ga0070699, IMG submission 65473) | Corn, switchgrass and miscanthus rhizosphere microbial communities from Kellogg Biological Station, Michigan, USA - KBS K1-50-3 metaG | ecosystem: Host-associated > Plants > Roots >...
AGCGCTCGCCGGCGGACCTGATCTCAGGGCGAGGGCGCGATCGGCACGTCGTCCCGGGCGCGGAGATGGAACGCCACGCCATACACCTCGTCCGACCCGAACTCCCGGCGCGGCATCGCCGTCATGCGCCACTCTCGGTCGTCGGCCCGGATCCAGCGCGCGAGCGGGCGGCCTCGCCGCAGGACGGCGTCGAGCAGGTCGAAGGCCGCGGGCGGGAGACCCAGCATGCTCTCGCGCGCCGGCAGGCCGATCGCCGCCTCCCCGAACATGGCCCGGAACGCCGGGTTGCCGTACACGACCACGTGGCCGGGCCCGGTCGCGAGGCCCGCCGGCCGCGTCTCCGGGCCGGTTCGACGGCGCGTGGCCTGGGTCGTCTCCACGCGCCGAGCTACCCGGTGAACGGGATGAAGATCTTGCTGAAGTCGTATGGGTTCTGGACGATCCCCGAGCAGTCGTTGGCTCCGCCCACACCGGGGCAGTTCCCGTTGTCACGCTGGATCGCCCACATCGACAGGACGCCCATGCGGTGCGTCGAGCCCGCTGAGAACGCGTCGAGCTGCTGGGCGTCGGCGAGCGTCGTGACCTCGGTCCGGCGCGGATAGTCGTCGATGCCGTTCATGATCGTCGCGCCCATCCGCGGCCACGCCGCGGCGTCAGCGAGCCCGGGCTCGACCGACTTCAGGTACGCCTCGGCTCCGGTCACGGCGGTGATCGCCGCCGTGCCCATGTCGGTTGTCACCCGGTCGTAGTAGTCGAACACCATTAGCTGGACGATGTAGTTGCGGACGCCCTTCGCGTAGGCGTCGGCGAGCACCGCCTTGCCGGAGGCTTCGAGCCCGTTTGCGCCCGTGGGGATCGTGTACGAGATCGTCAGCGGCAGGGTGTTGGCTGCTGCCCATGCCTGGAGGATCTTGATCGCCTGGTTACGCCGATCGATCCCGTCGGTCCTCGTGAGGGATCGTCCCTCGATGTCCATGTCGATCCGCGTCACCCCGTACTTCGTGACGAGCTCCTCGTAGGCCGCGGCGATCAGGTTGACGTCCTTGCACGAATCCCCGATCTCGGTCCCACCCTGATCGGCCGACCAGCCACCGAGCGAGGGGATCACGTCGCCGCCCAGCGCGCGGAGCGAGGCGATGTCGGACAGGTATTTGCCATTGGCGACGGTATCGGTCTTGACGCCGTCCCAGGCGAGGGTGCACGACGTCTTGGATGTCGTCTCGAGGAAGGCGAGCGTGAAGTAGCGGACACCGGAGGCGTTCGCGATCCCGGTGATCGTGTCGGCCGTCCAGGTCTCGAAGTACGGCGAGTAGACGTGGGCCGGGATGGCCTGCGGGGGCGTGGTCACCGCGCTGGCGGCCGAGGCGCCGCCGATGCCGAGGGCGATGGCCAGGCTCGCCGCCAGGGCGAGGCCGCGTCGAACGTGCCGAGCCATGCTTCGAACCTCCTGGGCTTGGTTCATCCGCGCCGCTTGCGCCGGGGCGTCGGCGCCTCGTCATCGGCCGCTCGGCGCTGGACGTCCTGGATCTGCTTGAAGACCTTGCCCATCCCCGGCCGCATCAGGTCCCGGCCCTCTGCCTCGGCGTCGCGGTCGCGCCGCCGGATCCGGGCAGCCTCGCGAGCGTCGAGCTCCTCGTCGTCCACGAGTTGGATCGTCCGCCGCTGCGTCCAAGCCGTCAATGGCGTCGTGTCGTCACGGCCGGACCCCGCCTCGGTCGATTGTTGCCGCGCCCTGACTTGGTGACGGACCAATCTGGGACTCCCCATCGGAGGAATCCGCCGTGATCACCGAGCTCCGTCGCTACCGGATCAAGCCCGACCGCCTGGCGTCGTGGGTCGCCTTCTTCCACGACGCAGCCCGTCACAACGAGGCCGGTGGGAGCCAGGTCGAGTTCGCGGGCGTCGACCCCAATACCAGCACGTTCGTCTGGCTCCGGACGTACACCGACGAAGCGGATCGCCAGACGCGGAAGGGGTCCTTCTACGGAGCCGACTGGTGGACGGAGCGCGAGGCGTTCGCGATGGACCACGTCATCGAATACGACGTGACGTTCCTCGAGACGGCGATCCGCCGCGACGGCGGTCACCTCGTCGACGTGTCGTGGCCCCCGGCAGGGGAGCGGCCGGGCAGCCGTGGCGACTCGCCACCGGACGGCTGGATCGCCTCGACCCGGCAGGCCTGGGTACGCGGCGAGATCGGCTCCTAGGCGCGCGCCGCCGCGCAGTCGCGGCACCGCCCGGCGATGGTGAGATGCGCCACGTCGACCGCGAATCCGTGGTCGCGCCGCAGGCTGCCGACCAGGCCGCCGATCTCGTCGGCCGCGACCTCCCACGAGCCGCCGCAGTCCGAGCAGTGGAGATGGGCGTGCTCGGCGACCGGCAGGACGTGGTACTCCTCACGACCGTCGGCGGCGTGGCTGTGGGCGAGGTAGCCGAGCTCCTCGAGGACGTCCAGTGTTCTGTAGACCGTCGACGGGGTGGTGTCCGGATCGCGCTCGCGACACCGATCCACGAACTCGCTCCCGGTCACGTGGCCCTGCGCCGACGTGATGACGTCGAGGATCAGCCGCCGCTGCGGCGTCCAGCGCAGTCCCCGGGCGCGAAGCTGGTCGCGGACCGTCTCCGGGAACGCCGTGCGGGTCATCCGTGCTGCCATGGCGCTGCGTATCTTGTCATGAGTCCCCGCTCAGATGAAAGTGGACCGTGTTGCGAGCCGTTGCAACAACACGGCCGTGCCCGGTACGATGACGCCAGCGACGTCCCCCGGAGGAGCTCGTGTTCAGCAACACGGTCCGCCTGATCCGAACCTCGACCGACCTTCGCAACCGGATCCTGCGCGTGTACGGGTTCCTGCTCGTCTTCAACGTCGTCGCCTGGGGCCTGGCTCTGTTCGCAGCCCAGTCGTTCCCGATCCTGCTGCCGACGGCGGTCCTCGCCTACACGTTCGGGCTCCGCCACGCCGTCGACGCCGACCACATTGCGGCGATCGACAACACGACCCGGAAGCTCATGCAGGACGGCCAGCGGCCGGTCGGGGTGGGCCTCTTCTTCTCCCTCGGCCACTCGACGATCGTCGTCGCCCTGTCGGTCCTGATCGCGATCTCCGCCGGGATCGTCAGCGACATCCCGACCTTCCGGGAGATCGGCGGCCTGATCGGGACGAGCGTGTCGGCGGGCTTCCTGCTCCTCATCGGCGTCATCAACCTGATCGTCCTGATCGACATCTACCGGATGTTCCGGCGCGTGTCGGCCGGCGGGAGCTACGACGAGGAGAGCCTCGAGGACTTCCTCAACAACCGCGGGCTGCTCGCCCGGGTGTTCCGGCCGATGCTCCGGGTGATCCGGAAGAGCTGGCACATGTACCCGCTCGGGGTGCTCTTCGGGCTCGGTTTCGATACCGCCAGCGAGGTCGCCCTCCTCGGCCTGGCCGCGACGTCGGGGGCCAGCCACATCCCCGTGGCGGCGATCCTGATCCTGCCGGCGCTGTTCGCGGCCGGGATGTCCCTGGTCGACACGACCGACGGGATCCTGATGCTCGGCGCGTACGGCTGGGCCTACGTGAAGCCGATCCGGAAGCTGTACTACAACCTGAACATCACCCTCGTGTCGGTCCTGATCGCGTTCGCCATCGGCGGCATCGAGGTCCTCAGCATCGTCGGTGAGAAGCTCGGACTCCACGGCGGGATCTGGGACTGGGTCGGCGAGCTGGACTTCGGCCTGATCGGGATCGCGATCATCGGGATCTTCGTGGTCAGCTGGTCGGTATCGACCGCGATCTATCGCTGGAAGGGCTACGACGACCTGCCGACGACGCCGCCCACGCCGAAGAGCGGGGTCCGCGCGACCGAGGCATGACGGCGGGGATCTGCTCAGCCTGCCACCGGCTCCCAGGCACCGGACTCCCAGGAACGGACGATCGCCAGCTGGACACGAGCGACGGCCGCGGCGTCCTCGAGCGACGGTGCGACCTGCCGGCCGGTCGCGACCGCCCCGACGAACTCGCCCACCTCGATGGTGACCAGGTCGTCGAAGCCGAGGCCCGTCGCCCAGCCCGGGTTGAACGCCGCATGGTAGGGGTGTCCCGGCCCGCTCAGCTCGGTCGTCCAGCCATCGTCGACGGGTCGGCTCGGTGACCGCCGGAACCGCCTGAGCTCGTTCATCCGCTCGAAGGTCCAGGCGAGGGCTCCGTCCGAGCCGTGGGCCTCGAACCCGAGGTCGCACTCGGCGCCCGTGATCACCCGGCACGCCTCGAGCGTCCCCTGGGCGCCATTCGCGAACCGGACGAGCGCGCCGACGTAGTCCTCGTTCGTGACGGGGCCGCGCGGGTCGTCCGGCCCGGCCAAGTCGTAGTGCGTGCCACCGGGCCGGGGGAGTGGCCGCTCGGTGATGAAGGTCGCCCGGTTGCCGACCACCGCGGCGATCGGTCCGGCGATGAGGTGGGCCATGTCGATCGCATGCGACAGCAGGTCGGAGAGGGTCCCGTACCCCAGCTCGCCGTGGAAGCGCCACGACAGGACGCCGTTCGGATCCTTGGCGTAGCCGTTGAGGAACCGGCCGCGGTAGTGCGTCATCGGACCGATCTCGCCGGCCGCGATCAGGTCGCGGGCGTGCTGGACGACCGGCGCCCAGCGATAGTTGTAGCCGACGAACGTGATCAGGCCCGTGCCGCGGGCCATGTCGGCCGCCTCGAGAGTCTGGGTCGGCGTCGCGCCGACCGGCTTCTCGCAGAGGACGGGCTTCCCTGCGTCGACCGCCGCCCGGATCACGGCCAGGTGGGCCTCGTTGGGGGCGGTCACCGAAACGGCCTCGACGGCCGGGTCGGCGATGACGTCCCGCCAGTCGGTCGTGGCGCGTTCGAAGCCGAACCGCTCGCGGGCCGCCTCGGCTCGACCCGCGTCCACGTCTGCGCAGGCGACGAGTCGGGCGGCAATGCCGCGATCGTGGAAGTGGTCGCCGACGACGCGATAGGCGCGGCTGTGGGACTCGCCCATCCAGCCCATCCCGATCACGCCGACCCCGACTGTGCGCGTCACGAGAACAGCCTATCCAGCCCCGCGGTCGGTCGTCGGCTCAGCGGAGGATCTCGACGACGTCGCCGTCGAGCACCTCGTGATCGCGCCCGACCCGTTGGCCGTCGAACTTCGCCGATGGGCCCCAGACCCGCGCGCCGACGAAGGAGGCGGCAAGGTCGTGATGAACGGTGTCCGCCACGACCTCAACGGTCGCCGGCGGACGGAGGGCCAGCGGCTCGTCCTCGGTGACGCCGTTCGAGCGGAGCCGGACGCGGATGAGGCCAGTCAGGGCCCAGATCGTCTCGCGAAGCGCCTCGAGGGAGCGCTCGTCGAGGACCGACACCGCGACGATCGGGAGGTCGGGGACGACCGCGCGGAGGCGGGCGGGGGCGCCCGGATCGGCCTCGTCCGCCCGGGTCATGGCGATGGCCGCCGGTTTGTCGATGGCGGCCGCAGCGACCTCCGCCCGGACGACCTCGAGCTCCGCGGGGTCCGCGTCGCCGCGCGCGCAGTAGACGATCGCATCGACCGAGCGGAGGACGCCGAGCAGGGCCCGCCCACCGCCTCGGTCATCGGCCGCGCCCTCGATCAGGCCTGGGATCTCCACGAGCTGGACCAGGACGCCGCCGATTCGAGTGAGTGCGGGCACGGGTCGGAGCGTCGTGAACGCGTAGTCGCCGGTCTTGATCTGGATCTCCGACAGGGCCTGCAGGATCGACGACTTGCCGACGTTCGGCGGCCCGACCAGCGCGATCTGCGCCGCTCCCTCATGACGGACGGCGATCGAGTCGCGATGGACGGCGCTCGATCGGACGCGCGTGTCCTCGATCTCCGCGAGGAGGGACTTGCGGAGATCGGCGTACGGACCGTTCTTGTAGTCGGGCAGCTCCGCGAGCAGGGCACGGACCTCACGGATCCGTTCTCGGCCCTCCTTCCCGACGAGCCGGCGCTTGGCCAGCGCGGCGAAGGTGCGATGGGGCATGGGCACGGTGATGGGCTCCTTCGAACCTGAACGGCGAGCGACGGCGCGTGGCGCGCAGCCGATCTCGGCTACGGGCGAGCGGCACGCGTCCCGTCGTCGCCCCTTCCACTGACGCCAGTGTCGGAAGGGGCGGCTCAGCCGTTCCTGTTCGAGATCCGAGACAGCCAGTCGTCCTCGGGACGCCGGCCGCGAAGCGGGACCATCAGGGCGCCAGCGTACCGCGTCCGCGGCCGGACGCGAAGGGGTTGACAACGGCCAGGTCTGGCGGCACTATTCAACCATTCGGTTGTGCAACCAATGGGATGAGGACAGATGCCGATCGACCCGCTCAGCCACACCTTCGCCGCCCTGGCCGACCCGACCCGGCGGGCGATCCTGGCCCGCCTCGCCCGCGGCGACGCGACCGTGAGCGAGCTGGCGGCGCCGTTCCCGGTGAGCGTCCAGGCCGTCTCGAAGCATCTCAAGGTCCTCGAGCGCGCCGGCCTCGTGACCCGGGGGAGGGCTGCCCAGCAGCGACCGGCGCGCCTCCGGGCCCAGCCGCTCGGCGAGGCCGACGCCTGGCTCGAGCACTACAGAGCCTTCTGGGCGACGCGTTTCGACCAGTTGGCGGACCATCTCCAAGACATCCAGAAAGGGACCCTTCGATGACCGCCAGCGCAGCCACCATGTCGTCGGGCGTCGTCTCCGCGTCGAGCGACGCCCGCGGGATCACGATCGTCCGGGTCTTCGACGCGCCCCGCGAGCTCGTCTTCGACGCGTGGACCAAGCCGGAGCACTTCGTCACCTGGTTCGGCGAGCACGGCTCGGAGATCCCGCTCGAGTCGTGCGAGATGGACCCGCGTCCGGGCGGCGCCTGGAAGGCGACGATGTACCACGGCCCGGAGCGGATCGAGATCCCGTTCTCGGGTCAGTTCCGCGAGGTCGACCCGCCGAACAAGGTGTCGCTGACGCTCGTGGATCCTGGTGACCCGAGTGGCCCAAACGTGGAGCTCCTGACGGCGGTCCTGCGGGACCTCGGGGGTGGCCGGACGGAGATGACCTTCACCCAGACCGGGAACCTGCCTGCGGACGAGTACTCGCGGGCGATGCGCGGCATGCTGATCTTCCTGGATCGGCTGGCCGATCATTTCGCGGCCCTTCGCCAGTCGTAGCTGGTAGCGACGTCAAGCGACCATCGAGAGGAGCCCTCCAGATGCCTCAGAACGCCACCCTCGAGCACGTCACGTCCAGGGATGGGACGACGATCGCGTACGAGAAGACCGGTCAGGGACCGGCCGTGGTCCTCGTCAGCGGCGGCTCGGCCGACCGGATGTCGAACCTCGGCCTTGCCGGCGTGCTGTCGGCCACGAACGCCGTCTACAACTTCGACCGGCGCGGCCGCGGCGACAGCGGCGACACGCTGCCGTTCGCGGTCGAGCGCGAGATCGAGGACATCGCCGCGGTCATCGGGACGAGCGGCGGACCGGCCGGCCTGTACGGCATCTCGTCCGGCGCGGCCCTGGCGCTCCACGCGGCCGGCGCGCTGGGGTCGCAGGTCCGGAAGCTGGCGCTCTACGAGCCGCCGTACTTCGTGAACCCGGAGTTCCGGCCCCCGCTCGACACCGTCGAGCAGTACGAGAAGCGGTTGTCTGCCGGTCACCCGGAGGAGGCCGCGGAGTACTTCATGGCCGAGGTCGTTCGGATGCCGCCGGACTTCGTGGCCTGGGCCAAGGCGCAGCCGTTCTTCGCCGGCCAGGTGAAGATCGCCCATACCCTCGTCTATGACGCGAAAGCGATGGGCGACTACCTCGTCCCGACCGAGGAGGCGAAGGGGGTCCAGACCCAGACCCTCGTCATCGCCGGCGGCGCCGACTTCCCGTTCATGCCGGAGACGGCCCAGGCCCTGGCGGCGGCCCTGCCAAACGGCACGTACCGCCATCTCGAGGGCCAGGGACACAACGTCGATCCGGCGGTCCTCGGCCCGGTCCTGGCCGCGTTCTTCGCCGCCTGAGCATGCCCTCGCCCGAGCTCCGCTACCCGGAGCCGCGCTACACCGGCGAGCCCGGGCTCGCCAACGCGACGTTCCGCCCGAGCGGCCACGAACCGGAGGTCCGGTACTCGTTGGGCGGCACCGTCCACTACCTCGCCACCGGTGCGTCCACCGGTGGCGAGTTCGGCCTCTACCGCTGGGAGATGGCCGCCGCCCAGAGCGGGCCGGATCCGCACTTCCACCGGACCATCTCGGAGTCGTTCTACGTCCTGTCGGGAACGATCCGGCTGTTCGACGGGCGGAGCTGGATCGATGGGCGGCCGGGCGACTACCTGTTCGTGCCGGAGGGCGGGCTGCACGGGTTCAAGAACGAGTCCGGCGAGCCGGCCTCGATGCTGATCCTGTTCGCGCCGGGCGCGCGCCACGCGAGGACTACTTCGAGACCCTGGCGCGGGTCGGTGACGGCAGCCTGACGATGACCGACGAGCAGCGCGCCGCGTTCATGCTCCGTCACGACACGTACTGGCGCTGACGACGAGCTGCCACGCCGCCTGAGTACACTCGCGCGACGGAGGTGGCCATGACCGACGATTCCGTCACACCCGATCCCGATGTCGAAGCGCAAGCCGCTGAACACATCGAGCAGGAGATCGCCGAAGAACGGGCTCGCGAGGCGCCGATCGACGAACGGATCTGGGCGGAGGAGGGCGCGGCGATCGAGCGGCTGCAGGACGAAGGGATCGACAGCACCGGCCGGCGGACGGACGACGAGCCGGGCCCGAGCGGCTGGCTCGCCAAGTTGCGTTCGTGGCTCGGTCGCGGCTGACTCGGGCGACCTTCCGCCCTATGCCGTCTGGACCGCGACCGGCAGCTCGACCGTGAGCCCGGTTGCGACGCTGCCGGTGATGGCCCCGATCTGATGGATCCCGGCGTCGTTCCCGAAGACGTTGTCCCGGGCCAGGCTGACCTGGCTCAGGTTCGTCACGCTCTGCTCGTACCCGGCGGTCGCGTAGACCTGTTTGCAGGTCGCCTCCGGCAGCGCGATCTGTGACGTGGCGATGCGGTGCGCCGGAGCGGTGGCCTTGTCGAGGCTGGGATAGACCTCGAAGTGGATGTGCGGCCAGCGGCCGCTGTAGCAGGCCGGGAAGATGCTGGCGAAGGTAACAACGCCGTCCGCGTCCGCTGCCTGCACGCCGCGCAGGTAGTTCTCGTTCGTCACGCCCTGGGAGTACATCGAGTAGCGGCCCTCCCGGTCGCAGTGCCACGCATAGACCGCGGCGCCGGTCAGCGGGGCGCAGTTGTTCTTCAGATCGAGGAGGGCGAACTTGATCGTGAGGGGGACGCCCTGGGCGGTCGTCGTCGAGGCGCCGATGCTCGATCGGATGTCGGCCCGCACGACCCCGCTCTGCGTCAGGATGTCGGGCCCGTTCGACCCGTCGCCCGGGAACGGACCCGCGGTCTCCTCGGGGATCACCGTGCAATCGGCGGTGCTCGCCGCCGAGCCGCCGGCGGCTGCCGATGAGCCGGCCGTCGCGGCGGCGTTCGAGGTCGCGGTCGGCGGACTGGCGACCGGTCCCGGACCGCATGCCGCCAGCGTGAAGAGGCCGGCCCCGACGCCACCCAGGCCGAGCGCCTTCAGCACCGTTCGGCGGGTCAGGAGGGTCTCGACGTCGAAGGCGAGACCCTGGTCGTAGACCGGCTCGGATGGATCGTGGAGCGGGCGGCCTTCGAACGTCGGGATCGGTCGACTGCGCGCCGACGGTGGTGCGGTCATGGGTGTCTCCGCGGCTCGGGTGAGTTCGTGGGGCGACCGTAGCCATCCGGACCTGTCGAACACATGACCGGCGCGACGATCAACGGCTGCGGGTCGTTGGCTTGGGGCGGAGCGAGCCGACGTATGCCACGCTCCGTGCGAACCACGGTCCGATCGCGGCGACGTCCGCGAACAGCCCGGCTGGAACGTCCACGTATTCCTTCTGGACGATCCCGTGCGCTTGATGCAGGCCGGTCCCGAACGCGTTGATGAACGCGGTGCGATCGGCCGCGCCGAGACGCAGGACGAGCGAACCGTTCTCCGTCAGGTAGCTCGACATGTTCCCGTTGATCGACGTGTATGGAATCGTCGCGCCCTTACGGATCAGGCCTGGTTGCGTGGCGACGAGCTCGTCATATCGGGCGAGTTGCTCCGGCGGCTGAGGCGGCTTTGCGGTGCTCACGGCTCGAGGCTACGCCAGCCGACCGGGGACCGTCGTCCATCCGACCGGTCATCGCGCCGAGGCGCGATCGGGGCCCGCCGGGCACAATGGGCCGGTGACCGAGCTTGCCCAGCCGTCCGCGGCCACGTCTTCTGTCCCCACTGTTGGTTCGCCCTCGGATGCCGCCTTCGCCGACCTCGAGCGGTTCCGCGTCGAGCTGACGGCCTACTGCTACCGGATGCTCGGTGCGGCGTTCGAGGCGGAGGATGCCGTCCAGGAGACGTTCATCCGGGCCTGGCGAGGCCTCGCGTCATTCGAGGGCCGGGCCAGCATCCGGTCGTGGCTGTACCGGATCGCCACGAACGTCTGTCTCGACATGCTTGGCGCCAGCCAGCGGCGGGCGCGACCCGTGGACCTGAACCCGGCGCTGTCCGCGGACGCCCCGCTCGACGCCGGCCTGCCGGGGACCGCCTGGATCGAGCCCGTTCCGGACGGGCGCGTCGTCTCGGGTTCCGGTGACCCGGCCGACGTCGCGGTCGCCCGGGAATCGATTCGCCTCGCCTTCGTCGCGGCGCTCCAGAACCTGCCCCCGAGGCAGCGGGCGGTCCTGATCCTGCGCGAGGTCCTCCACTGGCGGGCAGACGAGGTGGCGGAGCTCCTCGAAACAACGGTTGCGTCGGTGAACAGCGCCCTCCAGCGAGCGCGTGCGACGCTCGGAAGCCGGAACCTGGACGCCGCCGAGCCCGCGCCGCCACTGGACGATGCCAAGCAGGCACTCCTCGACCGCTACGTCCAGGCGTTCGAGAGCTACGACATGTCGGCCCTGACGTCGCTGCTCCGCGAGGACGCCGAGTGGTCGATGCCGCCCTACGAGATGTGGCTCCAGACCCACGACGACATCGTCAAGTGGTGCCTGGGCCCGGGCTCCGGCTGCCGCGACTCGCGCCTGATCCCGACGAGCGCCAACGGCATGCCCGCCTTCGGCCAGTACAAGCCGGACCCGGCCGGCGGCTGGGCGCCGTGGTCGCTCCAGGTCGTCGATCTCGAGCCCGACGGTTCCTCGATCCGGGCGATCACGTTCTTCCTGGACACACCGCGGTTCTTCCCGCTCTTCGGTCTACCGCCCCGTCTCGACTGAGCGTCGTGACGAAACGCCCGGCGACGGCGCCGCTGCGCAGGGCACGGCGCGGGTCAACCCGCTGAGCGCGAGGAGCTCGCGGAGGTCGGGCGTGGCGCCGATGACCCGCACGGAGCGGCCCGCCCGCCGGGCCGCCAGGGCGATCCGGGCGAGACCATCGACGACCCCGAGATCAGACCGGGCGAGCGCCCCCACGTCCACGTCGAGGGGGCCGTCCGGTGCCGTCTCGGCGAGTCGGCGCGCGCTGGTGCACAGCGATTCGACGTCCGTTCGGTCGACTGCGCCGCCGACGACGATCGCCGGCCTGCGTGGGGATGCTCTTCCGGACGCAGTCAACCGTGACCTCCTGCCCTGCAGACGGGCCAGCGCGACGGAACTCATCGGTGGCGGCGCGACCCCGCGATCGCGAACCGATGACTTTCGCACGCGCCAGCGGTCTGCATCGGTGAACGCCCGAACGGATACTCCAGCCCGGAAGGGGGACCGCCCGTGACGACCCAGACCAGCTCAGCCGCCGACGAAGCCCTCACCGCCCTCCGCTCCGCTGTCCGGGGGACCGTGATCGGCCCAGGCGATCCGGACTACGACCAACTCCGGACGATCATGTACGGCGGCTTCGACCAACACCCGGCCGCGATTGCGCGGGTCCTCGACGAGGCGGACATCGCCGCCGTCCTTGATGTCGCCCGCCGAACGGAAGCTGAGCTCGCGGTCCGGAGTGGCGGGCACAGCGGCGTGGGTCACAGCTCAACGGAGGGCGGGATCGTCCTCGACGTCCGCGAGCTCCGTGAGCTCGAGATCGACGCCGACGGTCGATCGGTCTGGTCCGGGTCCGGCTTGACCGCCTCGGACGTCACGACGGCGCTCGCCGAAGATGGTTTCGCGGTCGGCTTCGGCGACACCGGCTCGGTCGGGATCGCGGGCATCACGCTCGGCGGTGGCGTCGGTTACCTCGTCCGCAAGCATGGGTTGACGATCGACAGCCTCCTGGCGGCGGACATCGTCACCGCCGACGGCCAGCTCCATCGGGTCGACGCCGACCACGAGCCGGACCTGTTCTGGGCCATCCGGGGCGGTGGCGGGAACTTCGGGGTCGCCAC
>Ga0070699_100004448_pt1 | contig 12393 bp, 10 predicted proteins | sample KBSK1503metaG_FD_65473 | JGI IMG/M metagenome (GOLD analysis project Ga0070699, IMG submission 65473) | Corn, switchgrass and miscanthus rhizosphere microbial communities from Kellogg Biological Station, Michigan, USA - KBS K1-50-3 metaG | ecosystem: Host-associated > Plants > Roots >...
CCGACGCGTCGGTGAAGCCGAAGTCGAGCTCCGCCTTGTCGAGCACGTGAAACACGATCAAATCGTTGCCGCGGAAGCGCAGCGGCGCGATGGCGTCGATCACCGCGTCCGGCTCCTCGTAGAAGTCGGAGATCACCACGAGCACGCCGCGGCGGCCGAAATGCTCGGCGAGTTTCTGCAGCGGCTTCTTCAGGCTGCCCGGTCGTCCCGCCTTGACGTTCTCGAGCGTGTGCAGCACGACTTCCATGTGCTTCGCCGACGAGGGCACGAAGTTGACGACGTCATCGTCGAAAGTCACCAGCCCGACGCGATCGCGCTGGTGATGCACGAGGTTCGTCAGGCACGCGGTCAGGATCTTGGCGTAGTCGAGCTTGGTGATGGCGCCGCTGCCGTAGTTCATCGACTTCGACACGTCGAGCAGCACCGAGAAGTTCGAGTTCGATTCCGCCTCGTACTCCTTTACATAGTATCGGTCTGTGCGCGCCCAGAGCTTCCAGTCGATGCGGCGGACGTCATCGCCCGGCACGTACCCGCGATGCTCGGCGAAATCGACCGAGGCGCCGAAGTACGGCGCCTTGTGCATGCCGTTGATGAAGCCGTCGACGACGGCGCGCGCGACGAGCTCCAGGTTCCCGATGCGCGCGAGCACCGAGGGATCCATGAAGCGCGCGCCGGGGATCGCGCCCTGATTGTGACCAGCTGCCAGGCTCATTTGGTACCCTGGGCGGGTCTAAAGACCCGCCCTACAGAGTTCTTTTTAACCACGAAGGAGTGTCCATCGCGTCTTCGTGGTTGATTTCCTACATGCCCGAACGCGGCATCGGCACGATCTCCAGCAGCCGATCGGTGATCAGATCCGTCGTCACGCCTTCCGACTGCGCGTGGAAGTTCGTGATGATGCGGTGGCGCAGCACCGGGTGCGCCAGCGCGCGGATGTCGTCGAAGCTCACGTGGTAGCGGCCGCTCGTCAGCGCGCGCGCCTTGCCGCCCAGCACGAGGTACTGCGCCGCGCGGACGCTGGCCCCGAACGCGATCCACTTGTTCACGAAGTCGGCTGAGTTCGGCCCCTTCGGCCGCGTCGCGCGCACGATGTCGAGCGCATGGCGCATCACCGGCTCGGACACCGGCACCCTCCGGACCAGCTTCTGGAACGCGATCAGATCCTCGCCGCTCACCGGGCGCTCCAGTTTCGGATCCTGGATGGCCGTCGTCGTCCGCACGACCTCGATCTCCTCGTCGTACGGCGGGTGCTCGATGATGATGTGGTACATGAAGCGATCGAGCTGCGCCTCGGGCAGCGGATACGTGCCCTCGAGCTCGATCGGGTTCTGCGTCGCGAAGACGTAGAACGGCTCGTCGAGGTTGTAGGTGCGCCCCTGAATCGTGACGCGATGCTCCTGCATCGCCTCGAGGAGCGCCGACTGCGTCTTCGGCGGCGTGCGGTTGATCTCGTCGGCGAGCACGATGTTCGCGAAGATCGGCCCGGGCGCGAACACCATCTGCCGGCGTCCCGTGGCCGGGTCTTCCTGCACGAGGTCCGTGCCCGTGATGTCGGAGGGCATCAGGTCCGGCGTGAACTGGATGCGCGAGAACTTCAGCTGCAGCACCTGCGCCATCGTGTGGATGAGCAGCGTCTTCGCCAGGCCTGGCGCGCCGACGATGAGGCTGTTGCCGCCCACGAACAGCGTGTTCAGCACCTGGCTGATCACGTTCTCCTGGCCGACGATGACCTTGCGCAGTTCGCTGATGATCTGCTCGCGGCCGGCCTTCATCTTGTCGGCAAGCTTGATGTCATCCGGCGATTCGAGATCGACGACATCGCTCACATAGGGATTCATCGTTACGCGGTCGCTCATTTGGCACCTTCGAGGGTTCTAATCTCACGGGTCTTCAGCGCAAGATCGGTCACGAGTTTTTCGAGCTCACTCTGGTACTTGGCCGGGTCCATGTTCTCCTTCAGCAGCCGGAGCGATTCGACCCGGTGCTGGAGGTCACGCTGCTCGAGGACCAGGGCGCGCAGCTTCGGATCAGCCGGCAGCGGCATCGCGTCAGCCGCCGAGCCGATGGACATCAGCGCGGCTACCTTGCCGTCGGCGGCGGTCGTCGACGGGTCGGGACTGCCGACTTTGTCGCCGTTGTCATCGAGCACGGCGTGCTCGGTCGAGAGCAGTCCTTCCTTGTCGTACGCGCGCTGCACGGCGGCCTTCGCAAACTGAAACGCTTCCAGCATCGTCACGCGGCGGTTCTTGTCCGCGTCGGCCTCTTCACCTGACAGGGCGTCGACGAAGTAACCGCCAAAGAGCGTTGCGTAGTTTTCGGCGCCGCTGCGCGTGGCAGCGATGATCGTCCGGCCCGGCCCCGACAGCTCGTTCACGAACGGGCCGCTCGCGCTCGCCGTGTTGACGAACACGATCTGCCTCATCGGGAGGCGCTTGAACTGTGTGGCGAAGTCGGCGGCGGAGATGTCGGGACCCGGGAGGTTGAACTTCGCCGTCTTGCCGTCGTAGCTGCCATGCCCGATCAGCACCACGTACAACGCGTCGTCCGCGGTCGCCTGTTTCGCAAACCTGTCGAAGGTCTTGTTGATCTCTTCCAGCGTCGCCTTGCCGGTGACGCGGGCTTCACCTTCTCCCGGCTGGTCGACGAGGTACACGACGTGGTCCTGCGGAATGCCCAGCTGCCCCGCCGATTCGGCAAGCTCCGCGCCCCACTTGTGAAACAGCTCACCGTGCTCGGGATCGCCCGCAAGTCCGACGACAATGAGGAGAAACGCGTGGAGCATTAGAGTTCGCCAGCCATCATGAAAGACCCACTGCGCGGCGGTAGCCCCACTCCGCGCACACCAGCCCGACCAGCATGATCAGGATGATCGGCATGTTCCACAGCTCGCGCTCTTCGACCGAGGTCACGCCGCGGCCCGCGTAGCTGACGTCCTCGGGAAGACCCGCGACGGTGGCCGTCGTGTAGAAGCGCCCACCGGTTTCATCCGCGATTCGCCGCAGCGGCGCTTCGTGCATCGTCGGGTCGAAATATTCAGCGTCGCCCGCGCCGGCGCGCACGTACGCAACGGTGGTGCCGATCGGCTTCCCCTCGCGGTCGGCGTCCACCGCGATTTCATACGCGCCAGGCACGGTGCTGACGAACGTCCCCCGGTACTGGCCGTCGCGCTCGCCGGTCCACTGGAGCGGCACATCGAGTGTCGTTCCCCCGGGGCGCGTGACGCGCGCCACGACGTGCGCGTCGTTCAGCTCGACCCACGTCGGATCGACGACTGAGGCTTCGATCGTCACGGCTTCGCCCGGCTCGACGCGATCGGTCGTCGTGCTCGCTTCGATCGATCCCGGCACGTCGGTGACGAGCCACCGCAGCATCTGCCGCCAGAAGTTCTCGTGCGTCTGATCCTCGAGCGTGATGCTGGCGTGCATCTGCCACTCCCAGGAGTCCTGCGGGAGGAACGCGATCCCTTTGCCACGCCCGTACGGCTGCCACACGAGCGTCGGCATCGCGCGAAGACGCTCGTCGGTGCCATTGAGCAGGACAGTCGCGGCCGGCTTGATGGCCAACGGAGCGTTGATGGTCGTGACCTGCGGCAGGTCGGGCCATCGCGCGGCCGACGCGGCCTCGCTGCCTGCGATCTGCGTGACCGCATGGGCCTGGCCGGCGCGCGTCGGCAGCACCTTCAGGCGCGCAAACGTCGTCGGCTCGGCCGCGCGGGTGCGCGGGTCGATCACGAGGGGCAGAGCGTCGGCGACCGGCGTGCCGCCGTAGCCGCCTTCGCCAAACGACCGCGCGCCGCCCAGCATCAACAGGCCGCCCCCGCGGCGATCGACGAAGTCCGCGATCATCTGGAGCTGATCGGCGCTGAACGCCGCCGCCTCGATGCTGCCGAGGATCAGCCCGTGGAAGGCGAACAGCTCGTCGCGCGTCTTCGGGAAGCCGCCCAGCAGCTCGTCGGGCGTGTCGACGTCGAGCCGGAGGAACTTGTTATCCGCAGTGCGCTGCAACGTGACGATCTGCAGATTCTTGTCGTCCGCGACGGCGCGGCGAATGAATTTCATCTCCGATCGAGGCTCGCCTTCGAAGTAGAGAATCTTTTCGCGGGTGTCACGCACGTCGACCAGCGATTGGCGCACGTTGTTCTGCGTCACCACCTCGCCCTGCTGCGGCGCGACTTTGAAGCTGAACACGCGGGGGCCCGGCTCGCTTGCCGTGGCGCGGACCCGCACCGTGGCCGGACTCCCGTCCACCGGGAGCTGCACTTTCTGCGACCCGACAATCCGGCCGTCGTCTTCGACGTCGAGCGTGACCGTCTGCCCCGCGTAGCCGCTCTGCGTGATCACGGCATCGACGAGGAGCGAGGCGCCCTTCAGCACCGTACGCGGCGTGCTGACCCGATCGATCTGGACATCGCGCGGCAGCTTCGCGCTGCCGACGCCGACCGTAAAGACCGGCAGCTTTTCAGCCTTGAGATTAAGCAGCGTATTCGTCAGCGAGCCTTCGCTCGTGTCCGCGCCGTCCGTGACGAGCACGACGCCCGCGACAGGAAGCCCGGCGAGCTCGTCACGCACCCCGTCGAGCGCAGCGCCGATCTTCGTCTGCGAACCGCCGAACGTCAGGTCCTTCACGGAATTGACGCGGCCTGCGGTGGACGAGAAACGGAAGACTCGCACCAGGAAGCGATCGGACAAGGCCTTCAGCAGCGGACTCGAGTCGGCGGCCAGCTGCTGCCGCAGGAACTCGGCGCGCGGCTGGTTGTCGGTCCAGTCGGCGATCTGCATGCTGCGCGAGTCGTCCAGGAGGACCGCGACGACGTTCTGCTGCGGGATCGCCGCCTTGACGATGAGGGTTGGCCGGAAGAGACAGAAGACGACAAGCGCCAGCGCGGCCATACGGAGGACCGTGAGGACAACCCGATCACGCGTGCGGCCGTTCACTCCGACGCTGCGGTAGGTGATGAGCGCGGCGGCCATGATGACCGCCGCGATGCCCGCCGCGACGAAAGACGCCGTCGTGACGTCGAAGCGGAAATCGCCTTGCTGAAAGACGACCGGCCGGTACGAGAAGAGTGCCTGAAACAGTTTTTCTAACACGGGCCTCTCTCCGCTGAATCTGGACGGGGCCTAAGCCCCCTGAGCCCTGAGCCTTAAGGCCTGCGCCTGCTAAAGGCGCCGATCATAGTTTTAAAGACGCCGGAACGGAAGCCTCGGTTCGTGTCAGTTTGTTCCAGAGGCAGCTCAAAAATGTCTTGATACGGACGTCAACCCTGACCCGACTTATTGAATCATTGAATACAACAGCACATTAATGCCAAGTGCGTAACCCGGGGGGGAGAACAAGCGCGAATACTCGCTGTCCTCCCGTTCCCGCTCGAACGAGTCGCCGATGTCGGTGTTGTGCGTCATCAGGACCATTATCCGGCGATGATCGTCCCGAATGGCCCGGACGTGCACCTGGGCGCTATCCTCATCGCGCTCCGACGTCTTGCCATTGTTCTTGAGCCAGAACGTCACGTTGGTGACTTGCGGCACCTTCTCGAGGTCGAACATTTCCCGCATGATCGGGTCGGCGGCAGAGATATCCTCGATTGGATGCTCCTCCGGCGGGAACACCTTACCGATCTCCGTGACCCAATGATCCCACGCCTCCGTGCCCCAGAAGTCATCCACCCAGAGAAAACCACCCTTCAGCAGATACTCGCGAAGCATCGGGATCTCTTCATCCTTGATCCCGAGGGTGCCCACGTCTGACGCAATCAGGAACGGGCACTCGTAGAGCTTGGCGTCCGTGAGCTTGATGACCCACGTGTTCGGGCGTTTCTGCTCCACGTTGTAGCTGATCGAGGTGGGCGTCATCTCGCCCAGCCGGATGAGCAGATTGATTTCGCTGTACGGATAGTCGGTCTTCCATCCGCTGCCGTCGCGCTCGGAGCGGACGCTGTTGTACTGCACGCGACAGATGGTGAAGTCGCGATCCGGCCACTCCGCCGGCGGAAAGCGGGCGCGCGTGAATCCCTCGGGGTCGGTCCTGAACAGATCAGGCTTGGCGGCGCCGCCCCCCCCCAGCTGCGCGGAGGCGTAGCCCCCGGACACAGCAACCACTGCGGCCACAACAATCCCAAGCGCGCTTCGTCTTGCCAGCTGCATGCGTCAGAAGAGTCTGTTGTTACGACGGCGAGGCTGGATCGCCTACTCGATCGTGCCGGTCGTGTCCCGCTTCAGCCGGACCCGCATCCGAGCGAGCAGGGCAATTATCACCGACGGGAGGAGGATCCAGCGCAATTCGCTTTGCAGGACGGCAAGCCCCCGGGCGGAAAAAAACCCCACCCCAATGGGAGACACCTGAATCGGACGCCACGGGAAAAAGAAGCGGTGGTTGCTGAACGGCGCGAAGAACGCGATGCCGCGGCCGCCGTTGGTGAATGCGTCGAGCAGCCCGTGGGAGGCGGTGATCGCCGTGAAATATATCCACAGAGGCCAAATCCCGAATTCCAAATCCCAAATCCCAAATCCCAAGGTGTTCGATTTCGCGCAGCTGCGGGCCGCCACGAAGCCGACTACGACTGCGAATGGAATCGAGTGCGTCAGACCGCGATGGCCCAGCATGTCGTCGTAGCGGATGCCGAGCGGGAAGCCGATCACGTCGACGTCCGGCAGCAGCGCGCACATCGCGGTCCACAGCCAGAACTTCGCCGGCAGCCGACGATTCGGGTACCACTGACCCAAGGCGGTGGCTGCGATGGCGTGGGAGAGGACTGTGGGCATAGTCGGTGCGAGGGGTGCGATGGGTGCGATGGGTGCAATGGGTGCGAAAGGTGCGATGGGTGCGAAAGGTGCGCAGTCCGCCGGCGCCACGGATTGCAGATTCTACCCGCATCTCACCCGCGAACGGCGATTCTCGGCGAAGAGGCCGCGGCACGCGCCGTGCCTCTCCTGTCAACATGGCTGGCGCGAAGCAGCTGTGAATCGCATGTCGAGTTCGCGCGATTCTTGAAGATCTCACGGCGATCGCTCAACGAGGTTCAAGACGCGTTTCGCGGCGCCCAGCTGAAGGGATACGTTGACGGCGCCGATCTCAAAGCAATCGCTGCCCTCTTGCGCCGACTGTATCCGGCTCTCAGCAAACTGATTGCGTACCTGGAGAGGACGCCAGACTACGGTCGCCGCGGCACCTTTCGCACCCCTCGCACCCCTCGCACCGACAAGTAACGTAATAGAGCACCGACAGCCAGGCGATCAGAGCGGAGGAAGAGCGACTTCAGCGTCCTTGCCGACAACTGTCGTCCACTCACGCACGCGCCATCTGGTGACGAGACCGTTGGTCACGTACGGATCGACCTTGGCGAATGATTCCGCGACCGCGGGCGTGTCGCCTTTGAACAGGAGGACCGTCCCGTCCACGGGGTTCGCGAACGCGCCGCCGAGGACGAGGTCCCCGCGCGCAACCGCCGCCTTGGCATGCGCGAGGTGATCCTTGCGGAACGGCGCACGCCTCTCGGCGTAGTTGTCGACCACATCGTAGAAAAGCAGGTAATGCACGTCAGATTCCTGTGCCTTGGGATTTGGGTCTTGGGATTTGGGATTTGGGATTTGGTTTTGCCATCTGCAACGCCAGGATCCAGAACGCGGCCAGCAGGAGCACGTCCCCGCCGATGAGAAGCGGCGGCAACCCGCTGATGTGGCCGAATGGAAACAGGAGCGCGGCCACGCCCATCAGGACCGCGGCGCGGCGCGATGTGGCCGAGCCGAGTATGGCGCCCGACGCCACCAGGAGGCCGATGGGAAAGAGGACCGCCGGCGGAAATAACGCGATGACAAGCGTCTCAGGCCTCCGCACAATCGCAATCGCGCCAATCGCCGCGAGCGCGGCGCCAAGCACAGCCGCCCAGCGGAGGTGACTATGAGCCAGGAGCGTCACCCCCGCCACGGCCGGCGCGAAAAGAGCAAGCGCCAGCCTTTGCAGGATTAAGCCCGGGGTCGATATGAACATCACCAGCGCGATGTCGGATGCCACAAGCAGGGGCGGAGCGACCACGGCAGCGACCGCCGCGACGTATACGAGAGGGAGATATCGACGCATGCGGCAAGTAAGTCTAAGCTACACGCATGAGCGACGTAACACGTTCCACCCGATTCGTTTCCCTCATCATGGCCGCCTCGATCGTGGCGGCGTGCTCGAAATCCGAGCCGCCGGCAGCGGCGCAGCAAAACGCTCCAGCGTCAGCGTCGGCCTCGACGGCCACCGCCGACCGCAAGTATCTCCTCGAGCGCGTGGACGATGCGGCGGTCGTGCAGCTATACGCAGACGGCTTCAGCGCGCTGCCGCTGCGCGAGAAGACGCTGATCTGGCACCTCTACCAGGCGGCCCTTGCCGGCCGCGACATCTATTACGACCAGAAGCATCGCGACGCCCTCGAGATGCGGGGCATCCTCGATCAGATCGCCGCCCACCCGCAGGGCATCGATGCGGCCGCGCTCGGGGAGATTCAGCGCTACACGAAGCTGTTCTGGATCAACAACGGCGCGTACAACAACCTCACGGCGCGCAAGTTCGTGCTCAAAACCACCCCCGAGGCATTTGCCGCGGCGGCGCATGCGTCAGAAAAAGCGGGCGCGACGTTCGCGACGCGCAACGGCGAATCGCTCGACGCGACACTGAAGCGCCTCCAGCCGATGTTCTTCGACCCGAACGTCGATCCCATCGTCACCAGTAAGACGCCGCCTCCCGGCAAGGACATCCTGACCGCGAGCTCGAACAACCTCTACGCCGGCGGCGTGTCGATGCCGGACCTCAAGGGATTCACGGAGCGGTACGGCCTCAACGCGCGCCTCGTCAAACAAGCTTCCGGCAAGCTGGTCGAAGAGGTCTACAAGATCGACGGCCGGTACGCGACGCAGATCACGGCAATCGTGAAACACCTGGAGGATGCGATTCCGTTTGCCGACGAGCCGATGCAGAAGGCACTCCGGGCACTGGTTCAGTGGTACCGGACCGGCGAAGAGAAGGATCGCGAGAACTTCGACATCGCGTGGGTGCAGGACAAGCAGTCGCCGGTCGACACCATCAACGGCTTCATCGAGGTGTACCTCGATCCGCGCGGTATCAAAGGCAGCTGGGAGGCGCTGGTCTTCTACGTCAACCCGCAGAAGACGGAGGTCATCAAGAAGCTGGCCGAGAACGCGCAGTGGTTCGAGGACCACATGCCTACCGACGCGAAGTACCACAAGCCGAATGTCTCCGGGATCGTCGCCAATGCCATCGACGTCGTCGTCGAGGCCGGCGATTCCGGACCCGTGACGCCCGTCGGCATCAACCTGCCGAACGATCAGCGCATCCGGCAGGAGTACGGCAGCAAGTCGGTCTCGCTTGCGAACGTCGTGGAGGCTTACGAAAAATCGACGCCGGGGACGATGCGCGGCGAGTTCGCATGGACACCCGAGGAGGTCGAGCGCGGCACGAAGTACGCCGCCACGACGGATACGCTGCATACCGACATGCACGAAGTGATCGGCCACGCGTCGGGGCAGCAGGCGGCGGGCTTCAAGGGAACGCCGCAGCAGGCGATCAAGGAGTACTTCTCGGCGCTCGAAGAAGGGCGTGCCGACCTCGTGGGTCTGTACTTCCTGGCGGACCCGAAGCTGGTGGAGCTCGGCATCATCCCCGCTGCGGACCAGGATGCGATGGTGCGCACCGAGTACGAGGGCTACACGCGCAATGCGCTCGTGCAGCTGCGGCGCGTCCGCGAAGGATCGCAAATCGAGGAAGACCACATGCGCAACCGGCAGATGATCATCCGGTGGCTCATGGCGAACACGAAAGCGATCGAAGAACGGACGCGCGACGGCAAGAAGTATCTCGTGATGGTCGACCCGAAGGCATTCCGCGAGGGCGTCGGGCGCCTGCTCGGGGAGGTGCAGCGCATCAAGTCGGAAGGCGACTTGGCGGGCGCAAAGAAGCTGTTCGACTCCTACGGCATCCACTTCGATCCGAAGGAGCGCGATGAAGTGGTCGCGCGTGTCGACAAGCTCAATCTGCCGTCTTACTCCGGGTTCGTGATGCCGAAGTTGACGCCGGTCACGGGCGCCGACGGCAAGATTACCGACGTGGCGATCTCGTACCCGTTGGATCTCACGACTCAGATGCTGGAGTACGACGGCGTCAAACGGTGAATGGTCGTGGGTGCGATAGGTGCGATAGGTGCGACGGGTGCGAGAAGTGCGAAGGGCGTAGAGGGCGGACCATCAGGGTTGATTTGAGCGTAGAGGCGGACCTTCAGGTCCGCCTACCTCTTGAAGAACTCTCGCAATTCGTTCGCGACAACGTCGGGAATCTCTTCGGCGAAGTAGTGCGTACCCGGCAGCGCCTTGCCGGTGACATTCATCGCGCGCGCGCGCCACGTCGCCGCGACGTCGTACAGCGAATGCATCGGCGCGCGCTCGCCCCACAGCGCCAGCAGCGGGCAGACGACCTTCCGCGTCATGTCGGCCTCGTCGTGCACCAGGTCGATTGACGCGCCGGCGCGATAGTCCTCGCAGCTCGCATGAATCGCGGCGGGGTTGCGGTAGCACCGCAGATATTCGGCGAACGCCTCCCCTGTAATTGCGCCCGGCGCCGCTTTGTCGAACTTCTGCTCGAGCCAGAACTCGACGCTCCTGGCGATCAGCGTCTCCGGCAGCGGTGCCGGCTGAATCAGGAAATACCAATGGTAGTACGCGGTCGCGAACTCGCGTGTCGAGTCGGTATAGAGACGATGTGTCGGAACGATGTCGAGCAGCGCGAGTCTGGTGACGCGATCGGGATGATCGAGCGCCATCCGATACGCCACGCGCCCGCCGCGATCGTGGCCCGCGACGAAGAACGTCTCGAAGCCGAGACGCGACATCACGTCCACCTGGTCGTGCGCCATCGCACGCTTCGAATACGCAACGTGATCGAGGCCACCCGGCGGCTTGCTGCTGTCGCCGTACCCGCGCAGATCGGTGGCGACGACGGTGAAGTCGATCGCGAGCAGTGGCGCCACCTTGTGCCACATGACGTGGGTCTGCGGGTAGCCGTGCAGCAGGAGCAGCGGCGGTCCACTTCCGCCGTGGACCGCAACGACCGTCGCGCCGGACGTTTGGATCTCGGCGGTCGTGAAGTTTTCGAACATGGACGTCGGGCTGGCGGGGCTGGCTAAAGCCGGCCCTCACGTACGCGGGAAAGCTGCGTGATCGCGTCGTCTGTTTCTTTGACGAGAGCGGCAACGAGATCGGCGGCCGTTTGCCGGCGCGCCATGCGGACACCCTGGCCCGCCCAGAGCGAGAGAAACTCGGCGCGACCCTGCGTGGCCGCCGCCGTGCGAAGCGGCCGCGTGAGCGAGTTCTGCAGCGGGAACGGCAGCACGTCGCCAGCCGCGTCGATCTCCCGCATAAAGCGGTTGACGATGCCGCGCGCGGCCCGGCCCGAGAATGCCCTGGTGACGCGCGTCTCATCTTCGTGCGCGTCCAGGATCGCGTGCTTGTAGGCGTCGGGCACCCCCGCCTCGTCGCACGTCAGAAAGGCGGTCCCAAGCTGCGCGGCGCCAGCGCCGAGCGCGAGCGCCGCCGCGATGCCGCGGCCGTCCATGATCCCGCCTGACGCCACGACTGGCACGCGCACGGCGTCGACGATCTGCGGCACGAGCGCGAGGGTTCCGATGAGCGACGAGTCAGCCTTCGCATTGTCGAACGTACCCCGGTGGCCGCCCGCCTCGCTGCCTTGAGCGACGATGACATCGACGCCTGCGCGCTCGAGCGCGACCGCCTCATCGACCGTCGTTGCCGTGCCGGCGAGCACGAGCCCCTTCGCCTGGATGGCCGCGACCGCCGCAGCCGGCGGCATCCCCATCGTGAAGCTGACAACCGAGGCGCCTCCATCGACCACGGCGGCGAGCTGTGCATCGAAGCCCGAGACGGGCAGCAAGGGCGCCATTGGTGCCGCCAAGCCGAGCTGCGCGAAAAACGGCGCCACGCGCGAGACTGCTGAAGAAGCTTCGACGTCCGGCGGCGGCGGCTGAGGGGCAAACAGGTTGATCCCGAAAGGCCGCCTCGTTTTCGCGCGCACCGCGGCGCACGCGGCCGCGATCTGCTCTGGCGCGAGATACGCGGCGCCGATCGACCCACATCCTCCGGCTTCGGACACAGCGGCCACCAGCGCGGGCGTGTCCCCGCCGCCCGCCATCGGGGCCTGGATGATCGGGTGAGCCAGTCCGAGCCTCTCTGTAAGAGCTGTGCGGAAGGGCATAGCCTCAGTCGTTCGGGACGTTCGAACCGTTCGGAACGTTCGGGACGTTCTCATCGTTCTGATCGTTCTGATCGTTCAGGTCGTTCGAACGGTCCGAACGGTCCGAACGGTCCGAACGGTCCGAACGATTCGAAC
>Ga0070699_100004451_pt1 | contig 12386 bp, 9 predicted proteins | sample KBSK1503metaG_FD_65473 | JGI IMG/M metagenome (GOLD analysis project Ga0070699, IMG submission 65473) | Corn, switchgrass and miscanthus rhizosphere microbial communities from Kellogg Biological Station, Michigan, USA - KBS K1-50-3 metaG | ecosystem: Host-associated > Plants > Roots >...
CCCGCCCCTCCTGCCCATCCCGCCCCTCCCGCCCCTCCTGCCCAATCACGAGTCATCTTCCGTGTCTCTCGCGGCGCGTTCGACGTGCCGAACGCGCTGTCGATCGTCGGCCCGCACGCGCAGCTCGGTCATCTCGTCCCGAACCGCGTGCTCATGCATGACGATGGCAAGGAGGGAGACGAGCGGGCGGGCGACGGCGTGTGGAGCGTCGCGGCGTTGTTTCCCGCGGGAACACGCGTGACGTACGTCTACACCAACAGCGGCGCCGAAGGACGATGGGAAGGGCTCGACATTCCGCACACCCGACACGTGTCGGTCCCCGAATCGCGCGACGGTCAGCCGATCTATCTACCGGTCGAGACGTTCGGGCAGCTTTACATGCAGGGCGACGGGTGGCACACGAACGCTGCGGGATACGACTTGATCGCGAGGGCTGTTCTCGACGCTCTTGCCGGCTCTATCCGCACGGAAACCCAGCGCAACACCCGTAGGATTTTCTCAGCGCTACTCAGCGCAGCACACCATTCTCCATCCGCAGCACGCGCGTCGCCCACGTCCGCGCGAAGTCCTCGTCGTGCGTCGCCATGAGGAGCGCGCGGTTCTGGCGGAGCAGTCCGTGCAGCAGCTCGCCGAGCTCGGAGCGGCGCGCGGGATCGAGCGACGCGGTCGGCTCGTCCATCAGCAGCACCGGCGGGTCGACGGCGAGCGCACGCGCGATGGCGACGCGCTGCGCTTCGCCGCCCGAGAGCTGGCGCGGCAGCGCCTCCGCCCGGTGATCGACGCCGAAGGCCGAGAGCAATTCGAGCGCGCGTCGGCGCGCCTCGTCAGGCGACATCCCGTGCGCGTGCACGGGCGCCAGACAGATGTTCTGCATCGCCGTCAGGTGCTCGAACAGATAGTGGAACTGAAACACCATCCCGACTCTGCCCGTCACCGCGACGTGGCCTCGCTCGTACCGTTCGAGCCCGGCAATCGCGCGCAGCACCGTCGTCTTCCCCGATCCCGACGGCCCCATGATCGCCACGAGCTCGCCGCGAGCGACCGCCAGGCTCACCCCCGCGAGCACGGCGCGCGCCCCGCGCCGCAGGTGCAGGTCGTCGACCCTGAGCACCACGTCGCTCATGCAGCGGGCGTTTTCCAGTGGCGCTCGAGACGGCGCGCCGCCGCGGCGAGCGGCAGGGACATCAGAAGGTAGAGCGCGGCGCACAGCGTGCCGGGAATGATCCAGCTTCCGAGGTTGGTGGCGAAAATCTGCGTCTGCTTGGTCAGCTCCATCACCGTGAGCACCGACACGAGCGACGAATCCTTGAGGAGCGCGACGAAATCGTTGGTCATCGGCGCGAGCGCGAGCCGGAACGCCTGCGGCCCGCGGATCAGCGTGAGCACCTGCCGCGTGTTGAGTCCCAGCGTACGGCCCGCTTCGAGCTGACCGGCGGGCACGGCTTCGAGCGCCGAGCGGTAAATCTCGCTCTCGTACGCCGCGTAGTTGAGCGCGACGCCGAGGAGCGCGGCGGCGAAGGCCGGCAGCCGAATCGCGGCGGCGAGACCGTAATAGATGACGAACAGCTGCAACAGGAGCGGCGTGCCGCGGATCAGCTCGACGTAGCCGAGCAGGATCGCGCGCAAAGGGGGCGCACCGTACACGCGGCCCGTCGCAATCAGCACACCGATGAGGACGGCGACGGCCATCGACAGACACGACAGCAGGATGGTGACCACCGACGCGCGCAGCAGCGCGGGCAGATACCGCTTGACCGCTTCCCACCTGCTCACCGTCATGAGGCTGGAGGTCTCGAGGCCGCCGGGCACCGTGAACGGCTGCACCGGCTTGCCTTGAAGCAGACCGGCGTAGAGCCGCGATTGATCGTCGTTCCACACGTTCCATCGACGGAAGATCCGTTCGAGCGAGCCGTCGCGCATGGCGCCGCGAAGGATGTCGTCGATCGAGTCGCGCAGCGGTGCGTTCTGCGGCGACAGCACGCCGACGTAATGGCCGATGGCAACCGTGTCCGGCTGAATGGTGAAGCCGGGGACACTGCGATGGCGGCGCTCGGCGAGCACCTGGTCGAGGAGCACCGCGTCGACGCGGCCAATCACGAGGTCCGTGTACGGATGCACGTCGTCGTCGTACGAGACGGCTCGAAGCCCGTACTCGCGCTCGGCGCGGAGCAGGATGTCGTACGCGATCGTGTCGCTGAGCGTGCCGACGCTGCGGCCGCGGAAATCGGCGAGGGTGCGCAGCGTCGCCGCGTCGGCGTCGCGGACGCTGAGCACCTCGCGGAATTCGTAGTACGGCACCGTGACCGCGAGCGTCGCCCGCCGCGTCGGCGTGTCTTCGAGGCCGCTCAGGCCGATGTCGGCGTCGCCGCGAACGATCGACTGCACGATCGACGTGAACGTGATGGTGATGAATTCCGGCGTCCGCCCGAGGCCGCGCGCGATCAGGTTCGCGATCTCGACGTCGAAGCCGATGAGACGATCGGGCTGCCGCGGATCCGCTTCCACGAACGGCGCGCCGCCTTCAGGATCACCGGCCCAGCGGAAGACGCGTGGCTGCGCCGAAACCGGGGTGACCGACGTCAAGGTGAAACAGACGACGATCGCAGCCCTAAAGGGCTGCGCCACGGCAGCGATCGCAGCCCTAAAGAGCTGCGCCACGGCAGCGATCGCAGCCCTAAAGGGCTGCGCCACGGCAGCGATCGCAGCCCTAAAGAGCTGCGCCACGGCAGCGATCGCAGCCCTAAAGAGCTGCGCCACGGCAGCTGTGGCGCAGGGCTTCAGCCCTGCGAGAACATGACGAACCGCACGCACCGATGTAGATTCTACCGGGGGGCTTGCGATGGCCAACGTGGCGTTTCTCGGGACCGGCATGATGGGCAGCGGGATGGTGGAGGCGATGCTGCGCCGCGGCGACGCGGTCACGGTGTGGAACCGCACCGAGTCGAAGGCGCGCGCGCTCGAGCCGCTCGGCGCGACCGTCGCCGCGTCGCCGGCCGACGCCGTCGCCGCCGCCGATCGCGTCCATCTGATGCTCCCCGACGATGCCGTCGTCGATCGCATCCTGGAGCAAAGTCTTCCGCGCGTTCGACGCGACGCGGTCGTGATCGATCACTCGACGACTTCCCCGCGCGGCACGAAAGCGCGGCTCGAGCGGCTGCAGAAGGGCGGCGTCAGCTTTCTGCACGCGCCGGTGTTCATGTCGCCGCAGATGACGCGCGACGCGTCCGGTCTGATGATGGTGTCCGGCCCGCGGCAGGTCTACGACAAAGTCAGCCCGGTGCTGCAGAAGATGACGGGCGAGGTCTGGTACCTCGGGGAACGCGCCGATCTCGCGGCGGCCTACAAACTGTTCGGCAACTCGATGCTGTTCGTCATCACCGGCGGCCTCGCCGACGTGTTCGCGATGGCGAGGGCCAACGACATCGAGCCGGCCGACGCGCTCAGCGTGTTCGGCAAGTTTCCCGTCGCCAACGTCATCAAGTTTCGCGGCGAGAAGATGGCCAGGCGCGACTTCAGCGCCACGTTCGAGCTCACGATGGCGCGCAAGGATGCGCGGCTCATGCTCGAAGCCGCCGACGGTCAGCCGCTGACGGTGCTGCCCGGCGTCGCGAAGCGCATGGACGACGCGATCGCGAAGGGACACGGTAAAGAGGATCTCGGCGCGATCGCAGCCGAAGTGCTGCGGTGAGCGCCTGACCCACCCGACCTGACACACGGCTCAACGTTCGGTGCGGGATGCGGTTCTCACGAGCCGCTCGATCGCGTAGTACTCGCGCCAGTGGCGCAGGCTGACCGACAGACATCCGGCAACCGGAATGGCCAACATCACACCCGCCGCGCCCTGAAGCGCCGCGCCAATCCACACCGACACGATCACGGCAATCGACGACAAGTGCATGCCCCGCCGGATCAGGCGTGGATAGACGAGGTAGTCCTGCACGATTCGGAACGCGGCGAGAAACACGATCACGAGGATCGGGTGCGCCCCCTGGCCGGCGGCGAGCACGACGACGGTCAGCGGTCCGATGACCGGGACGAGCTCGAGCAGTCCGGCGACGACGCCGGTCGACAGCGCGTTCTGCACCCCGAGCACCGTGAACGCGGCCGCGCAGGCGACGCCGACGATGACACCGGCGGCGAGCTGCGCGCGGGTGTACCCGGCGAGCGCGCTGTTCACGTCGCGGAAGTATTCCTCGGCGCGCCAGCGGAGATGGCCGTGCGGCAGCACGCGCAGCGCGGATCGCCGGAAGCCGGGCGCGTACGCGAGGAGCAGGAAGGCGACGACCGGCGTCACCGCGAGCCAGCGCACGTACGCGGCCGCGGCGACGAGATCGTCGAGCGCGCGGCGGATTTCGCGCTCGACGTAGGCGAAGAACGCCGCCACCGTGCGTTCGACGAGCGGATCGACGCGCGCGGGCAGCGGCACGCGCGACGAAGCGAAAACCCGCGCGATCGCCGCCGGCGCCGTGACGCGCACCCACTGCTCGATGGCCGGCGCCGCCGCGCGCCAGACCACCGCGCCCGGGACGAACAGCATCGCGTACACGAGCAGGATGGCCGCCACGCGCGGCAGCGGACGCTGACGCCGGCCGACGTTGACGCGCCGCCGGATCGCGTCGACGGCCGGCGCCAGCAGGTAGGAGAAGAACACCGCCAGCAGTCCGAGAATGCCGGCGGCCTCGAGAAGTCGGATCAATTACCTATCCACCACAGAGCGCACGGAGGACATGGAGGAAGTGCAACCACGAAGCCACGAAAACACGAAAAAGAAAGTGTCTGGAAACTTTTTGGTGACGTTCTGTTCCGAGTACGCGCGAGCGAGGCGAGTGTTAAAACGTCGGAGGCGTGTTGATCCAGAGGAGCACCGCTTCGTCGCTCGACGGGTTGAACCACCGGTGACCGACGGTGCTCTCGAACCAGAAGCTGTCGCCCTGCTGCAGCGTGTGGCACTGGAGCTCGTCGAGCCAGATCTCGAGCGTGCCCGACATCATGTAGATGAATTCTTCGCCCTGATGCGAGTACGAGCCGTCGCTGCCCGCGCCGGGCGCGACGCGAAAGAGCTGGCTCTCGAGCTGCCGCGCGCCAATCGAGAGCAGCTCGATGCGGACGCCCGACTGCGTCTGGATGGCGCGCCGATCGCGCGGCCGCACCAGATGGTTCGACTGCTTCGGCACGTCGAAGAAATCGAGCACCGTCGAGCCGTACGTCGAGGCGAGGCGCTGCAGCGTGGCGACCGAGGGGTTGGCGCGCGAGAGCTCGATCGCGCTGAGAAACCCGGCGGAGATCTTCGATCGCTTCGCGGCCTCGACGACGCCCAGACCGGCCTTCTTTCGCAGCCGTCGCAGCTTGGCGCCGAGGTCGGTCGGCCTCGGCCCCTGCGCGCTCCGCGCCGACGCCGTCTTGCCGAGCACCTGCTTGATGCCGGGCAGGTTCAGCAGCTTGACGTCGCGGAGGTACTTGATTCGCTTGAGGACGTCGAGCAGCTCGGGGCTGTACAGGCGATACCGACCGTTGCTGCGCGCCGGCGCGACGAGGCCGACGCTCTCCCACAGCCGCAGCGTCGAGGGGCTGACGCCGAGGATCCGCGCGGTCTCACCGACCGTCAGCAGTCCGATCCGCGATGCGCGCGGGCGCCTGGCCTTTCCGTGACGTCTCATGAAGGCGCCGCGATCATAAGGCAATCGCCGCGTCGATGTGTTGACAACCATACATCTTTCTTGTAGAACCGCGGGCCATGGGCGCCATCAGCATCCGCACGGAGATTCCCGGTCCCAAGTCGCGCGCGCTCATGCGGCGCCGCGCCGCGGCCGTCCCGCGCGGCGTCGCGCACGCCGCGCCGGTGTTCGCGGCGTCGGCCGACGGCGTCCGCGTGACCGACGTCGACGGGAACGTGTACCTGGATTTCGCCGGCGGCATCGGCGTGATGAACGTCGGCCACTCGGCGCCATCGGTGGTGGCGGCGATCGGTGAGCAGGCCGAACGGTTTTCGCACGTGTGCTTCGCGGTGCAGCCGTACGAATCGTACGTCGCGCTGGCCGAACGGCTCGCCGCGATCGCGCCTGGAACGTTCGCGAAGAAAACGCTGCTCGTCAACAGCGGCGCCGAAGCCATCGAGAACGCCGTCAAGATCGCGCGTCATGCCACCGGCCGTCCCGGCGTCCTCTGCTTCGAGGACGGGTTCCACGGCCGTACGCTGCTCGCGCTGTCGCTCACCAGCAAGGTCGCGCCGTACAAGCTCGGGTTCGGTCCATTCGTCTCCGACGTGGTGCGCGTGCCGTACGCCTATTGCTATCGCTGCGCCTACCACGCCACGCACCCGGACTGCGCGGTTGCGTGTGTCGACGCGATCGAGGGACATTTTCCGCGCAACGTCGATCCGCGGACGATCGCGGCGGTCGTCGTCGAACCGGTACTCGGAGAAGGCGGATTCGTCGTGCCGCCGATCGGCTATCTGTCGAAGCTGGCCGCGCTCTGCCGCCGCTACGACATCCTTCTCATCGTCGACGAAGTGCAAACCGGTTTCGGCCGCACGGGCCGGATGTTCGCGTGCGAGCACGACGGCGTCGAACCCGATCTGCTGGTCACGGCCAAATCGCTGGCCGCCGGCATGCCGCTGGCCGCCGTGATCGGCCGCGCGGAGCTGATGGACTCGCCGGTCGAGGGTGGGCTTGGCGGCACCTATTCCGGCAATCCACTCGCCTGTGCCGCCGCGCACGCCGTGCTCGACCTCTTCGAGTCGGGAGATCTGCTGCGGCGCAGCGAGGCGATTGGGGCGCGCATCGAAGCGCGCGCGCGCGAGTGGGCGCGGAGCGGTCCGCTCGTCGGCGACGTGCGGCGGCGCGGCGCGATGGTCGGCGTCGAGCTCGTCACGAACAGGGAGACGCGCGAGCCCGCCAAGCGCGAGACCGAAGAAATCCTCCGCCTCGCGTGCGAGCGCGGCGTGCTCATGATCGCCGCCGGCACGTTCGGCAACGTCATTCGCTTCCTGACGCCGCTCACGATCACGAACGACGAGCTCGACGAGGGGCTCGAGGTGCTGTCCGAATCGTTCCGAGCGGTGACATCGCAGCTCGCGGCGCAGTGAACGCGCGCGCCGAACGCCGCTCCCTTCGTCATGTGGTACTTCCGCAAGCTCCCGGACGGCCTCACGGTTCTGCACACCCGCCCCGAGCACGCGCAGCAGCTCGATGAGCTGCAGCGCATCTGCTTTCCGACGCTTGCGGATGCTGAGCGCTTCAAGGCGGCCCACTATCTGAAACACATCGATCTGTTTCCCGACGGACAGTTCGTCGTCCTCGACGGCGACCGCGTCGTCGGGGCGACGACGACGCTTCGGCGGCATTTCGATTTCGATCACGTCGACCACACGTTCGCGGATCTGATTCAGGGCGGCTGGCTCACGTCTCACGAGCCCGACGGCGACTGGCTGTACGGCGCCGACGTCGGCATCGATCCTCCGTATCGTCGCCGCGGTCTGGCGACGGCGCTTTACGCGGCGCGGCAGGAGACGGTCTGGCGATTGGGACTGAAGGGACAGGTCACGGCCGGCATGATCCGCGACTACGGCGCCGTCAAAGATCGCATGTCGGCCGAGCAGTACTACAGAGGCGTCGTCGAGCGCCGAATCACCGACTCCACGCTGTCGATGCAGCTCGGCGTCGGATTCGAGCCGCGGGCGCTCGTCGCCAATTACCTCAACGATCCGGTGTGCGACAACTACAGCGTGCTGCTCGTCCTCCCGGCCGAGAACGAGGTGCCAGGCGCATCGCGGAAACACGCCATGTCCTACATCCGTTTGAACACCGAGATTCCCGGTCCGCGCGCGCGCGATCTGATTGCCCGTCGAGCGGCCGCCGCTCCCGTCGGTCTCGGCCGCGCGACCGACGTGGCGGTCGAGCGCGCCGACGGCGGCCTCGTCTTCGACGTCGACGGAAACACGCTCATCGATCTCGCCGGCGGCATCGGCATGCTGGCCGTGGGCCACGCGCCGGCAGACGTGGTGAAGGCGATTCAGCAGCAGGCGGCGAAGTACATCCATCCCTGCGCGCTGGTCACGACGTACGAGCCGTACGTGCAGCTCGCGGAGCTGCTGAACGAGATCACGCCGGGCGCCTTCGCCAAGAAAACGATCCTCGCCAACAGCGGCGCCGAAGCGGTCGAGAACGCCGTCAAGCTCGCGCGCAAGCACACGGGCCGTCCCTCGGTCATCTGCTTCGAGGGCGGCTATCACGGGCGCACGCTGCTGACGCTGAGCCTGACGAGCAAGTACAGCTTGTTCAAGAGCGGGTTCGGTCCGTTCGCGCCCGAGATCGTGCGCCTGCCCGTTCCGCACGTGTACCGCACGCCGCCCGGCATGACGGAAGACGCGTACGTCGATCTCGGTATCCGGCAGCTCGAGCACGCGTTCGTCGCGCAGGTGGATCCGAAGGCCGTCGCCGCCGTCATCATCGAACCGGTCCAGGGCGAGGCGGGCTTCATTCCGGTGCCGCCGCGATTTCTCACGCGCATCCGCGAGCTCTGCACCGAGCACGGCATCGTGATGATCGCGGACGAGGTCCAGTGCGGCATGGGACGCACCGGCCGTCTTTTCGCGATCGAACATTACGACATCGTTCCCGATCTCATCACCATCGCGAAGTCGCTCGGCGCCGGAATGCCGATCGCCGCCGTGACGGGCCGCGCCGAGATCATGGACTCGGCGCATCTCGGCGGCCTCGGCAGCACGTACGGCGGCAGCCCGATCGCCTGCGCGGCGGCGATCGAGGCGGTCGGCATCATTCGGAGGCCCGGGTTCCTCGCCCACGCGCGCGTCCTCGGCGACGTGATGCGCGAGGTGATGAGCGCGTGGACGATGAAATATCCGATCGTCGGCGACGTGCGCGGTCTCGGTCCGATGATGGTGGCCGAGTTCGTCGCCGACCGCCGATCGAAGAAGCCGGCAACGCCCGAAGAGACGCTTCAGATCGTGCGCGAAGCGGTCGCCCGCGGCGTCATCGTGATGCGCGCGGGACTCTACAGCAACTGCGTCCGTCTCCTTCCGCCGCTCGTGATGCCCGAAGACATGTTGCGTGAAGGGCTCGACGCCGTCCGGCGCGCGATCGAGGTGGTGTCGCTTCGCCACGCGGGCACGCCGGCATGAGCGCTCAGCCGGCGGCCGACCTCGTTCTGTACAACGGCAACGTGGTCACGCTGAGCCAGCCCGCCGTCGCGCGCGCGGTCGCCGTCCGCGAGGGGCGCATCGTCTGCGTCGGCCGCACCGAAGACGTGCTGAACGGGGCCGGCGCGAAGTCGCACCGGATCGATCTCGGCGGCCGAACGCTCATCCCGGGGTTGAACGACGCCCACGCGCACATCTGGAAGATCGGTCAGCTGCTGACGACGATGATCGATTTGCGCCGCGTGGGGAGCATGGACGAGTTGGTTTCGCGCGTCGCGGCGTACGGTCGCGGGTTGCCGCCAGGCGCGTGGCTGCTCGGGCGCGGCTACAACGAGGCGGTGATGCGCGAGCGGCGCATGCCGACGCGCGCCGATCTCGATCGCGCCGATCCGAATCGACCGATCGTCCTCACACGCACCTGCGGTCACATCTGCGCCCTCAACAGCGCGGCGCTGAGCCGCGCCCGCATCGACGCGAAAACGGACGCGCCGGACGGCGGCGTCGTCGATCGCGACGAGGGCGGCGAGCCGACCGGCGTGCTGCGCGAAACGGCGATAGGCCTGATCAACCGCGTGATGCCCGCGCCGGACGCCACCGGGTACGAGCGCATGATCGTTGCCGCGCTCGACCATCAGCTGTCGCTCGGCATCAGCTCGACGGCCGACTGCGGCGTGCGGCCGCAGCTGCTGGACGTGTATCGGGCGATCGACGCGAAAGGCGCATTGGCATCGCGAGTGAACGTCATGCCGCTCCGGCGCGTCGATGGAGTGGAGTCTCCGGTGCCGCTGCCGGAGCGGTTCGTCTCCGATCGGCTGCGCATCGACACCGTGAAATTCCTCGCCGACGGCGGGCTGAGCGGCGCGACCGCGGCGCTCAGCATTCCGTACCGCCACACCGATTCCACGGGCGTGCTGCGATTCGCGGACGGCGAGCTCCACGATTTGTGCGCGGAGTCGCATCGCGCCGGCTGGCGGATTGCGACGCACGCGATCGGCGACGTGGCGATCGATCAGGTGCTCGACGTGTACGAACGGCTCGGCCCGCATCCGCGCCGGATCGCGCACCGCATCGAGCACTTCGGTCTGCCCGACGCGCGGCAGCTCGCGCGCGCGAAGGCGCTCGGCGTCATCGCCGCGCCGCAGGCGATCTTCGTCCACGCGCTCGGCCGGAATTTCCGCCAATACCTGCCCGACGCACTGCTCGCGCGCGCCTATCCGATTCGCGCGATGATCGATGCCGGCATCCCGGTGGCGCTGTCGTCGGACGCGCCGGTGGTCGAGGACGACAACCCGCTCGCCGGAATGATGGCGGCGGTGACGCGCATCGACGGCGACGGAGAGCTGATCGCGCCGTCCCAGGCCATTACGACCCGTGAAGCGCTCTACGGCTACACGATGGGCGGCGCCATCGCGACCGGAGACGAAGCCAACCGCGGCAGCATCGACGTCGGGAAGTGGGCCGACTTTGCGGTGCTGTCCGGCAACCCGCTCAGCCAGTCGCCCGGAGCGCTCACGCGCCTGACGATCGACATGACTCTGGTCGGTGGCCGCGTGGCCTTCGAACGATGAGCGTCCAGCGGCCGCTCGACATCCCGCGAACGCTCGGCCGGTGGGATCTCGTCCTGCTGAAGGTCGTCGCGATCGTCAACATTAATAACGTCCCGCCGGTCGCCGTGTACGGCTGGGCATCGTTGGGGCTGTGGGTGCTCGCGTTCATCACGTTCTTCGTGCCGGAGGCGATTGCCGTGGTGACGTTCTCGCGGCGCTATCCGGGCGAGGGCGGAATCTATCTCTGGACGCGCAAGGAGTTCGGCGAAGCGCACGGGTTTCTGTCGGGCTGGTGCTACTGGACCAACAATCTGTTTTACGTGCCGGTGCTGCTCGTCTACATGACGGGCATCTTCGCGTTTGCCGGCGGTGAGGCGCGCGCGGCCGATCTCGTCAACCAGCGATCGTTCGTCGCGCTCGTGTCGTTCGCGTGGCTCGCCGTCATCACCGTGGCGAACATCCGCGGCCTCGCGGTCGGCAAATGGATTCAGAACGTCGGCGGCCTCAGCGCGTTTCTGAGCGTCGGACTCGTGCTCGCGGCCGCGGTGGTGACCGGATTCAGCGGCGCGGGCTCGCACGCGCCCGCGATCGCGCACGCGACGTGGGAGATGACGACGGGCTTCGCCGTCATGTGCAACGCGCTGGTCGGCATCGAGCTGGCGTCGACGATGGGGGATGAGATCCGCGATCCGGAACACGACCTGAAGCCGGCCATCGCGACGGCGGGCGTCGTGTCGATCGCGTCGTATCTGCTCGTGACGGCGGCGGTCCTGACGCTCGTGCCGGTCGATCGCGTCGGCGTGATTCAGGGCGTGATGCAGGCGGTTGCCGCGGGCGCCGACGCCGCGCGGCAGCGATGGATGATCGCGCCGCTCGCCATCGTGATGGGCCTGGCGACCGGCGGCGCCGCATCGGCGTGGTTCGCCGGATCGTCGCGCATCCCGTTCGTCGCTGGCCTGACGAGCGCGTTGCCGGCGGCGCTGGGCCGCATCCATCCGCGCTGGCATTCGCCGCACGTTGCCCTGACGGCGTGCGCGCTGATCGCGGGCCTGTTTACGGCGTTGTCGTTGACGGGCTCGACCGTCACCGAGGCGTATCAGGTGCTGCTGAAAGCGGCGGTCGTCATTCAGCTGATTCCGTTCGCCTACCTGTTCCTCGCGCTTGCCCGGCTCGCCGCGGTCGGCATCTTCGCGCGCGCCGCCGGCTTCATTGGCCTTGCCACCACCGTCGTCGGGCTCGGCGCCGCCTTCCTGCCGACGTCCGACGTCTCGAGCGTCGTCGTGTTCGAGACGAAAATGATCCTCGGCGTCGTCGGACCGACCGCGATCGGATGGTTTCTGTTCAAGCGGGCACAACGCGATCACGCTGAGGTTGCAGCATGACGAGCGACAAAGATCTCGGAATGGATCGGGCGATCACGCGCCGCGATTTCCTCAACGGCGTCGCGATCGGCGTCGGCGGCGCCATCGCCGGCCGGGCGCTGTCGGATATCGAGTGGCTCGCCGCGATGGGCATCGCTCAGGATGCGCCGGGCTACTATCCGCCGGCGCTGACCGGCATGCGCGGCAGCCACGACGGCTCGTTCGAGGTCTCGCACGCGCTGCGCGACGGCCGGTTCCGAACGAGCGCCGGACAGACCGTCGCGACGGGAGAAACCTACGACCTCGTGGTCGCGGGCGGCG
>Ga0070699_100004452_pt1 | contig 12386 bp, 14 predicted proteins | sample KBSK1503metaG_FD_65473 | JGI IMG/M metagenome (GOLD analysis project Ga0070699, IMG submission 65473) | Corn, switchgrass and miscanthus rhizosphere microbial communities from Kellogg Biological Station, Michigan, USA - KBS K1-50-3 metaG | ecosystem: Host-associated > Plants > Roots >...
ATGTATGTTATCCCCTTAGCCATTGGCGAGTCTTGAGTCCCTTTGCTTTTCAAGTTCGCGATCATTTTTCAAATCGCCTGCCATAGAGGATGTGCCTTTTAAGAAGCCTCTACCAGTTTTAATGGGGTCTTTCACAGCAGGGACAATGGCAAGCACACCACCGTAATCCACCATAACCACCTTGGACCCGGCGCGCAAATTGTATTTTTTGCATAACTCGGCAGGGATCACTACCCAGCCTTTGTTTGAGATTGTTAAAACCATTGTAATCTCCTTCGTTATACCTTTCTTAGAAAAAGAATAACACGGAAATTCATCCTCTTTGGTGGCATATCGGAAATGGAATGAAGCACTCCTGCCTTCTGGCAGGCATGAACCCTTCGGGCTCGCAAGGCGGCGGAACTCACCTTGATTAGTGAAGTGCCTACTCAATAAAGTAATATGATGAGTTCCCTTCGGCCACCCAGCCCACCTCGCCAGTGGACATGACTTCCACTTCCCAGAACCAATAGGAGGTCCCCTCAGCATGGACACACACGAAAGAGTCCAAGATTTTCAGGTGAGTGAGCTTGTCTAATTCCCGGATCACATTATCGGATGAAATTCTAGGTTCTGACCTCAACTTCAGCTTGTCCTCATCATTGGCCACGACAGTGACTTCCTGCCCGATCGCAACGTGCGGCGCGGGCGCACCGGGACATATGCCTTCAAAGCTGGGTAACGGTCGCCCGGCTGCCGACCCAATGAAGTAATGGGATGAGTCGCCTTCGGCCACCCAGCCAATTTCGCCAGTGGGAACGACCACCACCTTCCAAAACCAATAGGAATTCCCCGTTTCATCAGAATGGACACATTTGAATCCCTCCAGGATTTTCACCCAGGTGAATTGGTCTAATTCCATGATCACGGTGTCAGATGAAATTTCAGGTTCTGATCTTAATTTCAACTTATCGGTATCATCTGCCAAAACCAGGACTTGTTGCCCAGGTGCGACACGTGGAGCCGCTGCGCCCGGACATGCTGATACAACAGAAGGTGTGTCAGGAAACGAGACTGTTGGCAATGGTGAGTCAGTCCCCGCGAGAACCAGCGGAGTTGACGTCGCGACCGGGTTGACTGCAGACGTATTCGAGACAACCGGCTCAACCGTTTCTGGCACCGACGTGACCGTGCCCACTTGAAATGTACAGGCTGAGAGCAGTAATGCTAGTACAGAGAAAAGATGTAATCGTTTTGACATTTTGTTTTCCTCCTGAATGATATTTGTTTTGATGACTCAGTTATGAATATATAACTACTCATTAAACAGAAAAGTTCCCTCTATCTCAGAGCGAACCTGAACAATGCGGAGGAACTCACCTTGATTAGTGAAGTGCCTACTCGATAAAGTAATTTGCAGAGTCGCCCTCGGCAACCCAACCGATCTCGCCAGTGGAAATGACCTCCACCTTCCAGAACCAATAGGAAACTTCTGGATCTGTGGAAGCGACACATACAGGACCCTCCAAAATTTTCAGGAACGTCAACTTATCCAACAGCGTCACCTCGGCGTCCGACGAAATTTCAGGTGTTTCTCTTAATTTCAGCTTGTCAGTATCATCCACTACCACAGTGACTTCCTGCCCGATCGCGACACGCGGCGTGGGCGCACCGGGGCAATTGGCATCAGAGGTTGGTCCAGCCAGTTCGGAGGCTGTCTCAATAAAATAATTTAGAGAGTCGCCTTCTGCAACCCAGCCAATTTCGCCGTTTGGTAGCACTTCCACCTTCCAAAACCAGTATGAAACTCCCGTGTCAGTGGAACTAGCACAGACAGGACCCTCCAAGATTTTCAATTGGGTAAACTGGTCCAGCCCCTTTATCTCTGTGTCCGGCGAAATTTCAGGAATTTCCCTTAATTTCAGCTTGTCCGTATCATCCACTACCACAGTGGCTTCCTGACCAATCGCAACATGGAGCGCAGGCGCACCGGCACAGTCTACACCAATGGTTGATACAGGTTGCTCGGTTTCCTCAAAGATGGGCGGAGTTGCAGTGACTGTTGAGATGGATTCCGCGGTGGAGAACACAGGTTGAGCTGTTCCCGCCAGTGGAGTAGGTGGCGTAGAAACTTGACGGGTACAGGCTGAGATCAGGAGTACGAGCAAAGAAATTACGATGAATCGTTTTGACATAGCTTATTCCCTTTTTTACCGATTTATATTCATAAACGGAAGGCCTTCTGCTGGAGTTCCAAGAATGATCAGTAATTTGGTTTTGTTTTCATAAAACCTACCAAATATTTTTGCGGACCGCCTTTCAGGTCACAACGCACAGACTAGGGAATGAGAACCAGGGTTACGACCCAGCTTTGCAGGTCGGTCGCTGGCGCGAGTGTGACTAAGAGCGTGTTCTTATCTTTGGTGTACTTCGTCCCCAGCCACTGATCATCTTCGAGAGTCCAGCCCAATGGTTTCAGTGTGTCTTTATAGAATGACGTGATCGTCCCTGAATCGACAGGCACTTTGAAAGTATACCGATCCTGCCCAACTTGCTGACCCGCTGTCGCCTGCGACATTATGGGAATACCGTTCCAATTGGTAAGCGGTTTCTCGGTTGATGTAAAAGCGACGGGCGTTCCTGAACTCATTTCATGAAAGGTGAGGGCAATGGATGTGACCGTGGCACCTGCGATTGTGGTCGGAGCTGGAGTCGTGGTCGAACGAAATAAGGGCATCAGGCTGAACAGTGTCACGCAAACGATGATCGCAACTACAACAATGGTTGGCATCCAACCTGCCCACTTTTGTGCTTCGGCGCTTTTGGGCAAGGCATCCCATCTTTGATAAAGATACCAACCGAGGACGATCACCACGAATAACAAAAGACCATAAATCGCCCCCGCATACAGACTCATCGGAAAGATCCCCAATTCATTTCTTTCACCTGTTTCTTGATCCGCACAATACCAGGTAAGCGTGGTGATTGTGTTACCGGGATACGGACGATACACCTGTGTTTCCAATTCCATCTCGCCACGTGGACAAATGAAAGGTTTGGCGATTCTGTTCATGGATGGGAAGACGGCTCCAAAGCCTATCGAGATCGCCGTGATGCCCATGAAGATGGACCAGAGAAATCCAACGATAAGCCATATGAGTGTGCTGTTTTCGATTTTTTTGGTTTTCATAGTTCCATGATTGTTCTTTTTCACTTCAACTCTCGTCGCAATTTCTCCGCGACCGTACGCAGGGATTTGAGGCGGGCAAAATATTTATCATTGGCTTCCACCAGCGTCCAGGGAGAAGCGGGTGTGCTGGTCTTCAATAGCATCTCTTCGGCTGCAGTGATGTAATCCTCCCATTTGCCGCGATTGCGCCAATCTTCATCCGTGATCTTCCAGGTTTTGTAATTGATCCGCGTCCGTTCACGGAAACGGCGCAGTTGTTCCTGCTTGCTGATGTGCATCCAGAATTTAAAGACGATCGTGCCAAAGTCAGTGAGTTGACGCTCGAACTGATTGATCTCGCTATACGCGCGACGCCAATCCGCTTCGGTGCAATAGCCTTCCAGGCGTTCGACCAGGACGCGCCCATACCATGAGCGATCAAAGATGGCGATCTGGCCCTGCTCGGGCAAGCGCCGCCAAAAACGATACAGGTAATGACGTTCTTTTTCTTCGCCTGACGGCGCGGAGATCGGCCATACCACATAACCGCGCGGATCGATGCGTTCGGTCAGGCGCTTGATCGTGCCGCCCTTGCCCGAGGCATCCATGCCTTCAAAAACAACGACCACGGGCCGCTTCTGGGCATAGACTTGAAAGGCCAGTTCATGCAATTCAGCCTGTAATGTCTTGAGTTGCTTATCGTACTCATCACGCTCCGTTGCCAACGTAAGATCAAGACGCTCAAGCATTGACAGCCCCCTTCATTTCCTTTTTTGCACGCGGGCGTTTGGCTTTCGTCCCCGAAGGTACGCTTGTTGTAGGCAAGCCCAGGCGCGCTTCGAGCGCAGTGATAATCGTTTCAAAGACCTTGATGCGCATGTAATAACGATCGGTGGCTTCGACAATCGTCCAGGGCGCGTGAGGCGAATCGGTCCGCGCGATCATATCTTCGACAAAGCCCGCATATTTTTCATAGCGCTTGTTCTGCAGTACATCTTCCTCGCCCACCTGCCAGGCTGTCAACTTATCCTTGCGCAATTTCTTGATGCGTTTATTCTGATCCGCTTCGCCGATGTGCAGCCAGAATTTCAGGATGACCGTCCCATCGGCAGTCAGCATCTCTTCGAATTCGGCGATATCCTGGTACGCGGCGCGTAGTTCATTCTTGTTGATCATCTTGTTCAAGCGATCGATCAAGACCCGGCGATACCACGAGGTGTCGAACGCAACCACCTGCCCACGGGCAGGGATCTTGAGCCAAAAGCGCCACATCCACGGATAGCGCAACTCGGCTGTGCGCGGCGGCGTGATCGGGACAACGCGGAAGCCGCGCGGATCCAGGCGCTCGGCGAGCAAACTGATCAGTCGTCCCTTACCCGTGGCTGCCCAGCCCTCGAAAACAATGATGACCGGAACTTTCGCGTCGAAGACCGCGTGCTCCAATTCATAGAGGCGTTGCTGTAACGGTCTTAATCGTTTTTTATACTCCTCCTGCCGCAAAGCCAGATCAAGGTTGACGTATTCAAGCATGGAGAACTCCAGTCTGTTGGGATGTGCGGGACAATCGAATTTTACTGCTTAACCTAAAAATGATTACCGCCAGCCGTTTTTTCCTCCCACTAACACAAGGGCTTTTCACGAGACAGCTTATAAAAACAGCCCGACGATGTATCGTCGGGCTGGGTATTGCTTTATAGACTCAGGTAAAGCAGCCTATGAGTTATTTGCCTGCGAGCTCCGGCATGGGTATGACGCCCAATTGTTGCATCATGCCGAATTGGTCAAAGATGCCCCAACTCTCGGCAATCTTGCCATTCACAATTCGGTCTATGGCTATGCCTGTGACAGTCGACGACTTACCGGTGGCGGGGAGGCCAGCCAGTTCGCCTTGATGCGTGCCGTGTGCTGTCCAACGCGTGATGACCTTCTCGCCTTCGGCAATTTGTTCATCAATCGTGAAATGAACATCGGGGAAGGCGTTGCGGTACACTGTGACGAGCTGTTTGGTGCCTTCGGGGCCAGTCGGTAGCCCGGGAAGACTGCCTGGCCCACTATTGACGTGGTCCTTGGCAATAATCTCATCCAGCACATTTAGTTGTCCCTTGCTGAAGGCTTCATCGAAGAAACGGCGAGAGACGGTTTTGTTGGTTTCTGTTAACATGGGTAAATCTCCTGATGTGATTGGGTGCGTCTCTCGAAAAGAGGCGCAGGGAGAGGGATTGGAGTAAGTCTGAATGTGTTGATCCCCGTTGTGACTGGTTGTACAGTTTGGGCAGAGCCGCCCTTTATCGAAAATAAAAGGGCCATCTGCAAATGACGCAGACAGCCCGTAAGGGTAAACTGTATCAGCTACAATATTGAATTGACTTATTCTTGTTTCATCATATCACGCCATCCCTGTATTTGGTTGTTCCCACGCTTCGATACAACAAGACTCATATACTTCGTGAATCCGTTCCACAAAGTTCTCCCCGCAGCAGACTCAAACGGCTACTTGCTTCCCGAATTCATCCACGCTTCGCGTTCCGCATTCACATATTCTTGAGCATCCGCACCTTTCCAAATCTCGCCATGCAAACCTTGGAGAAATTTAGCATAGCGCCTGGGTTCTGGAATCAAAACAATTACGCCATCCTGCGCATCGACGAGCAGACGATCACCCTTTTTGATATTCAATTTCTTGCGCGCAATCTGCGGAACCGCAATTTGATACTTCGCGCTGACTTTTACAGAGGTAGTAGCCGTAAAATCTCCTTGCTTAGCAAATATCCTAATCTGCTAAGCATTTTACTGCACTCATCATTTCTTCTCAAATCCGACATATCAACGATAATTCCCAAGCGGATATGTTTCTTAATTAAACAAAACCCTTCCTGCAATGGTGAATTATTCAGGATATCGGAAGTCTCATCGTTATACTCTCACGTTGCTCATATAACGCGCAAAGGCCTCCGGCCGTAGAAATAACAGAACGGCGAAGCAGGACAAAAAACCGCCGATGTGCGCCCAATATCCTATGCTGTAATCTGCGCCGTTGAGATAAATATCGATGGCTGGGACGATTTGAATCCCGAGGTAGTAAAAGATAAACCAAAACGCGCGGATCTTGGGCCAGGTGGGGATGATATACAAAAACCACAAGGTGCGGATATAACCCTCCGGGAACAGCAGGAGATACGCACCCATCACACCGAAGATCGCCCCGCTGGCCCCGATCCCAGGAACTTCCTGTTGAGGGGAAACAAGCGCGGTGAGCAGATCTGAACTTGCCCCAGCCAACAGGTAAAAAAGGAGGAAGCGCAGCGGACCGCAGGCATCCTCCACACGACGCCCAAACACCCAGAGGAATAGCATGTTGCTGACCAGATGAAAAACGTCCCCGTGCAGAAACATGGAGGTGACCGTGGAAATAACCCCAGCGCCCAGCCGCGCCCACATCAGGGATGGGATTGACCCGAAAATGTAAAAAACACCTCGCCGCAGATTCTCAGACAGGGAAAGCTCCCAATACAGGATCACCGTATTGACGATGATCAATGTCAACGTCATGTAGGGAATGCGGATGTGGCGATTCGGTTCCACATCATTGAGGGGCAGCATGAGTCACCTCCAGCATGCTTACGAATAGAAACGGATCATGCGTTGAACAGCCAGATAGAATAAATGCACGAATGGAAGCACGACCAGCGCCCAGCCAGCCGTCATCATAAAGGCGCGTGCCAGCGGTGCGCCGCTCTGGCTGACATCCCTGAAAATTAAAAACCACAGACGGTGATGTGAACGTACGGAGGCAAGCGCAATCAGGAATCCGCCGAAGATGGTGAGCAGGAATTCCAGCCACAAAAAAGGATTGGGATCAGTCAGCGGATTTATACCCTCATGAATCAACAGCATAAAAAAATATACCAGCGGGGGACCTGCCGTCAGACGAGTGATCGACAGACCCGGCGAGACGTGCGCAATATTTTCGCCCTGACGCACCTTCAGCCGGATGATTTTGCGATCGATACTGCGCCAGTGTTTTTTGAGGTGTGGTTGCATCAAGGCGAAGTTGTAGAATTCAATCGCCTTGTCTATATTCCCCTGTTCTTCATATATCGCGGCCTGTTCCTGAGGATTCTGTTTGAGGTGAGATAGACGATCATAAGTTTCACGCGCGCGGGTATCCTGCGGTTTGAGCGTGAGTACTTTCCGCAAGGCATGGATTTGTTCGTTCATGTCGGGAGATAGATCAGCAAACAGACGCCAACCTTCGGGGCTGAGTTCACGTTTTTGAGCCGCATCACGGATCAAGTCCAGGGCTGTTTCGCGTTGACCTGCCGCTGCCAGGCTGATGGCGCGTTTCTCCTGTTTTTCCAGCGCCCGTTCCTGCTCGAGCGATTGTTTCTGTTTTTTCTCCAGCAACTGATCCAGATATTGACGGACCTGTGCGTGCCGTGGATTAATATCCAAAACCATTTTGCAGGCATGAATGCAGTCATCGAGATCGTCGAGCAGACCTGTAAGCCAGAGCCAGGCGATCTCATTACGCGGATCCAGTTCGACAACTTCAAGGAATAGATCGCGCGCGGTCAGTTCATGTTTGGCGCGCGCGGCTGCCAGGGCTTGCTGTAGTAAAGTTTCTTCCCGCTTCATGGCAATGTTGCTCCCTATGAAAGACGCTATTGCTATTTTACCCCTCTCCCGTCTACCACTCGCTACGCTCGGGTACGATGTCCCCTAACTTCCATTCGGGGGCAGGCGGGGAGAGACCCATACCTTTTTGAAATTACACCTTGCTTTGGAAAGTCAATAAACTCATCACGGATTCAGCCCCCGACCGTGCTGGTTTTGATTTTCATACCGATAAATTCCTTTTACACATGGTAGTGTTGACAAACCTTATGGACAGGCGGATGCATCGGCGACTACGATATTTGTGATCGTCTCGATACGCTGATAAGCATTCGCATCAGCTGCCGCGTTAAACGGGGATTTTCTTTTATAAAATGTTACCTGATAACAGGTATTGACCTGGGCCAGATCATATGCCTGTGAGTTGACGACGAAGTCGTAAGCAACCTCACCTGCGCTTGTTTCCAAAATATAGCGGGCACAGGTTTCTCCATTATCGCCGCAATTTTCCTGCGCTATGGTTTTATCGTTCAAGCGCGCGGCAACTGTCTCCGCACCTGAAGAAATGGTAGTAAACGTAAAAGCCGCAGTAGTAAAACCTGCAATTAACAGGAAGCCACTAGCGGCGCCCATTGCGATCCGCGCGCCTTTTCCACGTTTTGGTTGAAAGATGGCGGCTGCGAGTCCCACGACCCCGAGCACGAGCATGGCCAGGATAGTAACGAATAGCCCCTGAAACGCCTGCAAGGGACTTGCCGAATAGATCACAGTACCCATAAAGCACCTCCAATTATGATTAATTCTAATATCCATCTCCATGAATGGCTATAACCTGATTGTCATTCCCCGTAGCGGACCTCGTCCACGCTCGTGCTCAAAGCGACCTCAGCCAGCCTCCTCTAACCCTAAAGGGTGCTTCGCGAAAGGGAGGAGTCAATATCATCCTGAAATTAAACGTTATTTCGGAAACTCAACAACCGCATCGCACAAAAAAGAAGCCAACAAAATGCCCTCTCCTTTAGGACCTGTGCCCGTTAGGGTAGAGGGACAAACCGTCCAGCCGATTAATCATTTCCATCTGGGGGAGGTTGACATTGAGGTTCTTCAATCATCTTTGTTCTCTTCTTAGGCATAAAGATAACTCCTGAAACAAAATAAAAGTATATTTTAGATTGAAACGGCGTCCCACCCTCCGCCGTCCCATTAGCTATTCCCTATTCACTTATTACTACAACTTCGCGAACCGACTCACCACCTTCGCCGCCATAGCGGAACGGTCACAACATCTATTGTTTCTTCGGTTGCTGTTTTTGGTCCATTTGTGATTGCTGCTCACGTCGGAGTCTTTGTTTCTCCATCTGCTCCTGCTCCAGCTTGAGCTGTTCCTGCCTGCGCAGTTTTTGTTTCTCCACCTGCTCCTGCTCCAGCTTGAGCTGCTCCTGGCGTCGCAATATTTGTTTCTCGGCCTGTTCCTTTTCGAGTTGCAGCCGTTCCTGTCTGCGCAGTTCCTGTTTCTTTTCCTGTTCCAATTCGAGTTGTTGCCGTTCCACTTTTTGCGGTTTTTGTTTCTGTTCCTGTACCTGCTCCAGTTGCAGCCGTTCCTCTTTTTGCAGTTTTTGTTGCTGTTCCTGCTGCTGCTCGAGTTGCAGCCGTTCCGCGTGTTGCGGTTTTTGTTTCTCTTCCTGTTTCTGATCCAGTTGCAGCCGTTCCTCTTTTTGCAGTTTTTGATTCTCTGCCTGTTCCTGCTCCAGTTTCAGGCGTGCCTCTTTTTGCAGTTTTTGCTTCTTTTCCTGCTCTGATTCCTCGGGTCCTTGCTGTGTCATCGTGTGCTCCTCTCTCCATCTTTCATAAACTACAACTTCGAGAACCTGCCCACCACCTTCGCTGCCGCCTGCCCCGACCGATGAGGGTAAGCGGGACGATTCCATACCATTCCTGCCTCAATTTTGTTCCGAGATTATTTATCCCTAAATCGATCCGTTGTAAACCAGATCGGGATCTGAACACCGATAAAGAAAATCATGGCCCCAAGAAACGGTATCCAGCCTTCACCCGGTGGAAATCCGTACCGCAAGACCGACGCTATCAACGCCACGATCAAGACAACTGCCACTCGAATAAGCTGAGGCCTACGCTGATTCATCAGACACCTCCAAGGATATTTTTTTTGGCGTGATGATTTGGCGATATTTAAAATTATATCCGCATTTATTCTCTTACAACTTCGCGAATCGGCTCACAGCCTTTGCTGCCGTCGCAGGATGAGAAAATTATTTCTTCCTGGAAGCTCGGCCTTTTTCTTTTCGAGCGGAAGCAGGCAAGCGGTCATAGTCTGCGGGCGTGGTGTGAGGAACTTTGGCAAGTGCGTTTACAAATTTCTGCTGGCTGGCGCGGGCAGCGCGTTTTTGAATAAAATCCTCCGCTGCCAGTGCAGATACTTTCTCAGCCAATGCCAGAGTGATCAATTGATTAATGGAAATATTCTCCGCTCGCGCCAGGTCACGGGCGGCTTTATGCAAGGATTCGGGTAATCTAAGACTGATCGCGCTCATTCCAATACTCCAATCATTTGAAGAAACTCGACAGGTGAAATTGCCTGTATGCCGAAATCTTCGATATTCTTGAAATCCTTTTTGTTATGGGTAATGATGAAATTACAACCTGCGGCGACTGCGAGTTCAAGTACCATATCATCACTGGGGTCCTTCAGAAATGGTCGCCACAAAAAGAAGACTTGTTGTTCCTTACCAATCAAACAAATATAATCAATCACATCGTCAATAACGTCTTCTGTGATTTCAACTTTTCCTAATAGTCGTTTTGCTGCATCTTCATATTCAAGGACCAATGCGACAGAAATATAAATGTCAAAGGCTTCGTTCTCACCTAGCAGTGAAATCAAAAGAAAAGAGGCACCATCTCGAGAACGCAACGCCGACACGAGCACATTCGTATCAATGACAATTTTATACTTCATAGCGGTATTGTATATGATACCGTTTTTTAAGTCAACTTAGACAGTGTTTTCTCGCGGCATAAGTAAAAATTGGGACGGCCTCCTACCCTCCGCCATCCCATCCGTTTCAAATCCGCGCGAAGCGTCCGTTATGCCGAAGGCAATCCGTTGACTACAACTTCGCGAACCTGCTCACCACCTTCGCCGATGTCGCAGGACGGTCCATGACTCCGCCTTGATGAATTCCAATTGGCGTGTCCAGTTTAGTATAAGGAGTCTCCAAATACGCCTGCCCCGTCAGGAAGCGCTCCCCGTCAATCGCGCAGGAGGTGACGAAGCCTATCCGTTCACCCTTCGCGTTAACCACCGGGTCACCGTTATGCGCCATGCGCACGCGCTGGTCGTCGAAGCGGAAGCGAATCACTGCACCTTTGCGTTCCTTCTCGCGTGCTACGTACGCCTCTCTACCAATGAAATACGGCTTATACGTTTTCACATACGATCCAAATCCGCCTTCCGCGACTCCCAGATCACGACCATCGAACTTGCCCGAACCGAGTCCCATCTCATAACCATATAACGGCAGTCCCGCTTCTGTACGCAGACTGTCGCGCGCACCCAAACCGATCGCCTTGACGCCGAACGGCTCGCCCGCTTTCAACACTGCATTCCAAAACTCCGCGGCGCGCTCCGGGTGGACGAACAACTCGAACGCCATCTTCTCGCCGGTATAACCCGTGCGCGAGACGATCAGATCAAACCCGCCCACCTTCGCATCGCACAACTCCGTGCGCTTCAAATTCATGATGTCATTGCGGGCTTCACCACTCACACCCAGCGCGATCAACACATCGCGGCTCTTCGGTCCCTGCAAGGCGATGTCCACGCGCATGTCTGCGCCCACTTTCTCATCCCGCAAATTGCGGATCTCCGCGTTATAGCCGTACGTCCGCGCCCACGGACGCACCGCATCAATTCGCACCTTTCCATCGCGCACGTTTTCGAGCCACGTGCGGTCCTTGTCATCGTTCGAGGCGTTCACCACCACGAGAAAATTATCCCAGCCGCGGCGATAGACGAGCGTATCGTCGATCACATCCGCTTCGGGCGTCAGAAAATGCGTATACAGCGATTCGCCCGGCTGCAGATTCCCACAGTCATTGCCGCAGGCCGTATCCAAAAACGACGCCGCGTCCGCGCCGCGCACATCATACACACCCATATGGCTCACATCGAACAACCCAGCCGCGTTCCTCGTCGCCAGATGCTCTTCATAAATCCCTGTGTACTGCACCGGCATCTCCCAACCCGCAAAGGGGACCATCCTGCCGCCACTCGCCTTATGGACTTCATACAACTTCGTGCGTTTGAGGTCGCCCTCAACCTCCGTCCACTCAAAGGGCGGCAGCGCCTCCTTCTTCTCGACCTCTGAACTGATCCCGATGAAATAAGGTTTCTCCTCGCTGACGGCTCGCGCAGCGGGCGAAGCTTGCTTCGCTCCTACCCGCACCTTCGCCTTCCGCACCTGACTCATAACAAACGGACCCGGAATGCGCTTCTCGCTATAATCTTTTTCGCCGTCCAACTTGAACGAGGTATATCCATCCGACAGGTCGCGCAGCCATGTCGCTACCAACGCAGCCTTTTTCGTGGGAATCAACAATTGAT
>Ga0070699_100004453_pt1 | contig 12385 bp, 7 predicted proteins | sample KBSK1503metaG_FD_65473 | JGI IMG/M metagenome (GOLD analysis project Ga0070699, IMG submission 65473) | Corn, switchgrass and miscanthus rhizosphere microbial communities from Kellogg Biological Station, Michigan, USA - KBS K1-50-3 metaG | ecosystem: Host-associated > Plants > Roots >...
ACCCACGTCAGATGCGCCTGCAACTCGCGCGTGCCCTCGAGATCATCGATCAATCCCGCACGGTTCATGCCGAGCGAGTCGATCCCGCCGCCTACCTCGATGCGCGGGAACATTGCCAGCGCCGAATGCGCCTTCAGCGCCGGATCGGCGGTACCGATGCCGAGCGTCGCGAAGTCGAGGCCAAGCGTCGCCGGCGTCGTCGTGAAATGATTGCGCGTGTAGCCGAATCGAATCTCCGCCACGATGTTCGAGCGGAAGACGACCGTGTCGCTCAACACGGATGAAAGGCGATCGTTGGCGCGTGTGCCGAACTCGCCGTTCGTGCCGGGATCCGGAAAGGCCACGCTGACCGTCGGCGAACTGTCCTCGCCGTTGCTCTGGCGAAACGATCCGAACATCCGCTGACTGCCGATCCTGTGATCGACGCGCGCCACGACCGGCATCACCGTGCTCGTGCGCGATCGCTCCTGGACGAAGTTCTGCGTCGTCTGGTCGTTGGTCGGATTCGGATAGTGCTCGAGGATCGCCTTTGCGATGGAATCGATGCGGTCGACGGGGATCACGTTGCCCGGAAACGGATCGCGAATGAAGCCGCCCGCCGGATTGGGTCTGGTCGTCAGCGGGTCGTAGACCGTAATCAGCTGGCCCGAGCTGGTTCGTGTCTGCGAGAAATCTCCGGCTCGCTGCAGCAGAGTCGGGACCGTCCGAATCAGATTGTCGGGAGTCAGGCTCCTGGATCGTTCGAGGTTGACGAAGAAGAACGTACGGTCCTTCTGAATGGGACCGCCAAGCGTGAATCCCGACTGCTTGATGTCCTCCTTGCCGCGCGCGACGTTGTTCCGGTTGTTGGTCCAGCTGTTGGCGTTGAATTTGTCATTCCGGATGTAACCGTACACGCTGCCGTGGAACGCGTTGCTGCCCGATCGCGTCGCCGCCGTGATCACGCCGCCGCCCGTGCGGCCGAACTCGGCAGGCAGGCCGTTGGTGACGACTCTGAATTCCTCGACGCTCTCGAGCGGCGGTGAGTAGTTCAGATCGTTCGTCGTGCTGTTGCGTTGCTCGGCGCCGTCGAGCATCACCGACGTCGAGTTCGAACGCGCGCCGTTGATCAGCGGGCCGGTGCCGGTATTTCCACGATCAACGACGCCGGGCGCGAGGGTCACCAGCGCGTACGGATTCCGCCCGACGATCGGCAGCTCGATCATCTGCCGTCCGGAAATGACGTTTCCGAGCGCGGGACTCTGGAGCTCGAGTTGGACGGCGGCGGCGGTGACCGTCACTTCGGTCTGCACGGGTCCGGGCTTCAAGATGAGATCGACCGTAGCGGTCAACCCGACGCGAATCACCACGCCTGTGATCCGCGCGCTGGTGAAGCCGGTCAACGCCGCATTGACGTCGTACCGTCCCAGCGGCAGATACGGGACCGTAAATTGTCCCGACGCATTGGTCACGGTCTCGCGGGTGTTGCCGGTTTCGGTCTGTGTGACCGTCACCGTGGCGCCCGGGACGACGCCGCCCGCCTCGTCGAAGACCCTTCCGGTGATCGCGCCTTGTTCGACCTGGGCGTAAGCCGTGTCCGTGAAAAAACCGACTGCGACGAGCGCGCAGACAGCGGGAATGGAGCGTCTGATCATGAGGACCTCCACGCGTTTCAAGACGGTCGTGAGGCGGCGACTCGATATCCTAAGAGACGCTTCAAAAATACGCCGTGTCAGGGCAGAGGGCAAAGAGCAGAGGGCACTCGCTGCGGTCGGGTTTGGTCTCACGTTCATCTGACCGACACGGCGATTCACGCTGCGACTTCACGGCCGCCTTCCGCGCAAAATGGTCCACAGTAGCAGCACGTCTGTTCGTGACATCGCGATTATCGCGAGACACCTGCATTCACTGGTGCCACACTCGATGGCTTGGAACGAGGAGGTACCGTGACGAACAAGATCAGGATTCTGTTCTGCACAGCGCTGTTCATCGTTGTTGCCATCTGTGATGACATCTTCACACCTCGTCTCAGCGCCGGCAGCGGCGGTACGACGCAGGGCGTGACATGGCCCGGAACCTTGGGCGGCAACTCGAGCCAGGCGTATGGAGCGTCGTCCACCGGTTCGGTCATCGTCGGATACGCATCCAACGCCAGCGGACAGTACCGCGCGTTTCGATGGACGGCGACGGGCGGGATGCAGGACCTCGGTGATTTTGGTTACGCCTTCGCCGAAGCGTATGGCGTTTCCGGCGACGGTTCGGTCGTCGTCGGTCAGGCATGGGACGTCAACTTCAACCAGCGCGCCTTTCGTTGGACGGCGGCAAATGGCCTGCAGGACCTCGGCACAGTAGGCGGTCCGTACGCCGAGGCGGCTGATGTCTCCGCGAACGGTCTGGTCATCGTCGGAGACTCGTGGGACGCGAGCAGTAACCAGCACGCCTTTCGTTGGAGCGCAGCGACCGGGATGCAGGATCTCGGCACCTTCGGAGGCTACGACAGCGGCGCGTACGGAGTCTCCGCCGACGGCTCGGTCGTGGTCGGGTACGCAAGCGACGCCAGCGGGCAGCCTCACGCCTTTCGTTGGACCGTTTCCACCGGAATGCAGTCGCTCGGCACACTGGGCGGCCTGGAGAGTGCGGCGTTTGGTGTGTCGGCGGATGGCTCGGTCATCATCGGAAGATCGACGAACGCCAGCAACACGCGGCGGGCCTTTCGATGGACCGCAGCAGGCGGGATGAAGGATCTCGGCAGTCTGGGCGGCGCCTCCAGCGAGGCGTTCGACGTGTCCGCCGACGGTTCAATCGTCGTGGGAGATTCCACCGACGCCAGCGGGCAGTCTCGCGCGTTCCGCTGGACCGCGGCAACCGGGATGCAGAGTCTGAGCGCCCTCTACTCCGGATCGATCGGGAGCGGCTCGTATCTGGCGTTCGCCAATGGCATCTCCGCCGATGGACAACATGTCGTCGGGTACGGCTACAACCAGCGAAACGCACGCTACGAGGCCTTCGTGACGAACTAAAACGAACCGACTCTATTCGCTGCGAAGCGAAATCAGGAGATCGGTGCGCGCCGCGCGCCGCGCCGTGGGAAGTACGGCGGCGGCGCCGGCGGCGACGAGCACAGCTGACGCGACGCAGACGCCAAGAACATCGAAATGATCTGTGGCGACGATCAGGCCGCTCAGCGCGCGCGATGCCCAGATCGACAAGACCCCTCCCACCCCGACGCCGGATGCGACGATGAGCGCGCCCTGGCGGAGGGTCGCGTTGAAGATGCGGATCGGGTCCGCGCCGAGCGCCATGCGAAGGGCGAGCTCCGCACGCCGCGATGACACATCGTGCGCAACGACACCGAACAGCCCAATCGCGCCGAGCGCGACCGCGAGGAGGGCGAACCCCATGAAGGTCGCCGTCAGCACGCGCCTGGCGGGCACGCCGGGCGAGGCCGCGACGACGTCGCGCATCGGTCGTCTGTTGTAGACGGGCAGGCTGCGGTCGAGCCGCGCGACTTCTTCCTCGACCGCGGCAATCACATCCGCGTCAGGACGCGCGCTTCGGATCACGACGATGCTGGAGCGCGAGGGGAATTGGAGTGCGGATAGATACACGGTCGAAGCCGTGGCTTCATCGAGCGCGCGATGCTTGACGTCGCCGACAACGGCGATGACTTCCGCCATCGTTGCGAGCGCTGCCAGCCAGACCTGACGGCCGATCGGCGATTCGATCGCGAACAGGCGCGCCGCCAGCGACTGGCTCACGACGACGCGTGTCGGTGACGAGGTGTTGTCGCGCGCCTCGAACGACCGGCCGGCGACGATGGGGATCCGCATCACGTCGAAATAGCCTGCAGTCGTTGCACGCACGACCGCTTCACGTCCCAGGTCGGTCCGCCGGACGCTGACAAAACTGCGGCCGCGATCCCCTGTCAGCGGAATCTCGTCGACGATTGAAATCGTGCGCGGCCCAAGACGCTCCTCCAATGCGCGCTGCAGCGTCGAGTAGAACGACGCCACTCGCTCGTTCCCTGCGTAGATTGCCGCCGGCAGCGAAACCTGCAGCGCCAGCACGCCGCGAGCGTCGAAGCCCGGATTCACATCGAGGATACCGACGAGGCTCCGGCCCAGAAGCATCACGGACACGAGGAGCACGAACGCCACAGCGACCTCGCCGGTGACGAACGCGCGGCGCAGCGTCAGCTCGCGCGGCGGCGGCGTGGCGCCTCGACGCAGCACGTCGACGATGCTTTGACGCGACGCCAGCAGCAGCGGCAGCGATCCGCAGATCCAGGCGCAGGCCGCCGCCACGATCGATACCCCGCCGACGACACGCCAGCTCACCGTGACATCGCGGTTCACGATCCCGCCGAACTGCGCCAGCGCGAGACGCCCCACCGTCGGCGTAATCCACATGGCGAGGAACACACCGCCGACGATGCCGAGCGCGACGAGCACCTCTGCCTCCAGCAGCAACTGCCTCGCGATATCGGCACGGCGCGCGCCGAGCGCGACCCGCACGGCCAGCTCGCGGCGGCGATCGATCGATCGCACGATCAGCAGCCCAGCGAGATTGGTGAAGGCGACGAGGACCGCCACGGCAGCCCCGGCGGCGAGGAGACCGAGCGTTCTCGCAGCCCCGCCTGTTATCGCCGCGCTGATGCCGATCGAGACGACACGTGCCGGCGGCGACGCCGTGCGACTGACCTCGTCCAGCGCGGTTCGCAACAGCTCCGGAGGGACAGTGCGGGCGAGGCGCGCCACAACGAGCACGCGGTAACCGGTGCGTGCAGCCCTGTCAGGTGTCAGGGGAAGAGGCCGCCAGATGTCACAGGGGTTGAGCGCAAAGAAAAACTGCTCCGGCAGCACGCCGACGATCGTATGAGTCCGACCGCCGAGAACCAACTGGCGGCCGATGACGTTGGGATCGCCCGCGAGCTTTCCGCGCCAGAAGGCGCTGCTGATGAGAGCGACCGGCCGCCCGACGTCGTCAGGATCGAACGTGCGGCCAAGCGCGGGCACGACGCCGAGCAGCGGCAGAAATCCGGGCGTGACGTCGTTCGCGCTGAGGCGCACCGCCGCACCGATCTCGGTCAGCGTGAGGTTCGTGCCGTCGATCGCTTCGAGCGCCGCCAGCGAACCAGCGCGCTCACGCCACGCCTGAAACGTGGCATAGCTCACCGCTCGTGGAGCTGATGCGGACTCGTCGATCGGGATCTCGCCGACGGTAACCAGGGCAGCGGGATCTTTGAACGGCGGCGGCGTGAGCAGCACTGCATCGACGACGGCGAAGATCGACGCGCCGGTGCCGAGCGTGAGCGAGAGCGTGAGGATCGCGGCCGCCGCGCTCGCCGGTGAGCGGCGCAGCGTGCGTGCCACGTGCAGAAGATCGACGCGCACCGGCGGAAGTCTAATGCCTTTTCTCTTGTTCGCGTCTCGCGCCGGCGCTACGATTCGACCCACGTGCCGTGAGGGCGGCCGACGGTCCGCGTAAAGGGTTCAACCCGCCCCAGTCGTTCGCACACGACCTTCTATTCCTCGCCCTGCTTGCGGACACCGGGCCAGCCTCGGCGACGCGCGCCGCGCGCCGGCAGGCGAAAGGAAAGAAGGTGTCTGATGCCGTCCCTTCCCGACAAGCCCAATCTCGACTGGCTTCGGAAGCAGGCGAAGCGCCGCCTCGACGATCTGCAACGGGTCAATCCGGCCGCGCAGCTGGCCGAGGCGCAGTTCGATCTCGCCCGGGAGTACGGGTTCTCGAGCTGGCGTGCGCTGAAGGCTCACATCGACTCGCTGGACGTGGACGGAGAGTTGTTCGACGCGGCACGCCAGGGCGACTTGAGCCGGCTGACGACGCTCCTCGACGAACATCCCGACAAGCTTCGCGCGCGCGAGCAGCCGTACGAGTGGTCGCTGCTGCATGCGGCAGCGGACAAGGGTCAGTTGTCGATCGTCGACGAGCTCTTGAAGCGCGGCATGGACGCGAACACGCGCGAGCGCGGCGACAACACGTACCCGATGCACTGGGCTGCGGCGCACGGTCACCTCGATGTCGTCCGGCGGCTCGCCGACGCCGGCGGCGACGTCGTCGGGCACGGTGACGACCACGCGGGTGAAGTGATCGGCTGGGCCACCTGCTGGCCGGGAGGCGACGATGCCGCGCATCGTGGCGTGGCCGATTTCCTCGTGAGCCGCGGCGCGCGACATCACATCTTCTCGGCGATCGCGCTGAACCTTGCCGACGAAGTCCGGCGCATCGTGGCCGACGATCCGTCTGCGTTGAACAGACGACAGAGTCGCAACGAGAATCACCGTACGCCGCTGCATTTCGCGCTGCTGATGAATCGTCCGGAGATGATCGCCCTGCTGCTGGAGCTGGGCGCCGATCCGCTGGCGGTCGACGGCTCCGGTCAGCCGGTTGCGTTCTACGCGAGCACCCCCGACGCCGACCGCCAGGTGATGGAAAAGATCTGCGCGATGCTGACCGCGGAGTTCGTGAGCGCCGAGCGCGGGCATCGGCCGCCGCGCGGCGGTCCCTTGGATCTCGTGGCGCTGCTCGCGCTGGGCGACCGGGACACGGCCGCCCGCCTGTTGCGCGAAAACCCTGAATTGATTGATTCGCGCGGCGGAGCGCTGCATTTGATGGCGCAGCGGAACGACGTCGCGGCGGTGAAGTGGCTGCTCGCCCATGGCGCGAATATCAACGGCCGCTGGTCGAGCCAGGGCGCGGAGGTCACGCCGCTGCACCTGGCGGCGGCGCGCGGCCACGCCGAGATGGTGCGGGTCCTGCTCGGCGTCGGCGCGGATCCCACCATTCGCGACAGCAGGCACGACGGCGACGCCATCGACTGGGCGAAACATTTCCGGCAGCCGGAGATCGTCAGCCTTCTCGAGGATCGCGCATGAACGTCTGGTGATCCGCCAGGCGATCGGTTCGAATCGTTCGCGAGCGTGAGACTCGGGGAATCACCGTTCCGCCGTCACGGTGAAGTGCGTTGCCCGGCGAAATTCAGTGTTGAAAAATCCGGCGCGCGCGAGAGCGATGCGCATGCCGCGTTCGGTCTGAATCGATTCGCACAGGCCGCGGACGATACCGAACGTGCGGCCGCTGACGTGGAACCATAAGCCGTTCAGGATCGTGTACAGCGCGTAGATCCGCCCCTTGAGATTGCCGCGGCGGAACTGCGCCGCGGGGATGTCGATCGTGTGAAGCGCCAGCCACAGGCGGCCGTGCGGCCGGAGCACGCGATGCATTTCGCTCAATGCCGCCGGAATGTCCATGTAGGGCAGGGCGACGCGTGAATAAACGAAATCGAACGCTCCGTCGGCGAAGGGCAGATGTTCGCCCCGCGCCGCGACGACGCGAATCCGTTCGCCCGCCGTCAGCCGCGATCCGAATTTCAACGCCTCGATGTCGACGTCGACGCCCACGCGCCGCTGGTTTCGTCCCAGCGCGACGAGCGTTTGGCCCGCGCCGCATCCAACGTCGAGAACGGACTCGGCGTGGCCAGTGTCCGGCATGATGTGCAGGGCGTTCGTCGGATCGAGCGCGATTCTGAATTCGTCGGCGTGGTACTTTCCTGGCGAGCCGTCCATACGATCAGTGTTGGTGGCCAGCGCGGAATGTTAGCCCACGCGTGACTTCACAACTCGCTGGCATTGGCGACCGCCTCTGCGTCTAATACGTCGGGATCGAATCGCGGCGCCCGCGACATCGAACGCGCGCCGCGGCGGCCGCAAATCCCTGTCGCATCCGCGCCGAGATGCCGATGACCGCTACCTTGTCTCGCCGGTTCGTCGCCCATCCAACGACCGATCAGGTGATCACCGGCTCATTCGTCAACGGGCTTCGTCGGATCGACCCATACCCAGCAGATCGCGCCGAGCAGGAACAGGACGCCGGCGAGATACAGCGGCGCGCTCCACTGCGAGTACCGCCGCACCACTTCAGCGACGAGAATCGGGCTGAGAATCGACCCGACCTGTCCTGACGTGTTCATCGCGGCGCTCACCGCTCCAGAGCGGCGGCCACCGATGTCGAGGCACGTGCCCCAGGCGGCTCCGAGGAGGAAGTTCGAGGATGCGCCGCCGAGCGCGATCAGGAGAGCCGCCGCTACCGGCGATGCGACAAACGTGCTGGCAATCGTGAACGCGCCGGCGGCGGCCAGCGCGCCGCCGCCGATCGTGACGCGGCCCAGACGCAGGCCGAATCGGCGCGCCGCACGATCGGTCGTGATCCCGCCGGCAAGATCCGCGGCTGCACTGAACACGAGCGGCAGCCCCGCGAGGATGCCGGCGGTCATCCCCGTGAGGCCGCGCGAGCCGAGGTAGGTCGGCAGCCACGTGACGTAGAACGTGCCGCCGAACGCCTGCGTGAAATACATCAGGCAGAGGCACACCACCGTGCGGCTGCCGAGCAGCCGTTTCCAGTCGGCCGCGCCGAGGGCATGACCGAGGTCGGCGCCGAGACTCGACTCGATCACGTCGCGTTCCGCCGCACTCACCGCCGGATGCTCCGCCGGTGAATTCCGGAACCATCGGTACCAGGCGAACGACCAGACGAATCCAATCGATCCGAACAGCGCGAACAGCGATCGCCAGTTCATCCAGCCGAGCAGGAGCGTCACGAGCATCGGCGTCAGGCCGCCGGCGAGATGTGCGCTCATGAAGAACACACCCTGCGCGGTGCCGCGTTCCTGACGCGGGAACCACCGCGAGAAGGTCCGCGCAACATTGGGCCACGCGCCCGCCTCGCCGCTGCCGAACAGGAACCGAATGACCACGAGCGACGAGTAATTGAACGCGGCGCCCGTGAGCACCGTGAACGTCGACCACCAGCAGACGATCCGCGTCAGAACCGATCGCGTACCGACCCGATCGCCCCACCATCCGGTCGGAATCTCGAACAGCGCGTAGGCCACATAGAACGCGCTGAACACATATCCCATCTGGATCGCACTCAGCTGCAGATCGCGCGCGATGTGGGGTCTCGCCACGGAGATCGCGACGCGATCGAGATATGTGATCGCGCCCAGCGCCATCGTCATCGCGAGAACCTTGTAGCGCGTGTGCGTGACCGCGGACCTCGGGGCGTGCAGTCGCCGGGACGCCTGTGAGATGTCGTCAGTGCGAGTGGTCACGAGTGTTCCATGCAGGAGGCGAATCCGGGCTCGAAGAATAGGAATCCGGTCGGCAGAGTGTCAATGTTAAAGTCCCGCCACCATGGCGGACTCCAGGCCGACCGTGCTCGTCACCGAACACGAATACCGGAAGGCTGAGGCGACATTTTCAGCGGCGACGGCCGTGCGCTGCCTGCCCGCGCCTCCCGACGAAGCCGAGCTCGCGCGGGCGATCCGCGACGCGGGAGCAGCCGCCGTGATCGTCGGCGCACGTGTCTACAGCGGACCGTTGTACGATGCGCTGCCGTCCGGCGGCGTGATCGCGCGCTTCGGCGTCGGGCACGACGGCATCGACAAAGCAAGGGCGACGACGGCCGGACTGCTCTGTACCAACACACCCGGCGTGCTCAATCGATCCGTAGCCGAACACACGATGCTGCTGATCGCCGCGGCGGCGCGCGCGATCGTGCCGATGTCCGCCGGCATGGCTCGACAGACGTGGCAGCCGGTGACGGGGACGGAGCTCGAGGGGAAGACGCTCGCGATCGTTGGCTGCGGCGGCATCGGTCGCGAAGTCGCGCGCATCGCGCACGTCGGGTACGGCATGCGCGTCGTCGGCTGTTCTCGCCCGGAGGCACCGCCGCCGGCGCCGCCTCACTTCACGACGATGACCAACGATTTCGCAACCGCCGCGCGCGATGCCGATTACGTGAGCCTCCACATGTCGGCGACTCATGACAACGTTCGCTGGCTCGACGCGGCGCGCCTCGCCAGCCTCCGCGAGCACAGCTGGCTGATTAACACGGCCCGCGGATCGCTGGTCGACGAGGCCGCGTTGTTCACCGCGCTGGTTCAGGGCGGCCTCGCCGGCGCCGCGCTCGACGTCTTCGTGCGCGAGCCGTACGAACCGGCCGACGGCAGCGGCGATCTGCGCTCGCTGCCGAACGTCATCCTGACACCGCATGTTGGCAGCAATACCGTCGAAGCCAACGGGCGAATGGCCGAACGCGCGCTGCGGAACATCGCGCTCGCCGGTCGCCACGCATTCGCGCAGATGGATCTGCTCAATCCAGCCGTGCTGAGGTGACATATTCGTCCTGATTCACTTTACCGAATCCGTTTCTCACAGTCGTGACGTTCGCGGGTGGTCTCGCCTGGTGCTCGATCTATACGCGGTATCCGCACATTCTGCCGCTCGCTTGATCGCATGCTCTCGGCACACTTGCGATCCTGTATGCATTCGATGACGCGATCACGGGAAGACTCAGAATCGGCTATTCGTATCTGCAGCTGTGACGTAACGGCGCTGCAAGCGCCCTCCGTGTGCCGCCATCCTTCCATGATGGCGCACGAGCACACTGAAGAGGAGCTGCGCCGCATCCGAGAGGCGACGCTCGACGAGACGCGGGACGGGACCTTTACGTATCATGATTTGTCGAACGCAAACATGCTCGGAACCGTGAATGTGTCCGGTTCTTCGTCGCCGTCTCCGTACTGATCATCGATAGGCCCCTTTAGGCCGAGGTCAGACGCCGGACAAGAGCTCGAGCTTGCCGGTGCTGTCGCCAAACTTCTCGACGTTCACCCCGAACTTCTCCATCAGGCTCAACGACAGATTCGCCAGCGGCGTGCCTTCGGATACTTCAGGTGACGATTGTCCTTCAGCTGCTGCTCGCACGAAGACCTGAGGCCTGTACTTTCACGGCGAGTCGTACGGCTGGGAGGTGCAGATCCGCGACGGGGAGTTCCTCGAATACGGCGAGCGCTGCATGTTTCACGAGCGAGCGGTGAGGCTCGCGAACGAACTGCGAGGTGAGCTCGAGCGGGACGGCTGGAGCGCCAAGGAGTCGTGAACTTTGAAGCAGTTCGGCTACAGCGATAGCGACGTCATGGGATGGCGATCCGAAGCGGCGCGAGATTCACGGAGCTGGATGGGTCTGTGTCCGGATCGACATTGCCGATCGGGCGATGATAGGCGATGCTGACTGCCCGTAGCTCGTGCGCCGTCGGCTGCAGGTTTGCTTGATAGTCAAGCCAGGTGAGGCCGCTCATTAAGTCTGACGGATCACCTGTGTGATACAACCCCAACGCATGACCAATTTCATGGCGAATCGTCCGAGGTGCCACGATGTACCCTGGTACACGGCACCCAGCCGTCGACGTCCCTGGAACGTGATATTCGAGTTCAATCCAGCCACCGTCGACGGCAACCTGTGCTTGTCCGCAGCGATCTGTCGCTCCGATATGCGGATACTTGATGGTGATCCAACCCGAGACTCCCTCGCGCGAGTCTGTCCCACGTTCGATAGTTGGCGTCCCGAGCTCGCCGCCGGTCCAGCGCGTCACCGCGTCCTTCACAGTGTTCTCGACTTGGTCGAGAAATCCAGGCAGGATCGCTTCTCCTGCTTCATCCACAGTCTTCAGGTAAATCGACGGCGTACGAGTCCATCGTCGCAACGGCTGAAGGATACCCGGTGTGCCGTAGTCGTTGCGGATAAGACGACGATAGAACGCAAGATCAAAGCCTGATCCGAGCGCGATCGCATCCACCTCGAGGCCTCGTGTCTGCGAAATGGCGACGACCAGCGAGCGCGGGACGATGCTATCTGCGGAAAATGTGAGGCGGCTCGTCGTTCCCGGCTGGAAGCGATAACTGAACGTCCCCTCCGCGGCGGTCACCGTCTTCAGTCCGCCCAAATCAACGGACACGTTCGCCAGGGCGTTCCCGCCGCTCGTGGCCGTCAGATGGCCCGTGATGGTGACCGCGGCTGGAGTGGTCGGGCCGCTGGGCGATGTGGGCACCGTTGGAAGGGAAGCTGACGATGGAGAACTGCCCCCGCAGGCCGTGAGCAGCAAAACTCCGAATACAGGTGCCAGAATGCTTAATCGCATAACGGTCCGCCTCCAATAACGCGCAAGAAGCCGTGGAATCAGCTCACATCTGCTCAGCGAGCCGACGGCCCCAGGGGACATTGGCCTCGGAGAACGTTTTGGAATTGAGTGCGCGAATTATCGCAACGCAGGTTGCTCGAGTCAACGCGTTCCGGTTCGCATGCCAGCAACCAGCTATCGCGCTTTTTCGACGGCGTCCTTGCGTCGTTTGGAGAGGCTCCGGCGAGCCGGGTGAGCGGGCGAAACGGCCACTACGACGTGCATTATCGCCCGACGCTAGTAGGGGTAACCTCTGAGCCTTGGCGTCCTGGGCTTCCAATCAGGTAGGGAAGCGTATTTGTCACCAATTGGCATCTTGACCTTCGGCAGGCTCTGGGCGTCCAGTGTCTCGTCTTCCGGGATGAC
>Ga0070699_100004454_pt1 | contig 12385 bp, 13 predicted proteins | sample KBSK1503metaG_FD_65473 | JGI IMG/M metagenome (GOLD analysis project Ga0070699, IMG submission 65473) | Corn, switchgrass and miscanthus rhizosphere microbial communities from Kellogg Biological Station, Michigan, USA - KBS K1-50-3 metaG | ecosystem: Host-associated > Plants > Roots >...
ATAGGACGGCAAACTTTTTCATGACTCAGGTGACGCGGGCTAATGCTAATCGTCCCCGCTTCTTTGAGACAACCTGAAACACAAACCCGAGACAGTTCCCTTAGACGGAGGGGCGGCCACAGAGTGCCGCCCCTACAAACATCCAAGCACGTTTTTAAATCAGGAGTTAATTCTTCTTTATCACGCCCTCAAACCACACTTGCGAGGGCGGCGTGAGTCCGTTGCACGGAGTTAGGTTACTGGTGATGTGGAAACGGCCCGTGCCGGTCGCGCCGGCGTAGGCGCCGGTGCCTCCGGCTACGCGAAAGGGAACTCCGTGCGCGTTCGAAGCCGCACAGATAGCGGGATTAGGAACCAGTACAAAAGGATCGCCTTCAATATTGACCGAATCTCCGGATTGCGCGTAAGTGTCGGTCGCCTTCAGGTCGAAGACTTCATTGGTTGTCGTGTTGGTGCAGGCTGAAAAAACGGCAGTATTGAAGCCGCCTTCGGTATCAATTCCCGAGCCGGTGAAGCTCAGTTCCACGTTTTCCGGAAACGCTCCGCAACGGGCCACGTTTGGTCCAACTCCGGCGAGATTGAACGATGAGCCGCCTTTGTAATGTGGGTTTACGTTATCTTCCGGCAGCGCGGCGGCTGCTGAAATTCCGCTGAGGCCGTAGCCTGCCAATACGATTAGTGCTGCAAATGCCAGCGAGGTTAAAGTGAGTTTGATTCTCATTAGTAGTTATCTCCTCTGAGGTCGGGGTTGCTCGTTCTGAGCTTCTTGTTAACTACTAAAGCGTAGGGTTGGCCCAAAAAGTATCAGCACTGGGCCAAAAAAAATTTGAATGGTCTAGCCACAGATTACACAGATTATTTCACTTGCCGTTCGTCAGTTTGCCCAACAACTCCAGTAACTGATCGTAATCAACGGGCTTCACGAGATGTCCGTTGAAGCCGGCTTCCTCCGACTTGCGGCGGTCGTCTTCCTGGCCCCAGCCGGTCAGCGCGATGATGACGATGTCGCGACCCCACGGCATCTCGCGGACGCGGCGACAGACTTCATGACCATCGAGCTTCGGCAGACCGATGTCCAGCAACATAACTTCAGGACGATGTTTTTCAACCATTGCAAGCGCCTCAACACCATCGTGCGCCATGAAAGTTTTGTTGCCCGTGATCTCGAGCAGCATCGCGAGTGAGTCAGCGGAGTCCAGGTTGTCGTCAACGATCAATACGCGTCGCTCTGTTGACGACTCGGAGCCCTCATCAGCAACCGGCGCGGTGAGAGCCTGCTTACTCATCACCGGCAGGCGCACGATGAACTCACTGCCTTGTCCCTCGCCTTCACTGCGCGCTTCGATCGATCCGCTGTGCATCTCAACCAAACGCTTCACCAACGTCAGTCCAATGCCCAGACCGCCTTGCGATCGCTCCGAGCTGCGATCGACCTGCATGAACATGTCAAAGATGTTATCAATCTTATCGGCCGGAATACCCGCACCATTATCTTTCACTGTTACCAACACTTGATCGTCCACACGCGTGGCGCTGAGCCTGACAGTTCCGTTCGGCCGCGTGTATTTGCAACTGTTGTTGAGCAGGTTCCCAAACACCTGGGCCAACCGTGCGCGGTCGGCGTTGAGGTAGATCGGCTCGTCGGGCAGTTCGATAATCAACTCCTGATCGGCCGCATCGCACAGCGGCCGCGCCACTTCGACTGCCTGTTGGATCACTGCCGATAGCTCGACTTCACCGCGGCGCAACTCGAGCCGGTCGTGCGTGATGCGATTCAGGTCAAGCAGATCGTCAACCAGACGGATCAACTGGTTCAACTGGCGCTCGAGCGTCTCATGCGCGCGTTTGAGAATCTCACCGTCATTTCCGGCGCGCTTCACCACTTCCAGCATGTTGCTCATCGGCGCCAGCGGGTTGCGGAGCTCGTGCGCGAGCGTGGCGAGAAACTCGTTCTTGCGCTGATCGGCAGCCGACAGATCCGCGGCCAGTCGTTGCAGGTCGTCCGTCAGTCGCTTTCGTTCGGTGATGTCCTGACTGACCGTCGCGAAAGCGACCGGTTGATTTGCCGAGTCGGTGAGGGCGAGCACTTTATACGACATCCAGCGTGCCTCGCCCGTCTTGAAGTGACGAAAGCGAATCTCGATCTCTCCGTGTCCCTGGTCCAACACCGTTGGAAAAAACTCATTCCAGATCCTTGGCTGATCTTCAGGAAAGAAGAAGTCGGAAATAGTTGTCAGTCGCGCTTCTTCAATGTCTTTCAGTCCGACCAGCTCGATTCCAGCGCGATTGATGAAGAAAGGGACACCCTGGAGATCACAGATGCCGATGAAGTCAGTGCTGCTTTCAACGAGCGTCACAAACTTTTGCCGCTCGCTTTCGGCGCGTATTCGCTCGGTAACATCACGCACGATTTTCGACGCGCCCACTACGTTTCCAGCATCGTCTTTTATCGGCGAGATGGTGAGCGACACGATGATGCGCCGGCCGTCTTTGCGCACGCGCTCGGTTTCGAAGTGCTCGATTCGCTCGCCCACTTTCAAACTCGCGATGATCTGATCTTCCTCGGCGATGCGATCGGGTGGGATCACGAGCGAGATGTGTTGGCCCACAGCTTCTTCCGCCGTGTGTCCAAAGAGTCGTTCGGCGGAAGCGTTCCAGCTTTGGATGATACCGTCGAGCGACTTGCTGATGATGGCGTCGTCGGACGACTCCACAATCGCGGCCAGCAGCCGCGCGGTGATCAGTTGACTGGCTCTATCAAGCTCCGCCACGCGTTGCGCCGTAACGTCGCGAAAGATCAGCACACATCCTGAGACATGGCCGTGTTCATAACGGATGGGCGCGGCACTATCGTCGATGGGGCATTCGGTGCCGTCCTTTTTGATCAGGACAGTGTGATTTGCAATGCCGACAATCACGCCTTCACGTAGCGCTCGCTTGGCAGGGTTATCGACGGGCTGGCGCGTGGCTTCGTTGACGATATTGAACACACGCTCGAGCGGCTGACCGAGTGCTTCATTCCCACTCCAGCCGGTTAACTGTTCGGCCACTTCATTGAGGTCAGTAATGCGTCCGTTGTTGTCCGTGGTGATTACCGCGTCGCCGATACTGCGCAGCGTGACTCTGAAGATCTCACGCTGCTGACGCGCGTGCGACTCAGCGACTCGCGCGGCCTCGCCGAAGAGGATGATCAGAGTGCAGGTAAACAGATATGCGACTAGCCCGACGACGTTTGCCATCGCGGTGAGATCGATGTGGCCACGCGGCGGGATGAACAAGTAGTGGCAAGCGAGGTATCCGAGCAGCGCGATCGGAATTGCGAGACGGTAACCGCCGAGCCAGACGCCGGCCGCGACCGCGCCGAAGAGCGTGACGAGCGGCAGGGCATCGCCCATCAGCGGGTCGAGCGCCCAGCGAAGTAGTACCGCCAGGAGGAGAGCGAAAAAGCCTAATGCGTAAGCGTTGCGCGTGCTCCGCACGCGCGCTTCCTGAGTCACAGACATTGGGAGTTAAGAGTTGAAGACCTTAAGGGCTACGTGGGATTCTATCGTTGAAGCGTGAAGTCGTCCAATCCGCTTTGGATCGAACAATGCAGAAAATAGAACAAGTCAGGAAGAATCAATAGAACAACGCAGGAAGAACCAGTCAACTCAGCTAGAACAAGTCAGGAAGAGGGGCTTGCCCCCGCTGTTACGCATTTCTCCAACAGCGGGGGCAAGCCCCTCTTCCTGACTTGTTCTAGCTGAACTAACTTGTTCTAGCTGAACTAACTTGTTCTAGCTGAACTAGCTTGTTCCAGCTGGGCTGACTTGTTGTGTTAATTGAGATGCAATCTTCTATTCGTTGGCGGGTTGGAGACGTTTGCGCTGGAGATTGGTGCGATAACTATCTTCGAGATACTCCGCGCCATCCGCCGTCAGATACATGCGCGAATCGTCGGTGCTGATAAGCTTCTTCTGATTCAGGAACCAAATCGTGAACTCCAGATTCTCGCGCGGCCGTCCGACCATTCGCTCGAGCTCGCGCAAGTAGATGCCCGGAGTCTGCGGCTCGATCCGGCGTTTCGTATACAACGCTTCGAGCACCGTGAGCCGTACCGCCTGCTCCAGCTCGAAATTATTCTCCGACGCGGCGCCCTCCGAAACCAGGCGCCAGCGATCGCGCCGGCGGTTCTCATTCGTCGCATCGTATTGGGCGCGCCGCTCAGGATTCGAAAGTATGTGGTAAGCCTCGGTTATTTCGCGAAAACGAGCTTCGTTGCCCGTCTCCCGGTTGTCAGGGTGATAACGCTGCGCGAAGATTCGATAGACTCGATTGATAGTCTCCGTTTCAGCGCTGTCACTCACCTGAAGCACATCGTAATAATCGACTTCGTCATTCGCCATGGGGTTTCACCTTTCTCCGGTTTGCGTGTGAGCTATCTCGCATGGTTCCCAGGCTCACCAATCCCGGCTACATCATAACCTAAAAATAAATCTCCAAACTCGACTAACTTTTCGTTCGTAACATGTCTCTATACCAATGAGAGACGTTTGGCTCGAAACGCGGAGTATCGATGACACGGTCTGAGTCGCCTGATGAACTGCTGGTAATCGCGGCGATTCTGGGGAATCTGGAGGCGTTTGAGGAGCTGGTGCTGCGATACAGGCCGGCCGTGGTGCGGCTGGCACGGACGATTGTCGGCGCCGCCGACGCTGAAGACGTTGCGCAAGACTCGTTGCTGCTCGCTTTCAAAGCGCTGCCCGGCATCGAGGAGCCACGCAAGTTTCCCGCGTGGCTCTCAGCGATAACACGTCACCGCGCCTTTCGATTCAGTCAGAGCGAGACGGCGCAGTCGAGCAAACGAGTGGCGCTCGATGAGGCGCTGCTGGAAAAGATTGAGGCACTCGCGAAGCCGGTTGCCGCAAAGGAGCGAGATGAGTCGATGATTAAAGCGCTCGACAATCTGCCGGCTGATTATGCGATGCCGCTGCGTTTGCGTTTTCTCGACGAGATGCCGTTGAACCGTATCGCTGCGTTTATGGGGGTGCCGTTGTCGACCGTGAAGTGGCGCATTCATCACGGGAAGAAGCTGTTGCGAGCGAAGGTTGAAGAATTAAGTTAACGAGGAGAACAAGATGGAACAGGAAACAGTGAAACTGCTTAACGTGCTGCGACGAATAGCGCGCGCGGCGGGCTACGCCGGTTGGACCAAAGCGGGACCGGACGCCACGCAGTTCTGCGTCGCGCAATATAACCGCGTACTCGCTCGACTCACGGAGCTCGAGCCGGCAGCCAAGGCGTTGTTTACGCCGCTGAGTGAATCCGCATCGCCGGAAGTAACGCGCATGGCGGCGCGCGAGCTGCTCGCGTACTTTGAAGCCGACGAGCCGGAGTTTATGCCTGCTTTCGGGCGTGGCTTTTATTTCCGCGGCCGTGGAGCACACAGATGGCGCGGCCGGTGTGTGCCGATTTCAGTTACTTGTGAATAGCGGGGGGGAGTGTTTTATGGAGAGAGAGAAAGAGTTAGCCAAGTTGATCAATGTGCTGCGACGTACGTCGCGCATGGCATTGCAGTCTGAGTGGACCGGCGGTAAAGAAGACGCGGCTGCGTTTTGCACGGACCAGTACAATCGCGTGTTGACGCGTTTGAAAGAGCTCGATCCTGGTGTCGGCGTGATCTTCGAACCTTTGCCGGCAGGCAGTTCGTTAACCGTCGTCGCGATGGCGTCACGCCAGCTCGCCGCTTATTACGAAGACGAGCTTGGACCAGCGAGAGGTTTTGGACGCGGCTACGGCTTTGCCTTCGACTCGAGCAAGTTTAAGGACTTCTGGGAGAAGTCGGCGCGTGAGTTTGAAGACATCGGCGAGTTTGTTCGGGAAAGCATTGACGAGTGGCTGCGGCAAAAGAAGGAAGCCGGCGGCACGAAGAAAGAAACAAAAGAGTAACCACAGATTACACAGATCGTTCTTAAAATCCGTGCAATCTGTGGTTAAAACTAAAAGTTGCAGGGACTCTTCAAGGATGTAGCCGGCACTGTGTCGCGGAATTTGACTGACTTCTTTCGCATCGCAGCAACTGCTGCTTCGACTTGTTCCGGCGTCAGTGCGGTGTTGGCCTGGAAGTAGACCCAATCGATGTCTTCCTCATACTGCCGTCGATCGTTAACCTGCGTCATGCCGTCGCGGATGAACCAGAGGTTGAAGTTGATCGACATCGTGTCTTCCGGATAATAGTTCCCACCGTGCTCGGCGAATAACTTGCCATCGACGAAGTAACGCACCTTCTGGTCCATCACCTGCGTGACGAGCGTATGCCAGCCGGCCTGGCTGCCGTTTGTGGTTTTAAAGACGTTGTCTTTTTTCCAGTTCGGTTCCGGGCTAAACGTTTCCCACGTGGTAGCGTAGAGCGTTGGACCATCAATGCCCCAGCCGCCATTCGGCAGGTACTCATAATCCAGCTCGCTGTAATCGAGATCCATCGGCGCCTTCAAAGGACTGATGGTGTAAAAACTCTGCACGATCTGATCGCCGCCTGGTCCACCCACCGGTTTGTCAGTGAAACGAACGCGCGCTGCGTAAGTGCCTTCCAGATATTTGCGCTGGTGACAAATTTGAGTCTGCGCGGTACGCGCGCCGGGTCCATCGGTTACGGAAGTCATCCGCAAAATTTGATTGCTGGACTGCGTGGGATCCTTTACGAGCGAGACGCCGTCTTCCCACCAGATTGCGCCCGGAACGCCGGGCCAACCGGCTTCAGTGCGAATAATCCAGCCGTTTTGCTTCATTTGCTGCTTGTTTGCGTAACTGAAGTCCTCGAACAACACGGCCGCCGGCGCCGCGGCTCGCAAACTCGGAAGGGAACTGGCGAGCGCCACCGTCGCCAATAAAGCCAGCGCACCGAAGGTTCTTTTCATCAACGGTCCAATCCTCTCTTTTGCGGTATGTCGGATAGTGTTTACTATAAATCCCATTCAGAGAACAGGGGACACCGCCGATGCCAGACAAAGACAACAGCGCGCCCAACCGAACTGCCTTTCTTTTCGACCTTGACGGAACGCTCGTCGACAGCGTTTACCAACACGTGCTCGCGTGGCGCGAGGCGCTCGAGGCCGGGGGCATTCATCTCGCCATATCGACGAAGTCGGCGTGCGCAGCGCTGAGTAAATTGAGGAGGGCAAGCTGACGTTGCACATCGGGTTTGACGCACACTCGATCGGAGCTGGGTTGGGTGGAAATGAAACGTACGCCAGTAATCTGATCGAAGCGCTCGCGGAAGTTGATACGAAGAATCGCTACACCCTTTATGTAACGAAACAGGAGGCGATTGATCGCTACGCTCATCGTTGGCCCAACGTTGCGGTCAGGAAAACACTGCCGCACACGCCGCTGATCAGAATTCCGCTGACGTTAGCGGCGGAATTGCGGCGACGTCCGGTTGATATCCTGCACGTTCAATACACCGCACCGCCGCTCGCGCCGTGCGACACGGTGGTGATGATTCACGATCTGTCGTTTGAGCATTTGCCAGAGACGTTCAAGCGTCGCAGTTGGATGCAGATGCGACTCACCGTGCGGCGCACGGCGCGTTCCGCTGCTCATGTGGTTACTGACTCTGAATACTCGCGCCAGGACATCCTGCGCACATATCGCTTACCGCCGGAGAGAGTGACGACGACGCCACTCGCGGCATCGTCGAGTTTCAAGCCGATCGACGACCGGCGCGTGTTGGAGAAGTACGGGATTTCCGGTGATTACATTCTGGCGGTCGGATCGATCCAGCCGCGTAAGAACATTGCGCGTTTGATTCGTGCTTACACCTTGATGCTTTCACAGCGTCGCGACAACGCGCCTAAGCTGGTCATCGTCGGGAAGCGTGCCTGGCTGTTTGAAGAGACGATTCGCGAGGCGGCTGTAAGTAGCGCGAGCGAGAACATCGTGTTCACCGGCTATGTGCCGGAGAGCGATCTGGCGGCGTTGTATACGGGCGCGCTCTGCTTTGCGTATCCGTCGTTCTTTGAAGGCTTTGGGATTCCGCTGCTGGAAGCGATGCGTTGCGGGACGCCGACGATCACGTCGGATCGTACATGCTTCCCGGAAGTGGTTGGCGATGCGAGTTTGATTGTCGATCCGTTTGACGAGCAGTCAATCGCCGATGGGTTGTGGCGAATGATCTCCGACGCCGGCCTTCGCGAACAACTCCGCACTCGCGGCTTTACGCAGACGAGTTTGTTCGACTGGCGCCACACTGCGCGCCTCACCCTGGACGTCTACGAACAGGTGCACCGCAGATAACGCGGATAAAAATCCGGATTTCTTCCGCGTCATCCGCTGTTATGTCTTTGTTTACTTGAACGGGTTGCGCTGCGGTGGTTCTTCGTGATCGTCGATCGTGTGCAGGAGTCCGCGCACGATCAGATTCAGCATCGGGATGCGGTGCCGGATCCAGATGCGCATTGGATCGGGCCGCGCGCCGAGACGCGCTTTAGGTTCGAGCGCCGTGCGGCCCAACGAGAGACGCTTGCAACCAAGCTTGATCGCATGACCGACCACTGACTGAAGCAGGCGAAAGTAGATCGGAATCTCCGCGTTTGCTTTGCGATCGAAGCCGATGTAATAACCGACCGCTGTCTCGCCGTCTTTGACCGTCGTAACGAATCCAAGCAGCTCGCCGTCTCTTTTCAAAATCGTGAAGCGCATGTCGTCGCCGAGCCGCTCCGCCAGCGCCGGCAGAAAGGTGACTGGCAACGTTACCAGCCGCAGCCGCGCGTTCTTGTGAGTTTGCAGATAAAGCGCGTGCAATTGCTCTGCGTCGCGCGCGATCTGGTCGCGCTTGATGTCTTCGACGACGCCTCCCGCTGCGGCGACTTCCTTCTCGATCTGTTTGGCTTGCTTGCGATACTTCGAAGTCAGGCTCGCGAGATAGTCGTCATAACTCTTCCACTGCGGCGCGATGTCGAGCACCATGTTAGGCTCTGTCTCCAACTCGCGATACGAGAAACGCGCCAGCGCGTTAGCGGCGCCGGCGTGGGCATCGGGAATGTCCTTTATCATCACAAATGCCGTATCGCCGAATAACTTATCGACGCGGCGCAGGCGATAGATCGCTTCGGCAACCGCGGGCCAGAGCGATGCCTGGTCCACGTTTGGCGCGAACGCAATGCCGTGCATGCCCCATGAAAGCAGATTTCCGCAAACCAGCATCTTCTCTTCAAGTCGATCGAGCCGACCATCGCTTGCCGGCTGCTTACGTAAGCGTGCGACCGACACGGTCACCCGCTGCGCCGTGACTGCCGCCACCGGCTCTTTCTCTCGAAAGATCAGCGCGTAACATTGGCGCACATTTTCCGGTCCGGCAGCTTCGAGCACCTGCAAGTAACGGCGCGAGAGAAACATGGAGTTGTGAGCGGTCACTGTGTCCCAGTGTGCCTGGTCCAGGTAGTCGATGCTGTCGGCGAGGGCGAAGGCAAACCCGCTCGGCGCGTGTCGTTCGCGATGATGCTCGCGCAGGTCGCGTGCTTTGGTGACAAGTTTTCGCAGTGGTTTGATATTCGGCATCGTGAGTAGAATTGTACCAGCCACGGATAAACACAGATGACAAAAAATTTCTCCAACTGGCGTCCGCCTGAACACTGGACGCGCATCACCACCATCGACATGCACACGGGCGGCGAGCCGTTGCGTGTCATTGTTGCTGGTCTACCTCCGATCGAAGGTGGGACCGTGCTCGAAAAGCGACGCTACTTTCGTGAACACTACGATCACTTGCGTACCGGGCTGATGTGGGAGCCACGCGGGCACGCCGATATGTACGGCGCGGTTATTACACCGTCCACTGACGCTGACTTCGACGTGTTCTTCATTCACAACGAAGGCTACAGCACGATGTGCGGGCACGCGATCATCGCGCTCGCAAAACTCGCCGTTGAGACCGGGCTTGTTAATAAGAGCGAGATCGCGATCAACGTTCCGGCCGGTCGCATTCTTGCGCGGGCTTCGGTTGTAGACGAGCAGGTCGTCGAAGCGTCGTTTCAAAACGTGCCCTCGTTTGTTTACCTTCGCGGGCAGGAGGTTGAGGTGGCGAGAATAGGCTTGGTGGAGTTTGACGTTGCTTACGGCGGTGCGTTTTACGCGTTCGTCAGCGCGCCTGCGCTCGGGTTAACACTCGTCCCGGAAAATTTTACTCGTCTCATCGAATACGGCCGGCTGATCAAACAGGCAGTGATGACGAACTTTTCGATCAAACATCCGTTTGAAGACGACTTGAGTTTTCTTTACGGTACCATCTTCACCGGCCCGGCCCACGACCCCGCAAACCACAGTCGCAACGTCTGCATCTTCGCCGATGGTGAACTTGATCGATCTGCAACCGGCAGCGGCGTCAGCGCCCGCGCCGCATTACACTTCGCCGCGGGTGAAGTCGGTCTGAACGAGCCGATAGCAATCGAAAGCATTCTCGGCAGCACGATGTCAGTAAAGGTCGTGAATGTCACAACCTTCGGCCCTCACGACGCCGTCATCCCTGAAGTCAGCGGCACCGCCTCAATCACCGGCCGCCACGAGTTCTACTTCGACCCCGACGATCCATTCCGAACCGGATTCATCTTCAGATGAGGGCACCTCGAACCGCGGGCGAACGTATGCCGCCGAACCCTGTTAGAATGGACCGGTATGCAGTGTCCACGATGCAAAAGTGAACGGATCCAGCGCGATTACGATGATGCCGTCTTCTTTTTGAGGATGGTCGGTATGCACAAACTGCTCTGTAACAACTGTGGTCTGGTGTTCAAAGCCTTCGATCCGAAGGGCACTCACCGGCGCGTAGCCGTTGATAAAGCCAAACCCGCACGCAATCGCCGGCGCTCGCCACGTTTTAACGCACATCTTCCCACTGCCATTTCACTGATCGACAGCAAGGTGCAGGTCGGCAAAGCCTCGTACTCCGCGCCATCAAGAGGTCACTGTGAATCGATCAGCAAATTCGGTATGAGCTTCTCGCTCGTCGGGACGCGCTTCCCGGAAACGGAGTTGTCGCAGATCGGGCGCATGCTGTTTGTAAGAATCGACTTGCCCGAGGGACCAATCGAAGCCGTAGTCACCATCGTCAGTTCCACACGTGCGGGCGAGGGCGCGCGGAGAAAGTGGCAATTGGGCGCGAAGCTCTACCAGATGTCTGACCCCGACGGGGAGCGGCTAGCTGCCTACCTCGAGAAACGCGCTGACGGCGAGCCTATAGCGATCTCGGAATAGAGCCACAAAAGGCACAAAGGCAGATACACAAAGGCACATAAAAGAGGGACTTATTCAGGTAGCTGGCTCAATGAGTAGTTCTTTTGTGTGCCTTATGTGCCTTTTTGTGGCCGGCTTTGTAAAATGCCTGCATGTCACCTAAATCCACGTTCCCCCTCATTCTCGTGCTTGCTCTGGCGGCGTTGAGTTTTCAGTGCCGGGCCGGTGCGAATGGCGATCAACCGCCCACCAGACCAACGTCTCCGGCAAACGGTCCCGTGCCGAAATATGGCTATCAAATCGTCAATATCTGGCCGCACGACAGCAACGCTTTCACGCAGGGTCTAATCCTAATGGATGGACAACTACTCGAAAGCACAGGCGAGGAAGGTCGTTCGAGCCTGCGCCGCGTTGACCTCGAAAGCGGCAGAGTCCTGAAAAAAGTCGACGTGCCGGTGCCGTACTTCGCGGAAGGCATCGCGATGCTGAACGGGAAGATTTACCAGCTTACGTGGCAGCACCACGTCGGTTTTATTTACGATGCGCAGACGTTCGAACGCACCGGGCAGTTTAACTACGAAGGCGACGGTTGGGGACTCACGACTGACGGTCAGTCGTTGATATTGAGCGACGGAACGAATCACATCAAGTTCATCAACCCCGTAGATTTCAAAGTCACGAGAACCATCAGCGTGGTTGACGGTCAGAGACCGATCGATCAGTTGAACGAGCTCGAATGGGTGAACGGCGAGATCTACGCGAACGTTTGGCACGACAACCGGATCGCTACGATCGATCCGCAGAGCGGTCACATCAATTCGTGGATCGATTTGAACGGACTGATACCGCCCGGTGAATTACAGGATCAGGAAGCAGTGTTGAATGGCATTGCTTACGATCCGGCGAACAATAAACTATTCGTGACCGGCAAACTCTGGCCGCGACTGTTTGAGATCAAAGTGAAGAAATAACTCTGCGTTACGCAGAGAAGAATTACCCGGATGAATTTCCTGACCTACTTCCGAGCATTTTCGTACGCGATGATCGCAGTGGCGATGCTGGCGCTCGTCCTCGCGGGAGGATTGAGTCCGCTGCTGGCGTGCTTGTTTCTCGGCGTGATGATCGGAGGCTGGCTGCTCGAGAACACGAAGTGGCAACTTCCCGAACGTTACGGTCT
>Ga0070699_100004457_pt1 | contig 12381 bp, 11 predicted proteins | sample KBSK1503metaG_FD_65473 | JGI IMG/M metagenome (GOLD analysis project Ga0070699, IMG submission 65473) | Corn, switchgrass and miscanthus rhizosphere microbial communities from Kellogg Biological Station, Michigan, USA - KBS K1-50-3 metaG | ecosystem: Host-associated > Plants > Roots >...
GTGACACGCTATGGCCACTGGCATCTCAACCTCGACTCGATGTCAGGCCCGATGATGGGCATGGGGACGATGCTCGGCATGAGTTGCACGATGACGTTTCAGGCGACTACCCAGGGTTTGAAGGCGGGCCAGACGCACACGCTGATCGCGCTGCTGACCGACAACGGACATGCGCCCTTGCATCCCCCGGTCGCTTCCGAAGTGACGGTGATGATCGGATGAGTACCGCTCGACGAATGTTCGCTCTGCTCTCTCTCGTGGTGCTCCTGGGCGTGGCGGCATGCAGCACCACGAGTACCTCGGCGGGTCAGGCGTCTCCGGCGCCGACCCAGCCGGTTTCGACTCCGACCTCGACACCTGGGGCGGCTTCGGGAACGTGCCCGGCCTCCTCCGGTTTGCCAGCCGGGACGAATAGGCATGGAGTCTCCGCAGCATCCAGCAGTCAGATCTCGATAGAAGCGAGCGACTTCTTCTTCAGCCCAACCTGTGTGACGGGTTTACACAGCGGGACGATCACCCTGACTGTCCATAATGGCGGAGTGGTGCTGCACAACGTGTCCATCCCACAACTCCACATTGACCAGGATATGTCCCCCGGCCAGACAATCACGGTACACGTGAAGATGGGAAGTGCCCCGCTGGTGTTCTTTTGTAAGTATCATCGAGGTTCCGGGATGCTCGGCGCGCTCATTCCGGCTGGGAGCTGAATACGCCACAGGAAGGGGGAAGTAGGTGAGACGCCAATGGCTTTATCTCCTGTGCCGAACGAGGGGGAAGCGCTTCTCCCTCGTTCGACGATCATGTGAATCGATGAGGGAAAGTAAGATGAGGAGGTCATCGCCCCCATGCAACAGGAAACTCAGAGGACGCAAGAAGGTCGACCGATGGTACGCTGTGGCAATGCGCTTGCTGATGGCGCACGTCACCAGGGGTGGTTTATTGGCCGCTTTCTGGAGATTCCACACGATCTTCGCTCAAGCCACGCAGTTGAGATCAAGTGGAGTACTCACCTCGCAGGAACACAGAAGCCGTTCTGGGGCGTGAGCGAGGAAGCTACAACGCTGTGTGTGCTGATCAAGGGCCAGGTCTCCCTACAGTTTCCCGGCAGGGAGTGTCTCCTTCCCCGGGAAGGGGACTATGCGATCTGGTCGGCAGGTGTCGCTCATCGATGGGTGGTGGTACAGGAATCGCTCGTCCTGACGGTGAGATGGCCTTCCGTGCCGGAAGCGTATCGAGCACAAGTGGGAGGCTCACCAACTTGAAAATCGAGAAGGCAGATGGTCATGATGCACCTGTATCTTCCTTATGAGCAATCGTTGCCAGCCGCTCTTCTGAGAGCGATAATCCCGCGCAAATGAGCAGGGGGGTGAGCTGAGGTAAGTCCGTCTGTAGCCTGGGCTACAAAATTTCTTCGATTCTATGGTATCATTGCATTGAGGTAGAGCGCGAGTCAGTTCAGGCCGCTTATGCTCTCTATGCACCTATCTCCTTACAAGGAGAGGAGTCTGCCACTTATACTGCCTGGGAGACCAGTGATGCGCACAACTCCGACCGTCGAATCAATGAATAAGCGAGGAAGCTCACGCCCTCTCATCGCCTATTGCCTTGAACGCCCAACGCTGTTGTTTTCGCTCAAGATGGCGCTGGTCGTTGGCACGCTCCTGGCAGTGATCAATCACGGGCAGGCGATCTTCACAGGGCACTTTACTTCCGACCGGCTTCTCCCGATGCTCTTGACCTATTGTGTACCATTCGCTGTGGCGATGTATAGTCAGATACAAGGCAAACGGCAGCGCGACAGATCTCTGGCAGAACTATCTCCTACGGATGTTGGGGAACAGAAGCTCGATACATCATTGCTAGACAGATAATTGGACTCGGCGAGAGAGCAATCCTCGACAATAACATTGCTCTCCTGCCTTCAGGAATGGAGGACTTTCTGTCTGTGTAGCCTAGACTACAGAATTTTTTCCGCTTCATTGGTATACTTAGCGCATGGCACATTGAACGCGTAGCTTATCTGCTGATAACGACAACGATACACCCTTTGTAAGGCTGTCCCATCAAGAACGAGGAATGGTGTATGGGTACATCGCAACTAAGCTTTGTAGTGGCCTTTCTCGCAGGATTAGCATCCTTTCTCTCACCATGCGTGTTGGCGCTGGTCCCTATTTATCTCGCGCAGTTGGTAGGGCATAGCGTCTATCACACAGCACATGGACAGGAAGAAAGCCCAGCACGTCTGACCACCTTTCTCCACTCGCTGCTGTTTGTCCTTGGTTTCACACTGATGTTCGTTGCCCTTGGCGCTACCGCCAGTGCATTGGGAAGCTTTCTGCGGTCCTACCAGTTGTTTCTACGCCAAATAGGCGGTGTTCTCCTTGTCATTATTGGCTTGCACTTGATGGGAGTCCTCCAATGGCCGATCTTTTATTGGCAGAAGCACGTTCCATTTCGACCCCATCATCCTGGTTACCTGGCATCACTGCTCATTGGCTGTATCTTTGCCGTTGGCTGGACGCCTTGTGTTGGCCTCATTCTTGGTCCTATTCTGGGATTGGCGGCCAGTGCAGCCACACTTCGGCAAGGAGTGATGTTGCTCCTGTTCTATTCGTTTGGGTTGGGTCTCCCGTTTCTGCTCTTAGGTGTAGGTCTCGACCAATTCAGTAGGATGCTCAAGTGGCTCAGGCCATACGTGGGAAAGATTGAAATCGCTACAGGTGTCGTCATGGTTGCAACGGGAGTCATTATCTTCTTCAACCTTCTACCCTTCTTCAACCACTATTTTAATCTGGGTCTGAATAGCTAGACCTGTCTGTCGTGCCTCATCGCTCATGATGGAAGTATGGCGTTATCACCACGGAAAGGAGCTCTGTCTGGATATGATGAAGAAAGTAGGTCGTCTTCTTGTTGGTGCCGCTGCAATCGTGGCGTTGGCATTGGTTGCCTGGGGACTCTTTAGCCCGGCCAAAACTCCTGGCCCCGTTGCCTCTCCTGCTGCTCCGCGCATGGTGGGACTCCAGGTTGGCAACGTTGCTCCCAACTTCACTCTTCTGACTTCCGATGGCAAACGGATGGCCTTGAGCAACCTGCGGGGTCAGCCCGTTGTGCTCTTGTTTTTGAGTACAGGCTGTAGAGACTGTCAGTCGCAAGTGACAGACACGCAGAAAGTGTATGCTGCACAGCAAATGGCTCACAAACCATTTGCTCTTTTGGCCGTGGATACGCAAGATACGGCAAGTTACATCATGTCGTATGATCCGCAAACGGGTATCGCTATCCCCGTGACCCTGACTCAGACGTCTCCCGTGGATGAGCTGTATCAGGTGAGGGGGACGCCGGTCTCAATCTTTATTGATCGCAAAGGCATCATCCGCTCGATTATGGAAGGCGAGATGGATCGCGCACAGTTGCAACGGCAGGTGACGGAGATAACGCTATAAGCAACGGATTGAAGTGTATGACAAATAGAAAGCTGATCAGCCAATGATCGTTCAAGATTCTTTTGCAAGAATCATCCTTCACAGGCGGGAAACTGTCCGATTCGAGAAGAGATTTTTGAAGCAGATCATGTTTGACAGGGCAATAAAGTGAGGGGAAACGAGCAAAAGACAAGCTCTATACTGGGAGCAATGAGTTACACCTATACCAAGTTGTCCGCTCAATGTGTGCAACTTCTTCAAAGAGAGAAGCCTGTCACTCTTGTTCTCTGAAAGACCATCGATGTACATAATCTCGACTGTCGAAACCGCCAAGAAGCGAGAACGCCAACGCTCTCTCGCCGCCTAAGGCAAACGACAGCAAGATCGCTTACAAGTAGAGGATTGCGTGGACAGCGATGGAAGCAGCACTTGATGAGTGGTCAAATGACGTGGAAACATCTGCCAACTGGAATGGGAAAGGGTGTATGGATTTAACCTCATGCGATCCCGATTTCAGATAATAGAGTGATATACTCAAAGGGGAGGAGGAGTGAACTTGCCGCGTATCTGTGTCTTCGATGTCAATGAGACGCTGCTCGATTTACGAGCGCTGGATCCGCAGTTCGTGCGCGTCTTCGGTGATGCTGGAGTGCGCCAGACCTGGTTTACCCAGATGCTGCAAAACGCGTTTGTCGCGACGATTACCGGTCCCTACAGAGATTTTGGCACCCTCGGGGCAGCAGCGCTTGACATGGTCGCCGCGCGCCGCGGTGTGACCATTACACAGGAGGAGAAAAACGGCATTCTGCGTGCGATGCGGCGACTACCACCGCATCCGGAGACGCAGCACGCCCTTGAACGTCTCCAGCAGGCGGGGTTGCGCCTGATGACGCTTACCAATTCAACCGCCCAGGTCGCCGAGGCTCAAATGACCAACGCGGGTCTGAGCGGGTACTTCGAGCAGATCTTCTCTGCCGATGCCGTCAAGCGTCTGAAGCCCGCCCCCGAACCCTACTGGATGGTGGCAGATCGCCTGGGGGTAGCCATTGGCGATTTGAGACTGATCGCGGCCCACGGCTGGGATATCGCAGGAGCCCTGCGGGCAGGCTGCGCAGCAGCATTTGTCGCCCGTCCCGGGATGGTGCTGGACCCGCTCGTTGAACGCCCGGATGTCGTTGGGGCTGACCTGCGTGAAGTTGCTGAGCGCATTGTTGAACGCGAGGGCGAGTGATCGCGTGAGATAGAATACCAACAGGTTCCGCGTTGTTCATAGCGGCTGCTGCTTTTACGGCGAGTTGCCCAACACGGCTGAACGCGTGAGCGAGATCCCTGCGATCGGCATCGACAACAGCGGCGGGGCGCATGCCGGCAACCTCTACGCGGCCTTCTACACCTGGACGGGCTCCTCGATGGTGGTGGAGGTCGCCACTTCCACGACTGGGGGCAGCAGTTGGGGCGTGCCGGTGCGCGTGACCGCGTGTTCCCCGCACGACCAGTTCTTCCCCTGGCTCTCCGTGAGTAGCTCAGGGCTGGTGGGCGTCAGCTGGTTGGACCGGCGCGATGATCCCACCAACCTCAGCTATGAAGCGTTCGCAGCAGTCTCCAGCGACGGGGGTGCCACCTTCCCCAACCTGCAGATCGCCTCGGCGTCCTCCAATCCCAACAACGATGGGTTCAAGAGCGCCTTCATGGGCGACTACACCGGCAACGTCTGGAATAGCACGGGCACGACCCTCTACGCCTCCTGGATGGACAGCCGCAACGGCGCCAGCATGCAAGACGAGGTGGGGGGCCGCATCGGGACGGGCAGCGTGCCCGCCTGGAACTTCGCCTGTAGTCCCAATGTGGGGGCCAGTTCGAACCAGCTGAACGGAGTAGCTGCCGTCTCGGCCTCCGATGTCTGGGCCGTGGGATATGCTTACCCCTCCGCCTCCACCGGCGTCAGTCAGACCCTGACCGAGCACTGGAACGGCACCAGCTGGAACGTGGTCTCCAGCCCCAATGTCGGGACATTGAGCAATTCCCTCAACGCCGTGGCCGTCGTTTCGGCCAGCGACGTCTGGGCGGTGGGATACTCCCATACGTCCAGTGGCGGAACTGAGAGCCTGCAGACGTTGATCGAGCACTGGAACGGCACGAGCTGGAGCGTGGTCAGCAGCCCCAACGTCGGATCGGACGATGTCCTCAACGGAGTAGCCGTCGTCTCGGCCACCGACATCTGGGCCGTGGGATACGCCAACAACGAGAGCCAGACGCTGATCGAGCACTGGAACGGCACGAGTTGGAGCGTGGTCTCCAGCCCCAACGTCGGGACATTTAAGAACCAGTTGAACTCCGTGGCGGTCGTCTCGGCCACCGACATCTGGGCCGTAGGGTACGCCGACAGCTCCAGTAGTGGCGTCTTGCAGACGCTGACCCTGCACTGGAACGGCTCCAGCTGGAGCGTGGTCTCTAGCCCCAGCCCGGGGACCTCGACGAACCAGTTGACCGCGGTGGCCGTCGTCTCAGCCAGCGACATCTGGGCCGTGGGCTTCTTCTTCACCACCAGTGGCCTCCAAGAGACGCTGACCGAGCAGTGGAATGGCACGAGCTGGAAGGTGGTCACGAGCGCCAATGTCGGGTCACAAAGTCTGCTGTACGGGGTGACGGTCGTCTCAGCCAGCGACATCTGGGCCGTGGGAAACACCTTCAATACGTCCTTTTCCAACTTCGAGACCCTGACCCTGCACTGGAACGGCACGAGCTGGAGCGTGGTCAAGAGCCTGAGCGACGGGACAGGGACGGTAGGCAACAACTTGCTGGGAGTGGCAGCCATTACGGCCAACAATGTCTGGGCGACCGGATACGAGGTCAACTCCTCCAGCGTGTCTCAGACGCTGCTCGAGCAGTATTGTTGCTAAGATAGGAGAAGCACACCAGGTGTGACATGGAGCGGTGGATTATCACCTCATTGGGTAGCTCACCCACCTGAGCCACGGAGGTGCTTGAGGAGGAATGGGACGGTGCAACTCGTTCCGTTCCACCTCACCCAACACCAGTGATCACTACCTGGGAGTCAGCCGGGGGTCGCTGCCTCCGGAAATGGGAGAGCGTGGAGCGACTCTGGAGTGCGATTGCCGCTCTCGTCCCGCATCGCTTGCCTGCTTCCTCCTGCTCCAGGCGATAGCCTAGAGCAGACGGTTTGTTCACGAGACGATCTGGAATCCCGCTGAGAAGATGGTGGTTGTCGGCCCACCAAAGCTTTGAGTTGTGCTATAGCGCAAGGTTGCGTGGTAGAGACCAAGCGCCCACGGGCGAGCAGCTGAGGAAACGAGAGCGACTGTCAGACGCTTGCCCGCATCCAGCCGGTGCAGTCGCGTCGGGGTCAGCAGCAGGCACGTGTGGACGTTCTCCCAGTTCCCATGGACCTGGCGCTGCAACTGGATCACGGTGCAATCGGTCAGGTGATCGGGGAAGGAGATCGCCTGGGTGCTCTGATTGCTCAGTATGACGGAGATCGTCTCGGTGGGGTGATAGGACGTCGCGCCCACATGCAAGCTCACAGCGCCAGCCGTTGCTGTCGGGAAAGGCGCCTTCGTGACTGCCGGTGAAGGCACAGGCGTCGGTGTCGGCGTCGCATGCGTACCACCGGTCGAACTCTGTTGCCCGCAGCCTGCAAGCAGCACCGGAATCAGCATGAGACCCAGGATGAGCAACAATCGGTGTCTCTGCATTGGAACAATCCTCCATGCTTTCCACTGGTAGATGCCTGCTGTATAGACGTTGACAACCTGCTGCGAGTTCCCGGTGGCCATGAGTGGATCGTTCACCGACTACCTCTGCAGGGTTTCAGGCCAATGCTCCGGGTACTTCTGGAGACTGGGACGGGGAGAGCCGCTTTGGCAGGTTTCTAGGGTGTGAGCCTTTTGCGCCATCGACGCATCTACAACGAGGCAAACTCGCCTGGTAGTACAAGACAGAAGACATTGGTGGAGGCAGTGGGGGAGGGGCTTCGTGCTCTATTTGGCAGCGTCGATGCGAACTGTGCCAGTCTCCTTGCAGGTGCGCCAGGTGTCAAACAGGCTCACGGCCTGCACAGCAGGAGCTGTAACCCGCTCACGTATAGACTATAGAGCCGCATTGGGTACGTTCATCTCACGAGTGATCCCAAGAAAGGGGGATTCCTATGGACCCACTCCACACCCAGCGCTTGGGAGCAGTGCTCGCGCGCCTGCTCGTCACCGTAGGCGTTGTGCTCCTGGTGGGAGCACTCATCCCCCTGCCAGCCCTGGCCAGCAACGTCGCGGCTGCCCGCCATGCATCCGCCCAATTCCATTTGCCCAGGAGCCCGCTGTCGGGCAGTGTGCTGGTGGCCCAGGCCCTTCACAAGGGCCTGCTGCAGCCGACCAGCCATGGCACCGGGCTCACCCCGCTGCCTCAGCTCCCCACCTGCTCCCCGACGCCCTGCGCCTTGCCCAACGTCCAGGCGTCGGAGAGCGGCAAGCCGGTGGACGAAGATCCGATCGCGGCCAACCCCAGCAACGCGGGGGATCTGCTCACCGGAGGCAATGACTTCAACTGCAAATCGGTGCTGGGCTTCTATGCCTCGGGTAACGGCGGCTCGACCTGGAACCGCACCTGCATGAACACGCCAAAGGGGGACCCCTTTGGTTGTGGCGACCCTTGGGTGGGCTATGATCTGGGTGGGGCGGCCTACATCACCGGCATCGCCAGTTCCAGTGGCAGTTGCGTTCCAGGCGTGATTGCCTTTGAGAAATCGACCGATAACGGCCAGAAGTGGAGTGCACCCGCCGTGGCCGTCACACCGCTCTTTTCGGGCGGGTTGACCGACAAGCCCTGGCTGCAGGTGGATGACAACCCCAGCAGCCCGCACGCCAGCGCCCTCTACCTCTCGGTCACCCAGTTCGACGCCACCGGCAACGATACCGAGATCTCGGTCTCCCATTCGACCAACGGGGGGGCCAGCTGGACCACCACCGCCGTGGATACGGTTCAGGTCTTCCCGGCAGTCGACCCGTTCAGCGACCTGGCGGTCGGCAAAGACGGCACCGTCTATGTCTCCTGGATGCGCTGCAGCGCCAGTGTCGAGTGCGCCGGCACGCAGGCGACGCTCTTGCTGTCCAGGTCCACCGATGGAGGCAGCACGTGGAGCAAGCCGGTGACGCTGGCTACGGTGGCGCTGGCTCCCGACCCCCACGGCTGCTGCTTCTATGGCCAGCTGCCCAACACCTCTGAGCGCGTGAGCGAGATCCCGGTGCTCGGCATCGACAACAGTAGTGGCCCGCATGCCGGCACGCTCTACGCGGCGTTCTACACCTGGACGGGCTCCTTCATGGTGGTGGAGGTGGCCAGCTCCACCAACGGGGGCAGCACCTGGGGCGCGCCGGTACGCGTGACCCCACCCGGCGACCCCAACGACGAGTTCTTCCCCTGGCTGTCGGTGAGCAGCGGCGGGCTTGTGGGGGTTACCTGGCTGGACCGGCGCTATGATGCAAACAACCTCAGCTACGAAGCGTTTGCGGCAATCTCGAACGACAGGGGCGCCACCTTCCCCAACCTGCAGATCGCGCAGGTCTCCTCCAATCCCAACAACGACGGGTTCAATGGCGGCTTCATGGGCGACTACACCGGCAATGTCTGGAATAGCACGGGCACCACCCTGTACGCCTCCTGGATGGATGGTCGCAACGGGGTCAACATGCAGGACGAGGTGGGTGGCCGCATCGGGACGGGCAGTGCACCCGCCTGGAACGAAGTCAAGAGCCCGAGTGCTGGCAATCTGCTGTTCGGGGTCGCCGCCGTCTCGGCCTCTAATGTCTGGGCCGTGGGACAAGACGGGAATGGTCTGACGTTCACCGAGCAGTGGAACGGCACCAGCTGGAACGTTGTCAAGAGCCCCAACGTCGGGACAGGGAGAAACAATTTGACCGCCGTGGCCGTCTTCTCGGCCACCGACATCTGGGCCGTGGGATGGTCCCAGGCTTCCAGTGGCATCCAGCAGACGCTGATCGAACAGTGGAACGGCACGAGCTGGAGCGTGGTCTCCAATCCCACCTTCGCGACACCCGGAAACTGCTTGAGCGCCGTGGCCGTCGTCTCGGCCACCGACATCTGGGCCGTGGGATTCATCTCCAGTGGCGTCCAGGAGACGCTGATCAAGCAGTGGAACGGCACGAGCTGGAATGTGGTCCCCAGCATCGATCCCGGGACGCTCACCAGCACCTTCTTGCAGGGAGTGGCCGCGATCACGGCCAGCGATGTCTGGGCGGTGGGCTACCAATTGAACTCTCCCCCCTCCTCCGCCCAGACGCTGATCGAGCAGTATTGTTGCTAGGACAGGGGGCAAACGACGTGTGGGATGGAGCGGTGAGCTACCACATCTTGTAGTAGCTCACCCACCTGAGAAAGGGAGGAGTGTGGGGAGGAACGAGCCGCGCCGGTCCGTTCCCCCGCAACCCTGGGCGGCGTAGTGATCAAGAGCACGTCGGTGCTCCGTGGGGGAAGACTCACACATAATGTGCATTCGTTGTTGTTGGAGCACGCGGGCTTCGACCCGGGTGCCTCTTGATGGACTCGGCCACGATCAGGAAAAGATCATGGCACACAACACCCAGAAAGGAAAGATCATGGCACACACTGGACAATTATCGAAATATGCGAGCAGCCGCCGGTCCTTTTTGCACAAGGGACTGGCGCTAGGAGCCGCAGGAACTCTCGGCGCCGGCCTGTTGACCACTGGGGTCCCAGCCGTCGAAGCCAGTGGCGGCCTCACCCCCGGAGATGCGGCCATTCTGCGGTTCCTGTCTGCCCTTGAAACCCTCGAAACCGATTTCTGGCAACAGTACAACGAACTGGGCGGCATCCAGGACAGCGAAGTCCCAGGCGGGAGCGGGAGTCCAGGCTACACCGCTGCTCTGCAAGTGCTCGATAGCGACATGCCCCAGTATATCCACGACAATACCGAGGATGAGTTCACCCACTTCACGTTCATCAACGCCTACCTGGTTTCCAAGGGCGCCGCGCCCGTCAACCTGGATCAGTTTCGCACGCTGCCCAGCAGTCAAGCGACCGGCGCCCAGCAAATCAAACGGCTCACCAACATCATGCAGCTGACTGTGGACACCAGTTACTGGACCAAGTACCGCAGCCGCACCAAGAACCCCGATTTCGGGGACACCTTCCCCCCAGCCGTCCCGGGTTTGCTGCAAGGGCAGTTTCCCGCCATTCCCAGAAACGATGATGACCTGAAAGGGTTTAAACCGGGGAAGACCCCAACCATCCCGCCTCACCTGCAGGCGATTGCCAACACAGCGGGCTTCCATTTTGCGTTTATCGAGCAAGGGGGCACCAGCGTCTACCCCTCGCTGGCGCAGCGGGTCACCAGTACAGAAGTGCTGCGCATCTTGCTCAGTATCGGCCCCACCGAGACCATGCACTTTCAGACCTGGCACGACAAGGCGGGCAATGCGCCTCCTTTGACCGACCCCACCAATGGACTGGTGTTTCCCGACCTCAATGCCCCACCTTTTGACGGGGAGGACTTCCAGACCAACCTGATCATGCCCGAGCCCACCATCTTCCTGAGCCGCACGTTCCCGGTCTGTTCGATCATTCGCCCGACCGAGACACAGGGGGCCGCCATGGGCGCGCTCAAGGCCTTGACGGACGACGGACTGTTCAGAGGGCAATCGCCGGCGTTCTTTGCCTTCATGCAAGGTCTGGCACAGGCCGCAGATGCGGCCCGAAACGGGGGGTAAGCGACGAGCGAGTCAGCCAGCCGCCCACGGACGAACGCTGCTGCTGGAGCAGGCCCTGGCCTCTGCTCTTTCATGATCCCCCGCCAAATGCGTGAGCGGGCCAGGCAGGTCGGGATGCGGCATTCCGCTTCCCCGGCCCGGCCTGGCCGCACCACCAGGAGTCGCGGCCCGGTGCGAAAGCATGGCAGGGGATGATGCTAGCCCCGGTCGTGTGCCTGAACGCTGCCTGTTCTGCCGAGGGGAACTCGCCTCCTCCTGAGGCTAGAGGTAACGTCGGTTTTTTTGCTCCTGCTCTCTCGAAAGAGCAGGAGATGGAGGCAGGACTAGGATCACTGTAAAAATCTATCACAGGCAGGCCTGCACCTGCTGAAGCAAAGGAGTACCCACAATGCAGAACTGGAAAGACTCGGCAACCTCGACGATTTACCTGGCAAACGGCGGGCGCCTGATCGCCAATGTGAATGGCATCTCACCTGAAGATGGCAGCGGCTATGTGATGGTGCATGATCGCGAAATCGAGGTTGGCCCGCTGCCAGACGCTTGGAGCGCTATGGGCTATGGAGAGATCGTTGCTATCACCTTGCAGACCGGCGAGGTGATCGAAGCCGTGTTGACGCCAGACGGCTACACCAATCATGTTGCGTACCTCTCCCCCGATGAAAGCAGCGATGCGACGATTTGCCTGTTTGACAAGCAGAGCGGTACCTGGCGCGAAATGACTGAGCAGGAATATGAAAAAGAACGCCGTGCCTGGTCGGAGGATGCGAAGGACATGCAGCAAATCAAGCAGGAATGGCAAGAGTACCGAGAGTCATAGTCCGCTATGCCCTGGACTGATTTGAACAAGCGACAACAAAAGTACCTGCAAGCGATTTACGACCAAGACCAGGAAACGAACGCTATGAAAAAGGGCAATGGTAGCGAGGAGGCAGGCCTCGCCCTGCTACGGTTATAGTAGGGTAGGTTGCTAGCGAGGTGCCAATGCTGGTCCTTTTCCAACTGCCCGCCGGGTAGCCGGGGGGCATTACTGCCCCCAAGCCCCCTCAGAACGGGGCGTGAAAGTTTCCCTTCACCCCGCTCAAGCAGCCCAACGGCTCCTTGCGGAACCCGGTCAGGCTTGGAACCCTCACCTTCACGATACTGTGCTGGGGCTGGCGCGCTTAAAAGCGGGAGACTGCACCAGCGGGGCTTCTGGAAAAACA
>Ga0070699_100004458_pt1 | contig 12381 bp, 12 predicted proteins | sample KBSK1503metaG_FD_65473 | JGI IMG/M metagenome (GOLD analysis project Ga0070699, IMG submission 65473) | Corn, switchgrass and miscanthus rhizosphere microbial communities from Kellogg Biological Station, Michigan, USA - KBS K1-50-3 metaG | ecosystem: Host-associated > Plants > Roots >...
CTAGATCTATCTTCAGCCACGGCCTTGACGCCTCGCACACAATTTGCGCATGATAGGCTGCTCTTCTAAACGCGCAGTCCTAAAACTACTTAACGCTCTGGCGCAACGGAAAAGTCCAAGTCTGATAAGCTCTCCATGAACTTCGTTACGCGCGGCCTGCTCGAGCTGCAAGAGACAACCCTTCTAGCTGCTCGTGCCTTTGGCGGTATTTTTAAGCGACCACGCTACATCCCCGAGACCATCGCGCAGATGGACGCCATCGGTGTCGGCTCGCTAACTATCATCATCCTGACAGGATTTTTCACGGGCGGCGTGCTGACCGTACAAACGTTTCCCACGCTCAAAGCCTACGGCGCACAATCGCAGACCGGTTATCTCGTAGCTGTTTCGCTCGTACGTGAGCTGGGTCCGGTTTTGTGCGCGTTGATGGTTACGGGACGCGTCGGTTCCGCCATCTCTGCCGAGCTCGGCTCGATGGTCGTCTCGCAACAAATCGACGCCATGCGCGCCCTGGGCACGGATCCGGTTCGGAAACTGGTCGCGCCTCGACTTTTGGCGCTGTTGGTCAGTCTTCCTTTGTTGACTGTGCTTGCCGACGTTTTGGGAATCTTTGGTGGCTGGGTGACGGCGATAGCGCTCTATTCGATTTCATCCAGCGTTTTTATTTCGGCAGTCCGCGACGCAATCACGACTGACGATTTGATTGGCGGTGTCGTTAAACCGCTGGTCTTTTCGTTAATTATCGGCAGTATTGCCTGTCGCCAGGGTCTCAGCACTGAAGGCGGAACGGTCGGTGTCGGCCGCTCGACTACGCGCGCCGTGGTGCTGGCATCGATTGTCGTCATTATTGCCGACTATTTTCTCGCGAAAGCGCTTCAGGTTATTCTAGGCACTCAATAACCGTCTTCGGTATTTCAAATGTCAACCGAGATACATTCTTCTTCGCCCACCATCAGCGAGCAGGCTGCGGAATCAACTTTTCATGAGGTTGACGACCGCGAGCGCGCCATTCCCGCGATCGAATTTCGCAACGTGGTGCTGGCCTTTGACGATCGCGTCATCCTGAACAACCTGAGTCTCAAGGTGATGAAGGGGGAGACGAAGATCATCCTCGGCGGTTCCGGTGGTGGCAAGTCGACGATCATTAAACTCGTTCTCGGCCTGTTGAAACCGGATGAGGGACAAGTGCTGGTCGATGGTGAAGACGTCACCGATTACAGTGAAGATCGGATGATGCACGTGCGCAAGAAGATCGGGATGGTCTTTCAGGAAGGCGCGCTCTTCGATTCCCTTTCCGTTTACGACAACGTTGCTTTTCGCTTGCACGAACAGGGCGTGCCGGAAGATGAAGTGGAACCGGAAGTTCGTCGCATGTTGCGGTTCGTCAATCTCGAAGACGCAATCGATAAGATGCCGATCGAACTCTCGGGTGGCATGCGTCGTCGCGTCGGCATCGCGCGCGCGCTCGTCGGCGATCCCAAGATCGTTCTGTTTGATGAGCCGACTGCCGGTCTCGATCCGCCAACCGCGCGCACGATCTGCGAGCTCGCGATGAAACTGCGCGACCTTGAAGATGTTTCTTCAATCTTCGTCACCCACGAGATGAACAACCTCGACTACATCTGTTCCGAATACGCGGTGGTTGGCGAAGACGGTAAGGTCGTTTTCGAACGCGAAGGCGAACGGCTGTGTCTCATCAACAGCAAGGTGATGATGATGCGCGAGGGCAAGGTTATCTTCAGCGGCACTGACGAAGCGCTACGCCGCGCCGAAGATCCATACATCCAGAGATTTCTGCGAGGACATTAAGAAAGAGTGAGGACAACGCCATGCCTCGATCAAGAACCACTGTCAGCCTGAGCCAGGTACGAGTCGGCATCTTCGTGTTGCTTGCGATCGTCGTGTTGGTCTTTCTTGTGCTCAACGCCTCGGGTGATATCAATCCCTTCAGCAAAAAACTGCACCTGAAAGCTCGCTTTGTGGATGCGAACGGATTGCGCGACGGATCGGAAGTGCGACTCGCGGGCGTGCGAGTCGGTAAAGTCGAGCGCATCGTTTTGCTGGAGCCGTCGCCGGTTCCGGGCGCGCCGCGAGTCGAAGCGCAGTTGACGGTTGATTCGACGATCGACGGTCGTCCCGCCAACGAGCGCATTCGTTCCGACTCACAGGCGCAACAAGGTTCGCCCAGCCTCCTTGGAAATGAAATGCTCATCAACATCACGCCGGGCACAGCCGTCGGTACGCCCGTGCAGGATGGCGCTTTGCTGCCGTCGTCGTCATCAAACACAGTCAACGACTTCGCGACTTCCGGAACCGATCTGGCCCAACGTCTCAGTAAACTCTCCGATGAGATCAACGGCATCGTGAAGGATGTTAAGGACGGTAAAGGAACTGTCGGACGTCTGTTCAGCGATGAAGCGCTCTATAACAACCTGAACGCGACGATCCGCGAGACGCAGGATGTGATGACAGCGGTTAGATCGGGCAATGGTTCGGCGGGCCGCTTCATCAACGACCCCGCGCTTTACAATAACGCCAACGAGATTGCTACTTCCCTTAAAGCTATTTCAGACGATTTGCGAGCGGGACGTGGTACAGCCGGAAAACTGCTCACGGATGACGAACTGTACTTACGAATCAATCGCACCGCCGATCGTCTCGACAAGTCAGTGGACCAGGTCAACCTGATGATTGCCGAAATCAATGCCGGCCACGGCACACTCGGCAAGCTCATCCGCGACGAACAGATCTACAACGATGCACGCGCCGCCATCGCTCGCTTCAACACCACTGCCGAACGAGTGGATAACATGGTCGCCGCGGCTCAGCGTGGCGAAGGCACCGTCGGCAAACTCCTCAACGACGACACGCTTTATACGAACGTGAACCAGCTTTCGTCGGAAGGCGTCAAAATGATCTACGATTTCCGCCAGAATCCGAAGAAATATCTAACCATTAAACTCGAATTGTTTTAATGCTGCTGGGCCACCTCCGTTTTTAGCGGGAGACGAGCCCGAAGGCGCGTACGGGAAAGGTGCCGAAGTTACGGACCTTCACCGGCACGGCGAAGAATTTGAAACCGTTGTCGGGCAGGTCGCCGAGACCGCAAAGATGCTCGACGATGGGAATATCGTGGCCCAGCAAAACGGAATGTGCCGGACGATTGCCGTCGCGCGTGGCGTCGATGTTGAACGAGTCGATGCCGACCAACGTGGCGTTGTTCTTTGCCAGGTAGCTGGCGGCGGATTCAGTTAGAAACGGATGGTTGCCAGTCGCGTACTCCTCAGTGCGCCAATGCTGATCCCAACCCGTATGAACCAGCACAGCCTTGCCATTCACATCGATCTCCTGGAATACGTCTTCGGTAATTTCAGTGCGTCCAGTGCACCGCACCACAACGCCATCCAGGTTCGCAAGCGAGTAAAGATCGAGACCCGCGAGATCCTTGCCGCGCGCGTACCGGTGAAACGGGCTATCGAGATACGTTCCGGTATTTGCCACCATTTCGATCTTCCCGATATGAAACTCCGTCCCGGGCGCGTAACGGCCGCGCGAATCTTCACGACTAATGTAATCACTGATCACCGGCGCCGGCAGGCCCTTGTAAGTGATCATGCCGTGCTCTACCGTGTGACAGACATCAATCAACTCAAACTCACGCGACATCTCAAACCTCCTCTCTACAAAAGCATAACCGCGGATTAACACCAAAAAATCCGGATTTCTTCCGTTTCATCCGTGGTTACGCCTTTTGCACCAGCACCTGAAAACTCGACGCCATACCACCTGGCAAGACCATCTCTCGCGCGCCAGTGGTTAAACTCGCCCTCTCCGCTTCATTCTCAGCCAGGCCGAGTTGATACTCCAACTCCGAGAGCAAGCCTGCATTCAGTAGAAACTTATCCTGCGAGGCAAACTCGACCACTCGCAATCCCAAACTATCGCCAACTGTCTTAACCTGCGTCCAGTTGACGCTCGCCGTGATGTCGGATTCACCCGGCCCGGCCAGCACGTCGTCTACAAACTCATGGCGCCGGAAACCACGCAGCGATCCCTTCGGACGTAACGACGAATCGTAAAGCTCAACATCTTCCGCGCCATAATCGACTGTGATCACAAAACCATTCGCAAGCGTGCGCGCCACACGACCGAACCACTCGTCAATCTCGAGATTGATCTCGATCACCTGACCAGGAACAAGTAGAAGCGAATACGCGTGGCAAAACTCAGACAAGCGTGGCGTTGACAATGGACCGTTGGACCAGGAAAAACTACCACCCGCGTCGACTGTTACGTAAAGCTCGCGCAAACCAGCTTCAGTTTGCGTCATGCGATGAACGGGAAATGCATCGAGCAGCTCATTTGAGAAAACCACGCCGTTAACGACTGAAATCTGATCCCAATCCCAACAAAACTTCACGCGATCGCCAAACTCAACCAGCCGTTCCTGCGCCTGCCGCAGCGCATCCTTGCTCACGTCGTAAACAACATAATGCGTAGCCGCGAAAACCGCCGGAAACTGACTCGCGAACGTCTCGAGCACACCCGCGGCAAAGTTTCCGCCACCGGCCCCACACTCGACGATGGTCCATGCGTCAGGCCGCCCGAGTTCTTCATAGAGCCGCGCAAAGTAACGCGCAAAAGTGGCGGCGAAAAGCGCACTCCGCTCCGGACTGGTGCGATAGTCTCCGGCTCTGCCCCAGCGCTCGCGATCAGCTCGCTGGTAGTAACCGCCGTCTGGATCATAGAGCGCTGCCTGCATCCAGTCGTGAAAAGTGATCGCGCCTTCACGCCGGATGAGTTCTCTTAATCGTTCGGCTAGCGGAACCGGCAAGGAGATTTACCTGAACTAAGGCTATCGCTCGGTGTGATCCTCTTTTTCGAGCAAGCGGGTAGTGTTCTCAGTGACACTGGGTGGATTCGCCAACTCGGCCGTATTCGGGCGACGCCAGGCACCTTGCGCACGCGCGGGCGGCGGAGTCAGTGCCGGACGCTGTGGCGGTGGTCCAAATTGCTGCGGGTGTATGGGCATCGGTGTGGATGGTCCATAAGGACGAAAAGGCTGGGGCGCGCCTTCTTCAAACACCGCCGCATACAACATGCGCAGCGGGCCACCGATAAAACAGATGATCGCCGCGAGGGCTGCGAGTATTTCGATGAAGGCCGCATTGGTAAAACTGGCAAACATCCCGAGTATCGGAACAATTAACGCGCCCGAAAGAAGTAACAGGCCACCTTGTTTGACGCCTTTGCGACGCGCCGAAATCTGAACGGGTTCATCCGGGTTGCGATACACCGGCACCAACCCGCCGCTGTTAAGCAACTGCACGACGCCATCGAGGGGAAAACCGCAACGAGAACAAAATCGGATGACTCCGGTAACTTGTTGCTGGCCGCATTGCGGACAAAACATGGGGATTGTTCCTCGCCAAACGGGCTGTTAGGTCGGCCTAGATAATAAACCGAGGAGCGCCTTCACCGGAAAGTATTTTGATGGTGGCCACTGCCCGGCCGCGGTGATCGCCGGCTTGCAAAAGGGTCTCCAGCAACAGATCGAGCAGGGGCCGCTCGCCCGTGGGAGTCGAAACCAAACTGGTCAACGCGCTGTCGCTGGTAATCGAGTTAAAGGCCCGTTGTCGCAGTCGATCGACTTCGGACAGGTAGTCAACGATCAGATCTCCGTTAGAAAGTGTTTCGGGCAGAGTCCATTCAAACGGATCGTCCCAAAGATTAGACGTGAGACCGCCACACGTCTGTTCGATTACCGCGGCGCTGCGCAAAATATTTTCGCCGATACTGACTGCGGGTGGATTGCGGTAGAGGAGACTTGCCGGCACTGAGCTCGCGAGATCTTTCAAGCTGTTGAGCAGGCCGGCAAACTTCTCATCAATCCGTTGAACGATCTCGCGGCCGGTAGTTTTGGACACAGACACGATTCATCTTGAACGGCGATCGGTTTCTTCGACAACCGTGCCGAAACTGCGGCCAGCGAAGCTGAAGCCGTTGTGTACATAGCCCTTCGTGCCGACGTGTGAACCGCGCGACGGAACACCGCGCTTCGTCGCCACCCAGATCCTTCCGGTGCCGTCGTCGATCTCATAGGCGCCGGCGCCGAGCACTCCATAACTGTCGGTAACTCGCCCGGCAATCCCGATTTCCTTACCGCGATAACGATCCGGATTAGCGTTTATTTTTGCGATATTGGTTTGGCTGGGACAGGCGGTGAACAGCAGCGCTCCACCGATCAGAACCAAGAGAACAGCGGCTTTTTTCAATGCAACCATAGCATCTCCTTTAATGTTGTCATCTCGGGAGAGGCTATAGATGATAGCAAAAGCAATCCACAGATTACACTGATTGTGAACAAAATCTGTGTAATCTGTGGACGGATTTACTTACCGAACCAGCCAATCGGCCTGCCCGAGAGATCGACCCAGACACTCTTGACCTGCGTGTAGAGCTCGAGCGCGTGCTTGCCCATCTCGCGGCCGTAACCTGACTGCTTGTAACCACCAAAGGGAGACGCTGCATTGAACATATTGAAGGTATTGATCCAGACCACGCCCGCTTTGATCTCTTTCGCAAATCGATGCGCGCGCGTGATGTCTTTGGTCCAAATCCCTGCCGATAGACCATAAATCGTATCGTTCGCCTGCTTGAGCAGATCGTCTTCGTCCTTGAAAGTAATCACCGACACGACCGGACCAAAGATCTCTTCCTGGGCCACGCGCATGCTGTTCTTCACTTCCGCAAAGATTGTCGGAGTGAAGAAGTAACCATTCTGAAATGCGCCTTCGAGAGTGGGCGACTGTCCGCCAGTGACAACGGTGGCGCCTTCTTCACGCGCGATATCGACGTAGCTCTTGATCCGGTTCAGTTGCTCTGCGGAGACTTGCGGTCCCATCTGCGTCGTCTTACTCATCGGATCGCCGACGGCGATCTTCCCGGCTTTCTCCGACAGGAGGCCGAGGAATTCATCCTTCACTGACTCTTCAACAAACAACCGCGAACCGGCACAGCAGACCTGGCCCTGGTTGTAGAAGATTCCCATCATCGCACCGGCCACTGCCTGTTCGAGATCGGAATCAGCAAACACGATGTTCGGCGCTTTGCCGCCAAGCTCCAATGAAACTTTTGTAAGGTTCTCAGCCGCAGACTTCGCAATCAGCTTGCCGACTTCAGTTGATCCGGTGAAGGCAATCTTGTCGATACCGGGGTGCGCTGCGAGTGCGGCGCCGGCAGTTTCACCGTAACCGGGAACGATGTTCACGACGCCTTCCGGGAAACCGGCTTCCTGGATCAACTTTGCGAGCTCCATGGCACCAACAGGAGTTTGCTCCGCCGGTTTAAGTACGATGGTGTTGCCGGCAGCCAGCGCGGGCGCGAGTTTCCATGCTGCCATCAGGAGCGGAAAGTTCCACGGAATGATCTGGCCGCAAACCCCAATCGGTTCGCGCAAGGTGTAGTTGAACATCTTGCCGGGCACGGGAATCGTCTCGCCTTCGATCTTGGTGGACCAACCGGCGAAGTACTCGAAGTTTTCAACCACCTGCGGTAGATCAACGTACAGCGACTCTTTGATCGGCTTGCCGTTGTCGGCCGTTTCCAATGCGGCGAGCTCGGCCGAGTGTTGCTCGATTAGCTGCGATAGTTTGTAGAGCAGCCTGCCGCGATCGCGCGCGCTGAGCTTGGACCACTTACCTTCGAACGCGCGGCGCGCAGCCGCGACCGCTTTGTCGATGTCGGCTTTGTCGGCCTCCGCGATTTCAGCGAGTGTCTCTCCGGTCGCCGGATTCGGCGTCTTAAACGTCTTGCCCGATTCTGAGTCAACCCACTGGCCGTCAATAAAAAGTTGATACTTACGCGAATCTACTGCTGCTGATGACATATATCTCCAATCCGTATTCTTAATGCGGTTAAAACTCTGTCGTGCCTAGTAACAGTTGCCGCAGCACGTACGGAAGAATCCCGCCGTGCTTGTAGTAATCGACTTCAATCGGAGTGTCGATTCTCAGCGTAATCGGAATCTCCTCAAGCGCACCGCTCGCACGATGAATCACGAGCGTCACATCCTGCCGCGGCTCGATGCCTTCTTCAACGCCCAACACGTCAAACCTTTCACTGCCGTCAAGTCGTAACGAAGCCGCGTTGGTATCGTCTTTGAACTGGCAGGGCAACACGCCCATTCCCACCAGGTTGCTGCGATGGATACGTTCGAAACTCTGTGCGATGACGGCTTTGACGCCGAGCAGCCTCGTGCCCTTCGCGGCCCAGTCGCGCGAGCTGCCGGTGCCGTACTCCTGACCGGCGACAATCACGAGCGGCACGTTTTCAGACTGATAACGCATCGCGGCGTCGTAGATACTCATGCGCTCGCCACCAGGTTGATACATCGTTACGCCGCCTTCGACGCCCGGCACCATCAGGTTCTTGATGCGCACGTTTGCAAACGTGCCACGCACCATAATTTCGTGATTGCCGCGGCGCGCGCCGTAACTGTTGAAGTCTTTGATATCGACGCCGCGATCCTGCAAGTACAAACCAGCCGGTGATGAAGGCTTGATGGCGCCGGCGGGACTGATGTGATCGGTGGTTACCGAGTCGCCGAAGATCGCCAACGGCCGTGCGCCTTTAACGTTCGACACTGGCAACAGGGTGCTGTGAAAATCGTCGAAATAAGGCGGCTCGCGTATGTAAGTCGATTCAAGCTCCCACTGGTAAACATTGCCGCTCGAGCTCGGGATATCGTTCCAGAGTGGATTCTGTTCCGCGAAGCTGCCGTAAAGCCGTCGATAAGTCTCCGGATCAAAAGCGGCACGCATCAGGCCGTTGATCTCATCCATCGTGGGCCAAACATCACGCAGGTAAACTTCCTCGCCGTCTTTGTCGGTGCCGATCGGATCCGATGACATATCGAGATCAATACGTCCGGCGATCGCAAAGGCAACTACGAGCGGCGGACTCATCAGGAAATTGGCCTTAATACTCTGGTGTACGCGCGCTTCGAAGTTGCGATTGCCGGAAAGCACTGACGCTGCGATCACGTCGCGTTCGTTGACGATCTGTTCGATCGCGGGATCGAGTGGTCCGGAATTCCCGATGCAGGTAGTGCAGCCATAACCGACGAGATTAAACCCAAGCTCGTTCAGGTAAGTCTGCAAACCCGTGCGCTCGAGATATTCAGTTACAACGCGCGAGCCCGGTGCGAGCGAATTCTTCACCTTCGGACTCACGGTCAGTCCTCTTTCCACCGCCTTCTTCGCGACCAAGCCGGCCGCCAGCATCACGCTCGGATTGGAAGTATTGGTGCACGACGTGATCGCTGCGATGAGTACGTCGCCATGGCCCACGAGCTCATCACCGGTGGGAAACTCGTCTTCGGGAATGTCGGAAACAATGTCGGGCGTGGGACGGTTGTTGACCATTTCCGTTTCCGTCCAGACGTTCGTGTTCGCGGTGGTTTGATGGTTTCCGGCAACCTCGGGAACTGTTTCCGTTCCCTGCTGACCGCCGCCGGCCATCACGCGCTGACGATCGGCGCCGATTTTCACGTGATAACGCGTCCACAGATCGTCTTCAGTCTTGCCGTAACCGCCGTCATTAATAGGCCTCACCATTAGCTCGTTAAACTGTGTCTTCAGCGCTGACAGCTCGATGCGATCCTGCGGCCGCTTTGGACCAGCGACACTTGGACCAATCGACGCGAGGTCGAGATCGAGTACGACACTGTAATCGCACTCGCCCTGGCGCGGTATGCCAAACATGCCCTGCGCCGTGTAGTAGTCTCTGACGAGGTCCACGTGCTCTTGCGAACGTCCGGTGGCCAGCAGATAGGCGCAAGTCTCTTCATCGACCGGGAAGAAGCCCATCGTCGCGCCATACTCGGGCGCCATGTTGGCAATCGTCGCGCGATCAGTCACAGACAAACTCGCCGCGCCCTCGCCATGAAACTCAACAAACTTTCCGACTACCTTCGCCTTGCGCATCATTTCAGTGACGCGCAACACAAGGTCGGTAGCCGTCACTCCTTCACGCAAGCTACCACTCAGGTGGACGCCAACGACGTCCGGGGTCAGGAAGTAAACCGGTTGGCCCAACATCGCCGCTTCTGCCTCGATACCGCCGACGCCCCAACCGACGATGCCGAGACCGTTGATCATCGTCGTGTGTGAATCGGTACCGACGAGCGAATCCGGGAAGTAGATATTCTTCTCCCAAACATTCTTCGCGAGGTATTCGAGATTGACCTGGTGACAGATGCCTATACCCGGCGGAATCACACGAAAGCCGTCGAACGCCTGCGTGCCCCACTTGAGAAATTGGTAACGCGAGCGATTGCGTTTGAACTCCATCTCCATGTTCTTTTCAAACGCATCGCGCGTGCTCGAGAAGTCAACCTGGACCGAGTGATCGATTACGAGATCGACGGGCACAAGTGGCTCGATCACACTCGTGTTCTTCCCGAGACGCGCCACGGCGGATCGCATCGCGGCGAGATCGACGAGCAGGGGAACGCCGGTGAAATCCTGGAGCAGCACGCGGGCAACGACGAACGGAATCTCCTCGGTGCGTTTCCCGTTCGGCTGCCAGTTGGCGAGTTCGCGGACGTCGTCTTCGGTGATGCTTTCGCCGTCACAATTTCGCAGCACCGATTCAAGGACCACGCGCAGGCTATGCGGCAGCCGTGAAATCGGACCGATGCCGTGTTGTTCGAGTTTTGGTAGTGAATGGAACTGTCCGACCGGACCGGTTGCGGAGCTGAATGTTTGCAAAGAATCAAAGGAGCTGGCTGGCATAGTGGTGCTCAAACTCTTTCCTGAGAAGCGTAGTTCTGGTTGATGTTTGTGTTCAAATTGAAGTTTACCAGCGAGGAATATTTCACGCAAAGGCGCAAAGAAAGACGCAAAGGCGCAGAGAACTACTCACTTTCTTGTTTGCGCCTTTGCGTCTTTCTTTGCGCCTTTGCGTGAAACAGAATCTTGATTTCTTGATCTTCGCGTTATTCGCTATAGTTTCCACAAACAACAAGGTAAGGAGCGCTGCATGGCTAAGAAACACGGCGAGTATTTGGCGAACGATCCAGATTTCGTACCCGATCCGGAGATTGAGGAGTTTATGGAGCAGGAGATCTCCCGTGCTCCCAAAGATCCGGAGCTGCTGGCCCATCGATTACGCAACAACACCGCCGCTTCGCCGCGTGACACCGGTGGCGATCTGGACGCAAATTGGGAAGATGTGAACGACAGCGGTTCGGAAACCGTCGCCGGCGACAACCCAACTCCAGATCAGTCGCTCGTCGAGGAGAACGCGTCAGCCATGGGCGTGAGTTATGAGGACAACGAGGAGCTGGAGTTTATCGACAAGATCGAGAAGCGCGATCGCGACCGCTTCGAGCTCGATGAAAACTCAAAAGCGTCCGAGGACATGATCTAAAATTCTTTGCGACTGTCGAGCAGGATTGTCACTGGACCATCATTCACCAGTTCCACCTGCATCGTCTTACGGAAGCTGCCGGTTTCAACTCGCTCGAGCAGCTTCCGGCTACTCTCCACAAAATAATCGTACAAAGGCTCAGCAACTTCAGGCGCTGCGGCGTCGCTCCACGAGGGTCGCAAACCTCGTCGCACATCGCCGTACAAAGTGAACTGAGAAACCACGAGGAGTCCGCCGTTGCTATCTTTGACCGAAACGTTCATCCGACCTTCAGCATCATCAAAGATCCGCAGCGCCGCAATCTTCGCTACCAGGTAGTCGGCATCTTCGCGCGTGTCGTCACGAGCCACACCTAACAAAACGACGAGACCGTTTTCGATCTCGCCTGTGATCTCTCCCTCAATGGTGACGCTCGCACGCGTCACTCTTTGGACCACCGCTCTCATCTCTTCGGTGGCCTCGACGGTCTAATCTCGACGCGACTCGGCAGAGCGCGTTCCGGATACTCCAGCAGATTCATAACCACTTGCGCGATGTCGTTGGGCTGAAGCTGCCAGTTCTTTTGATCGCTCGGTTCATCACCGCCAAACTCCGTGTTCACCGAGCCGGGCATGATGTAAGTCACCTTGATACCGTCGTGCCTAACTTCCTGCATTAGCGCTTCACTAAAACCGTTCAAGCCAAACTTCGACGCGTTGTAGGCGGCCATCTGCGGGTGTGGGTTGGCGCCGGCCAGTGACGAGATGTTGATGATGTAGCCGCCGCCTCGTTGCCGCATGAGCGGGATCGCTTCGTGACAGCAATAGAAGACGCCGCCGATGTTGGTTTCGAGCACCGCGCGAAAATCTTCCGGACTCATCGATTCGACTGACGAGAAGATCCCGATACCGGCGTTGTTGATGAGAATGTCAACGCCACCAATCTCGGCAAATACCGCTTTCACCTGCT
>Ga0070699_100004459_pt1 | contig 12380 bp, 10 predicted proteins | sample KBSK1503metaG_FD_65473 | JGI IMG/M metagenome (GOLD analysis project Ga0070699, IMG submission 65473) | Corn, switchgrass and miscanthus rhizosphere microbial communities from Kellogg Biological Station, Michigan, USA - KBS K1-50-3 metaG | ecosystem: Host-associated > Plants > Roots >...
GTCGGACTAATGCCCGCTCCCAAGCGTGGAAGGGACACGGGCGAATTTACAATCGGGAGTACGACTGACATGCCGTAATTAGCGCCCAGAAACTTCGCTTTAGTCGTGTACGCAACCAGATTCAAGTCAACTAACAGGTCGAGATCAAAATTGATTGCGGCCTTGTTCCCATTCTGATCCTTGAATTTTGTGGAGGGATACCAAATGAAAAGGTTTGCGTATGTGATTCCCTCCGGCGTCTGAAGGCCTGAGTTGAGTCCACCGGTTCCGGGTATATATTGGCCGCGCTCCTGCCCGATCGCCGGCAGAGTTAAGATCAGGAGCAACACGATGCAGCGTATAAGGGCTTTGTGATTCATCATCGGTTTCTGTTTCTCCATTGGCGCCTTGTTGTATTTACCCTAACGCAACCGAGATGGTGTCGAAACTGTCATTATTGACAGTTTCTGGTTGCAGAATCCGATTCGGTCAGCAATGACAGCAGTGGAAAATTAAGTCACGCATTAATGCACCTCGTTCCGTCTCAAATGCGGCTAAATGGTCCATTGCTAGAAGGCGAAAAACTTTGAGGTGCTCGTTGATTTGTCAGAGTTTTTGGGAAGAAGGTTTAGGCGTACAAGGTAGGGAGCCAAAAGTGTCTGCCACGATCTATTCAAGCGTGCATAGTCTTCTACACATTCAATGGCCCTTTCCGTCGGCAGTGATCCGTTTCTGATCAGATACTCGTACCGCCCTGGTCGATGACCATAAATGAGGCAGATGGTGTTGTAGAACCGCTGCTCATCGAGCGAGTGCGAATCCGAGTAATCCCGCTCCAGACCCTTTTCCAGGACCGCTAGTGACTTGAACGAGCGCGCACTGTCGAGTGCCATCTCTTCGCCGTCAGGTAACCCATTGATCAACATTAGCGTTGAGAATTGATCCGCCGCGTCTTCCTCGCGTCCGGTAATGGAAAGATGCCAACGATCAATGAGGGCGTGCGCTACTTCGTGGAGGAACAGAGAGACAATGGCACCCTTTGTAGCCTCATCTCCTGCGGTTCTCTCTTTGAAGGATCGCGAGAATAGTTCGGAGTAAGCGTGGATAAGTTCGTAGCAAACGACAATTTCGTGGGAGCCTTCGTCGTAGTATGAATCAGGGCCGCCGCAGTCTCTAAAAACCACTTCGATTTCGAAGGGAAGTGTGAATTGTTTTTGTAGTTCCCCGACTATGCGATACACAGCCTGCTGGCTGATAAGCACAGTGCGATCCGCCGCAGACCCTCTAAAACTCTTTCGCTTTCCATAACTGAATTTCAGGTCACAGAGGTTTTTGGGTAGCTCGGTATTAATGATGCTAGCTGTTGAGCTTCCGCTAATACGATGAGCTTTCTCTGTCTCAGTCTCGCGGCGGTCACCTCCGGTGTTGGTCGCAACCAGCAAGAAGGAAATGACCACAGCCAGGACAAGCGTTCGTATGATTATCCATTTGTTCATCGGGGGGTCTTCTCAACGTGACGCCGGAACTGAACTGTTTACTCTGAAGCGAATTCTATTGGTCAGTATGAGGATAAAGAACTGTCAAAAGTGACAGTCTTCGACTGAGGGGCCGTTAACATACAAGAGTACCAGCGATTCGCGCGGAGCATTTGATGAAATTCAAATGCGGATTTTTGCAACGTTGGATCCAATTAGCGGCGTAAGTCATGCTTCCGATCATTGCTAAAAAGCGGATCGAAGCGCTACGCGGTGAAACGTGTTGTAATGACGAGGCATGCCACTGAAATACTTCCTTCCGGTCTATTTTCTGGCGTACGTGCTGGTGGTTTTTATCTGGCGTGCTTATGTTGTTTGGAAAAGAACTGGTATGAATCCGATTGTCTTCAGAAACTCCGATAATGCGCACGATTTCATCGTCCGAGTCTTTAAGTTTCTTTTTACGTTGGTCGCCATTGATATTGTGCTCTACTCGTTCTTTCCTTTCGCCTATCGATATACTGATCCTATTCAGTTCCTGCAAAATCGTTGGACCATTATGTTGGGCGTAGTGCTGTTATTGTTGTCTCTGGTTTGGACGGTGGTTGCCCAGGCTCAAATGGGCTCTTCGTGGCGGGTTGGGATCGATCAAGAACATCGCACGTCATTGATTGAGAGAGGTGTGTTTCGGATTTCGAGGAACCCGATCTTTCTTGGGGTGATCGTTGCCTTGCTTGGTCTGTTCCTTGCTGTTCCGAATGCGTTGAGTTTGCTTACGTTCGTCTTGGGAGTGACGCTAACCGGAATTCAGGTGCGGTTGGAGGAGGAGCATTTATCGAAAGAGCACGGTGAGAGGTATGCAGTTTATCGGCGGAAAGTCGGACGCAGGTTTTGATTACTGCATCCTCGGTCTAATGATGATCCTGCGATCACTATTTGTCGAGCGGTTTTTGCTGGATCAACGGCAAGCCCATGGCGGCGACGTCATATTAAGAGAGCTACGCGGAACGGCGCGTCCGGAAGGAGGGAGCAACTGCATACCAATGATGTGATATCCGAGTTTGGTGCCAGTCCGTCGCGGGCTTACGTCGGCCTGCGGGCTTTCGCGCCCCGCGAACACATTCTCTTCTTCGGTCGCGCGGCCGACACGAACAATCTGCTTGCGCGACTCGAGCGCGATCGGCTTCTCGCCGTTACTGGAGCGGCAGGGACAGGGAAATCGTCGCTCATTCTAGCGGGTCTGCTGCCGGCGCTTCACGGAGGGTTGCTGCCGGGGACCGGTCGACGCTGGCGCACCGCAGTCTTCCGGCCCGGCGGCGACGCCATCGGCGCACTCGCGCGGACGTTGTCAGCTCGCGAAATCATCGGGCCCGACGGATGGGACAAAACCGAGCGGGAGGCTGTGATCGACGCAGTTTTGCGGCATGGTAGCCTTGGGCTACTCGACGCCGTCCGCCAGGCACGGTTACCGCCGACAGAAAACTTGCTCGTCGTGGTGGATCAGTTCGAAGACCTCTTCCGCTTAGCTGTCAGGACCGAGGATTCAGAAGCTTTCGTCAAGCTCTTGTTGGAAGCTGCAGGCCAAGTGGAACTGCCGATATATGTTGTTCTGATTTTCCGCGCTGCATACTTGGGTGACTGCGCCCGATTTCGCGGATTGCCCGAAACTATGGGGGACGGTCCACACTTGGTACCTCGCTTGACGCGCGACGAGGCCCGGGAAGCCATCACCGGCCCGGCGAAGGTTTGTGGCGCTGAAGTAGCCCCCCGGCTGCTCGATCGGTTGCTAAACGATCTGGGAAGTGACCCCGAGCGGCTGCCGACGTTTCAACATGCACTGATGCGCACTTGGGAGTCGTGGTGGGACATGCGCAGAGTCAACGAACCGATCGACCTTCGTCACTACGAGGCAATCGGTAAAATGCCTGGCGCGCTAGAGCAGCACGCTGAGGAAGCGTTCGAGGAACTGCCGGATGAGCGAAGTCGAGCAGTGGCTGCGAAACTATTTGCGGCGCTGGCGACAAATTGTACTGATGGTAGGGAGATCCGTTGCGTTATGAAACTGAAGGATCTCTGTGCGCTGATTGACGAGCAGGAGCCGAAGGCCGCGGCAGTTATCGAAACCTTTCGCCGCGAGGACCGATCATTCTTGACGCCCGTCGCGTCACTGCCGTTGAAGAGCGAGTCTTTGCTGGAGATCTCGTACGAGAACCTGATCCACAACTGGCCGCGGCTGAGAGCCTGGGCGGCCAGAAACGAGGGATGAGTCCGGTGCCAGCTAGCGATCACGTTTGTGTTGGCTCGGTCTCGCGATCCCATGCTACCCGGTGGGTGCGGTATTTCCTATGGCAATTGTGAAGCATCAATTTGGAACGACTTATTCGAAATACAAAACTGGTTGTTGCGCTCGCTGGACTTGTAATGTTTGGCGTCCAAACGTGTGGCAGGCCATGCGAATACAAACGGGCGACTAGAACTATGCTGCTCTTTAGCATTGCTCGGAGGGACCAAGCTTGGGAAGGCTAATCTGCCATTTTTAAAATAATTAAGCGAATTCAGAAACCAATTCAAATGAGGTAAAGAAACTACATCACCGTGGCGAAGTCATGGAGCTTGCCACCCATAATTTTCGGCGGACTTGTCTCCTTGCTAGCGTTCCCGAGTTTCCCGGCAACAATATTTATGGACCAAGTTGGAGTGATTGGTCGCAACGTCGCTGTTTCGCTTCGTCTTGCTCAGATCGTAAGCACGACGTACGTCAATGGGCGTGTGAAGAGGCATATTGGGGAACACCTATCCAATCAGTCAAATTGATTTTTGGGGCAGAAATGCAGTTTGCCCCAAAAGTCCGCGAATAATCCGACTTTTGAGCCAAAGCCGTCACTGGAAGCTGCTAGTTTGCGGCCTTGTATTCGGGTAGGACTAACTGCTGATTAAGGATCATATTGAACTCAGTTCCGGGTTTAACCTCAGCCTCTTTGCCTTTCTTTAACAGCGCGCCCGCGATTCCTGCTCCCGCGCCAATTCCCATACCGGCAGCGCCATTGATTAGACCGCCTACTACTGCACCCCCCGCTACAAAGGCCACGTTTCGCTTTTTCGAAGATCCGCCCTTTACTTCACCCTCATTGTCGGCACTGCCACTAGTCGCGAGCGAGCCATTCAGCGGATACGATTTGCCGTTGGGTAGTTGCACGCTCGTGAACGCCACGTTCAGACTGCCGGCATTGCTTTTCCGCCCTGCACGGGTCACGTGAGTAACATGGCCCGTGACGATACTTGCTGGGGGGATAACCTGGAACCCGCGGGCATAAACAGGATCCACTACCGTCGATCTGAATTGATCTCCGACGTTGGCGTTTTTTGAATTTAAGCTGTCGTTCAGCCGCAGACGCAGCAGCGAATTGGCAGCTACGGTGTATCGCGGTGGGGCCTTTTTCTTCCGTTGCGCGAAAGCATCTGATGAAGTGCTTCCTGCAAGCGTTACGAGGAACAGAGCTAACGTGAGTAATGCTATTGTCGGTTTCATTCTCATAGTGACCTCTCAGTAAATTTGAAGCACTTTCGGCTGAACGATTGGTAAGGCTGTTCAATCGCTGTCTTAGTTAGCGTTTCCCGGGTGGGGATCCACTTGCGGAAAACGATAGTGAGCGAGAACTACTGTTATGTTGTCGTTGCCTCCGCCGGCTAATGCCAGATCAATCAATGCCTGGCAGGCCGCTTGGGATGAATTCGCATCTGCTAACACGGCAGCGATGTCGTTGTCAGTCACCATTTCAGTGAGTCCGTCGGTACAGAGCAGCAATTGATCGCCATCCCTCAAGTGAAGTCGTTGGACCTGCGGATCGGTTCGTTCGCCTGTGGACCCGAGTGCCGCCGTCAAAACGTGTTGCATGGCCCGCGTGGATGTGTCCTCTGGTCTTGCTATGCCTGCATCGATCAGGGCCTGGGCCAAAGTGTGGTCTTTTGTCAACTGGTGGAGTTTCTCGCGCCGCAAGACGTAGGCGCGCGAATCACCAATGTGACTAAGAAAGAGATCGGCACCTAGCGTCGCCGCTACAGTCAAGGTTGTACCCATCCCGTGAAACTCAGGGTTTAATTCGCCCTGTTCTCTCAATTCATCGTCTATTTGACGAAAGCGAAGGGTCATTCGCTGCATGATGGTCGCCGCATTCTGGCGTTGGTTCATCCTCATGATCCAGTCAGGCGTCTGGACCACAAGCTCCAGAAGTTTCAGCAAGGCAGCACTGCTGGCGATCTCCCCGGCTGCCATGCCACCCATTCCGTCGGCCACCAACATTCCATACGCAGTTTCGTCAAAGCGCCTCGGGAGAACACCTTCACCAAGGTTCGTCAAAACGGTTTCAAGAGAACGAGTAATCCGCACCGCGAGGTAATGGTCCTCGTTGCTGTCACGAACGTGGCCTTGATGAGATTGCGCCGCAAGATCAACCTTAACGCGACCGGTAGGAATTCCGTGTGGCAGGTCAGCCAACTGAGGTTCAAATTCCGCGGTGTCATGATCACCAATTTGCTGATCGGTCATGCTAACTCCTTCCCGATGTGGACGGGAGATTGGCAGGTCAGAGAACTGACGACAGGCGTGAATGCATTTAACTACCAACTATCGAATTCATCTTCCTACCGTTCGTGACGACGAACTACTGGCAAAAAGTACAGGTGCCCTGGATCTTCAGACTAAGCTACGCAGCAGTATCTGGCCCCGGTAAGCCAACAATTTGTTTTGCGCTGACTGTAATAATTGACAGTTACCGGGTATTTCACATGACTTATATTTTCTATGTTTCCTAAAACGAGGAATGAACTGAACCCCAACAGTCCAAAGCACTACGCATGATCAAGCCCGAAATTCTAAATGAGCATCCGGACTTCTCACTGGTGCTTGGCGGTCCGCTGTTTCAATTGTACCGGTGGGCGCGTCTTTCAGGAGATTCGTTGGAAAGGGTTCGGCGACGGGTCCTGGTGATCATAACCTTGGCGTGGCTCCCACCTCTGGTATTGTCGATGATCGGCCGGCATGCACTGGGCGGCGCCATCGCGGTACCGTTTCTCTATGACATCGAAACGCAAGTTCGTTTCCTGGTCGCCCTGCCTATTCTCATATGCGCCGAACTGATCGTTCATGATCGTCTCCAGGCCGCCGTGGAAAGTTTCCTGGAGCGGCGCATTATCATCCCTGAGGAGATACCGGCATTTCATAGGGCCATTGGTTCGACCTTAAGTCTGCGTAACTCACTCACCGTAGAAGTCGCTCTTCTGGTTCTGGTCTACACTCTTGGCCTTTGGATCTGGCGTAGCCAAGTCGCAACCGGCACAGCGACCTGGTATGCATTGCCTGAGGCGTCGGGGTGGCACCTCACGCTGGCTGGTTATTGGTATGCCTTCGTCAGTATTCCCATCTTCCAATTCATCCTTTTGCGTTGGTACTTTCGGTTCTTTCTTTGGTTTCAGTTTCTTTGGCGGGTCTCAAAGTTGAACCTACAGCTGATTGCTACTAACCCTGATCGGAGTGGGGGACTTGGCTTCCTCGGCTCCAGCACTTATGCATTTGCGCCGATCCTTTTCGCCCAGGGCGCCCTGCTTACTGGACTTATCGCCAATAGAGTCCTCTACCTGGGAGAGAATCTCATGGGCTTCAAGGTAGAGGCGGCAGGCTTGCTGGCCTTCATCGTGGTGTTCGTTCTGAGCCCGCTCACTGTCTTCACACCGCAACTAGAGCGGGCGAAACGGCGTGGATTGTGGGATTACGGCAGGCTTGCCAGCCGCTATGTCCAGGGCTTCGAAGAGAAATGGGTAAGGCCAAGAACAGCCAGCGAGGAAGAACTTCTTGGCAGCGCCGACATCCAGTCGCTGGCCGACCTCGGAAATAGTTATGCCGTCGTTAAGGAAATGCGCCTGACACCTTTCGGATTAAAGGATGTAATGAGGCTCGCCATGGTGACAGCGGCGCCGCTTCTACCATTGTCGCTGATGGTCTTTTCGTTGGAGGAGATAGTGACCCGGCTGATCAGGTTTCTTTTCTGACGAAATATTTGAACGCTTAAGAACCCGTGTTGCGAATTCGGCACTGGCAAAATTGCCAGTTTCAGTCGTTCTGCTCCTCTGGTAAAAGTGACGCTTGACTCTGTTGCTGAATAAGCTTAGCTCATCACAAATTGTGCAGGCGAGAAAATGAAATCTGCCTTGATGATCGTTGTCGCACTCCTTTTCGCAACCTCGCTGTCTACTGTGGGCCACGCGCAAAAGACATCAACCGGTTACGATCAGAACGCCAATTTCTCAAACTACAAAACCTTCTCGTTTGACGCGCCCGGCGCACGCAACCCGTTTGTAAACGAGATTATCGTCGCGGCAGTGGAACGCGAACTCACCTCAAGAGGTCTCAAGAAGGTAACTGCTGACTCCGACCTGCTCGTCATTTATCTTGCGGCGTCTGGTCCCAATCTGCAGGTCGCCAGTGTTCCCTTCTACACAGTCGTCAATCCGGTCTACAGCGGGATGGTGGGTGGCTCCGCAATGGCAATGTGGGATGTTACGACGGGTACCTTGGTGATCGATCTGTTTGATCGCAAAACAGAGCGGACAGTTTTTCGAGGTACGGTAACAGACGTCCTAAAACGCGCTCCCAGTCCTGATGCGGTAGCGGACGCCAAGATTGTTTCGAAGCCGATCAACAAAGGCGTCGCTAAGATTTTTAAAAAATATCCTAAGAAATGAAGTTATCGAAATCCGTCGAGGTCCGGACAGTTGGTGTTTACCAGTGCAGAGGCTGGTCCGTAACAATAATCAAGATGAGCCGCGCCGGTACAACCGGAATAACAGTCACATTCGAACTCTCCTCATAGATTACTTCTGAGCATCATACCTTCCTGTAAGACGAATCCCTGTAAGAAGTGACAGTTACCGTGGGTTTTCCACCTCTATACACTCTGACCGCACCCGGTGGTTACAAGTACAAAACAATTCGTAAAAGGAACACTATGTCTGCTCATCAAAACAAAGCGAGCCTCCTCGGCGTCTTTATCATTTTGGCGACCGTCTATATAAGCGTCGTCTCCGCTCAGACACCTGTTTCGGTAAATAGTTCGACTGCAATGCCAGAATCGATCCGCGAGACGAAAGAAACAGTCGTGGAAAGGAAAGCTCTGGCGTCCAAGAAAGGCACCGATTCATCCAATGGACCAGAGGTGGGAGAGATTCGTCCTCGCAAAGAAAATTCAGATTCGGTTAAAGCTGATGCTGACTTGACCGAGCCGGTCGCAACGTCAAATGAAGGGCTAGGACGAACGGTGCCTAAGGCCACGTCAAACCCGCAAACATCGTCAACAGACAAGTGGCAGTTTCAGTTTAGTCCGTACTTCTGGTTAGCCGGCCTTCACGGCACGGGGGGCGTCGGCAACCGCACCACCCAGGTCGACGAGAGTTTCAGGGATGTTTTTGACGCGCTCAACTTCGCCTTCATGGGAATGTTTGAGGCGCGTAAAGACAAGTTTATTTCGCTTACTGACTTGGAGTACGTGAGTGTCTCAGACGAGAAGGCCACGCCAGGCCCATTATTCTCTACCGTCGACGCAGGCTTCAAGACCTTCATCTTTGATCAAGAGGTTGGCTACCGTCTCCTGGAAAACCCAGAGAAAGGCGCCTCGCTGGACGTGTTAGGTGGCGCTCGAGTCTGGCGTGTGAAGACGGACTTTGAGTTTGGTGCTGGAATCTTGCCAGCGACTCGTGTTGAGGCCAGTCGAAGTTGGGTTGATGCAGTGGGCGGACTCCGCGGGAAAATGGCACTTTCGCAGAAGATGTTTCTCACCGGCAAATTTGATCTCGGCGGTGGTGGGTCGCATTTTACGTGGCAGCTGTTTGCTGGCGCTGGCTACAACCTTAACCCGAAAATTGCGCTGATATTTGGTTACCGAGTCCTGGATGTCGACTACGACAAGAATAACTTTGTTTTCGACATGAACCAGCGAGGGCCGATACTGGGTCTGGGATTCAAGTTCTAAGAAATTCGCAAGCTCAAACAGTTAATAGTTGAATGCGGCTATCGAGCCGCCGCGGAACAACGCGGCAGCTGGTCACCGCCGCTACAAACTTCGACAACTGAAGTTTGTCGGATACTTCTTGCTATGTATTTCAGTTTCGATTCCCTGCTACCTGAGAACCAACAACCGTTGATGATCACGGTTGCCCCGTTTGGTCCACAGTGGTTGCCGGAAGACTATCCTGAGGACATCGCAGTTTCCTGGAAGGATCAAGTCCAAAAGGCAGTGGACTGTTATAACGCAGGAGCAACGATTCTTCATGTGCATGTGCGTGATCCAAAGAGCGGACACGTTTCGAAAAACTTCGCGGAGTACTGTGACTTCATCGGTATGTTGCGTAATGCAGTGCCGAAGATGATTCTGCAAATGGGCGGCTCGATCTTGTTTGCGCTCGAACCAGGAAAGGAAAGCCACTGGGACGGATCTGATACCCGCCACATGCTGGCCGAGCTCGATCCTAAGCCGGATCAGGTGACAGTCGCACTCGGCACGACGCTGATCAATCCTCTTGACCTGACAACGGCAGATGACGCGCAGGGGACGCAGTTCTCAAATCCTGTTATCCAGAACGCATACCAAAACATGGTGGCCGACGCTGCCCCCGCATTCTATATCGAACACTTAAAGCGCCTCCGCTCACGGGGCATACAGCCATACTTTTCAATGGCCCACGTTCATCACCTCGAGACACTCGAGTACCTTATTCGCACGGGCGTTTACATGGGACCAGTAAATCATACTCTGACCGCGGTTGGCGGTTCCGGATTTTGCGGCCGTAACCCGTTTGACTTTATGGAGTACGTTCGGCGATCCCCGGATGGTTCAGTGATGACTATGGAATCCATCTGGCGAACAGTGGCTCCTTTCGCGGCTATGGCGATTGCTCTCGGCGTCCACATCCGTTGCGGTATCGAGGACAACATGTGGTGCCGGAAAGGTCAACGCATGAGCTCCGTTCAGCAGGTCGATCAGATAGTTCGACTCGCAAAGGAGATCAACCGACGAGTGGCCACAGCCGATCAGGCACGAGATATGGTAAAGCTCGGTGTCTCGTACAACAGCGTCGAAGAAACGCTCGCCGCTCTTGGCTTGCCGCCAAACCGCAAGGATGGCCAATTCGGTTTCATCATCAAGGAGACGGATGGAAAACTGAGAAGGGCAACGGCTGGATCTGATGGTCACGCCCTCGCCGGCTAAGCGTTGGTAGCGGCAGCGGGTTAGAAGTTCCGCGTAACGATCACTCATGTCAGAGAAGAAAACAATTCGAATAGTCAAAAAGGGAAAGGGGACTCGCCCAACTGCCAAGCCAAAGATCAATTCAACTGGTGAAGCATCGCGCACTCTGGTGGGCACGGTCACCAATTGGGTTACGGAGTTTCAGCAGAAGCGTCGTACAAAACTGCCAACGCGCTGAGAATTCTTTTCCAAGCGACCAGAGAGGCGAACTGAAACCTGATGCCAATGTGGGCTTACAACATGTCTCCGCTGCAACTGGCACTGATCATGGTGGCCACGATAGAAGCAGTTTCACTCATCGGATTGTTTCTTGCCAGGCGATTCGTGTTGCCTCACTTGCGCTTCCACGACGGGATCAATGATGCCATCAGCGGCACTGTCCAGGCTATCGGCGTGTTTTATGGGATCACGGTGGGCCTAATCGCTGTGGGAGTCTGGAACACTCATACGAACGCCGAAGATGTAGCTTCAAAAGAAGCCGCTGCCATCGGAGCGTTATATCGCGACGTAAGCGGATATCCGCAACCAGTGCGAGAAAAGTTGCAAGGCGATCTCAGGGGATACACGCACGCGCTTATCGAGCAGATTTGGCCAGCGCAACAAGAGGGTAGGCAACTCGATGTCGGGACGCAACTCATGGACGACTTTCAATCCACGTTGTATTCACATGAGCCGACGACAGCGGGCCAGATTGCACTTCACGGTGAAACCCTTCGCGCTTTCAATAGCCTCATCGCGTATCGCCGGCTGCGCATCGATGCCGTGTTGGGTTCTTTATCTGCGGTGATGTGGGGAGTGATCTGGGTAGGGGCGGCAATCAGCATAGGTGTCGCTTATTTCTATCGGATTGAGGACCCGCGAATGCATGCAATACTGGTAGCCCTGATGGCCGGGTTTCTCGGTGTGGTTCTTTTCATGATTGTGATCAACGATCGGCCATTCATCGGACGAAATAGTATTCGGCCTGACTCGTACCGATTGATCTTGGACCACCTGATTAGGTAGCAGAGACGAGCCCTTAATTCTGGGTGCTACGGCCGAGCTTAACCTTGCATCATCATTTCAATTCATCTTCCCCTCCTGACGAGACTGTCAGAACTGACAGTTACCTCACCACCAGGTCCACCATAAGATTGCGAATACGATGAAGGTCGTATTCTCCGTAGTTTTTTGTGTCTCTGTGTCTCCTGATTTTGTAAAGACGACGTTCTGACTATAGGCACAGAGAACAAGGAACCACGCAGAGAAGAACTGCAGTCCTGGGTGAGACGGCGCCCAGCCGCGTCGTTACCGCCTGAGACTTTACATTGCAGCCGCCGGTTGGCGAAGGAAAGAAAAACAGATGCAAGACTCAATAAACAAATTCCGAATAGTGTTAGGCCTGATGCTAACCACGATCTTAGTTGGTGGTGAGCTCTTCACTGTCTGGGCACGATCGGAGAGCGAAGATCTGTCGGTACGTCCTGCGATAGCTGGCTTGTCGTTTTCGCGACCAACGGCTGCAACTGTGCAGAATCTGGATCCGGCAAAGGTTGCAGCGGCAATCAAAGCAAACGGCCAAGCGTTGAAGGCTTTCGTTTGGCAACAACGCATGCAGATGCAATTAAAAGGCGAAACGAAAAAGACAACT
>Ga0070699_100004460_pt1 | contig 12376 bp, 8 predicted proteins | sample KBSK1503metaG_FD_65473 | JGI IMG/M metagenome (GOLD analysis project Ga0070699, IMG submission 65473) | Corn, switchgrass and miscanthus rhizosphere microbial communities from Kellogg Biological Station, Michigan, USA - KBS K1-50-3 metaG | ecosystem: Host-associated > Plants > Roots >...
CGCGTTCGGCTTCCTGGCCCGACGTATCGGATTGGTCGTGGCGCCGCGTGCCGATCGGTGGCACACGCGGCCGACCCCGCTCCTCGGCGGCGCGGCCATGGCTCTCGCAATCCTCGTGGCGTTAGGTGTCGTCCTGCCGGCATCGCGGGTGTCGGCGGTGATTATCGTCGGCGCGGCCGCGACCTTCGCGCTCGGACTCCTCGATGACTTTCGCCGGATGGCTCCGTCAACGAAGCTCGCGGGGCAGGCGATCATCGCGGCCGGTCTCTTCTTCGGCGGTGTCCGGGTAGAGATCATCACGTTCGAGCCAGTCGCCTTTGTCGTCACCGTGCTCTGGGTCGTCGGACTCATGAACGCCATGAACCTGATGGACAACATGGACGGCCTCGCCGCCGGGATCGCGGCGATCGCGAGCGCCACGCTGGCGATCGCGGCGTACCCAGAGACACTTCCCGTCGCGCTCATCGGCGCGGTGACGGCCGGTGCGGCGGTCGGCTTCCTGTTGCACAACTTTTCGCCCGCCCGCATCTTCATGGGAGATTCCGGAAGCCTCATGCTCGGGTTCCTTCTTGCGGCGGCCGCGATCGTCCACACCGCATCGAGCGCCGCGAACGTCGGCCTCGCCGTCCTCGCCCCGCTGGCCGTTCTCGCCCTGCCACTTTTCGATACTGCGCTCGTTACTACGTCGCGGCGTCTGGCAGGACGTCCGATCAGCCAAGGTGGGCGGGACCACACCTCGCACCGCCTGGCGGCGCTCGGCCTTTCAGATCGAGGTGTCGTGCTGTTCCTCTACGTTGTCGCCGCGTCGCTGGCTGGCGTCGCCCTCTTCACCGAAGCGGTGAGCGGCCTGGTGTTGCCGCTCTTCGCCCTGGCCGCGGTCGCGCTCGTCCTCTTTGGGCTCTTCCTTTATGAAGTTGACGTCTACGGCAACCGGTCGAGCGAAACACGAAAGGCCGGCCCGATCGCACGCGGAATCGCGACGTACGGCCGGTTCGGAGCCGAGATCGCTCTCGATCTCGTACTGCTCACAGTTGCGTATTACCTCGCGTTCGTGCTGCGCTTCGAAGGATTCGCGGAGACGGCATGGCTATACCTTTTCGTGCAGACCGTTCCGATTGTCGTCTCCGTGCAGCTCCTGGCGCTCGTCGTTTTCCGCATATACCGGACACTCTGGCGATTCCTCGCGCTCACCGACGTGCTGAACATGGCACGCGCACTCACCGTTGGTGGTCTCGCCGCAGCCGCCCTGCTGCTCGTGATCGCGGCGATCCCTGGTTACTCGAGGGTCGTCCTGGTCCTGGATTGGCTGCTCGCCGCGTCTCTGGTCATCGGATTTCGCGCGTCGGTAGTGTGGCTCCGGCACTGGTTCACGCTCCGTCCCCAGCGCGGCGCACGCAAGGTGCTCGTCATCGGAGCGACGGATGCCGGTGCGCTGGCGCTCCGTCTCGTCGCCCGTATGAGCGACGCGCGCTACGAGACCGTGGGATTCCTCGACGACGATCCGGGAAAGCGATACCGCCGCATCGCCGGCGTGCCCATCGTCGGGACCACCGACGATCTCGGGGCCGTCCTCGCCAAATACCATGTCGATCTGGTCTTGTATGCGAACGATCTGCCCGTCTCGGACGAATCACTCGTCGATCGACTGGAGGAGACGTGCCGAAACTTCGGCGCCGAGTGGCGACGATTCGCGACGTCGGCATCGCAGTGGTCGCAGTCGGTCCAGAGCCGGTAGCCGGACCGCACGATTGAGCGACTCGACGCGGGTTCTCGTAACGGGAGGCGCTGGGTTCGTAGGCTCGCACCTCGTCGATCGGCTGCTCGACAATGGGTATGCGGTCACCGTTCTCGACAACTTCACGACCGGGTCCGAGCGGAATCTTGCGGACCGTCGCGATAGCGCCGCGCTCCGCATCGTCCGCGGGACCGTGCTCGACGCCGATCTTGTCGACTCGCTTGTGTCGGAGCACCCGCTCATTTTTCACCTAGCTGCCGCGGTCGGAGTCGGAAACATCGTCGCGGACCCGCTCGGCAGCATGACGACGAACGTTCACGGCACCGAGAACGTGTTCGCAGCCGCCGACCGTCACGGCTCGAGGGTCGTCCTCGCCTCGACGTCCGAGGTCTATGGGCGTAGCGACAAGATCCCGTTCCGCGAGGAGGGCGATCGGGTCCTCGGGCCGACTTCCGTGCACCGCTGGTCGTACGCGACCGCGAAGGCGCTCGACGAGCACATCGCCTTCGCGTACGCCGATCGTGGGGTGAAAATGTCGATCGTCCGGTACTTCAACTCTTACGGTCCGCGCATCGACGAGAGGGGATACGGCAGCGTGATCGCGCGATTCGCCGCACAAGCCCTCGGTGAGCGACCGATTACGGTGCACGGCGACGGCAAGCAAACCCGCTGCTTCACATATGTGAGTGACACCATCGAGGGCACGATCCGCGCGGGAACGATGACCGAGGCGATCGGTGGCGTCTTCAATATCGGGAGCGATCGAGAAATCTCGATCCTGGAGCTCGCCCGGATGATCAGAGCGACCCTCGCGTCACCGTCGGAGATCGTTCTCGAGCCGTACGAGACGCGCTACCCGAAGGGGTTCGAGGACACCAGACGCCGGGTGCCCGACGTGTCGAAGGCGCAAGAGACGCTGGGGTACGTCGCGCGCGTACCGCTCGACGTCGGGCTCGGCCGTACGCTCGACTGGTGCCGGACGACCTACCGGGTGTCGCTCGCGTCATGAGTGCCACCGAGTTGCGCCAGAAGATCCCCGACCGCACAGCGTGCGTCGCCGTCATCGGCTGCGGTTACGTTGGACTTCCGCTTGCCGTCGCCTTTGCGCGCATGGGTTTTCCTGTCGTCGCGCTCGACCTCGATGAAAAACGGATCGCGCAGTTGCGCAAGGGCTCGAGCTACATCCGCGATGTCGCAGACGGAGAGCTCGCTCCCGCCGTTCGCGACGGCCGGCTCAAACCGACGACCGACTACGATTCCCTGCGCCAGGCGGACGTCATCTTCGTCGCGGTACAAACGCCGTTCGATCGCGCGAAACAACCGGACCTTCGGTACATCGTCAACGCGGCCGAGGGGATCTCGATCCGACTTCGTCGCGGTCAGCTCGTAATCCTCGAAAGCACGACGTACCCGGGCACGACCGATGAAGTCATGAAGCCGATCCTCGAGCGCTCTGGACTCCGAGCCGGACACGATTTCTTCCTTGCCTTCTCCCCCGAGCGGATCGACCCAGGAAACAAGACGTACCGCATTGACAACACGGCGAAAGTCGTCGGCGGCGTCGACCTGGAAAGCACAGAGCTCGCCGTCGCCATCCTCGACCAGATCACCGAAGGACACGTGCACCCGGTCTCATCCGCTCGGGTTGCCGAGCTCACCAAACTTCTCGAGAACACCTACCGGTCGGTGAACATCGCGCTCGTGAACGAGCTCGCGATGCTCTGCGACCGCATGCATCTCGACGTATGGGAAGTCATCGATGCCGCGGCCACAAAACCGTATGGTTTCATGCCGTTCTATCCGGGTCCGGGGGTGGGCGGGCAATGTATTCCGGTTGACCCCTATTACCTTGCCTGGAAGGCACGCGAATTTGATTTCCATACGAAATTCATCGAGCTCGCTGCCGAGACGAATCTCTCGATGCCTTTCTTCACCGTGGATCGTGTCCGCAAGATGCTCGACGACGGGGGCAAGCCTTTGCGGGGCGCGCGCGTCCTCGCGCTCGGAGCGGCGTTCAAGAGGGACATCGATGACGCGCGTTATTCACCGGCGGTCCGCGTGATGGAGATCCTCAGCGATCAGGGCGCCGATCTGCAGTACCACGACCCTTACGTCCCGTCCGTGCACCTGGAGGTCCCGTTGTTCGCGGACGGACGTGGCCAGGTCATCCAATCGGTCCTGCTGGAGGACGAGACGCTCCGCCGCGCGGATTGCGTCGTGATCCTCGTTGGGCACTCGGGGATCGACTACGGCCGCGTCGTCCGCCTCGCGCCCCGAGTCTTCGACGCCGTCAACGCCACCCGCGGTCTTCCCCGGAACGAGCACGTCGAGCGGCTCTAGCCGCGTGGTCCCATAGCCTGAAATTGGCGCCGTTTCTGCGCCGGCTCGAGGCCGCGGGAGTCGGTCTGTTCGGTGGCGTCACCGTGGCGTGGCTGGTAGGCGACGGAAACTACGTGGCGCTTGGCGCTGCCGCCCTGTTCGCCCTCCTCGTGTTCCTGTTCACGCGTGCGCTTACGCCCGTCTGTGCCCGGCACGACGTTTACCTTCTCGTGTTCCTGGCTCTGACGCTCCGCTACGCGGTGGCTATCACGGTTCACGATGGGTCGCTGGCGGTGGGCAAGGGCGGGTTCATCACCGGCGACGACGCGAACTATGCCGACTTTTCCTGGACTCTTGCCCAGATCTTCAGGGGCGAGACCGTGACGTTCGACTACGAGGGATACCTCTACCTGCTCGGAACGTTCGTGTACTTGGAGACCGCGATCTTTGCCCTCGTTGGACCAAACGTCGTCGTCGTCGAGCTTCTCAACGCCGCGATCGGGGCGGGATTCGTGGCGCTCGTTTGCGACCTCTGTCGTCGGCTCTTCGACGACGAACGTGCGAGCCTCATCGGCGGCGCGGTCGTCGCTTTCTATCCCTCGCTAGTCCTGTGGACCTCGCTGAATTTGAAAGACTCGCTCGCCCTGTTCCTCATCGGCGCGATTCTCTGGCTGATCTTGATCTTCACTCGCAAGCCGGTCGTCTGGGTAGTCCTGGCGATGTACGTCCCGCTCTTTCTGATGGAGAGCCTGCGCTTCTACATCTTCCTCGGGCTTGCGATCGTCATCCCGGTCGGCGTCTTCCTTGCATCCGATCATCGGTCGCGGATGCACCGGGTGGTCACATCCGCTATCGCCGTCGCACTCAGTGTGCTGCTTCTCTTGACGCAAGGCGCCGGTAGCGACGCGCTGTCCGCGTCGCTTCTCTTGCGTCTAGAGAGCGAGCGGGCCGCGATGGCCGTGGGCGCGAGGACCGGATTCGGTCACGCAGTCGTCCTCATTGACAAGGGAGCGACGTACGTCATACCGATTCCGTCGGCGAACCCGACGCCGCCTGGACAGACGCCGCGTGTGGTTGTCGTTCAGCCGGGCAGCAGAATCGTGGTGGGAAGCGCCATCCCCGGCCGGGACGCGATTCCGCTTTCACCTGGTGATGTCCTGATCGTGGCTGCATCTGGCGCACCGACCGGCGCACCACAGGCGCGGCCACTGCCTATCACGGCGAGCTCGGGAGAGGTTCAGGTCGTTGAGGCTGAAGATGCTCTGGTCGTTAGAACGCTGGAATACCTTCCGTTCGGCCTCGCCTTCGCGCTGTTCGCGCCGTTCCCGGGGTCGGGCACGCGTGCCCAGGATCTCCTCCCGATCCCCGAGATGCTCCTCTGGTACGTCCTTATGGTCGCCGCGTGCATCGCGCTCTGGCGATGGCGGCTGCGGTGGCGTCTTCTCGCGCCGCTCGTCCTATTCATCGGAGGGACCGTAGTGATCCTCGCGCTCGCCGAAGGAAACGTCGGGACCCTGTATCGGCATCGCGCCATGATCATGCCGTTCGTAGCGGTGCTTGCCGCGCCGACCATCGTGTCGCTCGCCAGACTCTGGGGAAGGCTCCCGGCTCCCGGACGCCGCTCGGCGATCGACGCTCGATTCCCGAGGTCACCGGCGCACTAGCGGCAGAGATACAGAGCCTCGAAGAATGTCCGCGGGACAAGCGCGGACCGCTCGAACACCAGGCTCCATCGCCTCGGAATTGGATACGTCTCCTTTGCCGGCGCTACGTCGTCGAGATCGTTGTAGAAGCGGCGCCACTGCTTCGAATAGAAAGCTCCGCCGCAAAGCCTGTCGACGACGTGCAAGTAGTGAACGATTTGGTCCGCGCGCATTTCGTGCAAGGTGCTCACCGTCAGCACCAAGTCCGCATAGTCGTCGGGAAGCTTCTCGAGTTGCTGAGGCTCGAGGAAGACAAGCCGCGTACGCGCCATCTCGGCCGAGACCTGTTCGTAGCGTTCGAACGGCCGAAACGTGAACGCGGGGACGTCGGGCAGCACCGTCGTGAGGTACTTCTGAGAAACATACAGGGCCGGTGGAATGTCGACGATGTGGTACTGGATTTGAGGGGAAGCCGTCGCGAAGACGTAGGCGAGCCGCCCGTACCCTGCGCCGATTTCCATCGCCCGTCGAACGCGTTGGCCGGCGGGGAGGCCGGTCATGATCGACGCGTACTCCTCCACCGAGTGGCACAGATCCTCGGTGATGAGACGGTCGCCGTAACGGACCGCGATCGGATTGCCGACCTCCGGCTCTTCGATCCGGTCGAGCAGACCTCCGCCTGGACGTCGCCGGACCGCGTTGGCGTAGAGCGCAAGGAGGATCGCGAGAACGCGCGCGCGGAAGCCGCTCTGTCCGACGGCTGTCGCCCTGACGACGCGGCGATCCGGACGGCGTAGCCAGGTCGCGAGGAGCAGCGGCAGCGATTTGACGAATGCGACGGCGCCGAATTGGAAGTACGAGGTATTGACGGTCCGCTTGAAGTTGCGGAAATCCGACTCGTCGAACAAGAGGTCAACATGCCGGCGATTCAGGGTTTCCCAGAACCGGGAGGGCTGGTAGATGTTTGGCGCCTCTCCAAGAGCTGTGACCATCGCCTTGAGCTCGCGAGGCGCGGCTGCCGGGAGATCACCTCGCTCGATCTCCGGCGGAAAGCGCCTGACCGCTCCCAGAGCGGCCAGCGCGAGCCGGAAACCGATGAGAACGAGGAGCACCGTCGCCGTCTCCGCGACAGCGAAACCGACCTCGAGCGATGGCAGGAGGAGCAAATCGATGAGGTAGCCGGCGATGCTCGCCACAGCGATCCAGGTCGCGATGCGGCTCAGGTCAGACCGATCTGCGAGCGACCTTGCCTGCTGGTATGTGCCCGACCGCGCAAGAGCGAGCATCCGCGCGACTATCAAGATCGGAAGCGCCTCCGCAGGGCCGCCGCGCCCGCCCGTTAGCAGCGCCAGGGAGGCGAAGACGACGAGAATGAGGGCCGCATCCACGAGGAGAAGGTGTCGCCCCCGAATTGCCAAGGGACGCCGTTTCAACATGCGGCCATTATTCCGCCGCTCTGACTGACCGCTACTTTTTCACGCGTGATCTCTGTGGCGGCCCTGCAATTGACCTGGCGCCTGCTGGCCGGCGGCATCGCGATTGTGACCGCCCTCCTCATCTCGGTCGCGCTCGGGCTCGCGACCCAGGGAGTTATCGCCACGAGCAATAGCGTTCTCGCCGGACTCTCCGTGCTGACCGGCTCGGGGTTCGCGCACGCGGCCGCCTATGTCGCCTCGCGGCGGCCGCAGACCGTGCGGCGCACGGCCGAACGCGGAGCGTTCCTCGCGATCGCGATCGGAGCGCTCAGCGGGGTGCTGGCCGCAACGCTCGGTCCTCGGATCCTGCCCACTCTCCCGGTGCTGTGGTGGCAGGTCGCGATCGCTCTTCCCTTCGCCCAGGCCGGCCAGCTGGGCTTGGGCCTTCAGCAGGGTCTTGGTTCATCGCGTGGCTACGTTGCGATCTATGTCGCGCAACCGCTTGTTGCGTTCGCGACCGCCGCGATGGCAACCCTACTGTCGAACCGAAGCGAACAGCCGAGTGAGTGGGCGGGCGCGATCGTCCTAACTCCCTATGTCGTGCAGGGAATCGTCTCCGCACTCGGGTGGATTCGACTGCCGCGGCAAGGCGGGCCCGAGCCTGTCGGCGCCCTCATGTCATACACGGCTCGGATCTATCCGAGTGCCGTCGCCCACTACCTGAGCTATCGCTTAGACCTGATCCTCGTCAGCGCGTTGCTCGGGGCAACCGCGGCGGGCCTCTACAGCCTCGCTCTGAATAGCGTCGATGCGGTTGCGCGTATCGGGCAAACCGCCGCGACAGTCCTCTTCCGTCGTTTCTCCGAGGCCACGCTGCCGCAGGGCGTGAGGCTAGCGCGGCGAGGAGCGAGCGCGGCCGGCGCTTTGAGTTTGCTCGTTGGCCTTGCGTTAGCTGCGCTCGTGATTCTGTTTGGAGCCCGAGTCGAACATGTCCGGGTCCTCGGCCAGCTTCTGCTGCTCCTCGCCTTCGGTGGGGCGGGAATCAGCGCGTGGACCGTGCTCGCGACGTATCTGGCCGCAAACAACGAGCTCGCTGCCGCTTTGCGCGTGAATGCGTTTCTTCTCGTCACAAGCGTCGCCTTGTACGTCTCTTTGATCCCCGTGATCGGCGTGTATGGCGGAGCAATCGGCACGAGCGTCGGTCTCGCCCTCGCCGCCGTCCTCGGCTACCGCGAGGTCGGTCGCCTCGATGGATCCGAGGGAGTCGCCGGCCCCGCGGCAACCCTCTTGAGGAAACCGTTCGGAAAATAGGTCATTAGGAACTTCTCGCGTGACTTGTCGACCTCGAAGTCGGTGTTCTCGCGGAGGAACTCTTGGACCGCTTCGTAAGGGCCAGGACCGTGCTCCGGCATGACTGGGTGGCCGTTGACATTCGTGTCTTCGACCACGATGTAGCCGCCACCCGAAACGAATTCTCGATACGCACGGAGTTCTCGCGCAACATGTAGAGCATGGTGATCGGAGTCGAGGATCACCATGACACGCTCCATCCCGGCGGCCGCTTCTCGAACCTGTCGCAGGATTTCAGGCGAGGCGGAATCACCGACGAGGAACGTGATGCGCGGATGGTCGACCCGCGCGGCCCGTCGAATGTCGATGGAGACGACCCGGCCCTCACCGACAAGATCGCACATCGAAGCGAGGAACAGCGCAGACCCACCGAGATCGGTCCCGGTTTCGATGATTAGCTGCGGGCGAAGATCGTGAATGAGCTCCTGGTAGACCCAGCAGTCAAGGGGAGACTTGAGGATCGGGACGCCGAGCCAATACGTCTGTTGCAGGGCCCCGCCGTAGAACGACAGCAGATGGAATCGGGTCACAGTATCCTCAGTAGTGGCAATCTCACGTCCGAGCCACTCGGCGCGCCCGCTCGCATCGGCGTCTGCCATGAAGCGCCGGTATCGGTCACGTCCGAGGAGCGCATAGAGCAAAGCGCGCCGTGGATGGCGAAGCGCTTTCACGAAATCGGGCATGCGCCGCAGACTAGCCGACGTGTCTCTGGGTCGTGAGCGGCCAACGGACGTGAAATTCTCGATCCTCGTACCTTCGCGGAACGGGGGTGCCTTCCTGCCACACCTCCTCAAGTCTGCCTTTGCTCAGACCGGCGATTTCGAAGTTGTCGTGTCCGACAACGCCAACACCGACGACACCGCAGCGGTCCTCGCGTCCTACGCCGCAGACACACGTCTTCGCGTGGTCCGCTCGGAGGAAGTGATCTCCGTGACGCAGAACTGGCTGAAGGCTCTACGCGCCGCCCGCGGCCGATTCTTCCTCATGATCGGCGACGACGATCTCCTTCTGCCGAATTTCTTCGACAGAGTGGAGGCTGCACTCGCTCGACATGGAGAACCCGACTGCCTCACGTTCAATGCATACTCCTATATCGCGCCGGGCTCGTTCGCGACCGACGCGCCCGCGTATTGGTCGCCACAGCATTTCGACCTGAGCAAGCTTCGCCCCGAATGCGAGCTCTCGCGCAAGGAACGGCTCGACATCGTCAAGGCCATGTTTCGGTTCAACGTCCGGTTTCCGCTGAACATGCAGCTCACGCTCTTCTCGCGCGAAGCCGTGGCCTCGGTGCCGGGCGACTTTTTCCGCGCGCCCTTTCCCGACCATTTCGCGCTGAACTCGATGCTGTTGCGCGCCTCGCGCATGGTCGTGACCGACAAGAACCTTCTCATCGTCGGCGTGTCACCGAAATCGTTCGGGCACTACTACTACGGAGGACGTCAGCGCGAAGGGACGCGTTATCTCGGATCGGAGGCCGCGTTTCCCGGCATGATCGAAGGCAGCGAGCTCGTCAATTCCATGCACGCATGGCTGATGGAGCTTCGCCGCACGTATCCGGAGCTCGGCAACGTGCCCATCGCGCGATGGCAGTACGTCGCCCGTCAGGTGAACCACTGGTACCGACAGGTCGAATTCGGGATGGCACCGCAGGCAACACTCGTAGGGAGATCGCGGTCCCTTCGCCCCTCTGAGCTCGCGACGGTGATGCTCCCGATGCTCGGCTACCGCGCTATTCGTCGTGTCAGCGATCGTCTTCGCGGAAGGAAGCGCTCGTACATCGGCGATTCCTGGCCTGCGCTCCGGCCGTCATCCCACCGTACGATCGCGGAGTTTGCCGCGAGCCTTCCCCGATGAATCGTCCGATCCGGCTGCTGTGCGTCACGCCGTATCCGACCTCGAACGCCGGTGTCCGTCTTCGCATCGAACAACAGCTCCCCGAGCTTCGCCGGCAAGGGGTAGAGGTCACCCTGTCACCGTTCCTCGACGCGGCCGGCCTCTCTGTCGCGTTCCGGCCGGGCTATCTTCTTGCGAAGGCATCGGCCGTGGCTCGCGGCTTTGCCCGCCGGGTCGCTGACGTGTTTCGGCTCGGCCGATTCGACGTTCTCTTCGTCTACCGCGAATCGTCTCCATTCGGCCCGCCCTTCTTGGAGCGGATCGCGCTTCGGCGGCGGATGCCGATCATTCACGATTTCGACGAGGCGGTCTTCGTGCCTAACATCCACCCGGCCAATCGCGCATGGGCCTGGCTCCGCGACCCGAGACGGCCGGCCCGGGTGTCGGCGATGGCCAGCGCCGTCACCGTCCAGAACGAGTACCTAGCTGAGTTCGCGCGACGCTGGAACCGCAGCGTAACCGTGATCCCGACCCCGGTCGACACCGACGGGCGCCGTCCGCGGCAGAGGCGTGCCCCGGGGCCCGTGGTGATCGGATGGCTGGGGTCGGAGACGACCGCGCCTTACCTCAACCTCGTGAGCGACGCCCTCGCGCGTGTGAGCGACGAGACCGACGTGACCGTTCGGGTCGTGGGCGGAGCGTACGAGAATCCGCGAGTCCGCCGCCTCGAGGTGAGCGAGTTCGCGCTGGAGCGGGAGCAGGCAGACCTCGACGGATTCGACATCGGCATCCTCCCTGAGCCGAATGACGAGTGGACCCGAGGCAAAGGTGGCTACAAGGCTCTCCTATATATGGCGGTGGGGATACCGGTGGTCGCATCGCGTGTGGGTGTGAACACGGATATCGTCACGGACGCTGAAACAGGTTTTTGCGTGACCACCACCGAGGAGTGGGTCTCCGCGCTCCGCCGTCTTATCGCCGATCCGGCTTTGCGCGAGCGGATGGGCGCCGCCGGGCGCGCTCGCGTGACGGAACGGTACTCGATCCACGCTATCGCGCCTCGCTTTGCGGAGGCGGTCATTTCGGCGGCGGGCGGACCAGCGTGACTGAATCGCGCGCGTACTGGCGCGCGAAGCCGGTCCTCGTGACCGGTGCCACCGGGCTGGTCGGATCCCACCTGGTCGAGGCGCTCCTCGCCTCAGGAGCGGACGTCGCGGTTCTGCTCCGCGATCACGACGGCCGGTCGGAGCTCTTCCGGAGCGGGAACATCGAACGGGCCGCTGTGACCGAGGGCGAGCTCGAGTCCATCGCCGACGTCGAGCGGGCGATCGCGGAGAGCGGCGCCTCCGTCGTGTTCCACCTCGGTGCGCAAACCCTGGTCGGGGTTGGTCTCAACGCGCCGCTCCTCACGTTCGAGTCGAACGTACGCGGCACCTACAACGTGCTGGAGGCGGCGCGGCGGCAGTCACGAACGGTCGAGCGTGTCGTGGTGGCCTCGAGCGACAAGGCCTATGGCCAGAGCGATCAGCCGTACGTCGAATCTGATCCGCTTCGGGCCTCGTCCCCCTACGACGTGTCGAAGGCGGCGGGCGATCTCATCGCGCAGAGCTACCACGCGACCTACGGCCTGCGTCTCGGGATCGTACGGTGCGGGAACATATACGGCGGCGGCGATCTGAACTGGAGCCGGATCGTACCGGGAACGATCCGCTCGTTCGTGAAGCGCGAGTCTCCTGAGATCCGCAGCGATGGCACTTACGTGCGCGACTACGTCTACGTCGACGATGTCGTCGACGCGTACCTCACAGTCGGCGAAGCGCTGGACCGCCTTGACGTGGCCGGCGAAGCATTCAACTTCGCGTCGGGGGCGCAGGTGAGCGTCCTCGACATGGTCAAGGCCATCGCGAAGCTCATCGGCGGTCAGCTGCCCGAGCCCCGCGTGCTGAACATCGCGAAGAACGAGATCAAGGAGCAGCGCGTCTCGACGGAAAAGGCGAAGCGGGTCCTCGGATGGAAGCCGCGCGTCTCGCTCGACGACGGCCTTCGGTCGACGATCGAGTGGTACCGCTCGTACCTCGGCG
>Ga0070699_100004462_pt1 | contig 12375 bp, 9 predicted proteins | sample KBSK1503metaG_FD_65473 | JGI IMG/M metagenome (GOLD analysis project Ga0070699, IMG submission 65473) | Corn, switchgrass and miscanthus rhizosphere microbial communities from Kellogg Biological Station, Michigan, USA - KBS K1-50-3 metaG | ecosystem: Host-associated > Plants > Roots >...
GCGCTCCGACAACAGCAGCGGTCAGCACCTGTCGCCGCGAGACCAGACGAGCACGAGGCGTGTGAGTCATCAGCCGTCAACTTCGCAACGGCTGTGCCAGACTCAACTGTGCGAACTTGCAGCGATGCTTGAGTCGGACATGCCATCGGTGCGGGGCGGCGGCGCCGCGGGCTGAGGCGGCGGCGCCTCAGAACGGCCGTTGGGGCGAGCGCCTACTTCGAGGCGGGGGAGCCGGCGGGGCGCTTGCCCAGCGAGTTGAGATAGGCCGCGATGTCGGCGAGGTCACGGCCCTGGAGCACCGGCCACGACACGGCCTGTTTTTGCGCCGCGGCTTCCATCAACGGCGCGTGATTCCACATTCCAGCGATCAGGCTGCCGGGAGAGCCGACCACGTTCGAGGTCGCGAAGTCGGCCGCCACCTTGCCGCCCTTGCCATTCACCGAATGGCACGTCGTGCACCCTTTGGCGGCGAGCGTCTGCGCGCCACGCCGCGCGCTCGCCGCGGGATCGAAGTAGTGAGAGACGTAGAGGTACGCGAGGATGTCTGCCGTGTCCTGGCCGCTCAGCTTGGGAACATCGATGCCGCGCGCTTTCATGGCGGCCCACATCTTCGGGCCGTGATTCCACATGCGAGCCGAGAATTCCGTGAGGCTGACGTGGTGGCCGCTGCGCCCAAGCTCGGGCCCGACGTGGCCGCCCTTGCCCGCGACGGCATGGCAGGTCGCGCAGTGTCGCTCACCGAAGAGCTTCTCGCCGGTGGCCGGTGTGCCGGGCACGACCTGGGCGGTATCGCCGCCGGAGTCGCGTGCGGCGGCGGTGACGTAGGCGATGATGTCGAGCAGTTCTTTGCCGTCGAGTGTCGGCCGTGCGATCCCACGCGCGCGCATCGTCTCCGCCATCGCCGGCCCGTGGTTCCACATTGCCGCCGCCACGAGCACCGGTGAATTGGCACGCTTCAAGGGGTCGAGCGCCGGGCCGACGCTGCCGCCATTGCCGCCGACGGCGTGACACTGAGCGCACCCCTTCGAGGCGAACAGGCGCTCGCCAGCCTTCGCGTCACCGGACTCGTCGCGGTACTGCGCGGTGAAGAGGAAGGCGATGAGGTCCGTCGTCTCGCGCGCCGTGAGCCGCTGGCGTTCCATGCCGGCCTGGCGCATCTCGGCATTCATGCGGGGCAGGTGATTCCACAGCGCCGCGCCGATGTCATAGAAACCGGTGCCCGACCGCACGCGCGCGAGGTCAGGTCCGGTCACCGGTCCCATGCCGCGCAGCGAGTGGCACTGTCCGCATCCCTTGGCCGCGAACACGTCGAAGCCTGCCAGCATCCGCCAGCCTGGCGCGAACGGATCGCTGGCGGCCGGCTGTTGGGCGACGGCGACGTGCGTCGGTGCGAGGACGAGTCCGATCACCGCAACGACAAACACGAGAGAGCGCCAACCGAGCGGTTGCGATTCGATCGTTGGAATGGCCAGCCACCGTCGCGGCCGGCGAACGGTCAAGAGCACGTCGCACACTCTAGCGGCGCCCACGTCGCGCCGTCAAGTGCGCGATTGCCTTCGCGATCGCGGCCGTCAGAGCAGACGATGGCGTGTCGCGTGCGCGACGGCCTCGAGCCGCGTGTGGACACCGAGCTTGCCGAAGATGTTCTGGACGTGATTGCGGATGGTGGCCCGGCTCACCCGGAGGCGCTCGGCCGTCGCGGCGGTTCCCAGCCCCGCAGTCATGAGACGCAGCACGTCCAGCTCGCGTGGCGTGAGCGACCCTGCCGGTGTCGGCGGTCCGCCGGCGCCCGCGTCGGGCGCGCGTGCAATGCGCTCGCGCACCAACTTGTGGAGGTGCTTGCTCCTCGTCACGTCTCGCAGAACGTGAACAATGAACGGACCGCCGCCCTGGCCGTCGGTGATGGCGAACGCCGTGATGTTCAGCCAGCGTGCGTCGCCGGTTTTCGTGCGCGTCTGCATCTCGAAGGTCTGGTCGAGCCCATCGACGGTCAACATCGGCGCGACATCGCAGCCGGTCACACAGCGTGGCGTCCCGCGCGCGCCCTTGCCTGCGAGGATTTTGCGGCACGGGTGCCCGAACGCCTCACGCGCGGTGTAGCCCATCAGCGTCTCGGCCGCGCGGTTCCAGAGCACGATCCGGTTGTCCTCGGTCGTCACGAACACCCCGTCGGGCGCGCTGACGAGGAGTCGGTACAGTGTGCCGCGTGGTGCTGGCGCATGACCGTTAGGCTCGCGTGCCTCCGTCATTGGTACCTCCGTCAAATGCACTATGCGTCGTCCGTGCCACACACGGCGCCTGCTGGCATAAGAGGATCGAAGGGGACAGTCGCGCGACTGCGCCCCGTGGTCGCCCCAGTGGGGCGTGAGCGCCGCACCTGGCCCGACGACCACACGACAGACCCGGCGCTCGCCGGAGATGCACGGCGGCGCGAAGTCGGCGTAAAGACGCGACGGCAGTCGGCGGTGAGCCCGGTCGCGTCGCGCGTTTACGCGTGGCACACGCCTTGCGCATCCGAAACGACGATGGCACCAGATGTGGCCCGCCGACATGCGTTGATCACGCTCGACGGCAACGAAGCAGCGGCGCGCGTCGCCTACAAGCTCAGCGACGTCATCGCGATCTATCCGATCACGCCGTCGTCGACGATGGGCGAATGGGCCGATCAGTGGGCGGCGCAGAGCGTGCCAAACGTCTGGTCCACCGTTCCCACCGTCGCCGAGCTGCAGAGCGAAGGGGGCGCCGCCGGCGCGCTGCACGGGGCGCTGCAGGCGGGGGCGCTCGCGACCACGTTCACCGCCTCGCAGGGCCTGCTGTTGATGATCCCGAACATGTACAAGATCGCCGGGGAATTGACGCCGACGGTCTTTCACGTCGCGGCCCGCTCGCTGGCGACCCAGGCGCTCTCGATCTTCGGCGATCACAGCGACGTGATGGCGACCCGTGCCACGGGCTTCGCGATGCTCGCCGCCGGCTCGGTGCAGGAAGCGGGCGACATGGCCGCCATCGCTCACGCCGCCACGCTCGAATCCCGCGTGCCCTTCCTTCATTTCTTCGATGGCTTCCGCACCTCGCACGAGGTCGCGAAGGTCCAGGCACTCGGCGACGACGTCTTGCGTGGCCTGATCGACGAGCGCGCCGTGCTGGCGCAGCGCGGCCGCGCCCTGTCGCCCGAGCACCCGGTCGTGCGGGGGACCGCGCAGAACCCCGACATTTACTTCCAGGCGCGCGAAGCGTCGAACGCGTACTACTTCCGATGTCCCGCGATCGTTCAGGCGGTCATGCGGCGCTTCGCCGCACTCACGGGCCGTGCATACAACCTCGTGGAGTACGTGGGCGCGTCGGATGCGGAGCGCGTTGTGATCCTGATGGGCTCGGGCGCCGAGACGGCGGAAGAGACGGTGAAGGCGTTGAACGCGGCGGGCGAGCGCGTCGGCGCCGTGAGGGTCCGGCTCTACCGTCCCTTCCCCGCCACCGCATTGCTCGCCGCGCTGCCGTCGACGACGCGGGCCGTCGCCGTGCTCGATCGCACCAAGGAGCCCGGCAGCGCCGGAGAGCCGCTCTACCTGGATGTCGTCGCCGCGATCAGCGAGGCGGTCGGCGCGGGCGAGGCCCGCTTCGAGGGGTCGCCACGCGTCATCGGCGGACGGTATGGACTGGGTTCCAAGGAGTTCACGCCGGGGATGGTCAAGGCGGTGTTCGATGAGCTGGCGGCGCCGCGCCCGCGCAATCACTTCACGCTCGGCATCGACGACGACGTGACCTTCACCAGCCTGGGGTGGGACGACGGGTTCTCGACCGAGTCGCCGGACACCGTGCGCGCGATCTTCTATGGGCTCGGGGCCGACGGCACGGTCGGAGCGAACAAGAACTCCATCAAGATCATCGGCGAGGAGACCGCGGGATACGCCCAGGGCTACTTCGTCTACGACAGCAAGAAGTCGGGCTCGATGACGATGTCCCACCTGCGCTTCGGGCCGCGGCCGATCCGCGCCCCGTACCTGATCACTCGTGCGACGTTCGTCGCGTGCCATCAGTTCGCGTTTCTCGAGCGGCTCGACGTGCTGGCGTCCGCGGAGCCCGGCGCCGTGTTCCTGCTCAACAGCCCGTATGGCCCCGCGGAAGTCTGGGACCGCCTGCCGCGCTCCGTGCAGCAACAGCTCGTGGCGAAGCGGCTCCGCTTTTTCGTCATCGACGGCTCGCGGGTCGCGCGCGAGGCGGGGATGGCCGGGCGCGTCAATACGATCATGCAGACGTGTTTCTTCGCGATCAGCAATGTGTTGCCGGCCGGCACGGCGGTGGCGGCCATCAAGCACGCGATCGAGAAGACGTATGGCCGGCGCGGCGACGCCGTCGTGCGGAAGAACTTCGCCGCGGTCGACGCGGCGCTCGCGAACCTGCACGAGGTGAAAGTCCCGGACGCGGCGACGTCAACCTTCGACGTGAGGCCGCCGGTCCCAGCCGGCGCCCCCGCCTTTGTCCGCGAGGTGACGGCCCGCATCATCGCCGGCGAGGGTGATCGGCTCCCGGTCAGCGCGCTGCCGGCGGACGGCACGTATCCGAGCGGGACGACGCGCTGGGAGAAGCGCAACATCGCGCCCGAGATCCCGGCGTGGGACGAGGCGCTCTGCATTCAGTGCGGCAAGTGCGTCCTCGTCTGCCCGCACGCCGTGATCCGCTCCAAAGTCTACGGGCCGGACGCCCTCGCAGGCGCGCCCGCCGGCTTCAAGTCGGCACCGGCGAAATGGCGCGAGTTCGGCGACGCGCGCTACAGCCTGCAAGTCTCGCCCGAGGACTGCACCGGCTGCGGGCTCTGCGTGGAGATCTGCCCGGCCAAGAGCAAGAGCGAGGTGCGCCACAAGGCCATCGACATGGTGCCGGCGCGGCCGCTGCACGACGCCGAGGTGGCCAACTGGGACTTCTTCCTCTCGTTGCCGACGCCGGAGCGCGGGCCGTTGAACCCCGCGCTCGTCAAGGACGTGCAGCTGCTCGAGCCGCTCTTCGAGTTCTCCGGCGCCTGCGCGGGCTGCGGCGAGACCCCGTACCTCAAGGCGATGAGCCAGCTCTTCGGCGACCGTGCGCTCATCGCGAACGCCACCGGCTGCTCGTCCATCTACGGCGGCAGCCAGCCGACCACGCCGTGGACGACGAACGCGGACGGCCGCGGCCCGGCGTGGGCGAACTCGCTGTTCGAGGACAACGCCGAGTTCGGTCTCGGCATGCGCGTGGCGTTGGACCGGCAGGCGACATACGCGCGCGAGCTGCTCGGCCGTCTCGACGGCGCCGTCGCGGACCTCGCGCCGGCCCTGCTCGACGCCGATCAGTCCACCGAGTCCGGCATCGCGGCGCAGCGCGAGCGGGTCGCGACGTTGAAGGCGCGGCTGGCCGCGATCGACTCGCCGCCGGCGCGTGATCTGGGCAGTGTCGCCGACGCGCTCGTGAAGAAGAGCGTCTGGATCGTCGGCGGCGACGGCTGGGCGTACGACATCGGTTTTGGCGGCCTCGACCACGTCCTGGCGTCCGGTCGAAACGTCAACGTCCTCGTGCTCGACACCGAGGTGTACTCCAACACCGGCGGGCAAGCGTCGAAGTCGACGCCGCGCGGGGCGGTGGCCAAGTTCGCCGCTGGCGGCAAGGCGACCGCGAAGAAGGACCTCGCGCTGATGGCGATGACGTACGGCCACGTCTACGTGGCGCGGGTGGCCATGGGTGCCAGCGACGGGCAGACGCTGCGCGCGCTCCGCGAGGCGGAGGCGTACGACGGACCGTCGCTGGTCATCGCCTACAGCCACTGCATCGCCCACGGCTACGATCTCCGCCACGGCCTGGACCAGCAGAAGGCGGCGGTGCTCTCGGGCCACTGGCCGCTGCTGCGCTATGACCCGCGGCTGGCGCGCGAGGGGAAGAACCCGATACAGCTCGACTCCAAGGCGCCGAGCGTGCCGCTGAAGAGCTACGCGTACAACGAGACCCGCTACACGATGCTCGCCCACAGCGACCCGGAGGCGGCGAAACGCCTGCTCGATCTCGCGCAGGACGACGTGGCCGCGCGCTGGCGCTACTACGAGTATCTCGCCGCGATGCCGGGCACGCCGGCGGAGGCCGCCCATGATTGATCTCTCCACGCGCTACCTCGGGCTCACCCTGGCCAGTCCGCTCGTCGCATCCTCCTCGCCGCTGTGCGAGAGCCTCGACAACATCCGCGCGATGGAGGACGCGGGCGCCGCCGCCGTCGTGCTCCACTCGCTCTTCGAGGAGCAGCTCGACGTCGAGAGCACGCACCTCGACCGCTATCTGACCCACGGCGCGGAAAGCTACGCCGAGGCGCTCGACTACTTCCCCGATCTCACCGGTTACAACCTGGGTCCCGACGGATATCTGGAACATGTGCGGCGCGCGAAAGACGCGGTCGGCATCCCGATCATCGGCAGCCTGAACGGCGTGTCGACCGGAGGCTGGATCGAGTTCGCGAAGAAGATCGAGCAGGCGGGCGCCGATGCGGTGGAGCTCAACGTCTACTACGTACCGACCGACCCGCTGCTGACCGGCGTTCAGGTCGAGCGGATGTACACCGATCTCGTCCGTGACGTCAAGGCCAGCGTCTCCATCCCCGTCGCCGTCAAGCTCGGCCATTCGTTCACGGCGCTGGCGAACGTGGCGCGTCATCTGGACCTCGTCGGCGTCGACGGGCTCGTTCTGTTCAACCGCTTCTATCTGCCGGACTTCGATCTCGAGCGGCTGGAGGTCACGCCGCGCCTGACACTGTCGAGTCCGCACGAGCTTCTCATGCGCCTGCACTGGGTCGCCATCCTCTACGGGCACGTCACGGCGGATCTGGCGGTGACCGGTGGTGTCCATGGCTCAGCGCAGGTGCTGAAGGCCATGATGGCCGGCGCGCGCGTGGCCATGATGACGTCCGCGCTGCTGCAGAACGGAATTGGCTATCTCAGCCGGGTGCGGGCCGACGTCATCGACTGGATGGACACCCACGAGTACGCGTCGGTCGCGCAAATGCAGGGAAGCATGAGCTATCGATCGGTCGCGGAGCCGGCGGCGTTCGAGCGCGCCAACTACATGAAGGTCCTCAGCTCGTACGCGCTTCGAACGGGCGCCCGGCCAAGGAGCGAATCATGACCACGCGTGAATCGCGGAAGCATCGTTTCGCCATCGCCATCACGGCCCTGATCGTCGGTGTGTTGCTGGCCGGGGGTCTCGCGGGCGCTGCGGACGAGATCGTCCTCGGCGCCGCGATTTCCCAGACGGGCAAGTACGCCCGCGAGGGCAAGTTCTATGTCGACGCCTATACGCTGGTCGTGGAGGCCGTCAACAAGGCGGGCGGCGTGAAGGTCGGCGGCAAGACCTATCAGCTGGCCCTCAAGCTCTACGACGACCAGAGCGATCCGAGCCTCAGCGTTCGCCTCTTCACCAAGCTCGCCACCTCCGACAAGGTCAACTTCCTGCTCGGTCCGTACTCCAGCGGCATCACCATCCCGGCCAGCGCGGTGGCCGAGAAGTACGAGATTCCGATGATCCAGGGCGGAGGCGCCTCGGGCAAGATCTTCGACCGCGGCTACAAGTACATCTTCGGCACGCTGCCCAAGGCCGAGCTCTACTTCCAGTCGGCGATCGAGGCCGCCTCGAAGCTCAGTCCCCCCGTGCGCACCGCCGCGCTGCTGTTCTCCAACGAGGCGTTCGACCGCAGCGTGGGGGAGGGCGCACGGCAATGGCTCAAGGATGCGAAGATCGACAAGGTCTACGACGAGGAGTACCAACCCGCGACCCAGGACTTCACCTCCATCCTGGCCGTGATCAAGACCAAGAATCCCGATCTCATCCTCGTCGCCGGCCACGAGGAGAACTCGCTCAACTTCATCCGCCAGGCGCAGGCCGCAGGCGTCAATCCCCGGATGATGGTGTTCACCGTCGGGCCGCCCACGGGTGACTTCCGCAAGACCCTCGGCAAGGCCGCCGAATACGTGTACGGCGTGACGCCGTGGCTGCCGGACATGGAGATCGGCGGCCAGATCTTCGCGGCGGCGCGCGATTTCGACAAGCAGTTCCAGGCTCGCTTCGGCTACGGCGCCGACTATCATGTCGCCTCCGGGGCCGCCGACGTGCTCGCCTTCAAGGCCGCGATCGAGCGCGCGCAGTCGCTCGATCCCAAAAAGGTGCGCGACGCGCTGGCGGCGCTCGACGTCGAGACGCTCTACGGCCGGATGAAGTTCGAGCCGACGGGCCAGATCGCGATGAGCCAGGTGCTCGTGCAGATCCTCGACGGCAAGGTCGTGCCCGTGTACGTCGCCGGCAAGTTCGTGAGCAAGCCCGTGTATCCCACTCCCAAATGGAACGAGCGGAGGTAGCCGTGCTCCTCCTCCAGGTCCTGATCAACGGGCTGCTGCTCGGGGGCCTGTACGGAATCATGGCGCTCGGCATGTCGCTCATCTGGGGCGTCATGAATATCGTCAACGTCGCCCACGGCGCGCTGATCATGCTCGGGGCCTACCTGGCGTTCTGGATGTTTCACCTCTGGGGCCTCGACCCGTTCCTCTCGTTGCCGCTCACGATCGCGGCGCTGTTCGTCTACGGCTACTGCCTGCAGCGCTGGGTCCTCAACCTGGTCGTCCGTGCCCAGCTGTTCCTGACGCTGCTCATCACCTTCGGCGTCGAGGTCGTCATGATCAACGTCGCGCGCCTGCTCTGGTCCTCTGACTTGCGGCAGGTGACGCCGGCCTATGCGGCCGCAAACTTCGAGATCGGTCAGCTCACGATCCCGTGGGTTCGCCTGTGGGTGTTCGCGACGACGCTCGTCCTCTCGGTCGTCTTTCTCGTTGTCCTCGAGCACACGCGGCTCGGCCGCGCGATCCGTGCAACGTCCGAGGAGCTGCGCGCGGCGCGGCTGACCGGCATCCCCGTCGCGCACATCTACGCGGTGACCTTCGGGCTCGGCGCCGCGCTGGCCGGCGCCGCCGGCGGGCTGTGGGGGATGCTGTTCCCGATTACGCCGATGATGGGCGGCTCGCTCACGTTGAAGTCGTTCGTGGTCGCGGTGCTGGGCGGTCTCGGCACCATGATGGGCGCCATCGTCGGCGGGCTCGCGCTCGGGCTCACCGAGTCGTTTGCGGGCACGTACCTCGGCCCGACGTACCCCAACGCGATCAGTTTCGGGCTGCTCGTGCTGATCCTTATTTTTCGGCCGACGGGCATCCTCGGACGGAGGACGTGAGCGTGGGCGCGCGCCGCTGGCTCACCCCGGTCGCCGCGCTCGGGGCCCTGGCGGTCCTCGGGACCGCGCCCGGCCTCGTGTCGCCGTTCATTCTGCAGTTCATCATCAACCTCTTCATGCTCGCCGTCCTCGCCGAGAGCTGGAACATCATCGGCGGCTTCACGGGCTACGCGTCGTTCGGCAACGTGGCCTTCTTCGGCATCGGCGCCTACACGATGGGGATCCTCATGACGAAGGCGGGGCTGCCCCTGTGGGCTGCGCTGCCCGCGGCCGGCCTCGTCCCCATGGTGTTCGCGGCGGTCGTCGGCCTGCCGATCTTGCGACTGAAGGGCCATTATTTCGCCATCGCCACCCTCGGCGTCGCGGAGACGATGCGCGAGATCGTGTACAACGTCGAAATCACCGGCGCCGGTACCGGGCTCGTCATGCCGATCGCGCGCACGCCCGCGCTCTTCTTCTACCTGATGCTCGCCACCCTCGTGGCCGTCACGCTCGTCAATGTGTGGCTTTCGCGCTCGCGATTCGGCTACGGCCTGGTGGCCATCCGCGAGGACGAGGATGCGGCGGCGGCCATGGGCATCGATACCGCGCGGTACAAGACGATCGCCTTCGCGATCAGCGCCGCGTTCGCCGGGCTCACCGGCGGGGTCTTCGCCTACTGGATCACGTTCATCGACCCCGACGCCGTGTTCCGGGTGATCGTGACGATCCAGATGATCATCATGGCCGTGTTCGGCGGCGCCGGCACCGTGGTCGGCCCGCTGCTGGGCGCCCTCGTGCTCGCCTCGTTATCCGAGGTGCTCTCCACGCAGCTTGTCGCCCTCGCCGAGCTGTTCAACGGTCTCATCGTCATCCTCGTCGTGCTGTTCATGCCGAAAGGCCTGCTCGAGGTCCTGCGCGCGGGACGCGGCTCGTTCCGCGCGATGGCGCGCAACCTCCGCGAGTACAGGGTCTGACATGGCCATCCTCACAGCGCGCAACGTCACGAAGAAGTTCGGGGGCCTCGCCGCGGTGTCCGACGTGACGTTCGACCTGCACGACGGCGAGATCCTCGGCTTGATCGGGCCGAACGGGTCGGGCAAGACGACGCTCGTCAACGTCGTCACCGGCGCCCTGCCTGCCTCCGCCGGCGAGGTCCGCTTCGACGGACACGCGCTCACCGGCCTGCCTTCGCACGAGATCGGCCGGCTCGGCGTGAGCCGCACGTTCCAGGTCGTCAAGCCGTTCCGCAATCTCACGGTCGTACAGAACGTGATGGTGGGCGCGCTCTTCGGGGCCGTCGGCGGCGCCCGCGATCTGAAAACCGCGCGCCGACAGGCCGAGGAGATCCTGGCCTTCGTTGCGCTCGATCACCGGGGCGACGCGCCGGCCGATGGTCTCAACGTGCCCGAGCGCAAGCGCATGGAGCTCGCCCGGGCGCTCGCAATGCGGCCGCGCGTGCTGCTGCTCGACGAGGTGATGGCCGGCCTGAACCCGGCCGAGATCGACGCCGCCGTGGACCTCATCAAGCGCATCCGCGATCGCGGTGTCACCCTGCTCGTCATCGAGCACGTCATGAAGGCGATCCGCAACCTGTCGGATCGGATCCTGGTGCTCTTCCACGGCCAGACGCTCACGGAGGGCGCGCCTGCCGACGTGCTCAACGACTCGCGGGTCGTCGCCGCCTATCTCGGCCGACGCTACGCGGAGGCCGCGCGTGCTTGAGATCCAGGCGCTCTCCGCCGGCTACGGGTCCGTCCAGATCCTGCGCGACGTGAGCCTCTCGGTGGGCGCGGGCGAGATCGTGACGCTCGTCGGCAGCAACGGGGCGGGGAAGTCCACGCTGCTGAACACCGTGTGCGGCATCGTGCGGCCGTCCGGCGGCCGCGTGCGCCTCGACGGCACCGACATCACGGGACGGCCCTCGGAGGCCATCGTGGCGCTCGGCATCACGCAGGTGCCCGAGGGCCGGCGGCTCTTCCCCAACATGACGGTGCGCGAGAACCTGATCCTCGGCGCCTACCGCCGGCGCGACGGGCACGGCATCGCGCGCGACCTCGCGTGGATCTTCGAGCTCTTCCCGATCCTCGAGCAGCGCCAGCGCCAGCCCGCCGGCAGTCTGAGCGGCGGCGAGCAACAGATGTGCGCGATCGGGCGCGGCCTCATGGCCAAACCGCGCCTGTTGATCCTCGACGAACTGTCGCTCGGGCTGGCGCCAATCATGCTCGACACCCTGGTGGACGCGCTCGAGAAGGTCCACGGCGAGGGCATGACGATCTTCCTCGTGGAGCAGGACGTCGCCACCGCTTTCGACCTGGCGAGCACGGGCTACGTTCTCGAGAACGGCCACGTCGTGCTGTCCGGGCCGACGAAGGACCTGCGATCGGACCCTCACGTCAAGAAAGCCTACCTGGGGTTATGACGATGGAGCCTTACCGCACCGACGTCCAGCATCGCGGCTCGCATCTGCTGAGCGAGCCCATGTACAACAAGGGCAGCGCGTTCACGCGCGAGGAGCGGTTGGCCTTCGGGCTCGAGGGCCTCCTGCCCTCCGCGGTCAACACCATCGAGCAGCAAGCGCAGCGCGTCTACGAGAACCTCGCCCGCAAGGGCGACCCGCTGGAGCGCTACATCGGCCTCGCCTCGCTCCAGGATCGCAACGAGCACCTCTTCCATCACGTGCTGGGCGAGCACCTCGAGGAATTCCTCCCGATCGTCTACACGCCGACCGTGGGGCGCGCCTGCCAGGAGTTCAGCCACATCTTCCGCCGCGCGCGCGGCCTCTGGATCACCCCCGAGCACCGCGGCCGGATCCACGACGTGCTCGGCAACGCGCCGTTCGAGGACGTGCGCCTGATCGTGGTGACGGACAACGAGCGCATCCTCGGGCTGGGCGACCAGGGGGCGGGCGGCATGGGCATCCCGATCGGGAAGGTCGCCGTCTACACCGCCGCCGCCGGCATCCATCCGAGCCAGACCCTGCCCGTGAGCCTCGACGTCGGCACCGACAACGAGGGGCTGCTCGCGGACGACCTCTACCTCGGCTGGCGGCACCGCCGGCTGCGGGGCCACGAGTACGACGCGATCGTGGACGAGTTCGTCGCGGCGGTGCGCCAGCGCTTCCCGCGCGCCCTCGTCCAGTGGGAGGACTTCAAGAAGCAGAACGCCTTCAA
>Ga0070699_100004464_pt1 | contig 12368 bp, 9 predicted proteins | sample KBSK1503metaG_FD_65473 | JGI IMG/M metagenome (GOLD analysis project Ga0070699, IMG submission 65473) | Corn, switchgrass and miscanthus rhizosphere microbial communities from Kellogg Biological Station, Michigan, USA - KBS K1-50-3 metaG | ecosystem: Host-associated > Plants > Roots >...
CGTGAAAGAGACGCCGATGAGATAATTTGTCGTGCCACTGGATTGAGACGTCCAGGTGTTACCTCCGTCCGTGGTGCGAAGGATGACCCCCTGGCTTCCGACCGCAGTCCCGGTGTTCGCGTTAACGAAGGAAACGGCATCAAGAGTGGCCTGCGTTCCACTTTCCACAGTCGTCCAGGTGATGCCGCCGTCCGCGGTACGAAGGATTTCTCCGCGATCACCAACGACGATGACGGTTAAAGGATCCAGAACAGCCACGGCGATTAACTGCTCATCGACAGGAGTCAGGCTCTGATGAGACCACCCGGATTGAGCTGCGGAGGGTGCTGGCCAGCCTGCAGAAACAACAAGAAGGCCCAAGCAGAAAAATGGAACAAGCCTCATCGTAATCCCTCCTCTACTCCCGCAGCGAAGGGGCTGCGCCCAGAGTGCGGTCTTCGCATGAGCGGCGGGATTTGTCCATAGGTTTGGGCCACAGTCCTGAACGCAACACCTCACCGAACGTGGCTTGAAGATTCCCGGGCCCGGAGGTCTGAGGGTCCCGCGAGAGAAACCTCAAACCCATCTCTCTCGCAGGGGGTTCTTCGATGAGGATCCGGTGGTTGGTTTCGCGGGGCGCAGTACCGTTGATTCTGGCCTTTTCGTTCACCGCACAGGCGCGGGTGGTGCGGTTCGTGGTGGAGAACACCCGCACCTTCGCGGACGGCACCAGCTTCGGCAGCGTCGGTCAGTACCAGCGGCTCGACGGCACCGCCTACCTGGAGGTGGATCCGTTCGGCGAGCACGACTGGAACATCGTCAATATCTCGAAGGCACCGCGGAACGAGCGCGGCATGGTCGAATTCAGCTCGCCCTTCTTTATTCTCAAACCGATGCAGATGGAGCGCGGAAACGGCAAGATTTTCTACACCATCAACAATCGCGGGAACAAAGGCGCTCTCAACGTCTGGAACTTCGCGGCCTCCAACAACGACCCGATCACCGCCGCGGACGCCGGCGACGGCTTCTTGATGCGCCTGGGTTACACCATCGTCGACGCGGGATGGCAGGGCGATGTGGCCCCGGGCAACGCCCGGCTGATCCCGAACCTCCCGGTGGCCCGGAATCCGGACGGTCCGATCGGCTCGGCGATCCGGATCGAATACTCGGATCGAACGATTCCCCAGACCGGGACCTTCAGCCTGACGCTCGAGGGAAGCTTGCCGACGAACATCCTCTTCACCTCCTGGGAGGCGGGCGATCTGGACACCGCCAACGCGAGCTTGACCGTGCGCGAGGAGGTCTACGGCGAGAAAGTGCCCATCGCGCCCGATCGCTGGGCCTTCGGCACCTGTCCGGACGGCCCGGAAAGCCTGGTTCCCGGCTCCACCGCGATCTGTCTTTTCGACGGATTCCGCCCGGATCGGATCTACGAGCTGATCTACTGGGCGATCAATCCGAAGGTCATGGGGCTCGGGTACGCCGTCACCCGCGACATCGGCTCTTTTCTGCGCTACCAGGCGCAGGACGACGAAGGCAATCCCAATCCACTCGCGCTGAGCCCCGAGCAGGTGGGAATCAGCCACGAATATTCCTGGGGAAGCTCCTCCACCGGGATGTATCAGCGGGACTTCTTGTATCTGGGATTCAACGAGGACGAATCAAACCGGCGGGTCTTTGACGCGGCCTGGATCAACATCCCCGGGTCTCAGCGCCTCTTCGCGAACGTCGAATTCGCCGACCCGAATACCTATTCGCGCGAGGACGACCGGCACGATTTCCTCTCCACCAGCTACCCGCCGTTCACCTATCCGGTGAGAACGGACGAGATCTCCGGAATCACCGACGGCATTCTCAAACGCCCCGCCACCGACCCGCTCGTGTTTCACACCGATACCGAGTCGGAATATTACCGCTTCCGGGCCTCGCTCAACGTGACCGACGCCTTTGGGGCGCCGATCGACATCCATCCCAACGTGCGGATGTATCTGATTTCGAACTTCCAGCACGCCAACTCCGACCCCACCGCGTCATTTCCGGGCGCCCGCGGCATCTGCCAGAACCTCACCAATCCCAACTACTGGGGGCCCACCGCCCGCGCCCTGCTCCTGGCGATGGACGACTGGGCGGATCTCGGAATCCCGCCGCCGCCGAGCAACGTGCCCACCGTGGGCGACGGCACGCTGATCACCCTCGACGACGAGCGCGCGATCTATCCCGCCATGCCCGGCGTCCAGTTCCCGCCCTCGCTGAACGAGCTGGAGCTGCTCGACTTCGGGCCCGACTTCAGCTCCATGGGCGGCTGGCTCGATTCCGTCATTCCCACGCTCGGTCCCCGCTATCCCATCCTCGTGCCCCGGACGAACGCCGACGGTCTGGATGTTTCCGGCGTTCGCCCGATGGAGGTTCGCGCTCCGCTGGGAACCAATGCGGGATGGAACCTCCGCGCCGAGGGCTTCCGCGCCCCTCATTCGTGCGGCTTGAGCGGTTCGTTCATCCCCTTCGCCAACACGATGGCGGAGCGGATCGCCAATGGCGACCCGCGGCCTTCTCTCGAGGAACGCTACGGGAACCATCAGGGATACGTGGAAGCGGTGCGCGAGGCCGCCCGGCAACTGGCTCGGGAGGGCTTCCTGATCGAGGAAGACGAAGCCCGCTACGTCGCTCGCGCGCAAGACAGCGACGTGCTGCGTTGAGCCTCGATTGAGCGTCGAAGGTGGGGGCCACCCGTAGCGGTGGCCCCCATTGCGGCGGCGGCCTGGTTCCAAGAGCTATCTCTCGGCGGCACTCTTCCTCGACTCGCCTTTTCCGATCAGCCTCTGGATGATGCCGAGCAGCTCGTCCGCTTGAAAAGGCTTGTAGAGGAATGCCGACAACTTGAGTCGCCGGTTGTCCATCATCTGCGCCATGTTGGAGGCGCTCATCATCACCACCGGGACCGATCGAAAGGCGGGCAGGGCCCGAACGCCCTTCAGAAGCTCGAGTCCATCGGCGATGGGCATCATGAAGTCGGTGATGATCAGATCGGGATTCTCCTTCATCACCCGCGCCAGGCCGTCCTTGCCGTTCGAGGCCGCCACCACCCGGTAACCCTCTTCCTCCAGAAGGTCGGTCAGGCTCTCGACGAGCGCATACTCGTCATCGATGACGAGGATCGTCTTCATCGCACCTTTCTCTGGCGATTGGGACCTCGCTCGCCCAGGGGAGGGGCTGGCTCCGGGTTGCCGGATTGCACCCGGGCGAGCCCGCTGAGGATGGCTTCCGCGCTGTCGAAGGTGGGCGAGATCTCGATCCCGTGTTTGCCGATCGAGAATTCGCGCAGCGCAGAATCGGTCTCGACGCCGCGCATCTTCATCACTGAAATCAGCCGATGGAGTCGCGCGCGAAGCTCGACGTGCCTCAATAAGATTATGTTGTCGGTCATCGTCGCCAGGCGAGTCACCGGGACTTTTATCTCCGGTCCAAAGAGGTCCCGTGTCTCCTCCGAAAGAAGCGTAGCCACGCCCAGCGCGCGCAGCTCATTACACAGCGCGCTAAAGAAGGTCCCCGAGCGTTCGGGATCGAACAGGAACTGCCTGAACCCGTCGATTCCATCAATGAAAACCCGGCGGATACCGCGCTCCCTGACGATCGCAATCAAACTCTCCGCCATCTCATCGGGGATTCGTTCATCCCTCGGCGGATGCCAGAGGAATTCGACCCGTTTGCTCCTCAGCTCACGTGACAGGGGAGTGCCGAGTCCCTCGGCGTTTCGCAACAGCTCGGCGGGTGTCTCGGAGAAGCCGAAATACAGACCAGGCTCCTTGTCGCGGGCGCCCGCTGCCAGACAGCTCAGCCCGACGATCGTCTTCCCGCTGCCCGAGGAGCCGAGGAGCATGGTGACCGAGGCCGGATAGACGCCGCCGCCCACCATCGCGTCGAGGCTGGGGATTCCCAGAGACACCCGCGCTTTGGCGTTTGTTGGCCGGTCGGGGGTGTTTCCCAAAATCGTCTCGATCCGGGGATAGACGGTGATGCCCGGGTCGCTGATTTCAAATCGGTGCCGGCCGGTGAGATACGAGCCGCCGCGCATCTTCACCAGCTCCATCGAGCGCGAGATTCCCATCCCGGCGCGCTCGAAGGTCAGGTCGATCAGCCCGTCCGCCATCGTGCGCACCGCATACTGGTCCGGGTCGCCGTTCGCGCCGGTGAAGAGCACCGCGGTGCAACCCAGAAGCTCGACGAACACCTGAAGCTCGTGGATGAACTTCTTCAGCTCCAGATCGGATTCCGCGACAGCCCCCGCGGTGATCAGTCCGTCGACAATCAGCAGGGTCGCCTTGCTGTCCCGAAGGGTGGTGCGGAGAAAAGCAAGCAGACCTGGCAACTTCTCGTTCTCGAGGACCTGGTACCCGCTCACATACTTGATCGATGTCCCGACCTGTTTGGGATCGAAGAAATCGAAACACCGGAGATGGCTCAACATCCGACCGTGCGACTCGGTCAACAGCGTGACGAACAATGCCTTCTCGCCGGAAGCGACGTGCCCGAAGCAAATCTGGTTGGCGAGAACGGTCTTGCCGGCCCCCGGCTTTCCCTGGACCAGGTAGATGCCGCCCCGGTAAAGCCCGCCATTTGAGACAATGTCCAGGCCGGGAACGCGGGTGAGAAGCCTGGGGAGGGACGCTGCCTTCGACTGGTTTTTGGTCATCGGTCGGGTTCCCTGGAATTCCTCGGCGCCTGGCTTTTTCGCTCGCTGGATGGCGCGGCGATATCGGCGGCCGGGAGGGCGAATGAAAAGGTGCTGCCTCGTCCCACGGTGCTTTCGACCCAGATGCGACCGCCGTGGGCGTCTGCGATGGCTTTCGCCACCGACAGGCCGAGGCCGAGGCCCTTTCGGGCGGGCTTGGCCTGCCAATAGGGCTTGAAGACATGCGCCAGCTGGTCGGCCGGAATGCCCGTTCCGGTGTCTTGAACGGAGAAGACGATCTGGTCGCCCACCCTTCTGGTTCGCGCCGTGATTTTCCGGCCCTCGCGCGTGAACTTTACCGCGTTGCCGATCAAGTTCGAAAGGATCTGTTGAATCCGATCGCCGTCGCACCACAGCCGGCACGGGCTACGTCCGAGGTCCATTTTCAGAGTGAGCTTCCGGGTGCGGGCCAGCGGCCCGAAGGTGTCGACCGATTGTCGAACCAGCTCGCGTCCGTCGCGCAGCTCCTTCGCGAGGAACAGGAGCTTGCCTGCTTCGATCTTCGAGAGGTCGTCGAGATCGTCCACCAGGCGCGCCATCTGGGCGGCTGCTCTGCGAATGCCGTCGGTCCGCCTGCGCATCCGCGAGCCTGGTTTTTTCGCCGCCGCCGTCCGGGCGAGCTGCGTCGCGGTGAGCATGATCGCGCTCAGTGGGTTGCGAAGGTCGTGGGAGACGATGGACAGGATATCCTCGCGGGCGCGGATCGCCCGGTTGGTCTCGAGCACCAGCCTCTTGCGATCCGCCTCGGCGCGGTTGCGCTCTGCCCGGAGCTGGACTTGCAAAAGAGCGCTCGTCGCGCGGTTCGCCATCGTCCGGAGGAGCAACCTTTCCTCTTCGGTGAATTCATACGCGGAGCGGGTGCCCATCTGGATCACGCCGAGCACGTTCCTCTCGTGGAGCAGGGGGACCCCGTAGAGCGCGCGCGTCCCCTCGGGGACCAGACCCGTGTTCGCTTCGCTCAAGGACCCCGACCCATCGAAGCGCAGGTAGTGGGGCTTCGCCTCGGCGGCGACGATCCCGGCGAACCCTTCGCCGATCTTGAACGTGGAGCGAACCTCCTTGACCCCGAGGAACGCCTGAGCCCGAAGCACGTCGTCGTCGCGGAGCAAGAGCACCACCGAGTCGATGACCCAGCTCACTTCCGGGGCCACCCGGATGAGCTGGTGGAGAAACAGATCGCGCTTGCCCTTGCCGATCGGGTCGGACCAGACGCGATCCAACATGGCGAGCATTCGCGTGCGGCGCGCCGCAAATCGCCCCGCCGCCTCCGCGATCGACTGGTCGAGCACCGAGTCGAGCTGCTTGATCTCGACGATCAGCATGCTCGAGCCGACTTCGGCTTCCCAAAGCTCGAGGACGCAGCGCCGCAGCAGCGCGTAGCAGACGACGAGATCGTCCAGGTCAAATCCCCGCGCCACGCGCCTGGACGCGGCGCGACCACCGGCCTTCGTCACCACGTCGGGGCCGCTGCCCACCTGACCGGACGCGAGATCCCTGAGCGCGGCGAAGATCTGGGGCAGTTGATCGATGAGCGGCGAGCGGTACAGCCCCTTCGTCGAAAAGTAGACCCGAGCTCTCTCGGTCCAGTCTTCGATGATCACGGCCTGGCGTTCACGAAGGAACTCGCCGAGCACAAGACCCTCGAGCTTACGAATACTGGACATCGATCTCCCACGACCGTACAGGGACAAGCAAACCTGCCCCACGAAATTCCCGGCTAGTCTGGCTGCCGGATGGGCGAGGGCCTCCTGGTTCCTCGGCTCCACAGGCTTCTTGTGTGTGGAATGAAACGCCGAAGTCAAGACCCGCGTTACAAACGGGGCTCCGGATTTCGCCGCGTTCCGCACGACAGTCCCGTCGATTTCCCGGCCGCGCCCAGCCGATCTGGCATCATGGCCAGGCATGGAGCCAAAGTCCGGGGAGACGACGAGCAAGTGGACCGTGTTCGGGCTGGTCGCGGTCGGCGTCTTCATGGCGACGCTGGACACCTCGATCGTCAACATCAGCCTGCCGGCGATCGCCGAGTATTTCCAGATACCGCTCAGCGGCGCGATCGAGTGGGTGATCATCGCCTACCTGGTCGTGATCGCGGGCTCGCTGCTGACCGCGGGGAGACTGGCCGATCTGATCGGCCGAAAGCCGCTGTGGATCGCCGGGCTGGCGCTCTTCACCTTTGGCTCGGCCCTCTGCGGCGCGGCCCCGTCGCTGCCGATGCTGATCCTGTTCCGCGCCTTGCAAGGACTGGGAGGAGCCGTCCTGACGGCCGTGAGTCCCGCGCTGCTGACCACGGCGTTTCCTCCCAGCGAGAGAGGGCGCGCGCTTGGGCTCAACGCCGTGATCGTGGCGACGGGGGTTAGCGCGGGCCCGGTGCTGGGAGGCCTCATCACGCAGAGGCTGTCCTGGCGCTGGATCTTCTACGTCAACCTCCCGATCGGGCTGATCGGGATCGGGGCGACGATCCTTTTCCTCGCCGAGCGCGCGGAGCGAAAGAGGGAAGGGTTCGATGTTCTCGGGGCGGCGCTGCTCGGGCTCGGCCTGGCCGGGATCACCGGCGGCTTCTCTTTCGGCGACGAGCTGGGCTGGAGGTCCGCCCCGGTCCTCGGGATGCTGGCCGTCTCCGCCGTCTGTCTGACGGCGATGGTGCCGGTCGAGCTGAGGCATCCCTACCCGACGCTGGATCTCCGCCTCTTCCGCAACCGCGTGTTCGCGTCCACCTGCGCCAGCCTGGTGCTGAGCTTCCTGGCGCTGTTCGCAGTCGGCTTCATGCTGCCGTTCTACTTCGAGCAGTTGCGCGGATTCGACACCGAGAAATCAGGACTCCTGCTGACCCCGCTGCCTTTGATGATCGCCGTCTTCGCGCCGGTGAGCGGCGCGCTGGCGGATCGCCTGGGCACGCGTTGGCTGGCCTCGGCCGGGATGGCGATCACGTGCTTGGGCCTGGTCCTGCTCAGCCAGATCGATGCTCGCAGCTCGGAGCTGGACATCATCAGGCGACTCCTGTTGATCGGCTTTGGGGTGGCGCTCTTCCAATCCCCGAACAACAGCGCCCTGCTCGGCAGCGCCCCGCCGGACCGCCGCGGGATTGCCTCGGGCGTGCTTGGGACGTGTCGGGTGGTCGGGCAGAGCCTGAGCATCGCGCTGGCGGGCGCGGTGTTCGCCGGGGCGGGAGGCTCCCAGGCCGGCCGGGCCCTCCGCCATGCCGATCCGAACCAGATCTCGCAGCTCCGGGATCAGCTCACCTCGGCGTTTCGAACGACCTTCCTCACCTGCGCGGCGGTGGCGGCGATCGGCGTGGTGATCTCCGTGATTCGCGGGCCGGAGGACAGGCCGGGGCGGAAGAGAAGCCCGGAGCTGCGGTCGCGGGCGGGCGCCGAAGTGGCATAGGATTGTGTGGCGAAGCGGCGAGCGAGGGAGACTCGCCGGAACCTCAACGAACTGGAGATAGATGAGGCGAACCCTCTCAGCGCTCGGATTCGTCCTCGCGATCCCCGCCCTCGCCGAGACGCCGTCGATCGACCCGCAACTTGCAGCGAAGTATTTCCAACAGCTTGAGCAAACTTCGGCGCGGGATGGGAAGGGGCTTTGGGGCATCCCGATCTGCGGCCCGATCTTCTTCGTCGACCGCAAGACGCGCGAGGTGGTCGCGAACCAAGGCGATGCGGAAGGATTGTTGAAACCGCTCGACGGCGTGTTTGTCGGCAGTTTTCCCAAGGAGAAGAACGTCGCCAACACCGCGATCGACTGGGCCGGCGTAAGCTGGACGATGGTCCTCTGGCCCGTCCCGGAATGGCGACAAGCGCGCGAACGCTTGCTGGTCCACGAGTGCTTCCACCGGATCCAGGGAAGCATCGGGCTTCCGGCTCGCGACGCGGTGAACAGCCATCTAGAGTCCCGGGATGGCCGCATCTGGCTTCAGTTGGAGTGGAGGGCGCTGGAGCGCGCGCTCCGTCAGTCGGGCGAGGCGCGCAAGCACTCGATCGCGGACGCCCTCCTATTCCGCGCCTATCGCCACTCCCTGTTCTCAGACGCGGCCGAGAATGAGAGCAAACTCGAGCTCAACGAAGGGCTGGCCGAATACACCGGCATGAAGCTCAGCTCGGAGACCACCGAGGAGCTCGCCGTCCGGGCGAACCAGGCGATCCGCGATTCCAGGAATGCAGCGACCCTCGGGCGCTCGTTCGCCTATGTGTCTGGGCCGGCGATCGGAGCGCTGCTCGACCTGCGCGGCAAGCCGTGGCGCACCCGGGTCGCAGCCGTGGGGGATCTCGGGCGAATGCTCACCGCGGCGTATGTCATTCCCTATCCCCACCCGGACGCGCGCCGCGCGGAAGCGGCGGGCTCCCGGTACGGCGCCGAGGAGGTGATCGGGTTCGAGAATCGCCGCGAGGAAAAACGGCTGCGGGATGTCGCTTCGGCGAAGAGGCGATTTCTCGAGGGACCGGTGCTGGTGCTGCCGCTCAGTCCGAACGTGAGCTACTCCTACGATCCGAACAACGTCTTCGCGATCGATGCCACGAACACCGTCTATCCCATTCTCCGCCTGGTGGATGAATGGGGCATTCTGGAGGTGGGCGATGGCGCGTGGCTGATGCGCGACAGCAAGGGCGCATTCACGCGGGCGCAGGTCGAGGCGCCCGCATTACTTTCAGCTCGGCCGCTGAAAGGGAAGGGCTGGTCATTGGAGCTGAAGGAAGGTTGGTCCGTCGTCGCCGGCGAGCGGGCGGGTGACTTCCGCGTGGGCAAAGAGGCCGCCGCGAAGTGATCGACGCGCCTAAATCATCTCCAGCGGAACCGGCCCGTCCGGCGGCGGAAATGCGCCGTCGAGCTCGTCCAGATCTTCTCGCGTCAGACGGATATCGAGCGCTCCTCGATTCTCCTCCACGTGGGCCGGCGTCGCCGCCTTGGGAATCGCGATGACCTTCTCCTGCCGCAGCACCCAGGCAAGGGCGACCTGGGCCGCGGTCGCACCGTGGCGCTCGGCGACGCTCTGCAGCGCGGGCTCGTCGAGCAGCCGGCCCTGCTCGATCGGCGAATAGGCCATGATTGGAATCCTCCGCTCGAGGCACCAGGGCAGGAGCTTGTATTCGATGCCCCGGCGGTTCAGGTTGTAGAGCACCTGGTTGGTGGCCACCGAGGATCCGCCGGGGAGCTCGACGAGCTCCCCCATGTCCGAGAGATCGAAATTGCTGACGCCCCAGTAACGAATCTTCCCGGCGCGCATGAGGGCCGAGAAGGCCTCGAGCGTCTCCTCGAGCGGAGTTTCGCCGCGCCAGTGCAGAAGATAGAGGTCGAGCCGATCCGTCCTCAGCCGCCGAAGACTTCCCTCGCAGGCGGCGATCGTCGCCGAGCGCCTCGCGTGCGAGGGCAAGACCTTGCTGACGAGGAAGAGCTTATCGCGCCTTCCTGCGATCACTTCGCCGACGAGCTCCTCGGCGGCCCCGTCGCCGTACATCTCGGCGGTGTCGATGAGCGTCATCCCCAGCTCCATCCCGAGGCGCAACACCGCGGCTTCCTCCGCCCGCGGGCGCAGGCCCTCGGCGAGGCGCCAGGTCCCCAGTCCGAGCACCGGAACGGCTTCGCCGGACGGAAGCTCGGTGGTGCGAACCGGCTTGATACGCGATGCGCTTCGATCGGTGGGTCTGGGCCCGTCGTGATCGGGGTCCGTTCGATGACGCTTCATGGTTACTCCTCGCCGCTATCTCGGTCAGCTCTTGAGCACCCCGCGGGGTCGGATGCGGGCGACGCGCTGGGCCAGGCCCGCGCGCTCCAGGATGGAAAGGACACTCTCCACGTCCCGGTACGCCTCGGGGATCTGATGGCGGAGATCGGCCGGCTCGGGAGAGCGGGCGATGACCCCCCGCTGGGCGAGCATTTCCTTGAGCTCGTGGGGAGCAAGCGTCTTCCTCGCCTCCTTGCGGCTCATCACCCGGCCCGCGCCGTGGCATGCGCTGGCCAACGAGAGCGCTTCCGCCGCTTCGGTCGCGAGCAGCACATAGGAGCTGCTGCCCATGCTCCCGGGCAGCACCATCGGCGTGCCGAGCGTGCGGTAGGCCGCCGGAACCTGATCGCTGATCCCGGGACCGTGAGCGATGGTCGCGGCGTGTCGATGAAGGCAGAGGTGGCGGTCGTTCATCCGATGGATCTCCACCGTGTTGCTCGGTGAATCGCACGCCACCCGAAGCTGCGCGCTGCCATCGCTGAAGATCCGCTGAAACACCATCCTGATCTGATGCGTGAGCACATGGCGGTTCGCCCAGCCGTAATTCGCGGCCGCCCGGAGCGCGTGATAGCACCACAGCCCCTCTTCCGAATCGAGCGGCGCGTAAGCGAGGCCGCGAGGCGAAGGCGGAAGGCGAAGCCGCTTCATCGCCGCCGTGGCCAGGCCCACCGCCTCCACGTAGGTGCGCTCACCCAGCGCTCGGGCGCCCGAGTGAATCAGGACGGCGACGCTCCCCTGGGTGAGCTTGAGCTGGTCGGCGGCGGCGCGGTCATAGACCTCCTCGATCGCCCCCACCTCCACGAAGTGGCTGCGCCCCCGGCCCAGGGTGCCGAGCTGGCTAAGGCCGAGCGCTTTCGCGGAAGCGGACAGGTGATCGCCGTGCGCATCGTGGAAGTGGCCGGCGGACGGTACCGCGTCGAGATCGGCGTCCTTGCCGATGCCTTTTTCGCGGACCAGGAAGCGACAGCCCTCCTTGAGCAGCTCGTCCAACTCCCGCGGCGAGAGCGATAGCCGCTTCCCGCGGTCGCTGCCTACCGGGGTGGCGCGCTCGAGCTCTTCGAGGATCGCCGGGAGCCGGGGGGTGATTTCGCGCTCCGGAACAGCCGAGGTGAGCAGGCGCAGGCCGCAATTGATGTCCGAACCCACCGCCCACGGAACGACGAATCCCTGGGGGTAATCCATCGCCGCCACGACTCCGGAAGGCGTGTCATCCCCCTCGTTGAGGTTGGGCAGGCCGACCACCTGCTCCGCGCTCCCCTTGAGCGAAGCGAGCTCGATCAACTGGTCCAGCTGCTTGCTGACCATCCACCGCTCGAGGAGGTCCTCGTCGGCGATGAGCCGCACCGGCACCTGCATTCCGGCGCGAAATTCGGGACTCAAATCGTAGATGCACTCTGCAACCTGACTGCAGTGAGGCGGCAACCGCGTTTGGGACTTCATTCCCGCAAGCTGGAACGTTGGCCGGCGATTGTCACCCGATTTGCGCGTCGCTGGTTCTCAGTTCATCATTTGCGGAGGAGGTTTTTGCTCCATCCACTCGAGGCCCTCGCGGGTGATGAGGAAGCGCACCACGCCCGGGCCGCGCTCGGTGTCGAGCTGCGCTTCGAACGCAGGTCCGCAGAATGTGCCGAGCGCGACATATTTTTGAAGACTCCGGACCCTGCCTCGAGCGAAGTCGCCGATGATCTCGCCTGCCTCCGGGTTGCCCCGGTAGAGCTCGCACCCGGCATGGTAGAGCGCCATGGCGAGGGAATCGTTCAAGGGAACGGAGCTGAACAGCGCAGCGATCAAGGCCCAGTACGGGGGGCAGTCGTTCGGCATCGCTCCCTGGTATACCCGATCTGCAGCCAGCTGCGCTCTCCGGCGGCAGTGAAACAACTCCCGACGAGCTATCGAGCGGCGGTCGGGTTCGCGCGTTTAAGCATCGTGACCGATCCGAAA
>Ga0070699_100004466_pt1 | contig 12366 bp, 8 predicted proteins | sample KBSK1503metaG_FD_65473 | JGI IMG/M metagenome (GOLD analysis project Ga0070699, IMG submission 65473) | Corn, switchgrass and miscanthus rhizosphere microbial communities from Kellogg Biological Station, Michigan, USA - KBS K1-50-3 metaG | ecosystem: Host-associated > Plants > Roots >...
GACGGATGTGCTCAAAGAAGGCGCCAATGAAATCCGCATCATCTTCCGCGCACCAGTAACGTTCATTACGGAAAGACAAAAAGTGAAACCACTGTGGGGCGGAGGCGATATCCCCGGCGGACCACATCTCCGCAAGGTGCCATGTCAGTGGGGGTGGGATTGGGGACCGAAACTGCCTCCGATTGGAATCTGGAAGGATATTCGCATTGAAGGATATACAACTGCGAAGCTTACAGATGTCCATGTAAGGCAATATCACGCGGCAGGTGCAACCATGGTTGAAGTGCGCGCAAAAATTGGAGGGTGGAAACAAGAGGAGCTTTCACTGACAATGACTCTCATTGCGCCAGATGGGAAGGAACAAAAGTCAAGTGTGAATGTGGCTGATCAAATGGCAACAGGTGTCCTTGTGAATGATCCGCAGTTGTGGTGGCCGAATGGCTATGGAGAACAGAATCTGTATCAGTTAAGAGTCACTCTTGAGACAAAGACATCCGTATTAGATTCTCGCACGTATCAAATTGGCTTGCGGACTATCGAGTTGAAACAAGAGCCGGATGAATGGGGCGAGTCGTTTACATTCTTTGTGAACGATGTGCCCGTCTTTGCCAAGGGCTCAGATTGGATTCCCGCCGACTCATTTCCCACGCGTATCACCGATGCTCATTTAGAAAATCTCATCCTGAGCGCAGTGGGTGCACACATGAACATGTTCCGCGTGTGGGGCGGCGGATTATATGAGAGCGAAAGTTTTTATGATCTGTGTGACTGTTACGGCATTTTGATCTGGCAGGATTTTACATTTGCCTGTGGCGTATACCCAGATGATGATGACTTTGCTGAGAATGTTCGCATCGAAGCGATTGAGAACATTCGTCGTTTGCGGCATCGAGCTTCGCTCGCGTTATGGTGTGGCAATAATGAAATGGAACAAGGCTGGAGTGATTGGGGTTGGAATAAACCTGCCGACGCCCTGAACCAACGTTTGAAGATGGGCTATGACCGTATATATCATCATCTGTTGCCTGCGGTTGTAGCGCGCGAAGACCCTGACCGCGTCTATTGGCCATCATCGGCTTCATCTGGAATTCCCTTTGCTGAGCCGAACGGTATGCAGCGCGGCGACATGCACTATTGGGATGTGTGGCATGGACGCAAGCCTTTCACGGCCTATCGTACCCAGTTCCCGCGTTTTATGAGCGAGTTTGGCTTTCAGGCTTTACCACCCTACAAAACGATTCAAACCTACGCCGCGCCCGAAGACCAGAATATGACCTCCTACATTATGGAACATCACCAACGCAGTGGTTCTGGTAACGGCTTGATGATCGGTCAAATGACAGACACCTTCCGCATGCCCAAGGATTTTCCGTCGCTCGTCTATCTCAGCATGTTGTTGCAAGCCGAGGGTATTCGCTACGGCGTCGAGCATTGGCGGCGTAATCGGCACCGCGTCAGCGGCACGCTCATCTGGCAACTCAACGATTGCTGGCCCGTCGCGTCATGGTCGTCGCTTGATTACTTTGGAAGATGGAAAGCTCTGCACTACGCAGCCAAACGTTTTTACGCACCTATACTTCTTTCTGTTGAAGATGATGGCACACGCATGTCAATTCATGTAACGAGTGATCTGACTCAGAATTGGGATGGACTTGTCCGCTGGCGATTAGAAGAGGTGACTGGAAAGGTGCTCATATCCGACGAGCAGCGCATCACGGCCCAGCCGTTAGCTGACACGCCCGTCCAAGCCTTTGACTTCGCTGACAAAATCTCCGACTCAAACAAGCGCAATGTGGTCTTTGTTGCGGAGTTGTGGCAGGGCGATGAAAAGATTGCCACCAGCGTCTCCTGCTTTGCGCCGATCAAGCATCTCGCGCTGATTGATCCCGGATTGAACGTGGATGTCACACTAAATGGCGACGTTCTAACTTTTGAAGTCTCAGCGCAATCGCTGGCGCGCTTCGTTGAACTTGCTCTTGAGGGTGTGGATGTTGTCTTCAGTGACAACTATTTCGATATTCCTGCAGGTGCTTCCACAAAAGTCACGACGCCTCTGCACAAGGGCTGGACACTGGATCAGGCAAAGAAGTCATTAAAGGTGAGGTCATTAATCGATTCATATTGGTGATACAAAATTCCTTATCCTCAGCCTTAATTTAGCCACGGATTTACCCTTCGGGCACGATGTCATGAATTGACACAGAATTTTAAAAACAAATCCGTGAGAATCGGTGTAAATCTGTGGCTGATGTTTTTATTCACTTGCCAACACATGCCGTGCAATGACCAGTCTCTGAATCTCGCTTGTCCCTTCGCCTATGGTCATCAATCTTGCATCACGATAAATCCGTTCCACAGGATATTCGCTCGAATACCCATACCCGCCGTGGATCTGAATCGCGTTGCGGCAAACGCGTTCAGCCATTTCGGTGGCGAACATCTTGGCCATGGCGGCTTCCTTGTTATAGTTTCGTCCCTGTTCCTTGAGCCACGCAGTTTTGTAGAGCATGGTGCGCGCGACTTCGAGTTCTGTGGCCGCGTCCGCGAGCATCCATTGGATGGCTTGTTGGTCAGCGATCGATTTGCCAAAGGCTTTACGCTCTCTTGAATAATTGACCGCAAACTCGAAAGCGGCTTGAGCGAGTCCTACTGAGATCGCGCCGATTCCGATTCGTCCACCATCGAGCGTCGCGAGAGTCTGTTGTAAACCTTTCCCTTCTTCGCCGATCAAATTCTCCAATGGCACGCGGATATCTTCATATGTAACCGCGTGAGTAGGGGAGCCGTGCAGTCCCATCTTCTTTTCGGCAGGGCCAATCTTGAGTCCCGGTGTGTTAGTGGGAACAAGAATCTGACTCAATGACCGTGATCCACCTTTAGGATCGGTGCGGACGAGTGTAATGATGTACTCCGCGATGGATGCGTTCGTGCACCACATCTTCGCACCATTGATAACCCATTCATTGCCGTCTTTAACAGCTTTTGTAACCACGCCTCCTTGCAAATCAGAGCCTGCGCCTGGCTCTGTGAGCGCGAGTGCACCCAATTTGTTTTGTCCACTCGAGACAATTGAGAGCCACTTCTTTTTGAGTTCTTCACTGCCGAACTGAACGATCGGCGTAGTACCCAGTCCGTTGTGTGCAGCAATCGCAAGGGCGGTCGAGCCGCAGCCCCAGGCGATTTCCTCAATCGCAATCGCCGCGCTGATTGCATCGACACCTGAACCACCGTATTCTTCAGGGATATTGAGTCCCAATAACCCCAGCGGTCCCATCTTACGCGTTGCACTCCAGTTGAATTCGCTGGTTACATCTACTTCATGGGCTTTGGGTTGAACCTCCCTGGCTACGAAATCGTGCACGGTTTTTTGCCAGATTTTTTGTTCTTCGGTTAAATCAAAATTCATTTAGATTTCCTTTTCGGTATTCTCAGGCGATTCAGCGTCTGATGGGTTGTAGTATTCCTCAAGCAATTTCTGCGCTGCCTCGAATTGTTCTTTGGGCACGTAAACTTGCACATTTCCCAAAATATCGAGCGTGGAAGGATAAATATGCTGGCCTAATGATTCTTGAAATAACTCCACGTCAATGCCATAGGCCATAAGGTAACTCTTCAATAAATCTCCCTGTCCGCGTCCCTGCACTTCGGTGAGAAAGTCCCATTTGAGTTCATCCATTTTGCCTCTTCTTTAACTAATATCTGTGATTATATTCTGTTTCGAGTATGCTAGAATCAAATCAATACCAACGCATGCTTCACATACTCCAGGAAAAAGCTGTCAGGCTGCTTCAGATTCGCCCCGAAGAGACGCGTATGGTCTTATGGATGGCTGCGCTATTTCTCATTATTCAGGGTGGGCAGGGGTTTGGTGATACCGCCGCCTTTGCCCTGTTTGTTTCCCATAATGTAGACCGATTGCCTTATCTGTACGCGCCTCTGGGACTGATCGTATTTCTGGTTTCGTTGGGCTATAGTGCCAGTTTGGGGCGGTTTCAAAATGCAAGCGTTGTAACCTGGTTTCTCTCCGGGTTTGTGATTTTGCTTTTGGTTGAGTGGGTGGGGATTGTTTTATTGCAGATTCCCATCACTCAACTCTTCTGGCTCACTGTGAATGGAATGGGCGTCGTACTGGGTACCTTGCTATGGAATGTAGCGGGCGAAGTTTGTGATGCGCGGCAGGCCAAGCGTTTGTTCCCGCTTTTTACAAGTATTGGCATTCTTGGTAGCGTGTTGGGCAACCTGCTAACCGGTGTGCTTGCAAGTTTGGTTGGAACCAGCAATTTGATTATTGTGTACGCCGTGGTGTTGGGCGGAGCGTTAATGCTACTGCGGAACATTACCCGGACGTATTTCAAAACCGAGCCGCCACGGGAAGATTTTAATCTCATTAATGATCTCCGCGCCGGGTTCGATTATGTGCGCAGTTCCGGGCTATTCAAGCTGGTGGCATTTTCTGCAATTCTATATTCCATCCTGTTCTTTACAGTGGATTATCCCTTCAGCCAGTTCGTCTCCAAAAACTTTTTGGAAGATGAAGTGAAGGTGGCGAGCTTTAAAGGTCTGTTTACCAGCGCTTTGACACTGGTCACTTTTATTGTTTCACTGGTTATAGCCAATCGTCTGTATACAAAGTTGGGCATTGTAAATAGTATTTTGATCATGCCTACCACCTATCTGCTTGGCTTCGCGGCCTTCTTTATCTTCTTCCGGTTTGAAGCCGCGGCTTCAGTGCGCTTTATTCAACAAGTCATGTTGGGTGGTGTGATGGGCACGGCCTGGAATGCGTTGTTCAACGTTGTACCTATTGAACGGCGTGGTCAGGTGCTGGCTTTTATCAACGGTGTCCCTGCGCAAATTGGGGTGATGCTCTCGGGTCTGTTGTTGATTCTGGGTTCACAAATCTTTTCCTCGACGCAGCAAATTTTGTTGATGGGCGCGTTGGTGGCGCTGTTATGTCTTTATCTCACATTGAAGATGCGCGCTGAGTATGGCAATGCACTGGTCTCAGCTTTACAGGCTGGGCGTGTGGAAGTGTTTAATGATGACGATGTAACTTTCAGTGGCTATAAAAATGAGCAGGCCTCCTTCCAGGCCATTCTTAATGCACTAGCTGATCCCAAGCCGCTGACGCGTCGCCTGGCAATCGAGATGCTGGCGAAAATGAAAAGCCAGTCAGCAATTCCAGGTCTTGTAGGGCGCTTGTCGGATGCAGATGCATCTGTACGTGTTGAGGCAATCAGGGCCCTGGCAGATTTGGATGCCAGGGGAGCCATCGGACAAATTGTGCTTGGGCTGGAAGACGCGGATGACTCCGTGCGTGGACAAACTCTCGCCTCTTTGGCCAAGCTGGAGGTTGCTTCTTCACCCCCACTGATTCGTACACTTGAGCGTTTGCTCAGGAGTCCGAATCGAGGCGTGGGCGCGCGCGCGGCTGTTGTATTGATGTATTTGGGAGATGTCAGTCAGACGGGTCCATTTTGGGAAAAATTATTGAAAGATGAAAATCCGGCGAACCGATCTGTTGCCCTGGAAGCGTACAGGGTGATCGCTGCCAATGCAAGCCGCCTTATCCCTCTCAATACCCAATTGATCCTTAATGCTTTGAATGACCCAGTGCCCAATGTGCGACGTCAGGCTTTGTTGGCAGCCACATTTTTTAGAAAAGAAAATATAATCGAAGCGGCTGCCAGACATTTGGATGACCAGGAAATTGGGGTGAGACGAACAGCCGCAGAAGCGCTGAAGCAGCTTTGGCCTGAGTCGCGCAGCGTGCTTTTACGCGTCCTGAATGAATTGAGTGACACAGCTGCCTCTCATGCCCTGGATGCGATCCCAGCGGGCGATGAGGAAACTCTGAATCCGTTGCGAAGTTATATTCAGGGCGAAGTAGCAGCGATTCGCTACTGGCGGATGTTAATCGACTCGTTGCCATCCAAGGGACGTATGACGAAATTGCTTGGTGTCATCCTGAACTATCGCGTGTCTCAAATTGAGGAACGCCTGGTGAAAACTGTGGGTCTCTTTGGCAACCCGCGTGCCATGGAGATGGTGCGTAAGGGTTTGGTGGCTGGTGACCCGTCAGCTCGTGTGGCGGCTTTGGAAGCGCTTGAAACGCTGGGCGATAAAAGGATCACGATGCAGGTTCTGCCGATCCTTGATAGAGGCGGGGTCTTTCAGGTGAATAGTGAACAAAAAAGCCTTGAGGCAATAGCAGAGATCCTTCTCACGAATGAAGACCGTTGGCTAAAAGCCCTGGGAAACTTTTTCGTGATAGAAGCCGAATTGGAAGAGTTTTACGTGCGCGTTCGTAATTTAACCCTTGATAACGATGCGCTGGTAAAAGAAGCAGCCAAAACTGCCCTGACGTATCGAGGAAGTGCGGTCAATATGAAAACCTTGAAAACCTTATCCACTTTGGAGCGTGTTCTGTTACTCCGTGAAGTGCCCATGTTCAGCGGGCTTTCACCAGAGGATCTGGAAAGTATTGCCGAGATCGCCGAGGAACAGTTGTTTCTGGATCAGGCCTTATTATGCCGGGAAGGTGAACCGGGTCATACTTTGTTCATTATCGCCGGCGGCACTGTAGACGTGATGAAAAAGGTAGGTAATGAGGAAAAGATATTAACTTCACGTACGCGCGGTGAGTTTGTGGGCGAAATGGCGATTTTAGATTTGGCACCGCGCTCAGCGACAGTAAAAGCACGCGGAGGTGTGCGCACCTTGGTAATCAATGGTGAAGCCTTCAATGCCATCCTTTTTGATCGTCCACAGGTGGCGGTTTCAGTTTTGCGGCGCATGTCTAACCGGGTGCGGGAATTGAACGAGCAGATTAGTGCGGCAAAATAATAATTGTGTAAAATTCACGAATATTTTATTCAGGAGAATTGCTCATATGGCAAACAAAAAGAAAATAGAAGAAAGACTCGCGGCTGAAAAACAGGCCAGGCAGGCACGCTACCTCCAAATTGGAGGCGTGGTAGTGGCGTTGCTAGTCATTATTTTGGGGTTCTGGGTATTTGCACCGAATCCGGCCAAAGAAAATACGTCGCAATCAATAATCGTTGAAGGTCAAACAGCTTGTGAAAATTTCTCGGTTATTCCTGTATCTGACCAATATACTACCGAGCCGCCCATGGGTATTGATGTTGCCAAACAGTACTTTGCGACTGTGAAAATGGCCAAAGGTGGTGAGTTTAAGATTCAGCTGTACCCAGATAAAGCACCCCGAACTGTGAACAGCTTTGTTTTTCTGGCCTGTAGAGGTTATTTTGATGGCATAACTTTCCATCGGGTGCTTGAAGGCTTTATGGCGCAAGGCGGCGACCCGACAGGCACGGGCATGGGCGGACCTGGCTATGAATTTATCAACGAGGATAATGACTTGACCTTTGACAAGGCCGGTGTGGTTGCCATGGCCAATGCCGGACGCGACACCAATGGCAGTCAGTTCTTCATCACATTTGTACCAACTCCGCAGCTGAACGGTGGCTACACTATCTTTGGGCAGGTCGTTGAAGGTATGGATGTCGTCAACGCGATTACGCGGCGTGACCCGGATACGAATCCCACTTTTGAGGGCGATGCGATGGAAAGCGTGACAATTACAGAACAGTGATAGAAGTAAGACAAAAGCCGAATCAAAAAGAGCGACTCAACTGAGTCGCTCTTCGCTTCTTCCTTAACTAACAATTGATTCTTATCAATCAGCTTTTTCTACACTTTAGGCGTACATGCCCCAATCCAACGCAGACGGGTCTTCCATCATCGAGAAGTCCCACACATCCATGCCCATTTCGATGGTCACAGGCATGTTGAGTCCCTCAACAGCTTTGGCTTTGGTCATTTCAATCATGGCCGGGCCATAGGGGCAGAAGGGGGTTGTGAGAATCATCTTCAGGTGGGCAACGCCATTTTCGATGGAAATGTCGCGAACTAATCCCAATTGGATAATGTGCATTCCAATTTCCGGATCAACAACTTCAGACAGTTTTTCGCGAGCTACCTGCACCAGTTCAGGGTTTGTAGTATGAATCGTCCACTGAATTTCGTTAATGGTCTCTTCAGTCATTGTTTTCCTCTAAAATTAGTTTTTTGCGGCAGCCGGTTGTACAACATACGTACAATGAGCGGCGCCATTTAGGATGCATTGCACTTTGTTGGCAGGCAATGCGAGCATTCTGGAAATTAAAGTTTGGTCAACTGTGCAGACTTCAGGGTGAGCAATGCCGATTTGGTAATATGGACAAGAAATCTCATGGATCTGATACTCCTTGCCCTTCTTCTCCCATTCCACAGTGAAACCTTCCTGGGCGAGCATATCCTTGACAAAGTCCAGCCGTTCTTCCATGCTCAAACCCTTCATTTTTTCCGAGTATTCCTTAGCCATATCTTCGGCGACCTGGCTGAATAGATTGGCAACTGCAGGACCAGGCAGGGTCTCTTTCATTTGTGTCAATAGACGCGTGGTCAGGCGCAGATATTTCGTAGGAAAACGCTCCATACCATCTTCGGTTAATGAATACATCAGCCGTGGACGTCCCACCCCATGCCGCTCCTCTTCTGCTGCAATGAGACCTTCCTTCTCAAGGTTAGACAGGTGATGCCGAACCGAGATGGCATTGATACCCACCGCCTCAGCTATTTCGTTGATGGTGATCTTGGGGTGACGGAGCAGGGTTTGCAAAATCTTGTCTTTCGTGCTTTTCATGGGCGGGAGTATACCCGTCAGCCCTAGTATTGTCAATATACTAGAAAAATATCATAAATATTGACTTTTCCCTCTGACCCTGCTATAATGCCGCACGCATTGACTTGTACTACAAAGTGATATAAAAACGCCAGCATTGGCTTAAAAAACGTTTAGGAGCACATAACGAATGTCGCAACTTGAAATTAGGAATTTGCACGTCAATATTGAGGGAAAAGAAATTCTCAAAGGGCTGGATTTGACTATAGAACAAGGCAAAGTCCATGCCATTATGGGACCCAATGGAACAGGAAAGTCTACACTCGCCTATACATTAATGGGACATCCATCCTACACTGTGACAGAAGGTGAAGTCCATTTCAAAGGACAGAATGTCCTTGCGCTTGAGCCCGACGAACGCTCAAGGCTTGGTATTTTTCTCGCGTTTCAATATCCGGTTGCCATCCCAGGCGTGACGGTTGCCAATTTTTTGCGCACAGCTATTAATGCCCGTCGCCGCGCAGAAAACCCCGAAGATAAAGGTATGCCCATTCCTGAGTTCCGCAAGTTGCTGAAAGACAAAATGTCCATGCTGAAGATGGATCAGAACTTTGCTGGTCGCTATCTCAACGACGGCTTTTCCGGCGGCGAAAAGAAGCGCGCCGAAATTTTGCAAATGGCGACTCTCACTCCTGAAATTGCCATTTTGGATGAAACTGACTCAGGTCTTGATATTGACGCGCTCCGTATTGTTGCGGATGGTGTCAATGCATTGATGAGTAAGGACTTGGGTGTGTTGGTGATTACGCACTACCAACGTTTATTGAACTACATCAAGCCTGACTATGTCCATGTGATGCTGGATGGCAAAATCGTCGAATCAGGCAGAGCGGATCTTGCATTACATCTGGAAGAAAAAGGCTACGAGTGGATTCGCGAGAAGTATGAGGAAGTTGCATAGAGATTAGATAATTAGAGAGTAGTCACGAGCACGATCTTTACTGTTCTCTTATCTCTACCCACTAATTACTGGAGCTTATTATGAGTGAAGATGCCAAGATATTAGAAGATATCGGTGAATACAAGTACGGTTTCCATGACCGCGATGATAACTACACGTTCAAATCACAGAAAGGTTTGAACCGCGAAATCGTAGAGAATATCTCGCGTATGAAGGGCGAGCCAGAATGGATGCTTGAGTTCCGCTTGAAAGCGCTCGATCACTTTATGAAGCGCCCCATGCCGAATTGGGGGCCCACGCTGAAAGATCTCAACTTTGACGAGATTTACTTTTATGTCAAACCCACTGAGAAAAGCGAAAAATCATGGGACGATGTTCCTGATGACATCAAGCGTACGTTCGATAAACTCGGTGTGCCCGAAGCCGAGCGTAAATTTTTAGCAGGCTTGGGCGCGCAATATGAATCGGAGATGGTTTATCATTCCATTCAGGAACATCTTGAAAAGCAGGGCGTGATCTTCCTGTCTATTGAAGATGGTTTGAAGAAATACCCTGAACTGTTCCGTGAATATTTTGGCACAGTCATCCCGATCGAAGATAACAAATTTGCCGCGTTGAATAGCGCCGTATGGTCGGGTGGATCATTTGTATACGTGCCAAAGAACGTAAAAGTGGATTTGCCTTTGCAGGCGTATTTCCGTTTGAATACGGCTAATCTTGGTCAATTTGAACGCACGCTGATCATCGTTGATGAAGGCGCGTCGGTGCACTATGTGGAGGGCTGTACTGCACCTCAATACACGACCGACTCATTCCATAGTGGCGTGATCGAAATCATCGTCAAGAAGGGCGCTCGTTCACGTTATTCGACTATTCAGAACTGGTCAACCAACGTTTATAACCTTGTAACCCAACGCGCGAAAGTTTTCGAAAATGCTTCGCATGAATGGGTGGATGCCAACATTGGCTCGAAGGTCACGATGAAATATCCATCCTGCTACTTGATGGAACCGGGCGCACGCGGCGAAATGCTTTCGATGGCGTTTGCCGGTCCCGGCCAAACACAGGACGCGGGTGGCAAGATGTACCACTTCGCGCCGAATACTAGCAGCAAGGTCACGTCCAAGTCAATCAGTAGAGGTGGAGGACGCGCTTCCTTCCGCGGCTTGCTTAAGGTGTATAAAGGCGCCAAGGGTGTGAAATCCAATACTGTGTGTGACGCGCTTTTGCTCGATCCGCAATCTCGCTCGGATACATACCCTTATATTGAAATTGACGAAGACGACGTCACTATTGGTCACGAAGCTTCTGTAAGCAAAGTGGGAGAGGAACAACTCTTCTACCTCATGTCCCGCGGTCTCAGCCAAGAAGCAGCCACTACGATGGTTGTCTCTGGTTTCATCGAGCCCTTGGTCAAGGAACTGCCGATGGAATACGCAGTCGAAATGAATCGCTTGATCGCATTGCAAATGGAAGGAAGCATCGGCTAACATGCAGGAAAAACCAAAAGTAGTTGTTTCAAGGACTCGCCGTGCCGACTCTGCCACAAAGGATTTTACCTTCACTGAAGCAGATATTCGCGCCGCAGGCGACTCTGTCGCTTCATACCGGACCTTAGCCTGGAACGCTTTCAAGAGACTTTCTCTCCCCATAAACACGGAAGAGGCGTGGCGTCGCACTGATATTCACACGCTTCCTGCGGACAAATTTAAGTTTGCAGCAGAGGGTGCGTTCAATGATCTGCCCGGAGTGCGCGAAGATTTGCTCAAACCTCTCACGGGTAATCAACACGGTGGACAGATTGTCTTGCTCCCCGGTGGTTCCAAGGTTGAACTCGATAAAAAGTTGGCACAAAAAGGTGTCATCTTCACCGACCTCAAAACTGCCGAACAAAAACATCCTGAATTACTCGCGAAGATGTTGGGTAAGACCGTCAATACGGAAGAAGGAAAATTCTCCGCGTTAGCTGGCGCTTTCGCTCAGAATGGTGTCGTGCTGTATGTTCCCAAAGGTGTGACCGTTGAAGAACCGCTGCATTCTGTGTTGTGGGGTCCTGGTGCGGATTTGGCTCACGTCTCGCACATTCTTGTCCTGGTGGATGAAGGCGCATCGGTGACGTATGTTCACGAGGCGGCATCACCTGATGAAACAGGATCAGACTCAATGCACGCGGGACTCGTCGAAATCCAGGTACTGCAGGATGCGTCTCTGAAGTTCGTCGAGTTGCAATCCTGGGGACGTCATGTCTGGAATTTCAGCCATGAACGCGTTCGCGTGGAACGTGGCGGAACTCTGGATTGGATTTTCGGCGCGATCGGTTCGCGTCTCACTAAGAATTTCTCCGAGCTGGATCTGGCTGGCGAAGGTGCAACGGGTCGCATGTCTGGTTTCTATTTTACAGATGGCAACCAGCACCTCGACCATGACACGCAACAGAATCATCTTGCCCCGCACACGACCAGCGATTTGTTGTTCAAGGGTGCGCTCAAAGGCAAGAGCCGTTCGGTATGGCAGGGCATGATCTACGTGGCGCCCGGAGCGCAGAAAACGGACGGATACCAGGCAAACCGGAATATCGTCCTGAGCGATGGCGCACGTGCCGACTCCATTCCTGGCTTGGAAATTCTCGCAGATGACGTCCGTTGTACACATGGCGCGACTGTTGGCAAATTGGAACAGGAACCGTTGTTCTATTTGAAATCACGGGGCATTCCACAAG